>JACXTT010001564.1_pt1 | contig 37872 bp, 31 predicted proteins | sample 9270951 | NCBI WGS metagenome assembly JACXTT01 (sample SAMN15532306, study PRJNA645909) | rock metagenome | isolation source: weathered quartz diorite | place: Puerto Rico | collected 2017-06-21
TTCCACTGTGGTGAGTGTTGCGAGGAACGGTTTGATGGTCAGCGGCGCTTCGGTCTGGGCCATGAAGATCGCCGCGGCGACGTTGGTGGATTCGTCCCCGGAGGTTCCCATTACTTTCTGCATCACTACGGCCATGGCCTTGACGAAGATCTGCATTACGCCCAGGTAGTAGAGGATCGAGAACAGCGACGCGATGAAGATGACGATGGGCAGCACCTGGAACGCGAAGATCACTCCGAACATGTCCGTCTTGACGCCGAGTTTCTCGCCAAAAACAAACTTCGATCCCTCGAACGCATACTCGATCAGGTGATTGACGGCGACACTGGCGGATTGAAAAATGAAGCCCGCGTCCGTGCGAAGGACGAGGAACGCGAAGACGAACTGGAGTCCCAGGCCCCACAGCAGAACGCGCGGTTGGATCGCCTTTCGATTTGTCGAAAAGAGCCAAGCGCAGGTGAGAATGACGAGGATTCCGAGTAGGCCAGTGTAACGATCAATCTACGTGAGTTTAGCGTAAGTCGCCGGGATGGCATGAAAGACCGCCATAAATGAATTCGCCAGGCTGCCGAGCTTGCCGCTCGAGAACCTGGCGAAAGGCCGTTGCGGGATAAAAACGCGCTAGCCGACGACTTCGAGAATGATGTCGCGCTCTTCCGGCGCATTGGCCGAAATGCGGAACGCATCTTCGATCATTTCCGCCGCCTCTTCCAGGCGATCTTCCTTGGTGTGGTAGATCCGGCAGAGTACGCCGCCCGATTCCACCTTTTGGCCGACCTTCACTTCGAGGATCACGCCGACCGCCGGATCGATCGAATCTTCCTTCGTGTCGCGGCCCGCGCCAATGAGAGTGCAGGCGCCGCCGATGTACTGGGCGTCGATCGCGCTGACATAGCCGCCGCGGGGCGAGCTGATTTCCCGAACTCCAGTCGCGTTCGGCAGCAGTTCGAACCGGTCCAGCACCTGCGGATTGCCGCCCTGCGCCTGGATGACCTGCTTGAACTTGTGATAGCCGCCGCCGTCGAGCAGTTTCTTCTGCGCCAGTTCACGGGCCTCTTCAATGGTCTTGGCGACCTTGGCCAGGTAAATCATGCGCGCTGCGAGTTCGAGCGACAACCGCGTCAAATCCGTCGGCCCGGCATTCTGCAGCGTCTGCGAGACTTCCATCACTTCGAGCGCATTGCCGACCGCATAGCCAAGCGGCTGGCTCATGTCGGTGATCAACGCGGTGACGCGCTTGTCGAGACGGCGGCCAATGCCGACCATCATCTGCGCCAAACGGCGGGCATCCACTTGCCGCTTCATGAACGCGCCGGAGCCTACCTTGACGTCGAGCACCAATGCGTCGAGGCCCACGGCAACCTTCTTCGACATGATCGAGGAAGCGATAAGCGGGATCGATTCGACGGTTGCCGTCGCGTCGCGCAACGAATAGAGCTTGCCGTCGGCGGGCGCGATTTCGGGGGTTTGGCCGATGAACGCCAAGCCCAGTTTCGCCACCTGCGCCTTGAATTCTTCAATCGTAAGATTGGTGCGGAACCCGGGAATCGATTCGAGTTTGTCGAGCGTTCCGCCAGTGTGGCCCAGGCCACGGCCGGAAATCATCGGGATGGTGACGCCCGCTGCGGCGGCGATCGGCGCGGCGATAAGACTCGTCTTGTCTCCAACGCCTCCGGTGGAATGTTTGTCGACTTTAATGCCCGGAAGATCGGAAAGTTCGACGCGTTCGCCCGACCCAATCATGATGTCGGTGAGCGTGCTGACTTCGCGATCGGTCATTCCCGCAAAGAAGACCGCCATCAGAAACGCAGCCATCTGATAATCGGGGATGGAATCCTGCGTGTACCCCTCTATCAGGAACGAAATTTCCTCGGCAGCCAGCTCTTCGCCGTCTCTCTTCCGCTGAATGAGATCCAAAGTTCGCATGAGTAAACCTTTATAATAGCATTAGTTAGCAGACGAAGGGCGCGATCAGCGGGACAGCACGAAGGTCGCACGGGGGTGGAGCCAGAACGGGTTCACGATTCCAGCCAAATCAGACAGGGGTAGCATGCCGGGCTGCAGTTTGATTCCGAGCCCGTCCTGCAGGTAACAGATGCGTTGCTGACAACGCCTGTAAGTTTCAGGATACTGCGTTTCGAGGCTGGAGAGAAGCGCCTCGTCCGCCACCGCAAAAGTATCCTCCATGCGCATGGACGACCCGTAAGTTTTCGACCCCGGGATGATATCGCTCTGCAACAGCATGCCGGAATGCAGTGGAATCGTGGAACCTGCGTAAATCGGCGAACTGAGCCATTCCTCGTTATGAATCAGGTGCCCCGCATTGAGGTACACGCCGAACGAGTCGAACGGCAACTGGGTCTGAATCAGGCTGTGCAGCGCGCCGCCTACAACCCCGGGCGCGAGCGCGGACAGCCAAGCGCAGCAAGCCTTGAAGTACGGCGCCGCGAACTCCGGCACATAGTTTTTTGCGTGGCCAGGCAGCTCGGATGCGCTGGCGACGGTCCACCCGGCGCGGCAACAATTGCCGCTCCAGTAGGCGATGTTCGCGGAAATCGGATAGCCGGCTTCGACGGAGAGTCCGCGGGGGCTGGCGAGGCTGACGCGCCTCGGGCCGGTTTTGAGGCCCCAATAGCAGCTTTGCGGCAAACCGTTGTAATCCACTTGCGACAACAGTTCGAATTCCGTGGCGCCAACGCGGGTGGCGGCCATCAATTGTTTCATTCCGGTCGAAGCGAGGAAGTTGGCATATTCGGAAAAGGCGATTTCACGGGCGTTTGCGAAGGTTCGGAGACCATGCGCGGGGTGCATCAGGAGGTCTGCCGCGTTCACCAGCGTACGCGGCGAGAGGTCCCGGAGCGCGTCTACGAGATAGGACGGCAGGTCGATCTGCGCGGGCGAAGCGTAGTACTTCCAGCCGATGCAGCCGACCGAGGAAGCCGGGTCAATGCCCTCGCTGCGAAAGATTTCCTGCCCGGTTCGAGTCCTGTCGCGAGGCTGATCGAGCAGCGAAAAATACTGATACCGCTCGACGCGGAACTTCGCGGGCGAAATCGCAAGGTACGATTCGCACTCGTTGCCAACGACAATGAGCGGCGTTTCGTCCGAGGCTTTGACAATCAGCATCGCCTCTTCAAAACGCGGATCGAAGCCGGTCAGATAGTGGAGGTTCGAAAAATGCTCGCGGTCGGCATAAACCACCAGATGCGAGAATCCGCGGCCGTGCATGAGGCGGCGGATGGCGTCAAGATTGCCCTGCAGTTCTTCAACAGACGCAGCAGGCACGTATTCAACCTGGCCATACGCCGGCCAGGCGAGATCGACGAGTTCGACATTTGACATGAAGATTCAGTGGTGTCCGTAGTTCAGCTCACCCGCTTCGACACGGGTTTGCATGCGGTTCTGTTTGGGCGGCAGAGGGCACGTAGCATAGGGCGTGAAGGCGCACGGCGGGTTATAGGCTTTGTTGAAATCGAGCAAAACCTTGCCGTTCACAGGCATTTCAGAGTAGAGAAAGCGCCCGGCGGGGTAGGTTTCCTTGCCTGCGGTGAGGTCCTTGAAGATGTAGAAGAGTTCGTTGCCTTCGACCACGGGCTCGAGTGAGAATTCTTTGCCTTGCAACTGAAACACCGCGTATCCGGCGCTTGGCTGCGATTCCACCTCATTGAGGATGTTCGGGATGGCGATGTGTTTCGGCTTGTCATAGGCCACCCACTTCGCCTCCACCCGGTAGTCCTCGCGAACCGGGTACCAGTGCAAAGCCGTGAATTCGCGGCGCATCGTGCTGTTCTTGTCGCGCATGCGGATGGCGAAGCGTTCGCCGCGCTTGATCACAAACATCGTGACGTCGCCGGAAGCCAGCAGATCGGGCTTGGCGCCGTTCTCATCCGATCCCATTGCGACGGGTCCGGTCACGGGCTGGCCGTTGAGGGTCGCTTGGACTCCCGCGGCGGGTTGAAACACCGTCTTCGCTCCCTCGCGGTGAAACACCCCAAAGGTTTTCTGTTTGCTCGCCGCGGGCAGTTGCACGATGTTTTCTTCTCCGGTTCCGGCCTTGTTGTCGCCGTCGCTCAGCCAGAACAGACCGGCTACCGTCAGCCAGCCGTCGTCCGCCTTGAGCCTCGCCTCGCGGTTCCTTCGCCACTCCTCGATCGATTCTTTGTAGGACAGCGACATCGCAGTAATTCCCATTAGCGCGAGCAACACGAAACTTCGTACAACCATTTGGACATTGTAGTGAGAATTCCAGTCTATGAAAACCACTATGTATGAGACAGTCATGAAATTGCGCGAACCTTTGCTCATTCCGGCGATCGGGCTGGGAACAGGCATCCTGCTCGACGAGCTGCTGCATTTCGATGTCCAGCCGATGGCGAGCGCCGCTCTGTGTTTTGGCATCCTGCTAATCGTCGCGTGGAACAAGGCGAGGCGGCTGGCGTACCCCCTGGGGTTCGCAATGCTCGCCGCTATGGGGGCGGCCCGATATGAGCAACAGGTTCGAACGCCGGCGCCGGTGATCGACGCGCAGTCGAGCGAGATCGTGATCCTCGGCGGCTGCGTCGTCGATCCTCCGATCTTGAATTCCCCGGGGGACCGCACTCGTTTCCTGCTCGAACTCGATCGCGGGGCGATCGCGCAGGTTTCGCTGTACCTCCGCGAAGGGGAAGAGCCGCCTGTCATCCGCTACGGCGAACAAATCGAATTCGAAGGCCGCGTGCGCGGAGTTCGCAACTTTCACAACCCCGGCGCGTTCGATTACGCCCACTACCTCGCACGCCGTCACATCTTCTGGAACGCGTCGGCCGGTGGAGCGGCCAAGATTTCCCGGACCGGCGTGTGCGGCAACCCTGTCGCCGCGTTTGTGTTCCGCCTGCGCGGCGCCATTGAAGAGCGCATCGAGGCGCTGTACCCCAACAACCACTACGTGACGGCGATGATGTCCGCGATTCTCATCGGGCAGTCCGATGGACTCGAACGCTCGTGGACTGACGAGTTCCGCCGTACCGGCACGTATCACGCGCTGGTTGTGAGCGGCATGCACTTCACGTCGATCGTGTTTCTGATGATGCTCACATTTCGACTGGTCAACGCGCGCCCTTCGGTACGGGTGTTTGCGGGGTTGCTCATCGGTTGGCTGTACACCGCGCTGTGCGGTTGGACTGCGCCCGTCATTCGGGCGGCGGGCGCCTTGATGCTGTACCTGATCGCCCAGTGGATGTTCCGGCGCGTGCGTTTGCTGAATGCGCTCGCCGCCGTGGCGATCGTCTACCTGCTGTGGGACCCCGGTCAGATTTTCGAGGCCAGCTTTCAGCTCTCGTTCGCCGCCGTGGCCGCGCTCGGCGCGCTGGCGGAACCCTGGATGGAACATACCTCCGCACCGTATGCCAGCGCGTTGCGCATGATCGACAAGAAGGGCCGCGACTTCCGCCTCCCGGCGATCGTCGCGGAGTTCCGCGTGGAAGTCCGCCTGCTTGCGGAAACCATCACGCTGTACACGCGCATGCCGTTCCGTTGGGCCGTCCAGGGATTGTCACTGATTTTGCGCGGCGCGTTCGCGGCGTGGGAATTGCTCGCCGTCTCGTTCGTGATGCAGGTGGCGCTGATGATTCCGATGGCCGTCTACTTTCATCGCGTGACCTGGACCGGGCTCACCGCCAACCTCATCGTGATTCCGTTGATGACCATCGTTGTGCCGGCTGGGCTCGCGGCCGTGGCCACGAACTGGAGCATGCCCGCCGTCATCGCGCGCTGGTGCCTGGAAAGTTCGTCTAGCGTCGCGTTGTGGCATGTGGGGATCGCCGACGCGCACTTGGAACGGCGCATTCCCGACGCGCCGGTGTGGGCGATTGTGGCGGTCGCGGCCTCGCTGCTGGTTTCGGCGCTTGTCTTCCGACTCGCTCCGCGATGGCGCTGGTACGGTTTCTCGACCGCGCTTGCCGCCAGCCTCGCGCTTGTGTTCGCTGTCTTTCCACCGCTCTTCGAGCCGGGCGTCTTCGAGATCGACGTGCTGGACGTGGGGCAGGGCGACAGCATTCTTGCGGCATTTCCCGATGGCAAACGAATGCTGATCGACGGGGGCGGCATCGTCAACTTTGGCAATCGCACACGCAAGCCGCGCCTCGATACCGGCGAAGATGTGGTGTCCCCGTACCTGTGGCGGCGGCGTCTCGACAAGGTGGACGTGATCGCAATGACGCACGCGCATGACGACCACATTGGGGGCCTGCCCGCGCTGCTTGAGAACTTTCGCCCCGCGGAACTCTGGACTGGCGCATTGCCCTCACAACCCAGCGATGCGTGGCGCAAGGTGGAGGCTACCGCCGCGCGAATAGGCGTCAAAATCGCACCACAGCGCGAACGGCCGGAGTTCGCATGGGGAGGCGCCCGAATCGAGATCCTGTCGCCCGATACGGACTACGAAGCCGGCCCATCTGCCAAGAACAACGATTCGCTGGTCTTCTGCGTGCGCTACGGCGCGCGCAGCTTTCTCATGACGGGCGACGCCGAAAAACCGATCGAGCGCCGCCTGGCCGCAAGCGGCAAATTGGACCATGTAGACGTCTTGAAAGCCGGCCACCATGGCAGCCGCACATCATCCACTCCGGATTTTCTCGAAGCAATCACGCCTCGCTTTGCCTTGGTGTCCGCAGGATTTGAAAATCAGTTCCGGCATCCCCATCCCACAGTGCTGCAGGCGTTCGAGGAGCGCGGGATCCAGGTGCTGCGGACCGACCAGCATGGATGGATCCAGATTCGCACCGACGGAAAGACCCTCGAAGTTCACACCAACTAGGGCTTCTTGAAGCGCCGCAGGATCTGTTCCATGTTGCGATCGATGGAATGCACCACGCGTCCCTCGGCATCGAGCTCACCGATGTACTGAGCCTTGTCGCGATCCGTGCCCATGAGGATCACCGCCATCGAGTGCTGCGGATACCAGAGATAGCGAAACTGGATCTCACCCTGATCGGAACGCCATTTGTCTTCCGCAGGTTTGCCGAGGCGGCGTTCCACTGCGTAGTAGTCGTCACGGGCGCTGAAAACGATTTCAGACTGCACCACAGGAGCGAACTTCACACGGCTGCCGGAATCGCGCAGGAAAGCGACCACTGCCACCACCAGCAGAATCCCGACGCCCACTGCAATGAGCAGCATTCTGCCAATCTTCGAATCCGTTCCGCTCGACACGCCCGCGATCGACTGCATGGCGGACGGGGCTTTCGCGGGAACCTCCCCGGAAGTAACGAACGTGGGCCGCGGGCCTTCATTCACTGCGCGAGGCATTTCGATCACGCGGCGAGTGTGCGGCACGAGGCTGCCGGCCTTGTACTCGAGCTCTTTGTTGAGGCCGACAATCGCAATCGGCTCCTCGACCCGCGCGACCTCGCCCAGATAGCGGCGGGGAACCCAGATCTCCTGCCCGGTCTTCGCGTTGCGGACCAGCACTTCAGACCATGTGGCTTCGCGAAAGGCCCACTCGTTGTGCTCGATGTTGAGAATCGCGGGGAAGAATGCAAATCTCCGTGCTTCCAACTGCTCGATCGAAGGCGGAATGGGCTGCGCGGCCATAGCTTGTCACCCCATTATCACTCGAATGCGATGGCCTGATGACCAAGGATGCGGGGCAGCGTGAACGTCGTATAGAACTCGTTGTGGACGAACTCAACAGGCTTCTGATCGGGGATGGTGACCACGGCCAGCGGATGCTGGGGCAGCCGCACCGAAAGGCGGATGTTTTCGAGCAACCCGGGTTCCTCGACGATGTCGAGATTTGGCCCCCGCCGCGTGAATGGGTAGTAGAGCACGTGCACGACGCGACGAATGCCGGTAGGCAGGCGCTGTTCGAGCATCGTGACCTGTGCCGTGGATGGCAGGTTCGGCGCGAGCACCGCAGGTTTCGCGAGCAACAGGCGCAGGAGTTCCGCGACGACCTGTTTCTGGATCCCATAACCATCCTGCGAGTACGAGCCGAAGAAGGGGTTCGCGATGTAGATCACGTTGTCTTTGCGCGTGATCAGGGGCTCGCTCGTGACGCGATCCATTGGCGTCTGTTTGTGCGAGACGAACCTTTCGGGCGAATGGTCAAAGTACGGATGCCCGTATGTTGCGAGCACCTCCGTGCCCGGCTTTGCCGCGACGGACACGCCATGCTGGTAGAGAAAGTACGGCGTCTCATCCAGGCCAGGAAAGACGCCCGGCTTCAACACCATGTATTCGTCCTTGAATTTCGCCGGGCCCTCGTACCGCACGCCCAGGTCGATCGCGAATTTCGCTCCGTCAAGCAAGCTCGTACCCGAAACCAGCATCGCGCCTCCGCGATCCAGGTATTCCAGCAGCTTGCGGGTCAGCTTTTCCGACGGCCGAATCTCGTCCGGCACGATAATCACTTTGTACGCGGCAAGGTCCGCATCGAGGTCCAGAACGTCGAACTGTTGGTGCAATTCGATCAACATGTTGGTGAAGCCCTGATCGACGGGGGTGATTTTCGTTGCCGTCATTGCGGGGTGGATCGCGGCTGTTGAGATCACGCCGATATCCACCACCGCGCGCGCCCCGCGAGTCCAGGGCTCGAGCGCCTCAATCTTGCGGTACGCGGCGCCGATCCGTTTGTAGGTCGCGGCCTCGAGGCGTCCGCGTGGATGCAGTTGATCGCCAATGCAAACCTTGGCGCCGTTGGCGATGAAATTCAGGCATTCGAAATCGAGCGCGGCCTGATTCTCGAATCCTCCGAAGTCGCCGCAGCTCTTGTGGAACCGCCCCGTTACGCCGACCATCTCTTTGCCCAGGGTCCTCATGTACCGCACGCGTTGTTGAAGGTGAGAGTAACCCCAACCGCTCCTCGGCAGCGATTCGATTTCGATGTGGCTATAGTACGGGAGTTCGTCGCGAACGCCGATCACGAGCCGGTTATTGTAAAAGATCAGCGCCTTGGGATTGCGGCTCTTCAAGAGATCGAACAGCCGTTTTTCCACCCGCATCGCGACGGCCTTGTTGTGACGGGGAATGTCGTTCTCGAGGCCCAACTTGCGCCGGTCTTCGACACACCATTTGCAGAAACATCCGTCCGGCGGCTGCTTCAGAATGTCGAAGAAAGCGCCGTTGAGCTTGTACTTGCTGACGATCTCTTGGTTCTCGGCGTACACCTGTTCCATGTACGGCGAATTCATGCACAGCCACGGCCACGTATCCGAAGGAGGCCCGCCCATGTGCTTGCCGTCTTTGTCCACTGCCAGCCATTCGGGATGCTTGCGCGATTGATAGACATCCCAAACCAGCGAGTAGTAATAGTTGACGGCGATGCCCGCGCGTCCGCAGGCTTCGGTCATTTCGCCGAGCAAATCCGCTTTGAGCGACGGGTGCTTTACACCGATGCGAGCATCATAGTACGCATAGCCGTGATGGCACTTGGCGAAGACGTTGATCGAGTTGACGCGGGCGTCGCGCAGCGTCTTCGCGAACTCCGCGGCGTTGAAGTCGGCGGCCACATCGGGCACGAGCTCGCTGGTGTGAAAATCCAAATGGATTTGCCGTAATGGGAGTTCTGCATCTCCGCCGGACTGGGCGCGGCAGACCGTAGCGGCCGCCACCGGCAGGAACAACAAATCTCGACGACGCATCGCTTCATGTTACTGTGACAGGCGGTGAGCGTGTCCGACCTTACTCTGCTGCTGCAACAGGCGGCATCGGGCGACGCGGCCTCCCAGGATCGCGTCCTCGACCTCCTTTACGGCGAACTTCACAAGATGGCGGAGATTGCCCTGCGCGCAGAACGTGCGGAGCATACTCTGCAGGCCACTGCATTGGTTCATGAGGCCTATTTGCGTCTATTTGGCTCGCATCAGGTGGAATGGCAAAGCCGGCAGCATTTCTTTGTGACAGCCTCCCGAACCATCCGCCGCATTCTCGTCGACTACGCCCGCAAACACAACTCGCAAAAGCGCGGCGGCGAGGCCTCGCGCGTCGATTTTGAGAACGCGTTGATCGTCGCCAAGTCGTACTCCCGCGAGTTCGTCGAGCTCGACCAGGCCTTGGAGGAACTCGCCACGGCGGATCCGCGCAAGAGCCAGGTGGTGGAACTGCGCTTCTTCGGCGGCATGACGATGGATGAGATCGCATCGCTATTGAAGGTCTCTGAAAACACGGTGAAGCGCGACTGGAACATCGCCCGCGCCTGGCTGCAAAGCCGCATCGAGCAGCAAACGGCAAACTGAGAAGATGCGCGCCTGGGAGATTCAACAGTTCGGCCTTGACGGGCTGCGTCTCAGCGAGCGGGAACAACCAGCGCCTGGCCCCGGTCAGGTATTGGTCCGCATCCACGCTGCGTCGCTCAACTTTCGCGATGTCCTGATGGTGCAGGGCCGGTATAACCCTCGCCAGAAGTTGCCGCTCGTTCCCTGCTCCGACGGCGCGGGCGAGGTCGTGGAGATCGGAGAGGGCGTAACCCAATGGCGGCCCGGAGATCGCGTCTGCGGCATTTTCGCGCAAGGGTGGCAGTGTGGCAGGGTGAGCCGCGAGAAGGCCGCCACGACGCTCGGAGGCCCATTGGATGGCATGCTGCGCGAGTATGCCGTCCTGCACGAAAGCGGACTCGTGGCGATTCCTCAGCACCTTGACTACGCACAAGCCGCCTGCCTGCCATGCGCGGGCGTGACGGCCTGGAACGCCATCGTGGAACAAGGACAGGTCAAGGCCGGCGACGTCGTGCTGGTGCAAGGTACGGGCGGCGTCTCGCTATTTGCGATGCAGTTCGCGTTGCTGCATGGCGCGCGGGTCATCGTGACGTCCTCGAGCGACGAGAAACTCGCCGCCGCCCGCGCGTTGGGGGCCTGGGAGTGCATCAACTACAAGTCCACGCCGGATTGGGAAAAACGCGCCCGCGAACTGACCGGAGGCTTGGGGGCCGATCACATTGTCGAAGTCGGCGGCGCGGGAACGCTTGCGCGGTCGTTGAAGGCGATTCGCATGGGCGGAGCGATCAGCATCATAGGCCAGCTCACCGGCAATGTAACGGAAGTCAATCTGATTCCGATCCTGATGCAGAACGTGCGGCTGCAAGGCGTTATGGTGGGCAGCCGCGAGACGTTCGAGAATATGAACCGCGCGATCGAGGCGAACAAGCTGCGGCCGGTGATCGACGCCCGCCGGTTCGCCTTTGAAGACGCGAAGTCCGCCTTCGAGCTCATGCGGCATGGAGGCCACTTCGGCAAGATCGTCGTCGAGATCGGTTAGGTCGCCGAGACCGGCCCCGCGCCGGCGGCGGCTTCGCACGCGAACACAATGGGCTCGACGCCATAGCGCGACCGGTAGGCCGAGGCGATCCGTTGGCGGAACTCCGGGAATGCCTGGCGGTCCAGCAGATTGACGGTGCAGCCGCCAAATCCGCCGCCGCTCATGCGGGCGCCGTATACGCCTGCGATTTCGAGCGCCGTTGCGGCAAGAAAGTCGAGTTCCAGGCAAGAGACTTCGTAATCGTCGCGCAGGCTCGTGTGCGAGCCTACCAACTGCCTGCCCATTTCTTGCGGATCATTGGCAATGGCCGCCTGCAGAAATGCCCGAACCCGCCCGTTCTCGCTCAACACGTGCCGGACGCGCTTCAGTTGATCGCCTTCGAGATTCACGAGCATGTCTGGCGTCGCCTCCCGCAAAGAAGCAAGGCCGAGACGCCGCGCCGCATCTTCGCATTGCCCGCGCCTGACGCCGTATTCGCTGGAGGCAAGCTCATGTTTGACCATCGAATTCACGCCCGCAACCAGCACATTCGCGGGCAGGGTCGCGGATTCGAATTCGAGCGAACGGCAGTCGATCTGAATCGCGCCGCCCTTACGCCCGTGCACTACGACAAACTGGTCCATGATGCCGCAGGGCGTGCCTCTATAGTTGTTTTCCGCGCGCTGGCAGAGCTTGGCGAGTTCGACGCCACCCAGCTTGCGGTCTCCGAGCAGAGCCAGCGCTGTCCCGACTTCAATCGCCGCCGACGAACTCAGCCCCGAGCCCATCGGGATCGTAGAAGAGATGAACAAATCCTGGCCACGCAACGGCACGCGGGCGTTCGCGAGTTCGACGGCCACGCCGATCACATAGTCGCTCCAGCCGTTCTTCGGTTCCGAGTGGGAAAGGATCGCGAGCGGCATCTCGAAGTCGCGATGCAGGTCTTCGGTGTGGATCCGCAGGCTGTTGCGATCGTTGGCCGCGGTTGCGATCCAGCAGGCGAGATCGATCGCCATTGGCAGCACGAGCCCGCCGTTGTAGTCGGTATGGTCCCCAATCAGATTGATGCGGCCGGGGGCGCGAATCACGCGCACGGCATTTCGATTTTCAGGAAACTGCGCCCGGAACTTTGCGACTAACTCGCCCGCTTGGCTAGCCAAAGAAGCGTTCCTCCAAAAACCAACATGACCAGACCCGTATAGAGATTCAAATTCATGTCGAGCAGCGGCGCCGTCGCGCCCGTGAATGAAACGCCGGTGAGGATGAGGCCCAACAGCACGAAGAAGATTCCGGAAGGTTTTCTCAGATCGTCCACAAGTCTCTCTCTCCTTACCAGAACAACAGATTCAATGCGATGAGCGCAGCCAACACGATCACGGCGAGCGGCACGGGGCGCTGATACCAGGGCGCTGGGTCGAGCGGAATGTCAGTCAGGCCGTACACGAGGCCGCGCAAATCCGAATCGGCCTTGGGCTTCGTGGCGAGGCTGATCGCCACCGAAGCAATCATACAGAACGACCAGGCGAAGATCGCGATCCAGAAGTTCTGCGCCATCGTAGACGGGAATTCATACACGTTGCCGAGCACTCCGCCTTTGCCTTCGGCGACCGTCAGAGACCAGGTGGCCGCAGCGGCAGCCGTGCCTGACAGCAGGCCCCAAAATGCGCCGTGACCGGTGCTGCGCTTCCAGAACATGCCGAGCAGAAAGGTTGCAAACAGGGGTGCGTTAACGAAGCCGAACACCAACTGCAACAGATCCATGATGTTGTTGTAGAGTTGGGCGACGTACGCGGTGGCGATAGAAAGCCCGATGCCGGCAACCGTCGTCCAGCGGCCGACTGACAGATAATGTTCGTCCGGGGCGTTCTTGCGGATGTAGCTCTGGTAGATGTCGTAAGTCCAAACGGTGTTGAACGCGGTGACGTTGCCCGCCATGCCCGACATGAAGGACGCCATCAGCGCCGTGAGTCCAACGCCGAGCAGGCCCGCGGGATAGAACTGCGCCATCAACGTGGTGAGAGCGGAATCGTAGTCGTAAGAACTGCCTTTCACTGGCAGCGCGTAACCGGAACCCGCGAGCTTGGTTAACGCCAGCGCCGCGATGCCGGGCAGGATCACGATGAAAGGCATGATCATCTTGGGGAACGCGGCGATGAGTGGCGTGCGCCGCGCGGCGGCCATCGAGTTCGCGGCCATGGCGCGCTGTACGACGAGAAAGTCGGTGCACCAATATCCGAACGAAAGCACGAAGCCGAGTCCGGCGACGAGGCCGAAGATTTCGACGCCCATGGGGTTCTGCGAGGCGGTCCCGGCATACCTCCAGGAATGCGTGAGGTTGGTGTCGATGCGCGACGCGATACCGGCCCATCCGCCGGCCTTGATGGTGGCGGCGATCGCCAGAGGCGCGAAGCCGATCACGATTAAAAAGAACTGCAGCACTTCGTTGTAAATCGCGCTGGTGAGCCCTCCGAGGTACGTGTAGGCAAGCACGATGGTCGCGGAGAGCAGCACGGAACTGGTGAAGCTCCAGCCGAGGACGAGTTCGAACAACCGGCCGAGCGCATACATCGAAATGCCCGACGAAAACACCGTCATCACCGCGAACGTGATGGCGTTCAAGCCGCGGGTCTTTTCGTCGAAGCGGAGCTTCAGATACTCGGGGACGCTGCGGGCGCGGCTGCCATAGTAAAACGGCATCATGAACACGCCGACGAACAACATCGCAGGGACGGCGCCGATCCAGTAGAAATGCGCCGTCATGATGCCGTACTTGGCGCCCGAGGCGCACATGCCGATCACTTCCTGCGCACCGAGATTTGCGGCCAGAAAGGCGAGCGACGTGATCCACGTGGGAATCGAGTGGCCGGACGTCAGAAAGTCCGAACTGGTCTTGACGTTCTTGCGAACAAACCAGCCGATTCCGAGAACAAACGCAAAATACAGCGTGAGTATGAGGTAGTCAACGGGGGCTAGATGCATGCGAAACGATCCAGCCTAACACATGTAGCTACTGCACAACGATGTTACGTTCCTGCAACAGCTCTCCGGTGCGCTGGAGAAGGTTCAGGATGTTGCGCCGGTATTGCAGCGATTCCCGCACCAACGCCGCTTCGGCCTGCGACAGATCGTTCTGCGAGGCGAGCACGAAGAAGATGGTGGTGGTGCCGAGTTCGTAGCGCTTCAAATCGGCGTCCACGCGCTTCTGGGCGAGATCGCGAGCGATCTTGGCGAGTTCCACCGAGGCTTTGGAGTTTTCCACCTGGTTCATCGCATTGAGCACATCGAGCCGCACGCGCTGTTCCTGCGACTTCACGCGCATCGCGTCCATCTTCTTGGTCAACAGCGCGTCCGCGAGGTCGGCGGAGGCTTTGCGATCCTTGATCGGCAGGCGCCAGGTCAGCGAGAAACCGTAGGTCGGAAATCCAAAACCGAACATCTGAGACAAGGCGTCCGAAAACCCGCCGGGAATCACGCTCACGAGTTGGGACTGGCCGAAGACATTCTGGCGTTGGAAGAACTGCCCGCCGCGTCCATAGGTGGAATAGTTCGCGCCCAGGGATAGATCGGGGCGCAATGCGTTGGCGGCGCCGCGGATGCTGAGATCGTCCACATCGAGATTCTGGGAGAGGGCCTTCAGATCCTGCCGGCGCTGCAACGCCTTCGACACCATCGCCTCGCGGTCATAATTGAGAGCGCCAGCCGGGGGATCCACCGATTCTGTGAGCACGATCGGCAGACCGCGGATGTCGGGATTGAGGTCCGCGCTGATCTGGCGGCGAAGTGCGTCTTCGGCCTGGGCCAGGCGGTAGCGCGCCTGCGTCACCTGGATCTCGGCATTGGCGTAGTTGGCCTGCGGCTGAAAGATTTCGAGAGACGAGATGGCGCCGAGTTCGAGTTCGCGCTGCGAACGCTTGAGCGAGGTGTCGGCGAGCTTGAGGGTTTGTTCCTGCACGCGGACATTTTCACGAGCCTCGACCACCGCCCAATAGGCGAGTTCCGCGCTTGCGATCAGTTGCAGAATCTGATCTTCGGCGTTGTACTGCGCGCCTTTCAGCCGGCTCTGCGCGATCGTGATCGGCAATTTGGTGATGAACGCGCCGCGCCCTTTGAAGAGGGGTTGAGTGACCTGGAAGTTCAACGTCGAAGAAAAGTTGGGATTGAACGTTGCGAAACTGTTATTGGTGGAAACCTTGGTGTTGCCGAACTGCACCTGATACTGTCCGCCGCTATTGAGGTTTTGGGTGTAGCTCAAATTCAACGGCTGCGTCAACTGGTTGAGCGTCGTGGCGCCGGCCAGCGCATCGGATGTTGGTTGCTCGAGGCGAGTCGACGCGAACCTCGCGAATGCCTGCGGGTCGTAGATCGCGAAGGCGCGAGTAATTGCGTTGCGGTTCACTTCGACGAGCAGCTTCTGCACGGATACGTCGTAGTTATTGACGAACACGAGGTCGAGGTAGTTCTTGAGCGACAGTTCCAGCTTGCCGCCGACGATGAAGTCCGGCAGGCGAACCGGCGGCTGCAGTTCGATCTTCGTGCTGGGGTTCGCGAACCGCCGGCGGAAGTAGGCGGGCTTGGGGAAAAAGTCTTCATTGACCGGCGCGGTGGTCGCAGGCGCCTTTTCCTGGACGATGGCCTGCTTCACAGGCGGCGCGCTCTGGGGCGGCGGAGCCTGGGCAGCCAGCCACATCGGCGCGAGTAGCAGTAGGAATGCGAGGAGGAGGACGTTCTTCATGAGATCTCGTATTATTCGTAACGGATCGCCTCGATCGGGTCGAGACGAGCGGCTTGCACCGCGGGATAAATTCCAAACACCAGGCCGATGCCAACCGACACGCCGAACGCAACGGCGATCGAAGTGAACGTAACCACCGTGGACCAGCCGGTCGCCTTGGCGATCGCCAGCGACAAACTGAACCCGAACGCAATGCCAATGAGACCGCCCATCATCGAGATGAGTACGGCTTCAGTAAGAAACTGACGGATGATGTCCTTCTGGCGTGCACCAATCGCTCGTCGAATTCCAATTTCGCGCGTGCGTTCGAGCACGGTCGCCAGCATGATGTTCATGATGCCGATTCCGCCGACAAGCAGCGAGATGCCGGCGATGCAGATCATGACCACTTTGAAAGTAAACTGCGTCTTCTTGCGTTGCTCGAGCAGGCCGGCGGGAACCACGACGTTATAATCGCCGGCATCCTTGTGCGTCGTACCCAGAATCGCTTTCACGATGCCGGAAGTTTCGATCGAGTCGACTCCGTTGTCCACTTTGAGGTAGATGCCGTCGATTTCGTCTTTGAGATACGAGTTATTGTCCTCAAAGCGCCGCATCACGGTATTGAGAGGCGCAATCACCAGGTTGTTGCGATCCACGACTTCGAGGTCCGTATCGGAATCGGCAGTGGCCTGCTGGGCAAGCACGCCAACCACCTGCAGCCACGAGTCGTTGACCTTCACATGCTTGCCAACCGCGGGCTCATAGCCAAACAGATTGACCTTGGCGGATTCGCCGAGCACGCACACCGGATTCGAACGGTTGTCGTCCTCATCGGTAAAGAAGCGGCCTTCCACCGCTTTCAAAGAGTTGATGTCGAAGTATTCCGGTTCGACGCCGATGAGCAGCGGCATCTCGGCCGTCGGCTTGGGCAGAACCTTCAGCGGCTTGAAGCGCTTGCGGGGCGTGGCGGCCGCGATGCCGGAGATGTTCTCTGAAATCGCGCGAAAGTCGCGGAAGCTGAGGCCCGGGGAAACGGCGCGGCGCGTCTGCAGTTCATTGCGATCGACAGCTTCTTTGGCTTCGATGATGATGTTATTGACGCCGAGAAGATCGATGTAGCTCATCATCTCTTTCTGCGCGCCCGCCGTGATGGCGAGCATGGCGACCACGGCGCCGACGCCGAAGATCATGCCGAGCATGGTGAGAAGACTGCGGAGCTTGTGTACGAAGAGGCTTTGCAGCCCCATGTACAGTTCAGGCAGGAGTCCGGATAACATGGCTACGACTTCCCTCCCGGCAACGCGCCCATGGCGCCGCCAGCGCCGCCGCCGTTCGAACCCTTGTCCTTCTTGTTGCCCTTCTTCGCGAACGGATCCGCGAGGGCGATCACTTCGCCGGGCTTCACGCCTTCGGCAATGGTCATGATGTTCTCGCTGCGCTTCAGCGGTTTAATGACGCGCGCTTCAAACTGGTTCCCAGTTTTGACGTAGACAACCGGCTTTCCGTCTTTCTCAAAAACAGCCTGCATCGGCACATGGATCGCATTCGGAATCTTTTCGACAATGATCTGGACATCGGCGAGCAGGCCCGGACGCAGCAATACGTCGAATTGCGTGTCTTCTTCAGGCGGAGGGGGCAGCTTGGCGTTATCGAGGTCCTTCTGGGTGAACTGGCTGAAGCTCGGGAATCCTCCGCCGCCGGGACCGCCAGGGCCGCCCGCGCCTTCCGCTCGTCTGCGGCGTCCGCCGCCGCCGCTGCTGGCTTCTGCCGGGGCAGCGGCGCCTTCGCCACCACCCGGAGCCGCCGCGGCCGAAGTCTCCGAAGGAGCCCGCGAAGCCCGCCTGCCGCCACCACCTGATTTCTTTTGCGCTTGCGCCGCTTCGCCCGCCGCGGGGGCCTGGAACAAAGCCGGCGGTCCGCCAGGGCCCGCAGCAGCCATCGGGCCGCCCGCTCCACCGGGACCACCAGGGCCGCCCATCGCCATCATGGCGCCGCCCGATGGAATAGAGGCCACATGCTTGCGGCGGTTGGCGTCCGCCGTCGCCAGAATCTTGGCAATCGCATCCGGTTTCGCTCCGAGCGCGCCGAGCAGTTCCTTCATGTCGATGTTGAACACGACGTCGAACTTCTTGGCCGGATCGAACGAAAACGCATTCGCGCTCGCGGTGCCGCTCAGCGTCTTGATCGTCGCCTTGAGCTTCTTTTCAGGCAGCGCGTCGAGCGTCATGTCCGCTTCCTGCCCTTCGCGCAGGTTGGCGCGGTCGAGTTCGCCGACCTTGGCGATGATCTCCATTTCCGACAGGTCGAGGATGTCCGCCACCGGTATGCCGGGCTGGATCTGGTCGCCTTCGCGGATATCCGGCACCTGCATGCCGGCGAACATGAAACCGGTGCGATTCTGGCGAACCGCGACCAGTCCGCTGATAGGGGACAGCAGCTTCACCTGCAGCAGGCGCGCCCGTTCGCGGCCCATTTCGAGGTTGCCTTTGTTCTTCTTTTCCCGCAGCACGGCGAGTTCCGCCTGCGCCTGTTCCTGGCGGGACTTGATGTCACTTTCGAGCTGCACCAGACGGCGTTTCGATTCTTCGAGCGTCAGCTTGTTCTTCTGCGCGTCGATCACCGAGAGCAGTTCGTTGCGCTTGACCTCGAGTTCGGCGCGGCGCACGCTGTAGCGCGCCTGCAGCAGTTCCACCTGATCCTGGTTGTTGCGAATCGCAAGATCTGCCTGCGCCTTCTTGATCTGTTCGTCAATCTGGTCGAGCTCGAGTTGCTTTTCTTCGATGCGGGACTGGACTTCCGAATCGTCGAATTCCACCGCTAAGTCTTTCTCGCGAGCGAAAGCGCCCAGAGGCGCCATGCGGGTCACCTGCACTGTGCCGAACAGATTCGGCGCAGTCAGCGTCGCCGAACGGACTGCGCGCAGTTCGCCCCTGGCGAAACTCTTGACAATCACATCTCCCTTGCGCACCTTGGCCGTCGCGATGGCCGATTCTTCTTTCGGCAGGCTCTGGAAGGCGATGTATCCCGCATAGGACGCGCCTCCGATCACCGCCAGAATCAATAGCCGGATAGTCCACTTCTTCATATGCCTGCTCTAGATCTTCTTCGCTTTTTTGGCCGCTTCAATGGGGTTTTCGAGCGCCACGGATTCGCCCGGTTTTAACCCCTTGAGCACCACGATATCGGTTTCATTGCGCTTGCCTACTTCGATGCGCCGCAATTCGAAATTCTCGCCCTTTTGTACGTACACCGCCGGTTTGCCGCCGACGGTGATGCTGGCCCGCAGCGGGATCATCAACGAGTTCGGTATCTTTTCAAGGATGATTTCGGCGCTGGCGCTCATGCCGGGACGCAGCCGGGGATCCGTCCTCGCGAGAGTCGCACGCGCGGGAAATGTCTTTTCGGTCATGAACGGCCCGCGGAACTGCACCGATGCGATCGGGCTGATCCAATCGAGCTTGCCGTTGAATTCCTGGTCTGGAATCGCATCCACTCGAACGCGCCCTTCCTGGTCGAGCTTCAACTTGCCGCGGTCGACTTCGTCCAGCTTCAGGTCGATGCGCATCTGCGAGAGATCGGGGATTTCGGCAATCTGAGCGCCGGTCCAGGCGCGGTCGCCTTCTTTGAACGGAGGCGGCGACGAGCCAAACGAACCTTGGCTGCGTCCATTCGGCAAAACGTTCAGAATGCCGTCAATCGGCGCGCGGACCGTCATTTTGGACAGGTAGCCGCGGACCCGGTCCGCATCGCGAATGTTCTTGTCTTTCTTCTGCTCCAGACGGTCGAGATCGGCCTGCTGGGTGATGACGTGCGAGTTGGCCACGGTCTTCACCTGATTCAAGTCGCCTTCGCTGATGCCCACGTCGATGCGGTTCTTGGCGCCTTCAATTTCCGAGATGACTTCCGCTTTGCTCGCTTCGAGCTTGGCGCGCTCGAGGTTATATTCGGACGTCATCTTGTTCATGCCGTCCATTTCGGTGGTGATGCGGTGCGAAGCTTTCAATTGCACCATCTCCGAATCCACCGTGCGAACGCTCGTATTGCGTTCGAGGAGGGTTTGTTCCTGCTGGGCCGCGTCGAATTCCACCACCACCTCGCCACGATGAATCATCTTTCCGGATTCGGCGAGCCTGGTAATGCGCAATTCAGGCACCTGGGGGGCATTGATCGTGACGCTTTGGACGCTGCGAATCTCGCCGCGCGTCCTCACGCTGAGAATGAAGTCGCCCTGCTTGACTTTGGCGACCGGAACTTCCACCTTGGTCTCGCCGACGCCTGTGTAGCGATACGCGGCATAGGCGCCACCGCCGACCACCAGCAGCATGACGGTCCATGTAATGGCTTTGCGCTTTCCGCTGCCTGCTTGGCCCAACCGGCCGGTTCTTAAATCTTTCGACATGATTCTCTTCTTGGCTACTTACTTCTCTAGGTGGTCTGGCGCGAAACATCGTCCAGCTTGCCTGGCGGGCGATCCAACGCCACTAGTTCTCCGGGCTTGACGCCCGAACGAATTGCTACATGCGTAAAGCTGCGCAATCCGAGCTCGACATCCCGCCGCTGCCAGCCGCCTGAGCCCGTCTGGACATAAACGAACGGTTTCGAGCCCTGCGCTCCATCCTGAAACACGCTGCCTAGCGGAACGACCACCGCGTCGTTTTCGGTTTCCACCACGACATCCACGCTTACGGAAAGATCCGGAATCACGCGAGGGTCCATTTTTTCGAGTTTGAGGCGAATGGGAATCTCTTTCACAAAGCTCGCTCTTGCTCCACCCGACTTCGGCACTCCACCCAGCGAATACACTCGAGCCGGCAATTCCAGATCGGGATAAGCGTCGAAGCGAACGCGCGCCTTCGCGCCAAGGCGCAGCCGCTCCATGTCCACCTGGTTCACGCTGGCGTTCACCACCATCGAGGAAGGATCCACGATCGACATGAAGAACTGGCCCGGGTACAACTGGTCGCCATTCTGAATCTGCTGCATTTCGGACCCGCGGAAGCTGCTTTGCACGACCACCATTCCATCGATCGGCGATTTGATCACCAGCCGGTCGGCGTTCATTTCCGCGCGTTTCAATTCACCCTTCGACTGCTCGAAGTCCAATTGTGCGGTTCGCACCTGCGCCTTGTCAGAAACGTCGTAGTAGCGGATTTCGCTTTGCAGTTGCTTGTACCGCGCATCCGCCTCTTCGACGCTCAATTTGACGCGCTCGGCGTCGATGGCGGAAAGAACAGGCAACGTGCGCATGTCGAGCTTGGCCTTCTCGAGTTGCCCCTTCGAAGTCGCAATATTCTGTTCGCGGGCCTTTTTGGTTACTTCGAGTTCCGCGTACATCTTCTTCATGCCCGCTTCGCTCTGTACGACCGACGCCCGGTAGTCGTCGAGCCGGGTCAGCATGAACTGGCGGTCGAACTCCGCCACCATTTGGCCTTTTTTGATGAGGGTTCCGGACTTGGCGAGTTCCTGCAAAACCATAGCAAAATCGCCACCACCACCGCCTCCTCCCCCGCCTCCGCCGCCACCACCGCCTCCGCCGGGTTGCCCCTGGTTCAGGGTTCCCGCGCTGGAACCGAGTCCGTCGGAACCCATGGTGGAGGAAGTCGAACCAGTGCTGCTGGACGCAGTCGAAGAAGATGTACGAGAGGAACTGGCAGGCGCCGAGGAACGGCTGGTTGCCGCTCGTAAGGCGGAAGACATATTACTGCTGGTTCCGCCGGCTGCCGAACCGGTTGAGGAACCGTCGGATGATGAAGATCCGCCTGCACTCGTGTTGCCGCCGCTCTTTGAAGCCACTTGCTGGCTTCCGGCGCCGCCGAAGTTTGCCGTCCTCGCCGCCGAATCGCGGCCGGTTCCCGACCGGCTGCCCCGCATCTGCGGCACCACCATAGACACGAACCGTTCCGCGCCTGTCGTGCCCGACAAGCGAATGCTGCTTTCGAGCCGCTCACTGACGGCCGGCGCGGTGCGAACCAGCGGCCCCGCCGTACCCGAGGTATCCTGTTTCGCCGCCTGCAACCAATACCAGGCGCCCGCCCCTATCATCGCGAGCAGACCCAGGCCCCACATCCACGCGCGGCTCGGCCGGTCGCTGGGCGGCGATGCTGGAGGCACAACCTGCGGCAGCGGCGGTTGTGGGGATGGAAATGGTAGCGGATTAGGGGACGCGCTGGATGCAGACATTGCGATTTATTAATGCCAGGGCGAAAACTCGATCCACAAGGTCAGGCTACGGAAGAAAGAGCCTATCAAATGTGAAACGGATCTGGCCAGTTGCACGTAGAGACGTTCGCGTCCGGGGCTAGGTTAGCCTCAGCGTAAGGAAAGATGGGAATCCGGCTCCGGCAACGCTACCGGCGCACAATCACTTCGCGCAGATGATCGCGAGTGACGAAGAATTTAATGGCCGTAAACCCCGAAAAAAGCTGTTCGATGGCCCGATTCGTGAGAATTCGGACCGGGTGAATGCGATTCTGGGGAGTAGTAGTCACGGTACGGCGGTCGGCAATGTGGTAGTTGAGGCCAGGAAGTTCAGTGAGCCGCTCGTCGGCGTGAAAGTAAAAAAGCAGCAGCCCGCCCGGTTCGGTAATCCGGTGCAGTTGAGACACGACGTTTTCGAGTAGCGGCGGCGCAAGCAGTTCCAGGGCATCCCAAACGAGCACGCCTTGAAAAGAACCGGCTTCGTGATCGAGCGTCATCGAGCAAAAGCGGGCAACCCGCGCGTCGTCGTCCTGGTTCGCGAAAAAGTCCACTCCTCCGGCGCCAAAACATTCCGCCACGGCATGGGGCAAGCCATCCTGAGTCGGTTTGTGCCCCTGTTCGGCGATGTACTGGATGTTGGCTTGGCTGCCGCCGGTCAAATCGAGAACGCGGAGGCCCTGACGGTCGCGAAGAGCGTGAAAAAACTGCTCCAGACCGTTACTCGTCCGGCGATCCTGCGGCTGCTGCGCCGCCGTAAAAGTTCCCGGCGGCGCGCCTGGTGAGGAAGGTTGCATTCTTCCCTGGTGCGGCCCTTACTTCTTGATTTCGATTGGAGGATTCGCGCTACCGCCACCGCCTCCGAGATTTTGCTGCTGGGGACCGGCGGAGCTCGCCGCACCTGCGGCTGCCGCTGCCTGCTGTTGCGCTTGTACCCGGGCGGCCGTATTTGCCGCAGCCGCCTGCTTGGCCGCATCGGGACGCTGGATATCGACGCTGCCTTTGAAATAAGCGCCATCTTCGATCACGATGCGCTGCGTCTTGATATCGCCGACCAGCTTGGCCTCGCGCCGGATGTCGATCTTTTCGCCGGCCTCCACGTTGCCGCGGATCGCCCCGTGCACCACGACTTCGCGGGCTTTCACGCCCGCACTCACTTTGCCGTTAGGCCCCACGACAATCTTGTTTTCGTTGGCCTCGACGCTGCCTTCGACTTCACCGTCGATTACCAGATCTTCACGGGAGTAGATTTGCCCCTTGATCACCACCGACTTGCCGATCACCGCCGACGAGGCCACCCGGTGGGTATCCGTGTGCAAGGTCTCGCGATGACTCAACGTAGACATTGGGATGCCTTCGCGAGACAGTTCTGAAGGGGCTGGGACCGCGCTACTGATCCTCGGCGCCGGTTCTTCATCTTTCCGCCGGTTCCACATCGATAATGCAATCTCCTCTCAATGCCTCTAGGGGAATCCCACTTGCCGTCGATTAAGGTGCAATTGGGATTTTCATTCATCGTACTACTCGAAAGGGCTACATTGGAAGTAATCGAACCTATGACAAACTTGCCAGCCACACCTTTAACGATGGAGGGACACTGGGTCTTACATCACATGGCCCGCTTTCGGTGGGAAAACACAGCAGCGGATCACGAGGCCCGGCTCGAGAGGCTGATCGGCCAGTTGGAGGCCTCCGGAAGCGCTGTTTACTCCATGCTCGGCCACAAGGGCGACCTGATGTTCGTCCACTTCCGCAGCTCCCTCGAGGAACTGAACCGGGCCGACGTCGCCATTTCCAAATCCGTCGCGGGCATGGCGGACATCGTCAATTCGTATGTGTCGGTGATCGAACTTGGCCTGTATGAGTCCAGCGTCAAGCTGTACGACTCGCTTGTGGCAAAGGGTATCGCGCCCAACACTGAGGCCTGGAACAAAGAAGTGGAAGAGACCTTGACGCGCCAGCGCGCCGCCATGCATTCGCGGCTGTTTCCCGAAATCCCGCCCGGCAAATACATGTGCTTCTATCCGATGAACAAGCGCCGCGGCGAACAGAAGAACTGGTACTCGCTGCCGATTCAGGAGCGCCAGCGGCAAATGGCCGAGCATGGCGAAATTGGACGCCGTTATGCAGGTTCAGTGCGGCAGATCATTTCCGGATCGATCGGTTACGACGACTGGGAATGGGGCGTCGACCTGTTCACCGACACGCCGCTCATCTTCAAGCAACTGATTTACGACATGCGTTTTGACGTAGCGAGCGCGGAATATGCCGAGTTCGGCCCGTTCTATGTCGGCGTGCGGTTGCGTCAGGAAGACGTCGCGGCCTACCTCAACGCTTAGCGCGAAATCATTCCACTCAGCGGGCTGCTGGCGGAGGCGTACAGACGCTTCGGCATGCGGCCCGCCAAATATGCCAGCCGTCCTGCCTGGACCCCCAACTTCATCGCGACCGCCATCTTTTCGGCGTCCTCCGCCTCGGCGATGGCGGTATTCATGAGAATGCCGTCGAAGCCCATTTCCATGGCGAGCGCCGCGTCCGAGGCTGTACCGACGCCTGCGTCCACAATCAGCGGCACTTCGGTAATCATTTCGCGCAGGATGCGCAAGGTGGTCATGTTCTGGATGCCAAGCCCCGATCCGATCGGCGCGGCGAGCGGCATCACGGCAGCCGCTCCGGCGTCGATCAGTTTGCGGGCGTTCACCAGATCATCGGTGGTGTAGGGCAACACCACGAACCCTTCCTTCACCAGCACGCGAGTCGCTTCGAGGAGCCCTTCATTGTCGGGGAGCAGGGTCTTCTGGTCGCCGATCACCTCGAGCTTCACCCAATTCGAGAGACCGACTTCGCGGCCCAGGCGGGCGGTGCGTATCGCCTCGTCCGCCGTATAGCAGGCCGCCGTGTTCGGCAAGATGAACATCTTGTCGCGGTTGATGTAGTCGAGCAGCGATTCCTTACTCTTGTCGGTGAGATTCACCCGGCGGACCGCAACCGTCACGACTTCCGAACCGGAGGCCTCGTGGCAGCGGGTCATTTCCTGAAAGCTGCGGTACTTTCCCGTACCAACAAACAGGCGTGATTGAAACACGCGATCGGCAATCCGGACGCTATCGCTCATGCAACCATTCTATCGGTCCGCGCATTACTGCAGGTAGAAACGGACGCTGACCGTGGTGACCACCTCGACCGGTTCTCCGTTGAGCAGCGTCGGACTGTACTGCCAGGTTTTGACCGCGTCGATCGCCGCCTGAATCAGTCCTTCGTGCACCAATTTGCTTCGGGGATGCAGGTTGAGAACGTTTCCTTCTTTCGAGACCACTGCTTCAAGCTCCACGGTGCCCTCGACGTTCTGGGCCTGCAGGTCCTTGGGGTATTCGGGATTCGTCTTGTGAATGAGCCTGGCGGCGGCGATGTTGCCTCCGACGCGGATGCGCACGGGCTTCGCCTGCACGGTGGGTTTCGGACCGGTGCGCTCGCCCGGCACGCTGACCGTTTCGCTGATTTGCCCCACGGACAGTGAAAAGTCCCGGATCACCTCGGCCTGGCTTCCATCCACCGTCATCGACCGGCTCACCGCCGCGAATCCGGGTTTTTCCACAACCATCATGAGCGGACTGACGGGAACTTCCATACGGAAGGCGCCGTCCCCGCCTGTCAGGGCCACAACCGATGAAGATATTTTGGGATCCTTGCTGAGCACTTTGGCGATCACCTTCGCTTCCGGCACGCGGGCGCCGCTCGGGTCGCTCACCACGCCGCGCAGCACCACGGTGGACTTGGTCTGCGCCTGCACGCGCACTGACGCAATCGGCGCAATCGCGGCAATCGCCAATAGCGTCATTCCGGCGGCGGCGATTTTGCCAAGCCCGCGGCGGTCGTGCTGCTCGAGAATTCTCATAATCCGTTCCTCCAGTTGGGATCGATTCCACATCGCGACCGCCACTGGTGGCGGCGGCGCGAGTTCACGGTCATCCGATTTTGCGAGATCGAGCAGGTGCTCCGCATAGCCTTCCGGAGAACTGCCGTCACGCACCACTGCGTCGTCGCACGCCTGCTCGCTCGCGCGGCGCATCCAAAGGGCCGCCATCCACACCAGCGGATGAAACCAATAGATGGCGCAAACCGCTTGCGCCAGCGATTGCGTCAACCAGTCCGCGCGATCAATGTGCGCATACTCGTGCGCAAGGACATTCTGCCGCCGTTCGCTGGACCATTCCGCGCCGGCAACCGGCAGAATGATCACGGGCCGCAATACACCCCACGTAAACGGCGTGGCGACTTCAGGATGTTCGAGGATCATTGCCCGGCGATGGCGCCCGGCCGGCGTTCCTTCGGAGGTAAGCCTTCGAACCTTCCAGAACCCCGGGACCAGCCTCGCGAGCGCCGCCACGACGCCCGCGCACCAAAGCAAAAAAACGAGGTTTCGAATGCGCTTCGAAGGATCGTTCGTCGCTCCGCGTGGCAGGGCGATAGCTGGCGCGGGCGCCGCTGGAGGCGCCAGGGATTGATCCACGGTTTGCACGATCGCAGGCGCCGTAACCGGAACCACGGTTTCTACAAGGGAGAAGCTCGGTGCGAACGGAAGCGCCGCCAATCCCGCAAAAGCAAGAGCCCAGGCGAAATGCCTCGTGGCCGCGCGCCGCGCCAGTAGATGGACCGCGCCGGCCAGCGCAAGCAGCAGAGCCGGCTTCAACACCCAGTCGATCATGTCCGCTTCTTCGCCTCCGTAATCAGCTTGCCGATACGGTCGAGTTCCTCACGGCTGAGCTTCTTGGACTTGCCGTCGAGCAGGGTCGCCACGGCGGTTTCCACGCTGCCGTCGAAAAACGTGTCTAGCAGATGGCGCACGGCGGAGCGCTTCGCCTTTTCCACCGGAACCGACGGAAGATAGACGTATTTCGCGCCGTCCGCCTCATGCCGGATGTGGCCTTTGTCCTCCAGGATCCGCAACAACGCGCGGACGGCGGAATAGCTGGGCGGATCGGCGATGGCCTCGAGAATCTCCGAGGCCGAGGCCCGGCCCTTCTGATACAGAGCGTCCATGATTTGGCGCTCGCGGCGGCTGAGTGTGACGTTGGACATGCTAGCTACTTAGCACTATGCTAAAATTCCAGCAGGAAGTCAACGGTTATTTTCAGGAGACGGCAGGAAAAAGTCTCGCGAGCAGATCGGCGACTTTTAGGCTTGCGGCCCAGTGTCGCAGGTAGTCCAGGTCAAGCCGGGCGCTCTGCACCTTCACAATCGAGAGAATGTCATGCCATTGGCGGTCGGAAACCTCGCCGCCATTGCGAAACCAGACCAGTTTGGCAAGGATCGTGTCTTCGGGGCTCAAGACCGGGAACTCGATGCTTTCGAGCCCAGGGATCGACGAAACCACGCAGCGCTTTCGGCTCAGTTCCGAACGCGCGAAACCGTCCTCGTCCGCCGGATAGAAGTCGAATTTGAACGCGCCAAGCAGATGTATGACATTGAATGGGCGGTTGGCTGCGAGGGCGGCTCCTATGGTTTCGGGATCCGCATAGAATTCCGGACCTAGAAGAGAACACAACTCCTCGACATCGGCATCGCGGAAATCGCCAACGAAATCGATGCCGTTCGTTTGCCGCGGGAACCCATGGACGCCGCTGGCCACCGACCCTCCAATCAAGTACGGAATTCCCAGGCGGTCGAGAACCGAGAGAATCTGTTGGAATACGGCGGAAAGCGTCGTCAAGGGTGCAGATCCGGATCCCAGTCGTACACCTTGATCATCAGGTCCCGCCCGAGCCGTCGGGCCGCGACGCGCAGGAACACTTCCCGCTCATCGGCCTCCGGATACATCGATCGTACGCTTGCTTCCTGCAAGGATTGCTGGAACGCGCACAACTCGAAAATCCGCGCGGCACGCTCACCCGGCGTCATCTGCTGGTGGAGTTTGATGTACACCTCGAGCGCCTTCGGATCCGTATCGGCGAACCATTCCGCTGGCATCGCTTACATCATAGCCCGCCCGAAGCGGAGGGCACGAGACTCTGCATCGCCTGCACTTCCTGCTGGATTTCCGCGGCGCCCGCGTTCGCCGGCACAAAGGAACTCGAAGCGCGGACGGACATGGAGAGAATATCCTGCACCGTTTCGATATCCAGCAGCGGCCGCCGGTCGCTGTACTCGGCGGCGAGCGATGCGTCCGTCATCGTCTGAAAGAAGTTGGGATCCGTGATATTGACATCTGGAACCAGGGGATTGTTGCGGCTGCGAGACGTCCAATAGGCCCGGTCATACGCCTGCGCGAACCCGGGAATTAGAATATGCGTCACACTATGCCGCACTAAGTTCGGGTTTACGTCCCTGCCGCCAGGCTGTTCGCCAATCGCGAAGCGAACCGCGTTTTCCACAGTATGAATCCCGCCGCCTTCTTCAAACAGCTGATCCGCATAGTTGAAAACCCTCGGCAAAAAATCAGTCACCGCGAGAGGCAGTTTCAAGCGGGAACCGAGCGTCACCGATCGCATCATCGCCGTCTGCGGGATGTCGTTCGCGCCAATCACCGGATTGCAAGGAAAACGATGCGCGCGTGGATGGGTCGTGAGTCCCGTCAAATCCTGATAAGCGGCCTTGGCCGTACTCACGAGGTCGTTCTCGCGAACCCAACCGGAACTGCGCAGGAAGGCCACGCCGGTCATCACCTCCGCGGCCGCAATGATGCGTCCATGAATGTGAGTCAGCAGATCGCGATGCTCATATCCGGGACGAACCCATTGCGGATTGACGACCCCGCCCAGCATTTCGCGGCCGGTTCGCTGGTTGCCGAACCCGACTCCTGGAGCATTTTGCGGCCGCGGGCCACTTCCGGCTGACGGATGCTTGGGGACAAAGAGTCCACTGGGCTTCTGCGTGTAATCTGGCATAAATGGTCCTCTACACCAATGCGCGAAATGGGCTCGCTCAGGACCATGGGAACCCATTCAACGGACGAATACAACCATGCCCGCTTGGGCGCTGAACTCCCCTACCATGACAGTGAGAGGGAAGGCGCCGGCAGGAAAGTACCCGCCTGGAACCTGCACGTCCACGCGGATGACACCCGGGGAATCGGGCTCTCCTTCCTGCGCAATCACTGCCGCATCCGTGTCGCGAATCCGCACCGTGACGGGTAGACCGGCCCGGCCCTCTCCCGTCATGCGGAATGAAATCGTCCGGCCGCGCGCCACCGGACTATCGGCGGAGTTCACCGTCCCGTCGTCTGCATTGATGAGGGATGGAAACACCCCAGGCGCCGCCGCAGCCACCTTCACGAACTGCCGAATCTGCACGATTCCGCCGCGCGAAATGGTCAACTCCGCTTCCGGATTCACCAACGTTTCCGGCGCCTGCACGATCCAGCCTCCGGCCGCCCCGGCTACGGCCAAGGCTGGCGTCACAAGCCCGTCGAAGGCGACCTCCGATGCATCGGGAGTCAGCGCGGCGCCTGCGGTAATCGCAAAAAGCCCGCCCGGCGCAACAGCCGTCGCCACTGCCCGGCTCGCGGCGTTGAGCAGCGTCACGGTGGCGGAGGCTGTTGGAACCTCGTTCACAGACACCTGTTGTTCCCCCAGTTCGAGGACGCGGATCCGGTTATTGTTCGCATCCGCCACAACCAGCCGCAGGTTGGAAGAATCGGCTGCTACTGCCGAGATCCCATCGAATCGCGACCCAACCGCGGCCGCTGGAGCGTCTCCGTCGAACCCCGCCTCGCCCGTCCCCGCAAGCACGGCCACCGCGCCATCGCTGGTCATGCGCGACAGCCGGTTCGCGCCCGAATCCGCAACCAGCAGGCTTCCGTCGAAATCGAGGGCCACGCCTCGAGGCTCCAGCCAGATTCCCGGATTCGAAATCGGATCGGTGACTCCGGACGACGCGTACACGCGATGGACCCGTCCGGTGGAAGGTTCGGCGGCATAGAGGAACCCTCGCGAATCCCAGACGATCCCTGCCGGCGCCTTCATTTGCGCCACCGTGCGAATCCTGCCGTCCTGCGAATTGATCAGGCGGATGCGGTCGTTGCCGCTGTCGGAAATCCAAACATTGCCGCGATCGTCCACCGCCACGCCTGCGGGCGCATTCAACTGCGCATCGAGGGCCGTGCCGCCGTCGCCGCTAAAGCCGGATTTGCCGGCGCCGCCGGCGATCACCGTTTGGGCGACGGCTCCCGCACGCCAGATCCATACGCTATTGCTACCGGCGTCGGCGACGAACAGCGCCTGCTGCTGCCTGTCCCAGAAAATGCCCTGCGGGTTCGAAAACCCATCCAGCACGGTCTCGATCACGCCAGCCGTAGTGATGCGCCGGATGCGGCCATTCCGCGAATCGGCGATGTAGAGCGTACCCGTGGCGGGATCGACAGTCAGGCCCCCAGGCTTCTGCAAGCGCGAATCGTAGGCCTTGCCGCCATCGCCTGCAAGATAAAAGGGATTGCCGCCCGCGAATGCCGACACCGCGCTAGTGCGCGAGTTGATGCGGCGCGCGAGGTTTCCGCGCACTGCAAAGACGTTACCCGCGAAATCCGCCGCAACATCCATCGCCGCAAATGGAAAGGGCGTCGCTTGTTGCTGCGGCGGCAGGCGCATGAGCGTACCTCCGTTGCCGTCGGGGACCCAGAGTTCGCCGAGAAATGTGAAGGCGAGTCCGGTGGCGACAATCGGCAGCAATTGCGTATCGGGAACGCTGGTGATCACCCCGGTGGACATCGTGACCTTTCGAACCCGCTTGTTGCCGGTGTCGCCGATATACAAATTGCCTGCGGGATCGAACGCCAGCCCGGCGGGGGCCGTCAACAACGCAGCAGTCGCGGGACCGTTGTCGCCCGCGTTGCCCGCCCTCCCCGCTCCGGCGACCGGGATCAATCCGGCTCGACCAAGCCGCAAAACCTTGTGCGCGCCGAAGTCTGAGATGACCAGGTTTCCCGGACCGTCCACCGCCACATTGCGCGGGGCGATGAGCTTGGTTTCCGGCGTATTTCCGGCGATAGTGGCGATGATTCCGTCAGGGGTAATCTTGCGGACCCGGGCGTTGCCTAGGTCAGCCACGTAGACACTTCCCCCGTAGTCCGTTGCTATCCCGTATGGGTAGTTCAGTAGCGCCTGCGACGCGGGACCGCCGTCTCCGCCAAAGCCGGCGCGTCCCGTTCCGGCAAAGGTCGAGGTCTGTCCGGAAGGCGAGATTTTGCGGATCCGGTGCGTATCGGTGTCGGACAGGTAGACGTTACCCGTTGGATCGACGGCGACTCCGGTGATATTGAGAAACAGCGCCGCGGACGCGGGACCACCATCGCCGATGCCACCGGCCCCGGCAAGCGTCCGCACCTGATACCAGGATTGTCCGTATAGAAGACCCAAATTGAGTAGTATTGCGAATCGCATCCACTAAATAAGTGCATTCCGGAGGAGGTTTTTCTCACCCGATCCGATGAGGAATGTGTCATGCAATTCTGGCGGCGGGCTGCCACCGTAGTTCTTCTTGCAGGGATCGAAGGATTCGGACAGTCTCATCCAATTCGTCTGCGAACGCGCACCATCGAGGCTGGCGCGGCGGAATCCGTTGCATCCAAAGCGATTTCGAGTGCAGACCGGCGTCATATTCTGATTCAGTTCGCGGGCGCGGAAGCGGAACCGGAAACCTTGCAGCGCATGCGGGACCGAGGCATCCGGGTTCTGGGCCGCATTCCGGATCATACGCTGCTCATTTCCGCGCCGGCTGCAGAGAACCTCGACGGCCTTGGCGTCACGTGGACAGGCGATATTGCGCCGGAGGATAAAGTCCACCCCGCGGCGATTACGTCTGCCGAGGCCTTGTACCTGGTGTTCGAATTCTTTCGGGACGTGGACCCAAACGCAGCGCGTGAGCTTCTGCTGAACGCGGGAGTGCTGCTTCGCGATCATCCGGACCTCCACCCTTGGCAGATTCTCGGCCTGACGGATCGCGACACGGCGATGCAAATCGCCCGCGACGAATCGGTCGCCTTTGTATTTCCCGCCTCCAAAGAACTCATCGACGGCATCCCGGCCATTCCCTGTGATGGCGCGATCCTAGACGGGGACGCTCCGGCGCCGCTCATCGCGGGCGTGGGCGACGGTTGGGACGGACCCGGCAAAAACGCCGCTACGTTGACCTATTCCTTCGGTCCGTTGACCCGAAAACTCGGGGCAGACGTGGTGAAGGCCACGATTCAAAGCGCGCTCGCCGAATGGGCCAAATACGCCAAGCTCACGTTCAGCGAATCGAGCAACCGCTCCGCGAAGCGCAATATCGACGTACTCTTCGGCACAGGCGCTCACGGCGATCCATATCCGTTCGACGGACGCGGCGGAGTGCTCGCCCATACGTTTTACCCCGCGCCGCCCAACGGGGAATCCATGGCAGGGGATCTCCACATCGACGACGAGGAGCCGTGGGACGGCGCCATCGACCTTTACAGCGTTGTGCTGCATGAACTGGGCCACGCGCTCGGTCTCGCCCACACCGGCGATCCCACAGCAGTGATGTACCCGTACTACCGGCAAGTCACACAACTCGCGCTCGACGATATTCTTTCGATCCAACAGATGTACGCCGCGCAGGATGGCAGTTCCGCGGCTGCGCCGTTCGAACTCTCGATTGATCCGATCGATTCGGCGGCGCTCGCCACGCTCACGACGCTCGGGTTGAAGGGCCACGCCACGGGCGGGCAGGATCCAGTCAGCATCGCCTGGTCCACGGATGCAGGGGCGTTTGGCGCGGCTCGCGGAGCCCGCGTTTGGAACATCCCGGTGATCCCACTGATCCCCGGCCCGAATCACATTACCGTCACCGCAACCGACGGAACCGGCGCCCGCGCCACGCAATCTCTGAACGCGACACAGGGCCAACCTGCAGGCGGAGGTTCGACTCCAGCCGCCGCGCCTCCCAGCCTTTCGATCTCCGAACCGGCCTCGGGCTCGACGGTCGCCGGGCCAAGCGTGCGGGTTCGCGGAACCGCGTCCCATCCTTCGGGGATTGCCTCGGTGGCTTGGCGCAATGTCAAAACCGGCGCGGGAGGCCAAGCAGCCGGAACCAGCGTCTGGGACGCGGCGATGGTTCCATTGCAGGTGGGCGTCAATGAAATCGCGGTGGACGTCAAGGCATCGGATGGCAGTACGGCTTCGAGGTCCACTATCGTCACCATGGCCGCGCCGCAGCAAACCGGGCCGGATACCGCCGCCCCATCGCTTACCATCAGTTCGCCGGTCGGGTCCTCAGTGACCACCTCCGCCGCGCAGATCGCGATGTCCGGCACGGCTCGCGACAACGTCGCCGTAGCCTCGGTCACGTGGTCGGCCGCGGGGCAAACCGGCCTGGCGACCGGAACCTCCGCGTGGTCCGCAACCGTTCCTCTGCTCACCGGCATCAACAATGTCATCATTCGCGCCACGGATCTTGCGGGCAACTCATCCTGGCGTTCGGTTAGCGTGACGCGGCGCTAAAGATAGCCCGTGAGGAAAGTTCGACATGATAAATTGAAGAGGAGCCGGTGGGATGGCCGAGCGGTTTAAGGCAGCGGTCTTGAAAACCGCCGTTGTCGTAAGGCAACCGTGAGTTCGAATCTCACTCCCACCGCCAGTATTCTTTCTTCGCTTGCAATGTCCTCTGCTGCTGCAGCCAAAGCATTCGTGGTCTCTTGTGCGGCACTGCTATCCGCGCAAGGCGCCGTTATTCCTCAGCTTTCCGTCATCCGCCAGCTAAACAATCGCGCCGCCGAAGTGGCCTACTCGAAGAAAGACTGGGTCGCCGCGCAGGAACTCTTCACCAACACCATCCGCCTCAACCCCTATGACGGCCGAGTCGCCTACTTTCTGGGGACGGCGCTCATCATCGACAAGGAACACGATCCGCAAAAGCTGCGCGCCGGAACCTTCTACTACGCCCGCGCCGCGGTGCTGATGCGCGAGCCGAGCCTGATCAACTGGGTCAAACGGCAATACGTGTCGATGTTCAGCACGCCGTTGGGGCTCGACCGCTATTGGAACTTCGTCCGCAACACGCCTCTCGCGCCCGAGAAAGTGGAAGACTACCCGGCGCCCCCGATGCAGCCCTTCGATTCGCAAATGGCGTTTCAGATGATCCGCGACGAACTGCTGTCGCCAAACGGCCCAACGTTTTTCGACGACGCCATCAGCATGAACCAGACCCCGCGCTTCAAGGGCCGACTCATAGAAGCGCGGCCGAAGATGAACCCGGTCGAACTCATTCTTTCGGTGGACATGCCCGGAGACAAGGGCGATGTGCGAGTCCTCATGACCAAGGCTCTGCCGGGCGCCGCCGCGCCGGGGAGCATCCTCGAATTCGAAGGTCTCGTCCGTTCCTGGCAGCCTAATCCGTTCCAGATGATCCTCCAGTCCGAACCCAAAGAGATCAAGGGCTGGCCCGTGCCGATCCCGGTCGAACCGATGAGACCGGACATCCCCAAGCAATAACGGCTCGCGTCAGTTGGCGGGTGGTAGCATGATTCTTTCGAGGAACTAGTGCAAACGGGTGCGGCACGAATAGTTCCTGGATCTCTGGCGGTGCGCCAAGCCGCACGCCTTGCACTTTCCACCACAACTACTGACAGGAGAATCACGTTGGCAAAGCTCGGATTTATAGGACTCGGCATCATGGGCGACCCCATGGCTCGCAATCTGCTCAAAGCAGGCCACGAAGTCGCCATCTGGTCGAAAACCCCAGGCAAGGCGGAGGCCGTCGCCTCGGCCGGCGCAGGGAAAGTCTGCGCGACCCCCGCGGAGGTCGGCGCGGCGTCCGATTGCGTCTTTTACTGCGTGGGCGATTCGACCATGTCCCGCGACACAGCCATCGGCAAGGACGGCCTCATCGAAGGCGCAAAGCCCGGCACGGTGATCGCCGACTGCTCGACCATCTCACCCGCGGAAAGCCGCCTCATCGGCGAGGCGCTCGCGGTCAAAGGCATCCACTTTCTGGACGCTCCCTGCACCGGTTCGAAACCCGGCGCAGAGGGCGGCACGCTTACCTTCATGATCGGCGGCGACCAGAAGGTTTTCGAAAGCGTAAAGCCGTACTTCGAGGACATGGGCAAGCTGTTCTACTACTGCGGTGGACCCGGCATGGGCCTGCAGGCCAAACTCACCCAGAATCTGGTGCTGGCGAACATCATGGAAGCGTTCAACGAAGGCATGGTGCTGGCGACGAAAGCCGGCATTGCTCCGGAACTGATGCTCGAGGTGCTCAACAACTCAGCCGCCAAGAGCGGACTGGTCGCGTTCAAGGCGCCGTACATACTGGACCGGAACTTCGTCACCAACTTTTCCACCAAGTGGATGCACAAGGACGTGACGATGGCGCTCGATTCGGCGCGCGCCGAAGGCGTGCCAATGCCGTTGACATCGGTGACCCAGCAGATGTTCCAGGCTGCGATGTCCCGCGGCTATTCCGACATGGACTTCTGTTCCACCATCAAAGTCTACGAAGAATTTGCGGGGATCGAAGTTAGGAAAAAGGGTTAATTAAGCGAGAGAATTGACGTACGGCTCTGCGGAGGCTGCCACCTGCATCAACATGGGTGGCAGTTCCCGTCGGCCGAGGCGGACCGTCACATTGCACTCGCCATCTTCCACTCCATCCGGCACCTGAAAGCGGATTTGGAACCTCCGCAATTCGCCTTCGACGGCATGATATTCGTAGCCCCACGCGGGCTTTCCATTCACTTGCGCATCGAAGTTTTCGGGATTCGTCAGATCCTCGACCATGGCCGTGGTCGCGCCATTGCCTGACGGCTCGACAGAAAGCAGCCGCGGAACCTCCGGCTGCGGCGGAACCACGCGCAACACTCCCGGCAGCCCCATGCGTTCGCCCATCCATTGCAATTCCACAGGCAGCAGCCCGGTGCATTCGAGCTCCGGCAGTTGGGCGATAATCTGCCGGATGCCTTTCGAGTCGGACGGGCCGATGGCGGTGACCTTGGCTCGCAAGTCCCCCAGGTTGACCGTCAGATCGAACAGGTCGACCTCTTCAGGCAACCCGTGCACGTAGATCGCAATATTGATGTCGCGCCTGCGGCAGAGCACTACAGGCACGGCGCGCAATGCATTGGTGATCTTGCGGATCCGCACCGTGGTGATGCTCGCGAGCGTTGGCAGGCCTTCCCGCCAGTTCATGCCCATGCGGCGCCAGAGGCCGTGATAGAAACCCGTCCGGTCGGGACCTTCAAACAATAGGGTCTGCAACTGGAACCTGTGGGTGAGTTCGATCACTTCGAGCAGAGTGGCGTGTGACGAGGAGATCTGCATTTGCAGGAAGCCGCCTTCGGCAAGCACGCGCGCCGAGGCCCGCATGCAATCGGAGGTCCAGGCCGGGTGCGCCTGCAGCAGAGTTCGGGACGCTGCAACCGAGTAAATGGAACCGATGGGAAACTTCTGCAGATCGGGCGCGCGGGCCGAGTGCGCGATTACGTTTTTGTGAATCTCGGCATACCGGGCTACGGCTGCGCAGGCCTCCGCTGTGAAGTCCACGCAGTGCACCTCTGCGTATTGCGCAGCCGCGGTCTCGATCTCCGGGTCCCCGCCAAAACCCATCCGTATCACGGGCACTTCTCCCATTTTGGGGAGTTGAGCCCGGTACTGATCGACCAGAAAACGGTTCCGTTGCGCAACTTGGTGGTCCATCGTAGTCCTTATCCTCAAAATCGGTATCCCGGCGCAATTCTATAGAGGGCCGACTGTAGTTTTGCGCGAAATCCGCCGAAGAAGCTAAAGGAAAGATAGATGTCCATCGAGCTCCGCGATATAAACTACGGCCCGCTAAAAGGGGTTTCCGCATGGGCCCCTCAGGGCGCGATCATTGGCGTGGTGGGGGAAAAGGGTTCCGGCACGTCCGACCTTCTGCGTCTCATGGCGGGCATCGCCCAACCTGAGGCCGGAGAGGTGTTGGGGCCGGAAAACCGCCGCTTCGTGGCGGAATCCGAACCCGTCAGTCCCGCGCCCGTCGATGTCCTGGCAATCGACCATGCCCTGGGCAAGTACGACGCGCTCATTCGCGCCCGCACTTTTGTCGGGCTCGAGCGGCTGCGCAAGGCCGGAGCCACGGTTGTCATCACCAGCAACGAAGAGGACATGCTCGAACGCGTATGCGACGAGATCTGGTGGATCCATGACGGCGTGGTGGCCGCCAAGGGAGATCCGCGCGAGACCTTGCGCCGGTATCGCGCCCACATTTCGCGGAAATTCCAGGCCTGGGGTGAATCGCTGAAGAGCCGTGTGGACGCTACGGATCGAGGCGGGGACCGCCGCGCCGAGGTCAAGACGCTGCAATTGCTCAATTCGAGCGGCGCTCCGACGCTGGTCTGGCGAAGCGGAGACGAAGTGGGGGTCGGCGTCGCGGTTGAGTTCACCGACGCCGTTGCAAGCCCGGTCATCGGCATTCTCATCCGCACGCGCATTGGCATTGAAGCCTACGGCACCACCACGAAGCTCGAAGGAGCTGATCTCGGCCCGACCGCCGCCGGGCAGATCCGCAAAGTACTGTTCCAGTTCCGCTGCGATCTCGCGCCTGGCGACTACACGATCAGCGTGACTTCGATCGACCAGAACGGCTCGGTGAATGACTGGATGGAAGACGCGCTGTCATTTTCCGTTACGGACGATCGCCGGGCGCTCGGCGTCATTAATGTCCGCGCCCGTGTGGTTCCCGAATAAACCTCACATCAAACGCAGACGAACCAATTCCGCCGGTAGAGGAACGAACCACGTACAAAAACAACAAGCAATAAAACATAA
>JACXTT010001565.1_pt1 | contig 37817 bp, 32 predicted proteins | sample 9270951 | NCBI WGS metagenome assembly JACXTT01 (sample SAMN15532306, study PRJNA645909) | rock metagenome | isolation source: weathered quartz diorite | place: Puerto Rico | collected 2017-06-21
GTGTCGTCCCAGGGCCACCTACCGATCCCGTGGAAGGGTGGTGCGCCTCAAATGGTGCGGGTGGAGCGCGGGCACCGCGATACGTACGCAGTCTTGTGGTCCAAATTAACCCAGGGCATCCACGCGATTGTAGCTACTGCGCCCGCATTATCGGAATTCCGGAAGCGGATTCTCGTGAGCCGATCTCTCGGTTAGCCTAACTGGGGAAGTGAGGCGTAAATCCAGGCGGCGATGACGACGAAGAGCGTCGTGATAGTCATTTCTCGAACATTTCGCATTTGTAGCTCCGATGTACCCCAACCCTCGGCGTATGATTTGCAGCAGGCTTGGTCGGTCCCAGTGGTGCGTTACGTCACCATCCGGTTTCGGTACTGTATGAACACCATGGTATCCCTAGGACGAGTTACCGTCAATAAGGGATAGAACTGATGGTACCGAAGATTGCTTAGTACTCCCGTTAAGGGACTACCCATTTCTCCGCTTCCACAGCCTCTGCGACCCTATCCTTAACGCTCGATTGAACTTACTGGAAGCGTTTTCCCATGCGATGAGCATCGTCAGCTCCACGATCTCCGGGTCTGAAAACAGGCCGCGTATCCGATTGAAGAGCTTATCGTCCAAGTCGGCTCCGGTTACAGTCATGGCGTCGGCGTATTCAAGCGCGACGCGCTCCCGATCGTCGAAGAAAGCGCTGGGCCGCCAATCTCCCAGGGCAACCAGCTTTTCTTCGGCGATCCCCAGTTCGCTGCCGACGGCAGCGTTGATGTCGCTTCAGAACTCACAGCCGTTCAGAAGGGCCACGCGCCGGTTCAGCAGTGCGGCCAGCCTGGAATCGATCAGGCCGGATTCGTCGAGTCCGCCCCACATGCCTCGCGCCGCGCGAAACAGCGCGGGCCGGTGAGCGTACACCAGATGATTGGCCAGCGGCGCTCCCCACTTGCGCGCCTGCCTTTCGAACACGTTGCGCATGACCCCGTCGGCCGAAGCGGGGTCGATTCCGGGTATTCTTTGCATGGGTCCTCTTAACCCCAAGTTTACCTGCCCCGGAGCTGTTCCAGCGCTGTGGCGAGTTTCTCCACTCCTGCCACGATGTCCCGCTCTCCGAACGAGGCGTATCCGAGCAGCAGGGCCCCGTGCGGGTACGGCTCCAGCGCATAGGTCGAAAGCGGAGCAGCGTCGACGCCCGCATCGACAGCCGCGCGCGCCGCCGCGCCCTCGTCGACACCAGGTGGCAGCCAGCCCACCAGGTGCATGCCCGCATTTTCCGGGCGAACGTCAAGCAGGCCGCCCAGGCGTCGGCGCGCCGCTTCCACGAGGAACTCCTGCCGCTCCTGGTACAGCGCCCGCATCCGCCTGATGTGCCGCGCGAAGTGGCCTTCGGTGAGAAAATCCGCCAGCACCGCCTGCTCGAATTGCGGGCAGCTCCAATCGGAGTGCGCCTTGGCTTGCGTGAAGGCGTCCACCAGCCCTGGAGGAACCACGACGTAGGCCAGCCTCAGCGAGGGCATCAACACTTTGCTGAAGGTGCCCACATAGACCACGCGGCCGTGCGGGTCAAGTCCCTGCAGCGAAGCCAACGGCCGGCCGGAGTAACGAATCTCGCTGTCGTAATCGTCCTCCACGATCCAGGCCTCGTTGCGTTTGGCCCACTCGATCAGCTCCAGGCGGCGGGTCAAGCTCATCGTGATGCCCAGTGGATATTGCCGTGAGGGGGAGACGAACGCGAGCCGGGCGCCAGGAGCCTTCCGGGCTCCGGCGGCGATGTCCAGGCCATGCTCATTCACCGGCACCGGGATCACCCTGGCTCCGGCGATGCAGAACGCCGAGCGGGCCCCGATGTAGCCGGGATCCTCCAACAGAATGGAATCGCCGGGATCGAGGAGCGTTTTGGCGGTCAGGTCCAGGCCTTGCTGCGTGCCGGATACGATTAGCACCTGCTCCGGCTCACAGCGGACCGCGCGCGCGGCTTTCACGTAGGCCGCCACGGCCTCGCGCAGAGGACGGTAGCCGGCCGCGTCTCCGTAACAGAACAGCTCGTGGCCGGCGGTCCGCCAGCGGTGTGACATAATGCGGTGCCATTGTGCGAAGGGAAAGGCATCCATCGCGGGTGTATGAAGACGGAATGGGCGGGGCGCGGCCGGACCCCACTCGACCGGTGCGACGGATGCGGTCTGGGGCAATTCCAGCATCAATTGCGCACGCGCCGACAGGCGGACGAGAACGGCCTCGGCCGGGGTGGCGCTTCCCGAGTCGGCGCGTAGCAGGTCGTCCGGCAGCCTGGAGCAGACATAAGTTCCGGAGCCGGTGCGTCCGGTGAGATAGCCTTCCGACAGCAACTGGTCGAAGGCCGCGGTGACGGTGTTGCGCGAGACGTGCAGTTGCGTCGCCAGGTCGCGCGTGGAAGGCAACTTGACCCCACCTCTCAGCCGTCCGCCGAGAATCCGGGTCCGCAGTTCTTCATAGAGCTGCCGGTACATGGGTTCGGCCGAAGTCTCGTCCAGCGACACGGCCAGATGAGGCACAGGCATCCTCGCCTGGGCAGCGTGATTCCGCGACATAGGGGTGTATCTATTCTGACGCAGGTCGCGGGCATGCGTCTCAAGTGGCTCTGTAAACTTCGCTGGAAATGGATCTATGCGCCCCTGCCGGAGCGCCGTAGAATCTATTCGAGTGACCGAGGTTCCCATCCTCGGGGCAGGTCGACCCAACCTGCCCTATCTTTCACTTCACCTTGTACGTAGTCGAGCCTGATTCGTATCCTAATCGGCCGCTAAGTCATCTTGTGGCGCGCTTCTTCGAGGATCCGCTTCGCGCGCGAAGGATTATACACGCCGCAGGAGCAAAAACGCGCCATGTAGGTCACTGCCTGCTCCGGCGTCCGGCGGCCTTCCTTCACCCAGTCGATCATCTTCTTCGCCAGGCTGGCCGAGATCATTCCGTGGCCGCACATCGTGGCCAACGCCAGCACCTGCGTGTTCGGCAATTTCTCGGTCTTGCCTTCAAAACCCAGTGAGTAGCCCACGCTGTGGCGCGGCTGGCAGGCCTCGTGACAGCACTGCTCGGCGCCGTCGATCGAAGTCGAAATGTTGACGCACATACCCAGGTCGGCGGCCTTCACCGCTTTCAGGAAATCTTCGGCGTTCACGCGGTCGTCGAACACCGCCGCCACAGTGGTCGGCGCGTCCACCCCGTCGATTACGGCGCGGAAATCCGGTGTCAGATCGCGCTTCCAGTGGGACAGCGGGTTCATCTGCCGGCTGGGCCGCAACGCGCCGCCGTGCAGCGCGTCGCCAAGGTTCACAGGATGGAACTTCAGCGCGATTTCCAGAAACTCTTTCAGTTTCGGCACGCTGCCTTTGTCGTTCTTGCCGCGGCTGGGAATCGCGAAGATCACGAAATCGTCGCGGAAGCTCTCGATGTCGCCGAATCGGTGCAGTGTATTGGTCATGGCCTACTTCTTCGCTCCCACGGGCTCTTCCTTGTGAGCCTCTTCGGCCTGCGTCACCTTGCCCAGGCCGACGTTGGTCTTGGCGCGCACCAGTTGGTAGCCCAGCTCTTCGAGAATAGGCGCCACCACGTTTTCCTCGCCGTCCTCGTCGCAGCGCGTCCCGACGCCGATCGACACCACAGTGTCCACCTGCTTTTCCACTTCCTTCACCAGCAGGATGATCTCGCGCGTGCGCTCCACCGGCACTTTGATTTCCACGATCGCCGACAGCACTTTCTCGCCCAGGATGTCTTCGCGGATCACGCCCTTCGTGGTGTCGGTCATCAGCGAGGTCACAGGATTCTTCTTCTCGAACGAGACCCCGGCCTTGCCCAGCGCCAGGGTCATCAGCTGGATTTCGCGGAACCACGCGCCCACGCCCGGTCGTCCGAACTCGATGGTCATGCCCACTTCACCGACCTTGACGCGTCCGCTGATATCGTTGGTCTTCACTTCCTCGGTGCCTCGGCCGCTGACACCCGTCGATTCATGCGGCACTCTCGGATCGGAAAAGGCGCGCCGCACCGTGCGCGGCCACTCCAGCTTGTCCGGTTCAAAGGCCGCAGTGGGGCATACGTCCGGCTCGGGATCGAAGCGCAGGCGCGCCATCTGGAAAAGCTTGCGCATGGTCCGGACCATGGTCGGATTCAGATGCTCCTGGCTCAGGCCGTTGAAGCAGGAATAGCACTCCACGCACTCGTTCCGGTCCACCGTGGCGCGCTTGACCACCGGGTCGATGTAGATGGCGCCCATTGGACAGACATAGGTGCAATTCCCGCAAGCCACACATTTATTTGGATTGATGAACATAGTTACTCACGTCGCTACTCACGTCGCACGGAAGATGTGCCTGGTGCAATCTATCTTAAGATACAAAACCGCCGCGATCAAACTGAGGCCCGCGCAGACCAGGAACGGCACGTCCCAGCCGTAGCCTTTCACCAGATAAGCGAGCAGCGCCGGCGAGATCGCGCCGCCGATGTTCCCGGCGGTGTTCATGACCGATGAAACCGAGCCCGCGAAGTCGCCGCCGATATCCAGGGGGATCGCCCAGGATACCCCGACCGTCAGTTCCAGGCCGAAAAAGGCGATGCACGAGAAAAGAACGCAGGTTTGGGGATCCGGTGTGAACGTCGCCGGGAGAATCCCCAGCGCCGCGATCAGAAAGCCCGCCACTCCCACCGAGCGGCGGGCGTTTTTGAGGTCGCCCGATTGCTTGGCCCAGTGGTCGGAGAACCATCCGCCCAGCAGATCGCCCGCGGTGCCGGCCAGCAAGGGCAGGCTGGCGTAGAAGCCCATTTGCTTGAGGCTCATGCCGCGATGGTCGTTCAGGTATTTGGGAAACCAGTCCAGATAGACGCTGAGCGCGTACCCGTAGCAGAAATACATCGCCGAGAGCGTCCACAGCGTAGAACTGGAGAGGATGCGCCGCCAGGGCACCGACTGCGTGGTCCGGGACCGCGCGCCGCTGAGCGCCCCATGGATCAAATCCAACTCCGCCGCGTTCACCGCGCCGTGCTCGGACGGCGTGTCGCGATACCACCAGAACCAGGCGGCCGCCCAGACCAGGCCCAGCCCGCCGAAGATCACGAACGTCGTACGCCAGCCGTAGCTGGCGATAAGGAAGACCACAATCGGCGGCGTAAGCGCCGCGCCCAGCCGGGAACCAGCGTGGGTCACACCCTGGGCGTAGCCGCGCTCGGCCGGCAGCATCCAGCGCGAAAGCGACCGCGTTGCGATGGGAAACGCGCCCGCTTCGCCCATACCGAACAGAAAACGGAACGCGGCCATCGACGTGGCGCTCCACGCGGCGGCAGTAAGCGAAGTAAACACGCTCCACCAGGTGACGATAAGGGCCAGGGCGCGGCGCGGGCCGATGCGGTCGCCCAGCCAGCCGCCGGGAATCTGGAACAGCGCATAGCCCCAGCGGAAGGAGCTGAGGATCCAGCCCATGGTGGTCAGGCTGAACCCGTATTCCTTCTGAATAGAAGGCACCGCCGATGAGATCACGACCCGGTCCATGTAAGTGATCATGTAGGCCGCCACCGTAAGCCACAGGACGATGTGGCGCACGCGCGTCGGCCGTACCCGTCCAGTCACGATCTCCGGAGTTGCCATCTATTGGATCATCGATAATATCTCATTGGTGAAGGCGTCCACAAAGGTGCGGCCCCGATTCAGCAGGTTGTCTTCGGTCATGTAGTCGACGATCTTATCCGGGCGCACGCCGATGTTTTCGATGTAGGCCGACGTGGGGAAGTCCGGGGCGGCGACCTGCTTGTGGCGCACCAGGAGCGACCGGGTGACATAGGAGGAGGATTCCGAATAGATTCCCGCCTGCGGTGGATCGCTGTTGATGCTGCCGCCGGCGCCGGCGGTACGCCAGCCGAACTGACGCCCGCGATCTGCATCCTGCAGAATAGCCGCGAAGACTTCCGCCGCCGACGTGGAGAACTCGTCGGTCAGCACCAGCAGCGGCTTCTCGTAGGCGATCACATTCCCGTTGCGGTCTGTGGAAGGGGTCACCTCGAAGCTGGGCGCGCAGATCGGAATCGGCCCGGTGCGTCCGCGCAGTTCCTTGTAGGCCTGGCCCACCTGCTTGTACAGTTCGTTGTACAGATCGATCTGCCATTGTTCCGCGCCTACGTCTTCAATGGTCCGTGCGGCGTCGTAAAACGCCAGGACGTCCTCACGCGTCACGCGCACTTCCTCGCCCAATCCACGGAACGGGTAAGGAATCAGCCGCTGGGCCAGCGCCTGCGCGTAGCACCCATAGCCGCCGGGATTTCGCATCACGTCCACGACTAGGGCGTCGGTGTTGGCGCGCATGAAGGCGATCTCGGTGTCGAACTGGGAGACGGCGGGCGCGAACTCGCTGAATGTATCCAGGAATGCCGGGATGCGAATGTAACCGATTGTTTTGCCGCCCGCGTCATAGCTGCCGCTGTAGAAGAAATCCGACAGCAAACGTCCCCGTCGCTGCCGGAAGCCCTGAGGCAGAGCGAAGATCGGAGCCAGCTCCGCGAAGCCGCGCAGGTTGCGGTCCTTCAACCGGGGAAGCCGCTGGCTCACGTTGTAGTTTTGCAGGCGGAGCCAGGGCTTCAGCCAGGCCGGGTCCTCAGCCGGCGGAAGCGCTTCGACTTCGGGTGTGTCCCCTTCCGGTGTCTCGCCCAACGGAGTTTCCGCGCGCCGAGCGGCGCGTCTCAAGGCCGGCTTCCGGGTGAGCCGGGGCGACAGCACAGGGCCCGCGTTAACCAGCCGCAGCCCGTCGGTTGTCCAAGGAATCATGTAAGTTTCCGTCGCGCCGTTGCGCCGCTTGATCTCAATTGTGGCGCTGTCGCCCACCTCCCCCGCGCGAGGGTAGAAATCCTGGGAGCGAACGGTCAGATATTGGGCGTTCCAGCGGTCCGTGCTCCTCGGGTTGGCGAAAGACGATACCTTTGCGAACTCGGACAGCCACTGCTTCACTGGCTTGCCGTCCACCGAAATCAGCTCATCGCCCGCCTGGAAGGGATACCGCGACTGCGGCAGCAGGAAGCGAGAGACAAACTCGATCAGCGGCCGGCCGTCGTACAGGTCGACGTCGAAGCCGAGGTCGGCAATGAATTCGCTGGGGACGACGAACGAATCGTGCGCGTCGGTCAGGCTGGCCACGTACTCGGCGCAGAGGTCCCAGAAATCGATATCGGTCTTTGTGGTACGCGCGCGATCCAGCCACGGCTTCAGGTTCAACAGATCGAACTTGACGATATCGCGCTTCCATTCGTAGGGGGCGTACTGCTTGGCGTAGAGCGAAGCCAGCATCTGAAAATCAAAAACTTTCTGATCTGTGGTCAGTTGCGCCTGCGAGGACACGACCACCACGAAGAAAATGCCGAGCAAGCGTTTCATGCTGCCTCCGGGGAGTGTTGGGTTGGGAGGTTTTTTCGGACGCGAAACCGGATGATGGCCACCAGCGCGATCAATCCCAGGGAAATCGTTTGCGCGGTAGTGAACGGACCTCCGAGCACATTTCCCTGATCCTGGTGGCGGAGGAAGTCGACGGCGAAACGGACGCCTGAATAAAGCACCACGTACCAGCCGATCACCGCTCCGGCCTGGTGCGGGCGTTTGATCATGCGCAGCAAAAAGAGGCAGATCAGCACTTCGGCGGCCGATTCGTATAACTGCGTTGGGTGCAGCGGGGTGTTCAGCGGAACGCCGACCAGGTCATTGGCTTCCGGACGGGTGAAGGTCACCGCCCAGGGCAGGGAACAGCGGTCGCCGTAGCAGCAGCCTGCGGCGAAACACCCGAGACGCCCGATGGCATGCCCCAGTGCGATGCCCGGCGCGAACAAGTCGGCGGTAGCCAGCAGCGGCAGCTTCTGCTTCCGCATATAAAAATACGCCGTCACCAGCGCCAGCAGGAAGCCGCCGTAGAAAATACCTGCCGCTTGAAGAGTGGAGAGTGAGAACAGGCGTCCGGGATCGCGCAAATATTCCGGCAGATCCACCAGGATCATCATCAGCTTCGCGCCGAGGATGCCGGACAGCGCGCAGTAGATGCCCAGGTTCAGGATCACGTCGGGATTCTGGCCGGCCTGCCGGGCCAGCTTTCCGGTCAGCGAAAGGGCGATCAGGAACGCCGCGGCCACCAGAACTCCGTAAGTGGGCAGGCGGAATCCGCCGATGGTGATGAGATAGGGGAGCATTTCAGGTACGCGCCGCCTCGCGCTTCGGCCGCAGCATGTCCAGGATCAGAAGACCGCTGCCGATGACGATGGCCGAGTCGGCGGCATTGAAGGACGGCCAGTGGTACGTGCCGGCGTAGAAATCGAGAAAATCGGTGACGGCGCCGGTGCGGATGCGGTCGAACACGTTGCCCAGCGCGCCTCCCAGGATCAGCGAGAGGCCGATCGATGTGGGCAGGCTGTGCTCGGCCGACTTGCGGAGCATCCAGCCGATGAGGCCTAGGGCTGACAGCGAAACCGCGATCAGGCCGGCGGTGCGTACCGGCGAGGACCAGTCGGCGAACAGGCTGAACGCCGCTCCGGGATTCCGCGCGTGGACGATGTCGAAAAATCCCGGGATCACGGGGATCGCGTCCATCACGCCGACGCGCGTTTCGATGATCCACTTGGTGATGCGGTCGACGGCGAACACAGCCGTCGCGATGCCGTACGCGCGCGCTGGAGTGAGCCCCTTCACGTTATCCCTTGAGAATCTCCACCACGGCTTCCGCGCAGGACGCGCACACCGCCGGCAGCTTGGGGTTCACGCCGACGTCGGTCTTATACTTCCAGCAGCGGGCGCATTTTGTTCCGTCGGCGCGGCTGACAGTGGCCGCGACTCCTTCGCCGCCGCCGCGAAGATCGACCTGAGAGACGACGAAGAGCGCGGGCAGCTCGGTGAGGTGCTTTTCCAGCAGCGGCAATAAATCACCGTTGGCTTCCACGGTCACGCGCGCTTCGAGCGGAGCGCCGATGAGCTTTTCCTGCCGCGCGGTTTCGAGTTTCTTCAGCACTTCGTCCCGCACCACCATGAGACGCTCATATTCCGCGGTGCGTTTCTGCTGTTCCTCGGTGAGGCCGGCGGCCAACTCCGTGGGTTCGGGAAGCAGCGCCAGGTGGACGCTTTCCGGAGGGTCTCCCGATGCGTGCCGCATCTTGATCCAGACTTCGTCCGCGGTAAACGCCATCAGCGGCGCCAGCAGCCGCGCCAGTGCGTGCGTCATGCGATAGATGGCTGTCTGCGCGCTGCGCCTGGCTTCGGACCGCGTCGCCGTGGTGTAGAGCCGGTCGCGCACGATCTCGAAATACATCGAGCTGAGGTCGATGGTGGCGAAATCGTAGACCGCGCGATACACCCTGTGGAAAGCGAATTCATCGTACGCCTGGCGGCAGCGTTCCACCAACGCGGCCGTCCGCGCCAGCATCCACTGGTCGATGTCGCGCAGCTTCTCGACCGGAATCGCATCGGCCGCCGGGTCGAAGTCGTGCAGGTTGCCGAGTGCGTAGCGGAAGGTGTTGCGCAGCTTGAAATAGGCTTCGGCCAGCCGCTTGAGGATGGTTTCCGACAGCCGCACGTCGTCGTTGTACTCGACCGACGCCACCCACAGCCGCAACACGTCGGCGCCATATTGCTTGATGATCTTCTCGGGCTCGATGGTGTTGCCGAGCGACTTCGACATCGCCCGGCCCTCGCCGTCCAGCGTCCAGCCATTGGTCACGCAGACGCGGTAGGGCGCCGCGCACCTGAGTCCCATACCCACCAGCAGCGAGCTATGGAACCACCCGCGATACTGGTCGCCGCCTTCCAGGTAGACGTCGGAAGGCCAGGACAGCCCGTTGGCTTCGGTTAGCACTGCCAGGTGGCTGCAACCTGAGTCCAACCAGACGTCCAGAATGTCGGACTCCTTGGTGAATTCGCTGTTACCGCATTTGGGGCACTTTGTGCCGGCCGGCAGTAGCTCCTCGGCCGTACGGTCGTACCAGACATCGGCGCTATGCTCGGCGAACAGCTTCACGACCGGGTCCAGATATTTGCGATCCGTGAGCGGCTCGCGGCAGGCCGCGCAGTAGAAGATCACAATCGGAACGCCCCACACGCGCTGGCGCGAGATGTTCCAGTCCGGCCGCGTGGCGATCATGTTCGAGATCCGCTCTTCGCCCCACGCCGGCATCCACTTGATCCCCTTGATGGCGTCCAGCGTCCGCTGCCGCAGGTCGTTGCGTTCCATACCAATGAACCACTGCTCGGTGGCGCGGAAGATCGTCGGCTTATGGCAGCGCCAGCAGTGCGGGTAACTGTGCTGGATCTTTTCCATCCCCAACAGCGCGCCCTTCGATTTCAGAATCTCGATGACGATGGGGTTGGCTTCCCAAACCGTCTTGCCGATCAACTCCTCGGGGAGCCGCCCGTCCGCACCCTCCGCGTGATAAAAGCGTCCCGCGAAATCCACCGGGCAGTAGACCGGGATTTTGTACTGCATCGCGACCACGTAGTCTTCGTGGCCGTGCCCCGGCGCGGTGTGGACCGCGCCCGTGCCTTGCTCCAGCGTTACGTGGTCGCCGAGGATGCCGTGAGAGTCCCGCTCCAGAAACGGATGGCGGAAGACCGCTCCTTCGATCGCCGCGCCGGAAAAAGTGGCCAGCACCGTGTAGTCACTCCAGCCGCACTTCTCCGCCGTCACTTTCAACAGGCCGGTCGCCACCAGGTAGACGTCGCCCGCGACGTCCACGGCCGAATACTGGAATTTCGGGTGATAGGCCACCGCCATGTTGGCCGGAATGGTCCACGGCGTTGTGGTCCAGATCAGCGCCCACACTTTCCGGCCGGCCAGGGCGGCGTCGATTTTCGCCGGGTCTGACGTGAGGGCCAGCCTCATCCAGATGGAGGGCGAAGTGTGATCGTGATATTCGATCTCGGCTTCGGCCAGCGAGGTCCGGCAGTTGAGGCACCAGTTGACCGGCTTCAGGCCTTTGTAGACGTAACCCTTGTCCAGAAAATCGACGAACGCCCCGGCGATCACCGACTGGTATTGCGCCGTCATGGTGAGGTACGGATCGTTCCAGCGGCCCAGGATGCCCAGGCGGATGAAATCCTTGCGCTGCAGGTCGACGTATTTCTCGGCGTATTTCCGGCACGCCTGGCGGATCTGCGACGCCGTCATGCCGGCCTTCTTGTGCCCTAATTCGCCGTCGACTTTGATCTCGATGGGCAGTCCGTGGCAGTCCCAGCCGGGAACGTAAGGCGAATCGAAGCCTGCCATGGTCTTCGACTTGACGATGAAATCCTTAAGTAGTTTGTTAAATGCGTGACCGAGGTGAATGTTGCCGTTGGCGTAAGGCGGCCCGTCGTGGAGGATGTAGGAAGGGCGTCCGGCGCGCGCCGCGCGAATCCTGCCGTAGAGCCCCGCCTCCTCCCACCGCGCGAGCGTCTTGGGCTCGGACTGCGGAAGGTTGGCCTTCATCGGGAAGTCCGTTTGAGGCAGATTGACGGTCTGTTTCAGATCGACGTTTTCCAGATCCATGTTGATGAGATTGGTAATTCGGGGCTGATCTTCTATTATAAGGGGTCTTTGGTATTGGGACTCCTCAGTCTTGCGATCTGGTGCGGTCTGGCCTTCGCGCGCGGCGGATTCTGGCGTCTGCGCGAGCGGCTGCCGCGGGTTTCCGCTTCGGGACGCCGTGTGATTGCGGTGATTCCCGCGCGCGACGAGGTGGATGTGGTTGGGCTGGCTGTTCAGTCATTGCTGAACCAGAAATATGATCCACCGGTCGAGGTGATCCTGGTAGACGACGCGAGCTGCGATGGCACCGCCGTCGCGGCGCGCGCTTCAGCAGGCCCCGCGGCCGGCCGCTTGACCGTCGTCAACGCGCCGACGCTTCCTCCCGGATGGACGGGAAAGCTGTGGGCGGTTTCGCAGGGAGTGGCGCTGGCCATGAAGCGCGACCCCAGCTATCTGCTGCTCACCGACGCCGACATCGTCCACGCACCGGATAATGTCGGCCGCCTTGTCGCGCAGGCCGAGGCCGGCAATTTCGATCTCACTTCGCTCATGGTTCGACTTCGCTGCGAAAGCCTCCTCGAGCGCGCGCTCATTCCCGCGTTTGTCTATTTCTTCTTCCTGATCTATCCGCCGGCATGGACTGCCCGCCGCGGCAGCCGCACCGCCGGAGCCGCCGGCGGGTGCATGCTGGTGCGACCCGCTGCTCTCGAGAGGATCGGAGGCGTGGAAGCGATCCGCGGCGAGCTGATCGACGACTGCGCCCTGGCGGCAAGGATAAAGGGTAGCGGCGGCTTGGTATGGCTCGGCATCGGCGATGAGACGCGCAGCGTGCGCGCATATCCCGGCTTCGGCGACATCGGCTGCATGATCGCGCGCACGGCGTACACGCAGCTCCGCTACTCGCCCTGGCTGCTGGCCGCGACGCTGGTGGGTCTGGGAGTTACTTATGGACTTGCGCCGGTGTTTGCTGTCCGCGGCGATGCGTTTGCCGTCGCGGCGTGGGCGCTGATGAGTCTGACATTCGTGCCGATGTTGCGCTTTTATCGAATCCCATCGATGTGGGCGCCGACGTTACCGCTGATTGCCGTTTTCTACGCCGGCGCGACTCTCTGGTCGGCCCTCCTCCACTGGCGCGGCCGGGGCGGCCACTGGAAAGGGCGAACACTATAAATGGGTCCACTATAGATGAGACAGCCTGCGTGTTACTCCGCGACTTGCACCATGTTTGGCACGGACGTGGAGTTTGTTCAAGTCGCCATGTAGCCCGGAGCGATCAGCACCAGCACCAGCGGCGGAATTTTCTCCTGCTGAACCAGGTTCTCCACCACCGTCAGCAGCCGCGCGTGGTTTCCCGGAAAGACGAAGCGATGTCCGTCCTGCCAGACTATCACCAGCGACGGCTTGGCCGGATCGACTCCCGTGGACGCATACACCCAGAACGAAACTTTCCAGCCTCGATGGTCCGACAGCTTCCCCTTCGTATAGGCGGCGTTATCGAATCGTCACGGATTCGGGCCGGCCGACAAACAGGAATGAGCGTGCGACTGCCCTGTCCCGAGCCGCGCCGTATGAACCCGCAGATTCCCTGGCAACGCCCGCATCCTGACCGCCGGTCCGTCGTCAATCGAGAGCGCGGGCCCCGCCGCGGACTCAATCGCCCACACGAAATCTCAGCCATAGGCCGCCGCGGCCGAGCCCTCCGCAAGCTGCTTCGCCGTGAATTGCTTCCGCAACGCTTCCGCTTGAGCCTGCCCGGACACTCCGCGCTGAACCAGCCGGCGGATCCCCGCGTCACCGGAACCCAGGCTCGCGGCAAAAAGCAAAACCATTGGCAGAACGGATAAGGTGACCCTCATTCGCGCCCTCCTTCGACTACATGATTGTGACTGCGCCGCCGTGCGCAAGAGCCGTGGGCAAGAGCAAGACAAGAGCCGTGGACAAGAATGGGTGCGCTACAGACGGCGGCCGCCCCAGACTGCTAATATATAAGGCGCTCCAACCCACCGATTCTGAAAACCAGTGAGGTAACCAACGTGAATCGCTGCTTCATCCTCGTGCTAGCCGCCGGTTGCGCCGGCAACGTCCACGCCCAGACCAACCCGCTTATCGCCGAAGCCAAGCAGGCCTACAACGGCATCAAGAACAATCTCGTCAAAATGGCTGAAAGAGTGCCTGAGGACGCTTACGGCTTCAAGCCCACGCCCGACATCCGGACGTTCGGCCAACTGGTCGGACACGTTGCCGACGCGCAGACTCGGAACTGCTCCGCCGCCAAGGGAGAACTCAAGCAGGCGACCGCCGGTTCCAAGACCGCGAAGGCCGACCTCGTCGCGGCTATCAAGGATTCCTTCGCCGAATGCGACGCGGCGTTTGAATCGCTCACTGACGCTAACGCAATGGAGATGGTGAAAACGGCCCGCGGCCAGCGCCCCCGGCTGGGGATTCTCATCGGCAACACCACTCACAGTAACGAAGAGTACGGCTACATGGCCGTCTATCTCCGGCTGAAGGGAATCACTCCCCCGTCGAGCGACCCGAAGTAGCGCCGCGAACATTTTGCAGCGGCGGGACTTCCCGGCGAATCTTATCGGTTGGTAAGGTTTGCGCCTGCGTTTCTCCGCCCATCCGCGCCCAAAGCAGCCAAAGGCGGCTGGTTGCCTGTTACCATGGAAGAAGTTGAGTCCCTCGCCGTCCGCGAGGCTCGATGAGGGCTGAATGATCTTAGAACAGACCAAAGAAGTGCCTCTGGAGGATGGTACAACCGCAGGCAGTTATTTTGTCTCCAACTATCCCCCGTACTCCTTCTGGAAGCCCGACCGCGTGTCGGACGCGCATGCAGCGCTCGACCGCCCGCCGGTCCCCGGCACTCCGCTCGGCCTCTATTTTCATATCCCTTTCTGCCGCAAGCGCTGCCACTTCTGTTATTTCAAGGTCTACACCGACAAGAATTCCAGGGAAGTAGAGAGCTACCTCGACACCACCGTCCATGAGCTGGAACTCTACTCGGCCAAGCCCTTCATCGCCGGACGCCGTCCGCGGTTCATCTACTTCGGCGGAGGAACGCCGTCCTACATCTCCTCGCGGCAGCTCACGCGCCTGGTGGACGCGATGAAGAGGATCCTGCCCTGGGATCAAGCTGAAGAGGTGGCCTTCGAGTGTGAGCCCGGAACCCTCACCGAAGGCAAGCTGCGCGCCATTAAAGACCTCGGCGTCACCCGCCTCAGCCTGGGCATCGAAAATTTCAACGACGAAATTCTGAAAGCCAATGGCCGCGCCCACGCTTCGAAAGAGATTGGCCGGGCGTACGACTATGCCTGCTCCATAGGCTTCCCGCAGATCAACATCGACCTCATCGCCGGAATGGTCGGCGAGACGCCGGAAAACTGGCGCGACTGTGTCGAGCGCACCATCCGCATGTCGCCCGACTGCGTCACCATTTACCAGATGGAGGTTCCCTACAACACCACGATCTTTAAGGAGATGAAAGTGTACGGGCAGACCGTCGCGCCGGTGGCCAGTTGGAAGACGAAGCGAGAATGGGTCGATTACGCATTCGCCGAGCTGGAAAAAAACGGCTACACCGTGAGCAGCGCCTACACCGCGGTGAAGGATCCCGCCCGCTCGCGATTCCTCTATCGCGACCTGCTCTGGGCCGGCGCCGACATGGTCGGCCTTGGCGTCGCTTCCTTCTCCCACGTGCAGGGAACCCACTTTCAAAATGAGCACGAGTTTGAAACCTACTGCGACAAGGTCAATCAGGGCCGGCTTCCCATCTACCGCGCCCTGACGCCGAACCCGGAAGAGCGTATGATCCGCGAGTTCATTCTGCAGATGAAGTTGGGCAGCGTGCCCAAAGCGTATTTCCGCGATAAGTTCGGCGTCGACCTGGAGCAGCGCTTTGCCGCGCCGATCGGCCTGCTCTCCGGCCTCGGCTTCCTGAAGATCGACGCGGAGAGGTTGCGATTGAGCCGCCCGGGCTTGATGCAGGTGGATCGTTTGCTGCACGAGTTTTTCCTGCCCGAGCACCGGCAGGTCCGCGTCTAGAGGTTCCAGCCGTCCGCACGGGAGACAGAGCTTGAATAACGGAAATCGCCACGATGTCATCGTGATCGGTGGAGGCCCCGCCGGTTCCACGGCCGCCGCCCTGCTGGCTTCCATGGGCCGCCGCGTAGTGCTGCTGGAGCGCGAGAAGTTCCCTCGCTACCACATCGGCGAATCTCTGCTTCCGTACTGCTACTTCACTTTGGAACGGCTGGGCCTTCTGGACAAATTGAACGCCTCCCACTTTCCCAAGAAGTACAGCGTCCAGTTCGTCAGTACCAACGGACGCCTGTCAGTGCCGTTCTACTTCTCGGAGCACTTCCCGCATCCGGCGTCGCAAACGTGGCAGGTGCTGCGAAGCGAGTTCGACCAGATGCTGCTCGACAACGCCCGCGAGAAGGGCGCGGAGGTCATTGAAGAGATCACGGTCCGCGAGCTGATCCAGGAAAACGGCGCGGTAACGGGCGTCCGGGCCGTTGACAAATCCGGCGAGTCGCGGACTTTCCATGCTCCGCTGACCATCGACGCCACCGGACGCGACGCCTTCGCCGTGTCCCGCAACGGGTGGAAAGTGCGGGATCCCCAGCTCAACAAGATCGCCGTCTGGACTTACTACAAAGGCGCCATGCGCGATCCCGGCCTCGACGAGGGCGCCACCACCGTTGCCCAGGTCCCCGACAAGGGCTGGTTCTGGTACATACCGCTTCCCGAAGACACGCTCAGCGTGGGCGTGGTCGCCGAGAAAGACTACCTCTATAAGGACAGCCGGGATCTTGCCGCCATCTTCCATCGCGAGGTGAAGAACAACTCCTGGATTGAGCGGCACCTGGAGCCCGGTAGCCAGACTGGCCCCTATTACGTCACCGGAGAATACTCCTACCGCTCGCGGCATTGCGCCGCCGACGGGCTCCTGCTGACCGGCGACGCCTTCGGCTTCCTCGACCCTGTGTTCTCCTCGGGTGTGTTCCTGGCCCTGCGCGGGGGTGAGCTCGCCGCCGACGCGGCCGGTGCCGCGCTGGCCGCCGGCGATTTTTCGGCATCGCAATTCACCAGCTATGGCGAGCAGCTTTGCCAGGGCATCGAAGCCATGCGCAGGCTGGTCTACGCTTTTTACGATCATCAGTTCAGCTTCCGCAAACTGCTTGCGGAGTTTCCGCACTTGAAAGGCGACGTCACCGATTGCCTCACCGGAAACCTGTTTCGCGATTTCACGCCCCTCTTCGAAGCCGTCGCCAAATTCGCAGCGGTGCCCGCGTCTGTCGAGCACGGCAAGCCGCTGATCGTCGGGGAATCCGTCGACTCATGGCGGTGACCGGCCCCGGGTTGCTCGATCGCGCCGAGATGGAGGCGCACCGCCTTCTGAAATTGCGCGAACTGTTGGCCGCCGTGCGGCCGGGTAATCCGTTCTACTCAGCCAAACTTGCCGGCCTGGACCTGGACGTCGGCAGTCTTGCCGAATTCTGCAGCCGCGTTCCGTTTACACGGAAGCAGGAGCTGACCCAGGACCAGCACACCAATCCCCCCTTCGGATCCAACCTCACCTACCCCCTGCATCGCTACAACCGGTTCAGCCAAACCAGCGCCACAACCGGAAAGCCGATGCGCTGGCTGGACACGCCGGAGAGCTGGGACTGGATGGTCGGGAACTGGATGCAGGTCTTCCGCTCTGCCGGCGTCACCCCGCTCGATCGCTTCTTCTTCGCGTTCTCATTCGGCCCGTTTCTCGGGTTCTGGGTCGCTTTCGAATGCGCCAATCGCCTGGGGTGCCTCTCCGTCCCAGGAGGCGGCATGCGCAGCGCTACTCGCATCGACGCCCTCATCGACACCGGCGCGACGGTGTTGTGCTGTACCCCGACTTATGCCATCCGCCTGGCCGAGGTGGCTGCCGAGGAGAACGTCGATCTCTCCGCGTCTAAAGTCCGGACCATCCTCGTCGCCGGCGAGCCCGGCGGCAGCGTCCCCGGCACGCGCCGCCACATCGAGAAGCTATGGAACGGCGCGCGCGTCGTGGATCACCATGGGATGACCGAGATCGGTCCGGTCAGCTACGGCTGCCCCCAGCGGCAAGGCGTGCTCCACGTAATCGAATCCGAATACATCGCCGAGATCGTCGATCCGGACGGCGCGCAGCCGGTGTCGTCCGGGACTCCCGGCGAGTTGGTCCTGACCAATCTCGGCCGCTTCGGCTCGCCGCTTCTGCGCTACCGCACAGGAGATATGGTGCAGGCAGGCCCGGAAGTGCGCTGCGTTTGTGGCAGCATCGACCTCGCCCTCGAAGGCGGCATCCTCGGACGCACCGACGACATGGTGGTCGTGCGTGGAGTCAACGTCTACCCCACCGCGATTGAGGACATCCTGCGCTCCTGCGGCGGCGTCGCCGAATATCGCGTGGGCGTCCGCACAAACCGGACGCTTACCGAACTGGGCATCGAAATCGAGCCGGCGCCGGATCACGCCGGGGATTCCACCCTGGTGCACCGTATCGAGACAGCGCTGCGCAACGCCCTCGCGCTTCGCATCCCCGTGTCGCTGGTCCCCGGCGGCACTCTCCCGCGCTTTGAACTCAAGGCCCGCCGCTGGGTCCGGATGTGATGTAAGGTGACGCAGGCGTTCTCGCCCGTGCCCTTGGGGTTAGCTTAAGAAGCCTAGCTTAAGAAGCCTCGGAAAGAAGCCGCGCCTGCCGGGTCGATTCCGATTCAAGCTGCGATTCCGGCTGCCGGCCGCTCTTCGTCCGCACCGCCTCCAGCGGACTCTTGCGGAACGTCTCCCACCAGATGTAGAGTCGCAGAATATGCGGAAGCACCAGCATCAGGTTGCCCGCCAGAAGAATCCAGTTGTTCCGGTTCATGCCGGCCGCCACCTGCCGCAGCGACTGCCCAATGGCTTCCCCGGTGAACTGAATGCCCAGCGCCCCGGTGACCATCAGCAACTCGCGGTCCTTGGATTTCCGCGAGATGAGCAGCGTCCACAGAGCGAGGTTGATCAGAACGGCCACGAAGCTCAAATCCCGGCCGACCTTCGTCCGCAGCAGTGAGTAATATTCATCGGATCCGGAGTGGATCGAGAAGGAGAGCACAACCGCCGTGACCGCCAGAACCGCCACCAGCAGACGTGCGTGGCGGTAAGAGAAGGAGCCGGAGGCGGCTCGGTCCACCAGCGACACAACCACCGCGAAAAGGAGGAGCTGGCGCAGCGACTCTACGCGGTAATAATACTGGGCAAAATCGCCGGTGATCGAGCCGTGCACCGACACCATCGCAGCGTCGGTGACGGTGGTGAAGAAAAGAACCAGCGAGTAGAGAAAGACGAACGGATAACGCCTGTAGGCCCCCCGGACCAGGGTCGCGAGGAGCAGTACCTGCAAAACCAGGCTGGCAGCGATCAACGACCACTGCAGCACGAACTTCCACTCAGGCATGTCAGCCCCGTTCCACTATCCTGCTCGCAGGCTTAGCGAAATCGGTACTGGCTCCCGAATTCGTTCAGGCCTGCTTGCGCTTACCTTTGTCGCTCGGCCACGGATCCGGCGGAAACACCGGCCCGTCGGCTCTCAGGAACTTGCCCTTGTCGCTCGGCCACGGATCCGGCGGAAACACCGGTCCATCGGCTCTCAGGAACTTACCTTTGTCGCTGGGCCACGGATCCGGCGGAAATACCGGTCCATCCGCTCTCAGGAACTTGCCTTTGTCACTCGGCCAAGGATCCGGCGGAAACACCGGTCCATCCGCGATAATCTGGTCCGTGCCGGTAAACAAAAGGCCCGCACCGAACTTCGGTAGCGAACCACCGGCAAAGCTGTTCACGGCAATCGCTACCGCGAACAATACAAACATGGTAACACACACCGACGGCTTTTCGAGCAAACGCGTCATCGAAACTATCTCCTTAGATTTTGGACGTTCAACTACTTAGGCCCTACTCCAGTACCGGGACCAAGAGCTAATGGGATACAGTACTTATGTAATATTTCGCACCGTGAGTCAATCGGGCCATCATGGTGTCAAAACTTAGGGTATTACCTTAGTCTAGATGGGCTAACGGCGGGGATAAAGCGATGTTGAATGCGGGGATTAGATGTTCTAGTACGTGTGTGACCTTTGTACTGGAACCAAAAAGGAGGAGACTACCTTGTCGAATTTAAGGATTTCTACCTAGCTGCGCGCGAAGTTTTATTTGCCCCGGCTGAGCTGAGGCTCGGTGCGGAAAAGAGGGTCGGACAGATCCGAGTGAGATCGAAATCCCCGCCGGCCAGGCCAATCCAGCCGCAGGTCCTTGGTGACTTCTTCGAGGAACTCCATGGTCACCACTTTGCTCTCGCCGGCAAAAGCGGTCAGCAGGAGGTTGTCGCAGACCGCATTGATGATGCGCGGAATGCCTTGCGACCGGTAATGAACCTCCGCCAGGATCTCGCGCGGAAACAGCATCTGATCGGGCATGCCGGCCTTCGCCATCCGCCACTGGATGTAGTCCACCGTGTCCGATTCCTGGAATGGGTTCAGGCTGCACCGCAGGGCGATACGCTGCTTCAACTGGCGGTAATCCGGCGCTTCCAGCTTCCGGTCAAGCTCGGGCTGGCCGGCCAGCACCACTTGCAGCAGTTTGCCGCGCCGGTTCTCGAGATTGCCCAGCATCCGGATTTCCTCGAGTACTTCCCATTCCAGGTTTTGCGCTTCGTCCACGATCAGGGCCGTGGTGCGGTTCTGGTTGCCCCGATAGATCAGCATCTCGTTCAGCGCGAACAGAACGTCCGTCTTCGCCGCTCGCTGGCAGCGCAGATCGAAATCGTAGGCGACCATTTCAAAAAACTGGTCCACCGTAAGCCGGGAATTGAAGAGATAAGCGAACTCCACCTGCTGCGTGGCTAGATTATTACGCAGGCATTCCAGCATGGTGGTCTTGCCCGTGCCGACTTCGCCCGTCAGAACGATGAAGCCTTTGCGGCTGTGGACGCCGTAGATCAGGTTCGCCAGCGCTTCTTCGTGCTGCGTGCTGCGATACAGAAAACTGGGGTCCGGGCTGAGGTTAAACGGATTTTCGGTGAAACCGAAAAATGCCTTGTACATGGATGTTTCCGGCCGAGTGACCGGGTGTGCCTTCACCCTTTGTATCACAAGGGGCGCGGCCGCGCCATCTTTCTCTGTTCGCGGCCCCTCTGCAAGGCCCCGGAAACCATATCCCCGCCGCCGTATGCTGTTAGAATGATTCTCGAATGAACCGTCAGGCCGAACTCGGATTGGGGCCGCAGGCGGTAGTGGCCAGTGTCGTGACCCCCTTCCACGACGACGAAAGGATCGATTACACCGCTTGGCAGTCGATCCTGGAAACGATGATGTCGGCGGGCGTGGACGCGGTCCTCGCCGCCGGGGAGGAGGGCGAATGGCACTCGCTGAGCGAGGAAGAGCGTGTCGTGGTGCTCCGCTTCTGCCGCCAGACGATCGGTAAACGCATCCCCTTGATCGGGAACGTCGCCGCTGGAAGCACCATCGAATCCGTGCGCCTTGCCCGCGCCGCCGAGAGCGAAGGGCTGGACTGCCTTCTGGTGCTGCGCCCATGGGTTCCGGCCCTTGCCGGCGGCGAATGGACCGGGTATCTGGACGACATTCGCGCCGCCGTCCGCATCCCGGTGTTCGCTCCGGAAGAGCTGGCCACGTCCGCCGGCGCGAACCTCGCGCCGCTGGCCTACGTCGAACGCTCCCGCGCCATCCTCACCGGCCGGCTGGAGGATGCGGCGCGTTTGGCCGCTCTGATCGAGCCGCTGGAAGCTCTTTTCACCCGGCACTCTTCCGCGGCTGTAATCAAGGAGGCCATGCGCCGGGCCGGAAACCGCGCCGGAATCTGCCGTCGCCCCCTGGGCGAGATACCGGACGAGCTTGCCGCCCGGGTCGCCGATATCGTGGAGCGGTTACGCTCGGCAGGTTGTCTCCCCCTTCACTCCACGCCTGCGCGGGCGGTTTGAGACCCCTCCGCCCTAAGCCTCAAAGGACCCCATGCACACCAATCGACTGACCCACGAGAAGAGCCCCTATCTGCAGCAACACGCCCATAACCCCGTCGATTGGTTTCCCTGGGGCGAAGAGGCTTTTGAGAAAGCCCGAGCCGAAGACAAGCCCATCTTCCTCTCCATCGGCTATTCCACCTGCCACTGGTGCCACGTCATGGAGCGGGAATCTTTCGAGAATGAGCAAACCGCCGAAATCCTCAACCGGAATTTCGTCCCGGTGAAAGTGGATCGTGAGGAGCGGCCCGATGTGGATCGCATCTACATGACCTACGTCCAGGCCACCACCGGCGGCGGCGGCTGGCCGATGTCGGTGTGGCTGACGCCCGACCGCAAGCCCTTCGTCGGCGGAACCTACTTCCCCCCGGATTCTCGCTACGGCCGCCCCGGATTCGCCGCCGTGCTGGAGCACATTGCGCGCGTTTGGAAGGACGATCGCGGGCGCGTCGAATCATCGAGCGACGGCGTGCTGGCCGAGCTCCTTCGAATCACCGGGTCCGGCCCCGCTGTGGGCGGTCTTTCCAAGGATGCGCTCGATGGATGTTTCCTCGCCTTGCGAAGGTCCTTCGATCCGCGCTACGGCGGCTTTGGCTCCGCGCCGAAATTTCCCCGCCCCTCGGTCTACAATTTCCTGCTCCGCCACGCCGTGAGCCCTCGCGACGGCCATGACGGGCTGGAGCGCGAGGGCGTCGAAATGGTGCTGCGCACGCTGCGCGCGATGGCCGCCGGAGGCATGCACGACCAGTTGGGCGGCGGCTTCCACCGCTATTCGGTCGACGAGCGCTGGTTCGTGCCGCACTTCGAGAAAATGCTCTACGATCAGGCCCAGTTGGTGACGGCGTACATCGAGGCCTGGCAAATCAGCGGAGACGATCTGTACGCTTCGGTTGCGGTGCGCACCCTGGACTACGTCCTCCGCGACATGACCGACTCCGGCGGCGGCTTCTATTCGGCCGAGGACGCCGACAGCGTCATCGACCCCGCGCAGCCCGAGGCCAAAGGCGAGGGAGCGTTCTACATCTGGACCGCCGATGAGATCGCAGAAGCCTTGGGCCAGCCCGCGGCTAAATACTTCAGCTACCGCTACGGCGTCGAGCGGCAGGGCAACGTTCGGGACGACCCGCATCACGAATTTGAGGGCCGCAACATCCTCTACCAGGCATTTACGCCCGCCGAGACTGCCACCCATTTCGAAAAAACTCCGGACGAAGTGGCGGACTCGCTGGCCGGATCCGAAGGCAAGCTGCTCGCATTGCGCTCCGGCAGAGTGCGGCCGCACCTCGACGATAAGATCCTTACGGCCTGGAACGGGCTCATGATTTCAGCCTTCGCACGCGCCGGCGCTGCGCTGGGCGAGAAGCGCTATCTCCACGCCGCGCGACGCTCGGCGGATTTCCTTCTCGGGCGCCTCTACGACCGGGCCTCGGCACGGCTCCTGCGGCGTTACCGCGACGGCGACGCCGCTATCCCGGGGTTTCTCGACGACTACGCTTTCCTCGCGCAGGGGCTGCTCGATCTGTACGAAGCCGGCGCCGGCCTGGAGTGTTTCGAGAATGCCCTCCGCCTGACCGAAACCATGCGCGAGCTGTTCGAGGATAAGGAAAACGGCGGGTTCTACTCCACCGCCGAAGGCGACCCGTCCCTCCTGATGCGCCTCAAGGAGGACTACGACGGCGCCGAGCCGGCTGGAAACTCCATCGCCGTGATGAACCTGCTCCGGCTGGCGGAAATGACCGGGCAAGCCGAACTCCGGCGCTCCGCCGAGCGCGCACTGGCCGCCCTGGGAGAGCGCATCACGGCCGCTCCCGTGACCGCGCCTCAACTGCTTGCGGCATACCAGTTCAGCCTTACCCGGCCCAAGGAGATCGTCCTCGCCGGAACTCAGCCGGCCGAACTGCTGGGCGCGCTTCACCAGCGCTTCGTGCCCCACCGCGTGGTGATTCTCCTCGACACCGAACAAGCCCGGCAGCGCTTCGCCGCGTGGCTTCCCGCGGTCGCCGGCATGGCCGAGATCGGCGGGCGGACCGCCGCCTATGTCTGCGAGAACTACGCCTGCCGGCTCCCCACCGCCGACACCCGCGAATTCATCCAATTGCTACAATAGCGGTTTACCTTCTTGAGAACGGGCGCGGGCAAATCCGCCGGCGCTTTTTACCGATACGGATTGGAGGCATCATGGAACGGCCGGGAGCGACAACATTTAAAGGGAACCCCATGACCCTGGTGGGGCCGGAGTTAAAGACGGGCCAGAAAGCGCCGGATTTCCACGTGGTAGATGGTCCGGCGATTGAAGTCGATCTGGCCAAAACGGGCGGGAATGTGAGGATCTTCAGCGTGGTGCCTTCACTCGACACGCCGGTTTGTGATGCCCAGACCAAGCGCTTCAACGAGGAGGCGGCGAAACTGGAAGGCGTCGATTTCCTTACCGTCAGCATGGACCTGCCCTTCGCTCAAAAACGCTGGTGCGGAGCCTACGGGGTCGATAAGGTGAAGATGCTCTCCGACCACCGCGACGCGAGCTTCGGGCAGGCCTACGGGACTCTTATCAAGGAATGGCGCATCCTAAGCCGGGCCATCTTCGTGGTCGGCCGGGACAACATCCTGCGGCACGTCGAATACGTCAAAGAGGTGGCGGATCATCCGAACTACGATGCCGCGCTTGCCGCGGCGAAATCAGCCGCGCAGTGACCGCGGCTTGCTCGACGGAGCGGTGCCTGACTGCGGCGCGGCTGAGCGTGACGCGACTGCCGGCGACGCTCCCCAGGCTGACGCTTCAGGCGGGCACCGCGGGTCGCTGGAAGTGACCGTAGCGCGCGCCGTGGAAAGCCAGCTGGTGCGCGGCGGCCTGACGATCACCGCGGGAATCGTCGCCGGCAACGTGCTCGGGTTCGCGCGTGTGGCCGTGACCGCCTACCTGCTTGGCACCGGAGCGGACGCGGATGCTCTGGCGGTCGCCATCGGGCCGCTCGACACGCTCAACCAGGTTCTCATCAGCAGCATGATCTACGCCTTCGTGCCCATGCTCACGGCGCGCGAGGGCGCCGGGCGCGCGGCCCTCTTTCTGCGACTGCGCCGGAGCTTCACGGTGCTCTATGCCGCACTCGCCGCGGGCCTCCTGCTGTTTGCGCCCTGGGTCATCGGTCTGGTGGCGCCGGGCCTTGCCGCGCCCGAGCTTGCGACGGCCGCCGAAATTCTCCGCATCGGCTCGGTGTCCACTCTCGCCGTCGGCGTCGCCGCGATTCACACCGCGCTTCTTTACACCGACCGCCGCTTCGGCCCGACTGCTTTTCACCAGGCGACCATCAACATCTTCACGCTGCTGGGCGCGCTGATTCTCTGGAAAACCATCGGCGTGTATGCGTTCGCCGCGGGCTACGCCGCGGGTGCCTGTGTGCAGCTGGGCATCGTCTACTCCGCCTCGCGGCGGCTGCTGCGCGATCCCTCGCCGCCCGGAGAGACCGCGCCCTGGCTGAAGCTGGTTCTCCGTCCCGCCTCTATCTTGCTCTACTCGGCGCTGATCGCGCTCAATGTCACGCTGACCCGCGCCTATGCCACCCACCTCGGCCCGGGCACCGCGGCGGCCTTCGAGTACTGCATGCGCTGCATCGGCGTGCCGCTGGCATTTCTCATCAGTCCGGCGTCGAATTCCATGCTGCCCGAGATCTCGCGGCTGTGGGCGCTGGGCCGGGTGCGGGAGGCCTTTCATCTCGCCGACCGTACGCTGGCGCTGGTCGCCGGCCTCGCCGTGTCCGGATGCCTGCTGGCCATCGCCGTCCGCGGGCCGGTGATTGCTCTGCTGTTTGAGCGTGGTAGTTTCACCGCCGATTCCACCCGGATGGTATCGGCGGTATTCCTCGGTTTCGCGCCCGTGCTGATCGGCTGGAGCCTTTTGGAACTCACCTCCCGCTCCGTATTCGCGCTGGACCGCACCGCTCTTCCCCTGGCCGCCGCAGCCGTTTCTGTATTGCTGAACCTCGCGTTGCTGCCCGCCCTGCTTGACCGGGGAGCCCAATTCCTGGGTGTGGGAGCCTCGGCAGGCTTTCTGGCCGCCTTCGCCGCCCTCTTCCTGATGGTGCGCGCCAGGCGCCAAGTGTGGGTCCATGCCCGGGCGGGACATGCCCGGGCCGGCGAGCGTGGCGCGTGACCGTCTTTGTCACCGGCGCGACAGGATATATCGGAAGCCGTCTGCTCCCGAAGCTACTGGCATGCGGGCACCGCGTCCTGGCTCTGGCGCGGAAGCAATCGCTGGGACGCCTTCCCGCCGGTTGCGAGCCTGTCGCCGGAGACGCCCTGCGCGCCGAAACCTACGCCGCCCAGGTCCCGCCAGGCGCCGCGTTCGTGCATCTGGTCGGGGTCGCCCATCCCAGCCCATCCAAAGCCCGCGCGTTCGTCAGCGTGGATCTCGCGTCAACCCAAGCGGCGATCAAGGCCGCAGTCTCCGCGCGCGCCGCTCACTTCGTCTATGTCAGCGTGGCGCATCCCGCGCCGGCGATGAAAGCCTACGTCGCCGCACGTGTGGCGGGCGAGGCTGCGATCCAGGCGTCCGGCCTACCCGCCACGATTCTGCGACCGTGGTACGTCCTCGGCCCCGGACACCGGTGGCCGGTGCTGCTGATTCCCGGATACTGGCTCGCGGGACTCATCCCCGCCACTCGCGACGCCGCCGGCCGGCTCGGCCTGGTGACCATCCGCCAGATGGTGGATGCTCTCGCCGCCGCCGTCGATCAACCCGCCGAAGGAGTTCGCGTCTGGGACGTGCCTCGCATCCGGGCGTGAGACAGGCGTTCCGGCCAGGCGTTCCGGACTGTGTCCTTGCCAGCCTGCTACTTGCTCTTAAGCCACTCCGGCTGCAGCAGATTGCGGATCTCTTCCTTCGCCAGGTCCGCCTTTACGATCGCGCGCGCCGGAAGATCCAGCCGCTTAGCCGGCGTCTTGCCTTGCAGCTTCTCCGCCAGTGACCGCACGGCTTCATAGCCGATGTGATACGGGTCCTGCACCATCATGATGTCAATGGTGCCGTCGCGCAGCGCTTCCACGTGCGCGTCACTGAAATCAAAGGTGATGAGCTTCACCTTTCCCGCCAGCCCACGCGCCTTCAACGCTTGAATTGCGCCCAGCGAACTAGCTTCCGACGACGCAAAGATGCCGTCGAGATCCGGATTAGCGGTGAGGATGTTCTCCGCCGCGGTCCGCGCTTTGGCGCGGTCAGACATTCCGTACTGGCGCGCCGCGATCTTGACCGCGGGAAACTCCTTCGTCATCACCTCTTCGAAACCGCGCTCGCGCAGTACCGTGGACGTGCCGCCCGGCTTGTGCATCACCATCGCCACCTTGCCCTTGCCGCCCACCAGTTGCGCCAGCCGGCGCGCCGCCGTTTCCCCGGCCGCGTGGTTGTCCGTGGCGACAAAGGTCACATAGTCCTCAACGTTGACGCCGGAATCGAAAATGGTGACAGGAATCCCGGATTTGATCGCCCGCTCCACCGGAACAGCCAGCGCCCGCTCGTCGGTCGCGGAGATCGCGATCGCGTCCACCCGCCGCGTCACCAGCGCGTCCACGATCTGGATCTGCCGGTCGTGCTCGGTCTCTTCGTTCGGACCGTTCCAAATGACCTCGACGCCATAGTCCTTGGCGGCCTGGTCAACGCCTGCGTGGATCGAGACGAAAAACAGGTGCGCCGTTGCCTTCGGCACGACGCCGATGGTCTTTTTGGACGATCCTCCACAGCCCGCCATGGCGAGAGCGAAAGTCAAAATCAGGGCGTGAGTGGGCCGGATCATCAGGATGAGATTAACACTGCGGCTTGCCCGGCGGGAACTACTCCCGGGTCAAATAGTCGTGCAGCCAGGCCCGGGCATAGGACCAGTCTCTCCGGACTTTGGCCACATTAATGCCCAGGATTTCTGCCGTCTCCTCGTCGGTATACCCGCCGAAGTATTTCTGCTCCACCACTTTCGCGGCCGTCGGCTCTACCTCGCTCAAAGCCTTCAGCGCGTCGTCGAGCGCCAGTAGTTCCGCCGAACGCTCCAGAGAAATATTTCCGGCGTCTTCTAGCGAAACCTTCATCGCGTTACGCTTAGCCGCGTGGTGCGACCGCGCCCGGTCGATCAGGATCCGCCGCATCTGCTGCGCCGCGATATTGAGAAAGTGCCGGTGGTCGCTGGCCTGCAACGCCTTTCCGGCGAACAAATGCAGCAGTGCCTCATTGACCAGGGCCGTCGTCTGAAAGGTCATCGCCTCCCGCTCCCCGCGCATGATCCTGGAGGCCAGGCGGTGGAGTTGGCGGTAAACTGCATCGACGAATTGATCGCGCGCGGCGAGATCCCCCGCCGCCGCCGCCGCGAGCACCTCGTTCAGGTCCATCTCGTCGGATTCCGCCATACGGTCTGTAAATGATATCCCGTTTTCGCGCGCGTTTCGGGCGGCATCTTACCGTTCCTCAACGCACAAGCGAAGGTCGTCCAGCAGCTTCTCCGCGGAACGATACCGCCTGGCCGGGTCCATCAGCAGCGCGGTCAGCACCAGGCGGTCCAATGCCGCCGATCCGGTTCTCGAAAGCCCCAGCCTCCCTGCCGCGGCCGAGGGCGCCACAGGTTCCCGCGTGCTTATCGCCCGCACCAGATGTATCATCCCCTGCCGCAGCTCCTCTTCGTATGGGTGACGCCCCGTGAGCAGCTCGTAAAGGATCACGCCCAAAGAGTAGATGTCGCTCGATCGCCCGGAAAGCCGGCGGTTCAGTTGCTCCGGGCTGGCGTAGCGCAGCGTCATGGCCGGGTTGGCGGAGTGCGTCGGGCTCAGCCCGGTGAGCCCGGGCTGGTGTTCAATCATTTTGGCGATGCCGAAGTCCAGGATCTTCACCTTGCCCGTGCCGGTCACCAGGATGTTCGACGGCTTCAAATCCCTGTGCACGACGTTCTGCCTGTGGAAATACGCCACGCCCGCCAGAACCTGGCTGAACAGATGCAGCCGCTCCTGCGCGTTGAATCGTCTCCGCGCGCAAAAGAAATCGATCGGCTCGCCCGCCACGCACTCCATGACGATGAACGGCTCGCCGTTGTGCGCGCCCGCGTCCAGAATCCGGCAAACGTTGGGATGCTGCAAGCGAAGCAGAATTCTGCGTTCCTGCTCGAAGATCTCCAGGAAGTCTTTCACCCGAAGTCCGGCCCGCAGGATCTTGACCGCCACCAGGTCCGAGTTGCCGGTCTGCTGGCAGGCGTAGACGCTTCCCATGCCGCCATCGCCGAGGTGATGTGACACCGCGTAGGTTCCGATCGAAGACAGCTCCTGGCGCCTCTGCGGACGCTGGTGTACCGGCCGGTCCAGAATCCCCGCGCTCCCCGTGCGCTCCGCCGCCAGCAGCCGCAGAACCGACTGCTGAAGCTCTGCGTCTCCGGCCGACTTGGCACGCACGTACGCCAGGCGCTCCGGAGGCGGTAGATCGAGAGCCGCTTCGAACAAAGCTCTCTTCCGCTGCTCTCTGAGCTGCTATGATTGTTGTGCTCCCATCGAAATCCAACCGGGTCTGCCTACTCAGTATAAGCGGTAGAATCGGGAGATTCCGCGCACAATCGGCGTCCGATTACGCAATAGAGTACAGGAGGTGGATAGCATGGCTCCAGGGAAAAGAATGTGGATTCTCGGGGCGGTTCTGGCCGCCCTGACGCCGGCGTTTGCAATGGGAAAGGCAGCCGGCCAGCCCGCCGCGACCCCGGCCGCTCTCGGCGATGTTCGTGTGGAGAGCATCGACGTCCGCGACGTAGGTCCGGAAAGCCTCACGATTGCGGTGCGGGTTTCCACTGTCGCGAAACAATCGGCGGTGCTGCGGAGCCTCGCTTTTGAGGACGTGACCATCAATGACGTGCGTGTCGGCGTCCCGCCGGTTTCCGGCCCGGTTACGCTGCGCGAAGGCGAGCCGGTGGACGGCCTGCCGCCGCTCGAAGCCCGGCTGGTCTATCGGGACCTGGAGTCCATGGAGCCTCTTCGCCGCGCCGTCTCCACGGGCAGCGCGCAGGTCCGCGCACGCATCCGCGCCCAGCTTCAACTCTCGCTTTTCCAGAAAATCGTGCTCCTGGCGGGCCAGGCCTGGATCGCCGCCCCGCTCGATCAATCAGTCCCGGTCACGGTTCCCGGTGGAATGCTGGGGCGGGCCGCCGCCACCACCGCTCTCCTGGCCGCCGAGCCGGTCTGGGCCGCCGGCCGCGCGGGTATCGAATGGCGTCAGCAGCAATCCGAGCGGACCCAGAAAGTCCGGGAGCAGGTCGCCGGTTCGCTCTTTGTCCTCGAGACCCGCTATATCCTCGAAACCAGCGCCGGCGAAACCGCGACGGTAAGGCATCGCTCGATGGGATTCCTCGTCTCCGGCGGCGGTCTCCTGGTTCCGGCCGAGGCCCTCGAACCCTGGCTGTTCGACCCCGCTGTGGCCGAAGCCATCGACCACAAGGATGTGAAGGTCCATGAGAAGGAAGTGGAAGTGGTCGCCACGCCGGCCGCCGGCGCGGCTGGACGCCGCACGTTCTCGCTCCGGGAGGGAAGCCTCAAAATCGTAAAGAAGCTGAACGGCTCCGAGACCGCGATTTCACTGAGCGATCAGAAGCGCTACAAAGTGCGTATCCGCGGCCGCGAGTCGAACGCGGCGCTGCTGTCGCTGGTAGGCTCGACCGCCGGGCAGGGAGGATTGGCTACCGCCGAACCCGCCGCGACCAGCGACTGGAACGACGCGGCCATATTGCGAATCAATCCGGCCCGGTCCGGCGCGGAACCGGAAGTAGTACTCACGACGGCGCGGCTGGAGAACGGGCGCATAATGCTCAGCCAGCCCGCCGACGCCGCCTCCTTCGGTTCGCCGGTCCTGGTGGACGGCAAAGTCGTTGGCATCCTCCAGGATCAGGATTCCTGCGCCCGCGCACTGGATGTCTTGAAAAAGCTGCGCTAGATTGTAGAGGCGCCATTTTTTAGGAGAAGCCTATGAAGTCCTGTCCCCGCTGTCTGAACCTGGCCCCCGATGATGCCGCCGCTTGCGACCAGTGCGGAACGGTCCTCGACCCTTCGCTGTTGCCGCCCGGGACGCGGGCTGGCGGAACCCGTATGGAGACGGTGATCGAAAGTTCTCTCCGTCCCACTCCCCCGCCACTCGACATTCGCCCCAGCACGCCTCCGCCGCTCGGCATTCGCCCCAGCACTCCTCCTCCCCTTCCGCCTCCGGTTCCGCCGGAGAATCCCGCCGGTGCGGAGAGCCCGGGCAGGCGTGGTTCCACGGTGTATATGCCGCCGCAGCAAAATCCAGCGGCCGGCCGCCCCGCACCCGTCCCGCCGCTTCAGGCCCCCCGCCAGATTTTCGCGTTCCTGGTCACTTATAGCTGGAAGCCGGAAGGTCAGATGTACCCCGTCCGCGAGGGCCGCAACCTCATCGGCCGGGGCGAGGAGTGCGACATTCACGTCCTGGAGGATGCGACCCTGTCCCAGGTCAACAGCCACATTACGTTCCGCCAGAACTTTGTGCTCGGCGACATGGTGAGCATGAGCGGAACCGATCTCAACGACCAGCCCGTGGAGGAGCAGTTCCGGCCGCTGGGCAACTACGCGCGAATCCGCACGGGCTCCACGCATTGGATCTTCGTGATCCTGGATCCAGCTCCAGCAGCGCCGCCACCCGCTTCCTGATCGAGGCGCTGTTCAGGGGATGTGCCGTTGAGAGTCTCGCAGAGGTGGGACAGGCTTGAGCCTGGCTTGAGCCTGGCTTGAGCCTGTCCGGGTCGAGGATCATCATTTCCCCCGAAATCCGGCTCACTCGGAACCCGGCTCCCCCGCGGCAATCCTCACCACCGCCGCCGAGATATTATCCGTGCTCCCTTGCTCCAGCGCCGTCTGCACCAGCCCGCGCGCCAGCACTCCGGCTGGCGCCCGCGTAACCAGCGCATCCCGGATCGCCTCATCCGAAACATAGGCCGAAAGCCCGTCCGAGCACAGCAGGAACACATCCCCGTCCGCCAGCAGCATCCACGAACTCACGTCCACCGACAGCGGCTCGCCATGCCCCAGCGCGCGCGTCAGCACGTGCGCGCGAGGGTGATCCGACGCCTGTTCCGCCGTCAGCGCGCCCGATTCCACCAGATCCTGCACCAGAGTATGGTCCCGAGTCAGGCAAAAAAGCCGCTCCCCGCGCAGGAAGTAAACCCGGCTGTCTCCAACGTGCGCCGTGATCGCCAGCGGACCGGCCTCGTTCTCCCGCACCAGGACCGCAGCCAGCGTGGAACCCATTCCCTCCTGGACGCTCCCCGTCTCCCCTTGCGCCTGAATCTCGCGGTTCAGTTCTTCAATGGACTGAACCAGCGCCTCGTCGGGCGGCTGGGTTTCCGGTATTTGCCGCAACAGTTCCGGGAATCTGGCCACGGCCAGCGATGACGCCACCGACCCTCCCTGATGGCCTCCCATGCCGTCCGCGACCATCGCCACGAAACCAAACGGCGACTCGAAGTGTGCCAGGCGATCCTGGTTTTCCTCCCGGGCACCCGCCGCGGACTCCTCTCCTACCTCGATCTTGTAGTTCATAGATGCAGTTGCCGCGCGAAGTGCGAATCCGAAAGCCTCAGGCCTCCAGAACGAATTCCGACGCGCCGATGCGAATGCGGTCCCCTTCCCGCAGGACCGCGATGTCGCTGCCCAGCGCCCGGCCGTTCACCCAGGTGTTGTTCAGGGAGCCGTTGTCGTACAGACGTAGGATGTTCTTTTCGCGGCGCAAGCAGGCATGGTTTCCCGACGCTCCGGGGTCCGCGCTGAGGCAGAGATGATTGTTCTCGCGCGAGCCGATCCAGAATTCGTCTCCGGTCAGCTCGAATCGCTGCCCGGTATAAGGGCCTTCGACTCCGCGCAGCGCGCGCGGCGCCGCGGCGGATGCGCTGGGAGCCAGATCTGTCTCGGCCCGGCGCGGTGGCGCGGGCGAGGGCGCCGGTTTCGCTCCGCGATCAAACACTTCCGCCGGCGTCGGCGCTCGCGGAATGGGCGGAGGATCGGGTGACCCGGCATGCCCTACGAATTTCAACCGCGGATTCGCCACTTCGCTCTTCACATTCACCGCTGCCGGCGGGCTTTTCACATTCGCCGCCGCCGGCGTGCTCGCCGGCTGCGACGCCTTTCCCCGCTGCAGCAACCAGCCCAACAGCGCTACCGCTATCACTCCCGCGCCGCCCCAAACCAGGGGCTTCTTCCAGAACGGCCGTTCCGACAGCTTGACGTTCAGCTCTTCCTTCCATCCGCTGGTGTGACTGAGCCCCAGTGGATGCGACTTGCCGTCGCGCGGCAAATCCGGTTTCTCGAACTCCAGCACTGGCTCGTCCAGCAGCATGTCGATCCCGCGCTCGAGCACTCCGCTCAGCGATTCCGGCGTCGAGGCGGCCCGGAAGTCGCCGAACCCCGCCGTCGCCAGGTTCTGCAGCACCGGGAACCAGGCCGGTGTCCACGCCAGGCCGGTCGCGTCCAGCCGTACCCGCGATGCGCGGAGCCGCTTCAAAAGGGCTTCCAGCGTGGTCCGCGACCCCTCGTCGTGTCCGTCGGAAATCACCAGAATCGCCTGGCGCGCCGGAAACGCCGCGTTGCGCCCCGATTCGGCGGATAGCTCATTCAGCGCTTCGGCTAGGCCATCGTACAGCACAGTCCGCTTTCCGCGCGTCTGAAACGACTTCAACGCACTTTCCACGGCCTGCCCTGCGGCGTCCCACCGGGTCTCCCACCGCACGTCGCCGGCAAAGCTCAGCACGGCTACCCGGTCCTGTTCCCGGCGGCGTGAGACCAGTTTCGCCAGCCCCTGCCGGATCGCTGCCAGAGGACGCCCGTTCATAGACTGGCTGGCGTCCAGCGCCACCACCAGCGCGACCCCGTTGCCGGTCTCCCGGAACTTCACCATTCCCGACGGCGCTTCCTTCTGCGTCCCGTCCGCGCGCAGCCTGAAGTCGTTGGCCCGCAGGCTGCGTGTCCCATCCCGGGCCGGACGGCCATCCACTACCACACGCACTCGCGGCATCCCCGAAACATCCACGTCCACCAGCCGGTACGGCCCGTCTGCCGCCTGAAGTGCGGAAACCAAAACGAGGGCTTGCGCTATGAGATACCAGAGCTTCACAATCGCACCCTATTCCGGCATCAGCTTCTTGGTGACCTTCGGCGGCGGCAGCGTCTTCACTTCGGCCTGACAGGCCTTGAAACCTTCGCTATCTCGCGCCAGCCCCGGCTTGGGCGGAAACTTTTTCATCTCCTCGGTGGCTTGGCTCTCGCGCTCGGCTGGCGCCGGATGAGTGCCCAGAATCGTCAACAGAGAATCGGCCGCGCTGGATTTCTCGCCGAAATGCTTGAAAAGGTCGATCATCCCCAGCGGGCTCCAGCCTGCCCGTTGCATGTTGTAAAAGCCGAACAGATCCGCCTCCAGCTCCTGCGCGCGGCTGTATTTCAACAGTGCCAGCAGCGCCATCGGCCCGCCGATCTGCATTAGTATCTTTGCCGGCGTTTCGTCGCCCAGAATCACGCGGCTGAATTCCGTGAGCAGCGATTGCGCCGAGCTCTGCCGTGAAATCGCATTCGCGCCGTGCCGGCCCACCACGTGGCCCACTTCGTGGCTCAGCACGCTCGACAGCTCCGACTCGCTCCGCGCATACTCGATCAACCCGCGATTCAGGTACACGAAGCCGCCCGGTAGCGCGAACGCGTTGATCTCCTTCGTATCCACGATCTTAATCGAGTACGGAATGTTCGGACGCCGGCAGGTCTTGGTGATCTTCTCGAAGAGATTGCTGATGTATTCCTGGACGCGGGGCAGCTCGACGAAGGACAGCTTCTGCTCCTTCTCGATGCCCGCCGCAGCTTCGCGCCCCAGCTTGATCTCGTTCTCGTCGCTCATCTTGTTGTATTCCGGGACCACCACCTTGGGCTCTTCGGCCCGGACGCCTGCCGCCCCGGCGACACCGAGGGTAGCCAGTAAGAAGTGCCGGCGCGAGTTGTGCGTTGCGGAAATCATCTTTGGTGCCTCCACACTCTATTGCGAAGAGTTCATCCGAACTTACGCAAAATTCTTTTGAGGGTTGAGAACTTACTTTTTCGCCGAGCCGGCCCGCTTGCGGGCCTCCTCAATGCTGCGCACCACCACCATCAGGCTGCGCTGCCATTCGCGCGGCACCAGCATCGGTCCCGTTGCGGATCCCAGGTTCAAACCCGGGATCGGGCCGGCTTTCTGGTTGGGATTGGTGCTGGCGCACACGCTCTGGCCCTCAAAGTTGATCAGGTCCGCCCGGTTCGGCCGCTGTAAACCGCCGCCCGGACAGGTGGTGCCTGTGGCCGCAAAATTGTAGGTTTCCTTCTTGCCGTCCCGCCTGAATTCCAGGTTGAGAAAAGGCCGCGGCTTCTTGAACCGGTTGCCGGTCTCGATGGCGCTCTTCTCGATGGAGCCCACGTCGATCTGCTCGGTTGACGCCGAACCGCCCCCTTGCGACGGCAGGTACTGAATCCCGCTTGCCGAGATCCCCAGTGCCACCGGCCAGAATTCTTTGCTGTTGAAAGCCTTGTGCCGCAGCACCGGAAGGTAGACCGTGCCCCCTCGCGTCAGCGCCAGCAGAGCGTCGCTTTCCGCCTCCTCGTATTTTCCCTGCATCTGCTTGGCGCCTGCCCGCAGCCCGTAGCCGTCGCCGCGGTCCGGTTCCGATTCCAGCACTTCCTCCGCCAGCTCGTTGAGCTTCTGGACGTTTCCGTCGTACATCGCGTTGGCCGCCATCTGCTTGATGTAGCTCAGGGGCTGAAACTGCAGGAAATCGGTCTTGCCTTGCGGCGGATCCACGATCTTTGGTCCGTCGGGCAGATTGAAGCGGCGGTTCAAATAGTTGTCGATGTCCGGGTCCCAGGCAATCACGCGGTTCTGTGTGTCGCGCAGGCGGACCACTTTGAGATCGTTGTTGACCCGCTCGAAATCGACGTCGAAGTCGATGCGCTTGCCGCTATTGGTCGGAACGCCCACTCGCACCACCGGCCGGATGGACTTCTGGTCCAGCGGCGCCGACGCCGTCAGCGCGTTCTGGCGGGTCAGGCGTTTGCCGCGCGTCAGCCGCGCCCCTCCCGCGAGTTCCTGGATGCTTTCGTAAAGGCCGGGCGTGCAGAGATTCTTCAGTCCGCTTTGGTCGCCGTCGTTCATGGCGCGGAACACAAGATCCAGCTTGCTCAGCGCCAGCTCTTTCTCGTCTTTCAGGAAAAGCTCTGCCACTTGCGGCCCGGTGATAATGTCTCGCACGACGATCTTTCCGTGCGACGTGCTGAACAGAACGTAGTGAAGCCTTTCCACCTGGCTGGTAGTGAGCTGGAAGAACTGGACGCCCACGCGCCGGAACGTGGTGGGACTGAAGCGGCCCAGCGCGTGATCCCGATAGTTGCTGGTGTCGAACAAATCGTACACGCGCACCTTGCTCGCCAGAAGCTCGGGGTGGATCACCTGCTTCAGTGCGTCTTCGTTGCGCGCTTGCGCGGCAGCCTTCAGGCGGGTCAGAATTTCCGGCGCCTGCGCCGCCACCGCGTCGGGCTCCGGCGCCGGCGGGATCAGCTTTTGCAGGTCTGAAACCGCGGCCGCCATCGGTCCGGGATTTCCCTTGGTCAGCGCCGCCAGCCAGTCCTCTTCCGGTTCGAACGCCAGACCGCGCAGCCGGATCTCGTTGGACATCAGCTCCGCGTTCTGCTGCGCCCACAGTTTTTCAATATCGGTTTTGGTGAGCGGCGCTCGGCGGGCAGCCTGAGGCGCGGCCGCTGGAGCCGGAGCGCCTTTCGGGGCGCCTGCGCCCTTCTTCGTAGTGGTGCCTGGCTTGGTTCCCGGCGCTTGGGCCTGCAGTAGAAATCCCGAGAGGAGCCCGGTGGCAATGACGCTGGCGGCGATTCCGATTCCAACGGAGAACGGCGGGTGCTGGGACTTTCCCATTGGTAGACATCCTTTCACCTGAATATGCGAAAAAGGTGCGGCGCTCTGTGCAAAAATGATCGGCCTCACCGCACCGTGCTGCTGCAACCTTTTGCCATCACCTCCCGCCGCGGCCTGTATTTCTGCGCCCCGGCGGAATTCGCTCCCATGGCCTGGTCCATCTTTGCCTGAGCCGCGCAGTATTCGCCTTGCTGAAAGAGGGCCTCGGCCTCCTTGGCCAGTTCGTCGGCCCCGCAGGCCGAAGCGAGTTGCTCCCGCAGCGCCCCAAAGTCGGCGCGGCCGGGGTTGAGGTTGATTGCCTCGTCCGCCTTGGCCTTTCCCTCGCAGGCCCGTCCCTGTTGGCCCAGCGCCCGCGCTTCATTGAACCGCATCTCGGCGCCTTGTGTGCTGTTACACTTCTGAGCCATCTCCGCCTGAAGCCGCTGGTACCCACCCGACGGGCTCAGCCGTACTGCTTCACTCGCGGCCTGCTGCGCATCACAGTACATCCCCTGCTGGGATTTCGCTTGGGCCTCTTTGTACCGCGTCTCCGCCTGGGCCACTTTCGGGTCAGTCCCCGGACCTGGGCCCCGATCCGGACCCGGACCCGGCGGCTTCACATCGGTCTTTCCCTTGCCGTCCCCTTCCTTGGGCGGCGGATCGACGATGGTTTCCTTCTTGTTAGGATCCGGCACTGGCGACGACCGCGTCAGCACCGCGTATCCGATGCCGCCCGCGATCAGGACTGCTCCCAGCGCGAACCATGCGAGTTTCGGAACCTGTTGCGGCACCCCCTTGGCCACTCGCGGGCTCGGACGCGCCGGGGCCGCGGGCGTTCCTGAATCAATCGCACCCGATCTCTCCACTATCGTGGCCGCGCGCTCCGCTCTCGGCCGCGCCGCCGGAGCCGTGCCCGCGGCCGCGCTTTCCAGAAGCTGAAGCAGTTCCGCGCAGCTTTGCGGCCGGTCCGCCGGGCTCTTCGCCAGGCATCTCAGCACGACCTCTTCGACAGCCGGCGTAACGTCCGGGTTGATGTCCCGTAGCCGGGGCGGCGCCTCTACGCAGTGCGCGTTCTGGATGCGATAGATGTCGTCGTGGCTGGTGTTGGCCCCGAACGGCAGACGCCCTGTCAGCATCTCGAACAGCACCACTCCGAAGCTGTAGATATCGGAGCGGTATCCGCCGTGCTGCATCGTCACTTCGCGTGGAGTCTGAATCTGCTCCGGGCTCATGTAATGCGGCGTGCCGATGGAGAACCCGGTTACCGTTCCGCGATCCGCGAAGTCCACTACCGCGATGCCGAAGTCGGTCAGGAAGGAGCGGCCTGAGCGGTCCACCAGAATATTCTGCGGCTTGATATCGCGGTGAATGATTCCCTTTTCGT
>JACXTT010001566.1_pt1 | contig 37790 bp, 35 predicted proteins | sample 9270951 | NCBI WGS metagenome assembly JACXTT01 (sample SAMN15532306, study PRJNA645909) | rock metagenome | isolation source: weathered quartz diorite | place: Puerto Rico | collected 2017-06-21
CCGCCAGATACCATTGATTCCCAAAGGGATCTTCGACCCCGGCATTGCGGTCGCCGTAAGGCTGGTCGGCGGGCGCAGAAAGAGACTTGGCCCCTGCTTTGATGGCCCGCTCGTAGGCGGCATCCACGTTGTTCACGTACATGTAAAACATGCTGGGCATGGGTTGGTACTCCCCATGAGCCTCACCCATTTCCAGGATAGAGTTCCCCAGCCTCACCTTGGCATGAACGACGGTGCCCTTCGGTTCCTCGTGCCGGGCGACTTCTTCAGCACTGAATGCTTCTTTCAGGAAATCGATCAATTTGGTTGCGCCGATTGGATGCAAGTACGGAGTAACGCTGCCCATCTCCGGCAGAAAGTGTGTCTCTCCCTTGGGAGCGGCAAGGTACCAATGATTGCCACTCTGGTCTCTTACTCCGGCACCGCGCTCGCCATAGTCAAAATCCGCCGGCGCATGGATGGAGGTGGCGCCAGCCTGCAGTGCGCGCGCGTAGACCGAATCCACGTTGTCCACTTTCAGATGAATGGAGGTGGGGAACCACGGCCCCGGATAAGCACCGCCTCCTCCGACCATCACCTTAGAATCACCAATGGTAATTTCCGCATGCATCCCTCCTGCCGACCCTGTGCCTTTGATCAGCACCTGGGCGCCGAATGCTTGGCCGAGGAATTCGAGAAGCTGCGGCGCTTCGCGAACTGTGAGATACGGAGTGATCGTGCGGTAGCCCTCCGGAATCAGATTAACTGCGGGTGTCGCCATGGTAGCGCTCCTTTCCAGTTCTGCCTTAAGACTGACTCTAAAATCTTCACGCGGCAGGTCACGCAGGTCGGCAGCAATACGTGCAAGTGGAGCGATCTTCCCGCTCGCTTTGGGCATGCCGTAATCTCTGGCGGATAGAACCGCGGCGATGAGGCGGTCGAGGACTTCCATTATTTGTTTCGTCGGCGGTTGCTTAGCCATTTGCTTTACCCATGCGCTGTCGCAATGTTTCCAGGGCGCGGAACTGGAGCTGCTTTACAGCGCCTTCAGTGCGCCGAAGCACTTGCGCAATTTCCCGGATGCTCTTTTCTTCGGCGAAACGCAATTCAATGACGCGCCTTTGGTCCTGGGGGAGGCGTTTCACGAGTTGGAAAAGCTGCGCGCGGCGCTCGATTTCCTCCAGATCCGGTTCTTCCAGTGCCCTAATTTCTTGCGCCATCTCTGGTGACGGATTTCCCGTTTCCCGCGCGGCACGTTTCCAGCGGTCGGCCATCGCGTTTGCAGCCATCTTAAAAAGCCAGACCCCGAAAGGAACACCCCGCCATTCGAATTTTCCCAGGTTTGCAAGCGCCCGGCGGAACACCTCGGCTGTTAAGTCCTGCGCGTCTTCGCGGTTGCCCACGCGTCGCGCGATGTAGGCATATACGCGTGAGAAGTTAAGCTCATAGAGCTCGGCGAAGCGAGTCGGATCGCGCTGCGCCGCTTCGATCAGAAGCTTCTCCGGAGATTCTGTTTTCCTAGGCGCCAAAGGAACTCCGCCACGTGCGCTGTCGATAAGATAAACCGGTGGGGAGCAGAAAGGTTACGGGGAAATTTGGGGCGGGGGAAGCAAAACCTTGGTCTCTGATGAGTTTAGCCAGCGGCGGGGACACCGTCGAGGACGTCGCGGACCTTCTCGATGAGGGTGGCTGGGGTGAAGGGCTTCTGCAGAAACGCGATTCCGCGATCCAGCATACCTCCACTGGCGATCACATTGTGGGTGTAGCCAGACATGTACAAGACTTTGATCTTGGGACGGCATGCGGTAATGCGTTTGGCCAGTTCATGGCCGCTCACGCCTGGCATGACGACATCGGTGAGAAGGAGATGAACCTCGCCGCTGCCATTCTCGCAGAGACGTTCAGCCTCCTCCGGGTTGACCGCTTCCATCACACAATATCCTTGCCCGGCAAGCACCAAGCGTGTCAGCTCGCGGACAGCGGGCTCGTCTTCAACGAGGAGAATGGTCTCGGTGCCACGCCGAGCCCGAGTCCTTTTTGTGTATTGGCTGGTCACATCCACCGGGTCCCCGACGCGTGGCAGATAGACTTTGAACGACGAGCCGCGGCCAGGCTCGCTATACACCCAGACATAGCCGCCGCTTTGTTTGACGATTCCGTAGACCGTGGACAGGCCCAGCCCTGTGCCTTTGCCACTTGCTTTGGTGGTGTAGAACGGTTCGAAAATATGGGCGAGAGCATCGGCTTCCATCCCCACGCCGGTATCGCTCACCGCGAGCATCACGTATTCGCCGGGTTTTACCGTGGCATGTTCACGGGCATAAGAGTCGTCGAGGTCGGCATTGGCGGTCTCGATCACCAAGCGGCCGCCATTTGGCATAGCGTCGCGGGCGTTCACGACCAGGTTCATGATTACTTGTTCGATCTGCCCGGGGTCAGCTTTGACGGTTCCTACTTCTTTTCCAACCATCGTCTGCATTTCGATGTCTTCGCTCATCAGGCGCCGCAAGAGATTGTCGAGACCAAGAACGATGCTGTTCAAATCGAGGATTTTGGGTTGCAGAATTTGTTTGCGGCTGAAGGCCAGCAATTGGCGGACCAGCGTGGTGGCGCGCTCGGAAGCGTCCCCAATATGTTCGATGTCCGCGCGTAGCTCGGGGACGAGCCCTGCGCGGTTCAGGGCGAGTTCCGTATAGCCCTTAACGATGGTAAGAAGGTTGTTGAAGTCGTGCGCAATGCCCCCGGCCAGCCTTCCAACAGCCTCCATGCGGCGCGCCTGCTGCAACTGCGTTTCGAGTTGCTTGCGCTCGGTGATATCCACGATGATGCCTTCCATCAGGGAATGGCCCTGCGAGTCGCGCACGACCACAGCGGTATCGCTCACCCAGATTACTTGGCCATCCTTGCGGGTCATGCGATATTCGGCCTGAAACCGCTCGCCCCTGCCGGAGGCCGCTTCCGCGGCTTCGACAAGCCTGTGATCCTCTGGATGCACGTGACGCATCCAGTCGCGTGAGCCGCCGAGCCATTCTTCAGGCGTGTACCCCAGGATTGATCCGATCTGCGGGCTGACATAGTGCCATTCGCCGCTGAGGCCTAGCTCGGCGATGTAGCTGATTGCGGCCACCTGCTCGATCAGCGTCCGGTACTTGGCCTCCGCGTGGTTTCGCGCACGGTCCGCATTCAGGCGCTCGGTAGTGTCACGGCAAACGCACACCAGTCCACCGTCGTTCAACCGAGTGAGAGAGAGCTCCTGAGGAAAAAGAGTACCGTCGCGCCGCAATGCCTGCGCTTCGCCGCTCCAACCACCTTGCGCGAAGACCTGGGGAACGACTTGGTTTTCGAAGCGCGCAGCTTCTCCTGGTTGATAGAGAACGTGCCAATGTTTTCCGAGCAATTCCGACGGGCTGTTGTAACCAAAAAGAAGGGCATGCGCAGAATTCATATATGTGAATTGACCGGCTGAGTTCAGAATCGCCATTCCATCGAGCGCGGACTCCATGGCCACGGTAAGAGGCCGCACCGCTTCCGTGCTGGCGGCCTCCCGGTACTGGCTGATTCCGAGGCGGGCGGCACAGCAAACAATGGAGATACCGAGGAGCGAGAAACGTACGGCGCGCCACTCGGAATCGAGCTGTGCAATTTGCAGGAGTACTACCAGGGGGGCTACGGCGAAGGTGGCGTTGGTGAGGAGCAAATCGGCAAAGGTCTTCCGCCTGCGGTCTGAAGCATCAACATCGAAGGCCGGAGGTTGCCAGCTCGTGGCCCACAGTGCGGCAGCGAGCAAGGGGAGAGTCCAAGCCAGGTCGAGAAAGGTTCCGGTTGGGGACTGATGGCGGCTCTGCACGTAATCGGCGAAAGCGGCGCAGAGAGTATAGAAAAGCACGTACAAGGATAGGCCGGCGAACAGTCTGCGGATGTGCGGAGTCCGGGCGCGCATCACCTGCATGGCGGCAAGGACTACAAGTAAGAGGTCTTCTCCTGTTTCCACGCGAATTTCGCGAGTCAAAGCGTCGTGGTCGCTAAAGTGATGCGCGGGCAAGTAATAGAAGCCGACAAAAATAAAAAAGAAAACGATGGCAATCTGGACGAAATCGAGGACCGACACCGCGTCGAGCCGGGGCGAATCCTTATCCTGGTCCAGGAACAGGGCCATCGCGAACGGGACGCTCTGCAAGCCGAAGAGGAACCTCACGGCGGACCCCGTAGGAGGCTCGTTGCGGACTACAACTTCGTAGTACATCCAACCAAGATTGGCAATGCCCCACATGGCGATGCCACTGGCGATCAGGAGCCAGAACGGACGGCTCAGGCCGCGTCCACGCCGGTACGCCGCGAAAGCCGCCACTACGGCAAACCCGCAAGCGAGGATCTGCAGGCTATTGGCAAGAAAAGAGCCGAGCGTTGACGTACCCAGCGTCAGCGCGAGGCAGACATGCAGCGCGACGATGACCAACGCAAGAATAAGGTACTTCCGGGGCATCCTAAGGGTGCTCCTTCGCCGCGCTGTGAATCGTTGCTTACTTTCAGTCTAAGGGAGGTGCCTTTGGCGAGCAAAGAATCAGAAGAAGAGCGTTCCCGAAGTCTAAACGCCATGAACACGGGGGATGTCCGCCGAGTGACGTGCGTGAATCGGTCTAACGCCCCTCAAAGGGATAGCGGTCTTGCGATTGAACAGCGGCTGCGACGCGGCGGCGCAACGCAATGGTGTCCACTGGAGCGCGCTTTCCGAAACGCTTAAGTACGGCTGTCTGTGTGGTGAGCATATCACCCTCATGGACAGCCGAGATGGCGCGTCTGGCTTCGTGTTCGACGCGTTCGGCGGCGTCGGAAACCGAAACTCGAGTGGCGTCGATCATGGTTTGCGAGGCCGATTCACCTTTCGAAGCAGCGGCCTTCTGCGTGCGGAGCAGGCAGGATTCCATCGCGTAGATTTCCATGACCATGTTGGATAGCGCCCCGATCAGCTCCTGTTCGTCAGCGAGCTTTTCGCGGTATTTCTGCATCGCGCCCCCGGCGGCCTGGAGAAACATTTTCTTGGAATTGGCAATCACACGCGCTTCGTTGGCGAGAACGCCTTCGGGCGCTTCTTCGAACGACGGGCCGGCGAGAATTTCTTCGGCAAGCTTCATGGCGGCCGGAATGAGCGCAAGTTGTCCACCCAGGGCGCGTTTCATCAGCATCTGAACGATGAGCATGCGGTTGATTTCATTGGTGCCTTCGAAGATGCGATTGATGCGCGAGTCGCGGTAGGCACGGCAGACAGGATAGTCCTCGTGAAAACCATAGCCGCCGAAAATCTGCACGCCCTCATCGACGACGAAATCGAGCATCTCGCTGCCGTAGACTTTGGAAATGGAACTCTCAATGGCGTATTCTTCGAGAACTTTCATCGTATTCTGAATCTTGTCGCCCGAGCCGGAGGCCGCCACCATCGCGGCTTCGATGTTGCCGGCGGACCGGTACACCATCGATTCCACCGCAAATATCTGGATAGCCATTTCCGCTAGTTTCTCTTTCATCAGGCCAAAGTCGCCGATGGATTTGCCAAACGCCTTGCGCTCTTTCCCGTATTTCGACGAGCTCAACAGCACGTGCTTCGCCCCACCGACGCACGATGCGCCCAGCGTAAAACGCCCGGCATTGAGAATGTTGAAGGCTACGATATGTCCGCGGCCGATTTCGTGAAGAACGTTCTCTTTCGGAACGCGGCAATTTTCGAGGAAGATCGGTGTAGTCGAGCTGCCGTGAATGCCCATCTTGTGCTCTTCGTTTCCGGGTTTGAATCCAGGAAAAGTGCGCTCCACGATGAAGGCAGTGAACTTTTCCCCGTCAACTTTTGCGAACACCACGTAGACATCCCCAAAGCCTCCATTGGTAATCCACATCTTCTGGCCGTTGAGGATGTAGTGCGTGCCTTCCCTGTTTAATTCGGCGCGGGTGAGCGAATTTTGCGCGTCCGATCCGGCTTGCGGCTCCGATAGGCAGTAGGCCCCGATCCATTCGCCGGTGGCCAGCTTGGGAAGATATTTCTTCTTTTGTTCTTCCGTGCCGAAATAAACGATGGGCAATGTGCCTATGCCCGAGTGCGCGCCGTGCGTGACGGCAAACCCGCCGTAGATAGAAAGCTTTTCCGTGAGCACGGTCGTGGCTATTTTGTCGAGGCCCGCGCCGCCGTACTGCTCGGGAATTCCGCCGCCAAGCAGGCCCAGCTCACCCGCCTTTTTCACCAGTTCCGGCATCAGCCCGGGCTTTTTATTCTCCAGATCCTTGACGAGAGGGAACACCTCTTTTACGACAAACTCCTCGGCGGTTTGTCCGATCAGCTTCTGGTCGTCACTGAGATCGGCAGGAGAAAATACGTCCTCGGGGCGAGGGGACTCCAGGAGAAAGCTGCCGCCTTTGGCTGCGGTTTTGGTGACGACGGAAGTTGCCATAAAAGTTCTCCTTCGCGGACGACCTAGGTTCAAGTTTACTCGTCCGCTCGGTGTGTAGGCAAATCGGTGAGGCGAAGATGTCCGGTTCGGCGGATCGTGTAGGGGGAGAGAGAACTCTCAAGCCGGACCGGATGTGCGGATAAATTTAGGTAAGATGGGCACTCGCCGTATGTAAAGGCGCAACAGAGGGAAGATGGGACACGCGGTAGTGCATTTCGAAATAGGATGCAAGGACAGTCCGAAGACGCAGGAGTTTTACCGCAAAATGTTCGACTGGAAGATCGAAGCCATGGGGCCGGCGGCGATGATTGCTCCGGAGCCGGGCGGAGTCGGCGGCCACGTCACTTCGCTGGGCCATGAGCCGCATCATTACACAATTTTTTACGTGGACGTCGACGATGTAGCCGCCTGTCGACATTCCCACGGGAACGTTTGCGTGGATGCAGGATCCCGAAGGCAACACGGTGGGTTTGTGGAGGGCCAAGAAGTAAAGACAAAGCACGGGGAGTTTGCACTTACACGCGCTCGAAGATTCCCGCTGCACCCATGCCGCCGCCGATGCACATCGTGACCATGCCGTAACGCGCATTGCGCCGCTGCAGCTCACGAATGATCGTCGCGGTGAGTTTGGCGCCGGTACAACCTAGAGGATGGCCAAGCGCGATTGCGCCACCATTCGGATTAAGTCGTGAAGCATCCAAACCCGCCTGCTGAATGACCGCCAACGATTGCGCCGCGAATGCTTCATTAAGCTCGATGACGGCGATGTCGTTTAGAGACAGACCCGCAAGCTTCAGAGCTTTGGGTATTGCCGCCACCGGACCGATACCGAACTCCTCCGGCGCAACGCCCGCAGTGGAATAACCGACGAAGCGGACCAGCGGCTTCAAGCCCAGCGCCTTCGCGCGCGTGTCACTCATGACCACGGTGGCGGCGGCGCCATCGCTCATCGGCGAGCTGTTCCCCGCCGTAACCATGCCTTTCACATGGAAAGCAGGTTTGAGCTTGGCAAGGATCTCCGTTGAAGTGTCCGCGCGGGGCAATTCGTCCTTGTCGAAGGAAAAAGTTTGCGTCGTGGGTTTCGGCGAAGAATTCGGCTTCGAGGAAGCGCCATTTCCGTTCGGCAGCGAAGTGATCTTCACTTCGACGGCGACGGTCTCTTCCTTGAAATTTCCCGCCGCGATCGCCACGATCGCTTTTTTGTGAGAATTCGCGGCGAATTCGTCGGCCTGCTCGCGTGTAATTCCGAATTTCCGCGCGATATTTTCCGTGCCTAAACCCATGTTGATGTATGTATCGGGTTTGTTATCGACGAGCCATGGATTTGGGGAGACCTTGTTTCCGCCCATGGGCACCATGGACATCGATTCCGTTCCGCCAGCCACGATGATTTCCGCGGACCCCGAGCGGATCCGCTCGGCGGCCAACGCAATCGCCTGTAAACCGGAAGAGCAGAAGCGATTGATGGTCATCGCCGACGTCTCAACCGGAAGACCCGCGCGCAAAGCCGCGATGCGCGCAACGTTCATGCCCTGTTCGCCCTCGGGCATGGCGCAGCCAAGTATGACGTCATCAATTTCTTTCGCGTCGATGGCGGGAACGCGAGCCAGCGCTTGTCGGATGGCCAGCGCGGCAAGATCGTCGGGGCGGGTTGTGCGGAGCGAACCCTTGAAAGCTCGTCCGACTGGAGTTCGAACTGCGGAAACAATGACGGCTTCGGGCATGGTGGCCTCCCAGACTCAAAATTCCTTCTTGCCTAATGTTGGGCCGATGCAGACAAAAATGCAAATAGCGGTGGGATTACTTGTGATGCCTTATTTTGCAAATCCGATTCGTCACTTCCCTTTGATCGGCGCACCTTTGCGTGGAATAAAAATCGTCCCTGGAGGCTTGATGTCAAACTTTTTGGAATAATTGCCCTGGTTCACGGCGATGCCGACGCGTCCCCGGGAGTCCACGTACAGCACCGCGTCTCCAATAGGAACATCCATGAAAGTCCTGGCATAGGGAAGGGTGACGCCTTTCTTGTTGATCTGCAGAGGTACTTTGTCGCCCAGGCTGTAGCCGAGTTTCTTGAACTCATCACCGGGAATATCCGTGATAAGCGAGCCGAACGGATCGTCGAGGCCGATGATGTCACCCTCGATGCCTTTATCGGCAGTGCGGGAGATTTTCGGTGAGAGCCTCACCAGCTCCGTGACTTCCGGGCCTGCCTGCGCATATCCCCAGCCTGCCGCAAGATGAGCAGCAGCGGGAGAGAAAATATCCCGGCCGTGAAAGGTCGAGGATATCTTGGACTGAATCATCCAGGTCGGATTCGCGATTTCCCGTGCTGAGTCCAGACCATCGCGGTCTATGACCAGTGTAATCAGGCCGTTGTCGGGCAGAACGAAGTACTGTCCTTTTTTCGATCTTACGATGACCGCCTTGCGCGAAGTACCCACCCCGGGATCGATCACCGCAAGAAAAACAGTGCCCGAGGGATAATACGGCGTGACCCCCGCAAGGAACCGCGAACCTTCTTCAATTTGAAACGGAGTTACCTGATGGGTGATATCCGTTAGGCGCACGTCAGGCGCTATGCCGAAGATCACTGCTTTGCAGATGGCCACCGCATCATTGGCCGTGCCGAAATCCGTCATGAAAACGATTGTAGGCCGTTGGGCCGGAGCCTGCGCTGCTTCCCCTTGCCCGGATTGCCGTCCGCAAGACAGGCACAGCAGAGCAACTCCGAGAACAAAAAAAACAGTCGAACACACGCGACGATTTGTCACCGATGACCGCTCCCTTGAACAAATTACCCGAATCGAGCTGAACGCCTACAAATTCGATTCAGACCAAGACATCGCGAAAGTCTCAAAGAGCTTGACCAGGGCACTTCGGGCGCTCCCGGAATTGGTGTGTGGGCAATGCACGTCAGTCTGACCGCAGGCAGTATAGAGGATGCGTAAAAATAAGGTCAATCGAGTCCTACGGCGGATCTCCCAACCGACAGGGCACAAAACAAACCATTTACAGTTTGCCGACGCCTCACCTGGATATTTTTATCCCCGATACTCCGACATTGTTCTTGGCTCGCCAGCAGACAGAATTGACATCCGCAAAGCCACTTGGCGACCGCGAATTGAGCACCTGAACGCCTGTACGAAAGGGCAGGTTTTCCACAGGAGGTACAGCGAATAAAGGTCGAAGACACAGGCAAGAAGAACATCTCTGGTAAAGTATTGTTTTGCAATAGGTTACGATGAGTTCAAAGGAGACACCCAGTACTAGGAGAGTCGTTTAGGCTCCAAAATGTGCCTACTGTACCATCGCTTTCGGGGCCCCATCTAGTGTCAAATAGGACAGGTCGAGCAAAGCGGACCGAATGGACAGTTTGGTGCATCTAATTTCGAGGAGTGAAAAATAGCTTTCGAACCAGAGCAGATTATGGGTCGAGCCAAGAGGGGAACGGGAAAAACAGGACAATGAAGATCAAGGACAATAGCCGGAAATGGATGTGGTGGTTCCTGGGAATCGTCGCTGCGCTGCAGCTCTACGTCGTTCGCGAGCTGCTGGCAGCCTTTGCATTGTTTGCTATGGCTTTCGCAGCCATCGCGCTCGTCATTGCGAGCCTCTACATGCTCCAAAAAGTTTGGGAAGTTGGCGTGGCGCGCTTGGCGGCCAGCCGACACCCGGTGGTAAACCTGGCGCGCCAAGGCGTTTCGGCTGTGGAAGATCTCGCGCGCCGGCCATTGCGGCGTCCGGGTTCTGAACTGGCCCGTTAACGCAACACCAAGTTTCTGGCCTTGCCAGAGCACAAGCAGAATGGGGTCGTCCTGCCTTCTTTAGGATTGATCTCGATTCTGCGAGATGGGGAAAATGAAAAGGGCCAATTGGCTGTGCCGCCAGTTGGCTCTTTCTCATTGGAATAGTCGCGGCCCGCTTCGATTATTTTTTCCGCCAATCCTGAGGCTCGTGTAAATCACCTCATGCCCAGCGGGCATTTGTACAAGCCGGAATAGATCGAAACGCCGTGAGCTGTTGGGAGAGTGAGGCTTTCGATTTGCGTTATCTGGGACGAAAACGATACGGTCCGAACCTCGTCATCAAAACCGCGGCCACCAAAGTAGCCAGCAAGAAACCCACTAGGATTGAACCATAGGAACCGGAGCGATCGAACCCTAGCCCCATGAGCCATGGACCTAATGCGCCTGCCAAAACAAATGAGGCGAATGCATAGCCGTAAACTTCACCAAAGGCACGGAGACCGAAGTAGCGGCTGGTCAAATAGGCGATAATGTCTACTTCGGCGCCCATTCCGAGACCGATCAAGAACACCGCGAGAAAAAGCAGCCCGGACGCAGCTCCTATTCGCAACAGTGCGATCCCGCATACAATCGCGCCGAATATGCACATACCCACGCGAGGTGCAAAGAAGCGATCCAACAAATACCCAGACCCCACCCTGCCAATGAGGAGTGCGCTTCCCAGAATCGAGATGGCCAGGGCCACTCGGTGGGGCGATATTCCCTGGTCACTGAGCATCGGAGCAAGATGCAGCACGCACCCGTGGAGGCTGCCCCCGACCAGAAACACTGCGCCGACCATAAGCCAAAAAGTTGCGCTGCGCCTCGCCTCCCGCCAAGTGAGCCCTTCCTCGTTGCCTTGTTGTTGCGTGGTATTTCGTGCAGCGATCGCGCCATCCGGCAGCAGGCCCAGCTCTTCCGGTGAATCTTTCAGAAAAAGTGCTACGAAAGGAACGCAAACCAGCAGAACAAGCGACCCAATGACCAAGTAGGTCGAACGCCAACCGAACATCGCGATGAGCTTCTGGGCGAGAGCAGGCATCAGAATCGCGCCAGCGCCAATTCCAAACATGGTGAGTCCCAGGGCTAAGCCTCGGTGCCAGTCGAACCAGCGCGAAATGACTTTGACGTAGGGTATCGGGGCAGGTCCGCTACCCACAAAACCGAGCAAGCAAAAAAATACGTAGAAGCTCCATAATTTGGCCGGAAGTAGGTGGGAGAAAATCAGGAGCAACGCAAAAATGACCGTCGCCACAAGGATTACTCTTCGGGCGCCGAAGCGATCGGCCAGTCGCCCGGCCAGCGGCGAACTGACACTTTGCACCAAATTGGCGAGCGTAAACGCAAGAGAAATGCTGGCCCGGCTCGAATGCAACTCCAGCGCGAGGGGCTTGATGAAGACGCTAAAAGAATAAACGATGACCGGACCATAACTCAAACAAAGACCGATTCCAGCAACTACGACCATCCACCAGCCATAGAAAAACTTCGCCCGTCCGTTCGCTCCGGATTGGTTCAAGACGGTTGGCTCTTTCTCATTGGAATTTAGTCGCGGCCTGCTTCGATAATCTTCTCCGCCAATCCCTTTGGGTTCGTGTAGATGACTTCATGCCCACCGGGCATCTGTACCAGCCGAAACAAGCCCAACCGGCTCGACATTCGCGGATGCCAGCCCCACTCGCCCTGCGGTAGCGCCGCATCTTCCGTACAATTGATATAACTCCGCGGCGTTTCGAGCTTGTAGAACTTTTTCAGGTCCAGCTTGTCCTTGGTCGGCTGGTAGGGTTCCGGCGACAGTTGGGCATAAGTCCATTTTGCCATCGCAAGGTCCGCATCATTCATGAATGCTTCGCGCCAGATGGGAAACGGCATCATGACTGTATTGTCCCCGGATTCCTGCGAGAGCCGATCGAACAAGGCGGTATAAAATGGAGGCACTTCGTCGGTCAAGCTGTGGCCATCGGCCAGCACAAATCCGTTTAGATATACCAGCCGTTTGATTCGATCTGGAATGGCTTCCACGACCTTGGAGATGATCGTTCCCCCGAAGCTGTGTCCCAGCAGCACAACATCACTCAATCCTTTTTCGACGATGAAATCAACGATCGACTTTGTGCAGTCTGCGTGATTGACGTCTTTCCCCACGCCTTTCCCATGGCCTGCGACCGTCGGCGCAAATGCCTTTTCTCTCCGATGCTCTAATTCTCGAATTGTCGAATTCCAGGCGGCTCCATCGTGCCAGGAACCGTGCACTAAGACGTAAATTCCCATCGGTAATTCTCCCGTCGTCCAAAAAGTTGGGACATCCAGGCGCTTCGCGGAGGACAATTTATATCCTTCCGTCCGCTTCAAATCAAACTCACGACGCTCGGCCAAAGCTCCGGCCTGAATTCCCTCAAGGCTCGACAAAGATTTGGGGCGCGACGAGTTGGCTGTGCTACTCTTTGCGCTTTCCGGGAGGGATGCACGATGATATACGCACGAATTGCCACGAATATGGCCATCGCGGCCGCGCTCATGGGCATCATGGGAGCGGCGTGCAATCCACAGGAGAAAACCCCGCCCGCTGGTCCGAAGAAAATAGCTATACGCGCAGGGCGCCTGATCGACGGAAAAAGCGATGGCCCGGTTGCCAATGCGCTCATTTTGATCGAAGGCGACAAAATTGTCTCCGTTTCACCGGGCGGCACGCCTCCCCAAGGAGTGCAACTCATCGATCTCTCAAGATTTACCGTGTTACCGAGTTTAGCGGACGTACACACCCACGTGCTTCTGCAGGGTGACATCACCGAGGAGGACTACGATAAGCAACTCCTCAAGGAGTCGATCCCTTACCGCGCGATTCTCGCCGCGCGGAACGCTCGCATCGCTCTCGAGCACGGCTTCACCACTATCCGCGACCTGGAAACCGAAGGCGCCATGTACGCCGACGTTGACGTAAAGAAAGCCATCGCCAACGGGGAAGTTCCCGGCCCGCGCATGCAAGTCTCCACCCGCGCCATGACTCCTACTGGGATGTACCCTCTTCTCGGTTATTCCTGGGAACTGAAAGTCCCCACCGGCGTGCAATACGTTGACGGCGTGGACGGGGCCCGCAAAGCCGTGCGCGAACAAGTGATGTTCGGCGCGGACTGGATCAAATACTATTCCGATCGGGCGTACCACTTCGGAAACGACGGCGTTTTGTACAGCATGGTCAATTTCACCGATGAGGAAGCCAAGGCCATTGTTGACGAAGCCCATCGTCTGGGAAAGAAAGTAGCGGCTCACGCCATCGGCTCTGACGGAATCGCCGCTGCCCTCCGCGCGGGCGTGGATTCCGTCGAACACGGCGATGGCTTAACCGACGCGCTGATCGACGAACTGGTGAAAAAAGGTGTGTATTGGGTGCCCACCATCATGGTGGGCGCGTATGTGGCCCCCGGCCGCGGCGGTAACTGGACCAAAATGGTGGACCTTGAAAAAACGGCTTTTCAAAGAGCCCTTAAGAAGGGCGTAAAAATCGCTCTCGGCACGGATGCCGGCGGCTTCGATTGGAAAGAACTGAATCAGGCCGAAGAGTTCGTCTACTACGTGAAGTATGGGATGACTCCGATGCAAGCTATCCGTTCGGGCACCACCGTGCCCGCCGAACTCCTCGGCTGGGGAGATAAGAACGGCGCCATCGAACCGGGAAAGTGGGCCGACATCGTCGCAGTCTCCGGCGACCCCCTGAACGACATCACTGAACTCGAGCGAATCAAATTCGTAATGAAAGCCGGCGTGGTCTACAAGAACGAATTTCACTGAATCCGTCTCTCAGTAGAACGCCGCGCCGCCGTCAACGTTGATCGATTGTCCCGTAACGGCGCTCGATTGCTCGGAGCAGAGAAACAGCGCGGCCCGCGCAATCTCCTCGGTGGTTTGCCCGCGTCCTTGCAGCAATCCACCGAGAAAGCCCGCGAGTTGCTTTCCCGCGCTCACGCCAAGCTTATTCGCCAACGCCGCGCCAAGCTCTTTGGACATGTGCGTTTCCGTGACCGGCCCGGGGCAAAGCGCATTGATGCGTACACCCTTGCGTCCCGCCTCTGCCGCCATCACTCGCGTCAGCCCCAGCATGCCGGCTTTCGCCGCCGCGTATGCCGAGCTCCAGGGAAACGCCGCCTTCGCCGAAAGGCTCGAAATGTTTAGGATCACGCCTGATCCGCGCGCATACATTTCTGTCGCCACGAGTTTGCTCAGCACGAATGCTGCGCGAAGATGCACCGCCAGCACTTTGTCGAATTCCGCGAGAGGATATTCCTCCACCGGAACCACCGGCCCGTAATGCCCCGCGTTGTTCACCAGAATATCGATTCGGCCGAATTTTTCCCGCGCCACCGCCACGACGCGATCGCAGTCGGCCTCCCGCGTGAGATCGGCCGTCGCAAACGCCGCCCGCCCTCCCTCTTTCACGATCTCCGACGCCGTCAACGCAAGTTCTTTCTCGGTGCGAGCCGTCAGGAGTACCGACGCGCCTTCTCTAGCGAACAACTGCGCGATCGCGCGTCCAATCCCGCGCCCCGATCCCGTAATAAGTGCCACCTGATCGCTTAGTTGCATAAGGAACATGAGAATAGAGGGAATAGGTCAATGGGGCAAGACGCCAAGCAATGACTAGCGATGACTCCACCCCGCGCTGAACTGTCCTAAAATTGGACTCCAGGTCAGGTGTAATTTCCCGGGTACGGATCTAACATAATCCTGCATTTTTCGCCTGAGCGGTGACTCAAGCATTTTTTTGCTGGGCCGTACTTTATGCGAGCGCTACACTGGTTGAGCCCACCCCGCGTCTCGTTCCCTGCTCAGCTCATCTGCCGAATTCTATATCGATGGTAGGGCTTATGCGGCTAACTCCATTCTTATATTCGATCATGTCCATACTCATTGGGTGCTCACTCGCGGGGTGTGGTGGCGGTTATGCGAATGGGAACGGCTCAGTCACCCCTTACATCACTACGCAGCCTGGAAATCAAGTCGTTACCTCGGGGCAGACCGCTACATTCAGCGTCAGTGCCAATGGGGCGGCGCCTCTCTCCTATCAGTGGCAGAAAAACGGCGCTAACATCAGCGGTGCCACGTCGCCGAGCTACACAACTCCCGCCACCACGACCGCCGACAGCGGCGAACTTTTCCGCGTCAAGGTAAGCAACACTGCCGGAACTGTGACGAGCAATTCGGCGACGCTAACCGTCAATCCTGCGACAGGCAACGCGTCCGTGGAGGTCATCACCTACCACTATGACAATGCGCGCTCCGGGCAGAACCTGAATGAAACGGTATTGACGCCGGCGAACGTGAACTCGACCACCTTCGGAAAGAAAGGCGAATTCGCGGTTGACGGAAAAGCGGATGCCCAGCCACTATATCTCTCGCAAGTCACCATCGCGGGACAGAGCAAGAATGTGCTTTACGTCGCCACGGAACACGGCTCGGTGTACGCTTTTGACGCCGACAGCATCAACGGAATCACTTCCACGTTGCTTTGGAAAACCTCGACGCTCGGTGCCGGCGAAACCCCCAGCGACGACCGCGGCTGCAGCCAGGTCTCACCGGAAATCGGCATCACGGCGACGCCAGTCATCGATCGCTCGCGCAATGCCATCTACGTCGTTGCCATGTCGAAGAATTCCAGCGGAACTTACTTCCAGCGCATTCATGCCCTGGATTTAGCAACCGGCCAGGAACTATTCGGCGGACCCAGGAACATCACCGCGACCTATCCCGGCACAGGCGATAACAGCTCCGGCGGCAGCGTGGTCTTCGATCCCAAACAATACAAGGAGCGCCCCGGACTGCTGCAGATCGGCGGAACCATTTACGCCACCTGGTCTTCCCACTGCGACTTCCGGCCCTACACTTCGTGGGTCATGGCCTTCAGCGCAGACACGCTGCTGCAATCGAGCGTGCTGAACCTCGTGCCTAACGGGAACGACGGTGGCATCTGGATGTCAGGCTCTGCACCCGCGGCTGATTCCTCAGGAAACATTTTTTTCCTGGAGGGCAACGGCACGTTTGACACCACCCTGAACGCTCAGGGGTTCCCATCCAACGCGGATTGCGGAAATTGTTTTGTGAAGATTTCCACCAACACGGGACTCAAGCTAGCGGACTATTTTACCCCGCACAACACCGTTGCTGATTCGAATGCCGACCTGGATCTCGGCTCCGGCGGCGCTATTCTCCTTCCGGACGTTCAAGACGCGGGAGGCGTCGCGAAGCGCCTTTCCGTTGGCGCGGGTAAGGACAGCATCATTTACGTTGCCGACCGCGACAACTTGGGCAAGTTCAACGCGAACACGGACCAGATTTATCAGGAAATTTCAGGCCAGCTGGGCGGCGGGCAGGTCTTTTCCATGCCCGCTTATTTCAATGGCACCGTTTACATCGGTGCAGTAGGCGATGCGCTGAAAGCGTTTCCCGTAATTACCGCGAGGCTGACCGCGACTCCTTCCTCACAAACCACGCATAATTTCGGCTTTCCCGGGACGACGCCGAGCGTCTCCGCCAACGGCACGACCAACGCCATCGTTTGGGCCATCGAGAATAGCGGCGCCATCCTCTTTGCTTACGACGCCACTGATCTCGCCAAGGAGCTCTACAACTCCAATCAAGCAGCAAACTCCCGCGACCATTTCGCTGGCAACAAGTTCATCACGCCGATGGTTGCCAATGGCAAGGTCTACGTGGGCACGCCAACCAGTGTCGCGGTCTTCGGGTTGCTCCCCTAGGTGACGGACGCATGCCGTTAGCGCTTTCGGATGTAAATGACTTTTTCTATCGTCGCACAGACCGTCCCCGACCCATCCACCAATTCCACAAGGTAAGTGCGGTCAATCGATCGATTCGAGGACCGTTCGAATCGCCGCCAGCTCTTCATCGCTGACCATGAACCGCGCGCGCAGCGTTTCCCTTCCGGGCTTCTTGAATTGAATCGTCGCGGCCTTGTCCCACACCACAAATTCCGGCCCCAGCCGCCGGATCAGCATGATCATGTAAATGGGGTCGATGCTCGCGTACATGCTTCCGCCGAAAATCGTTCCCACGTAATTGCGAGTGCGCCAAGAGAGTGGCACGTCCAAGCGAATCTCGCTCCAATCCGGTGCGATGTACCGCATCCGCGCGCCCGTCCCGCGGTAACACGCGAAATAATAGAACGACCAGCAGCGAAGCCTATTGGTGATCGAGGCGAGGAGCACCATGGTCGGGAAAGGAAACTGTAGCGCATCTCGCGGTAATCGGTCAGCAATGACTTTGTGAAACCAAAGATTCTTGCGGAAACCCCCGCGTCATCCCCCCAGCGCAATCAGGCCCCGGTTAATGCCCTGGCCTCAAGTCCTGGAGCAGGTGATGTACCGCGTCGTTGATATTCTCTTGCGAGAACGTCGGGCGATTCATCTCTTTGTATCCTACCGCGCGAAACGCCAGCCCGCCCGTCTTACGTTTTGTCAGATCAAATACAATCGTTCCTTCGCGATAGTGGATCGTCTCGTAGCCTGGAGGCCCCCAATAGCCTCCACGGTATGTGTCCCAGCATCCAGCGTAGCCGCAAACCATAACGGGATAAGGTTCCGCATAGGCCACCCGCACATTGTGGCGACGCACGCCCGCGTGGTAATCCACCAGAAAATCCGCCGCTTGCGGATCATCCTCGCGCACAAAACCCTTAGCGCTCATGACTCTCTCTATGCCGATCTTGATCTGCAGCCGCAGCGTCTCGGTCTCGGCGTTTTCCTCCCGCGCGACCGTCTCGCTCTTTGCACCATTGCGAGAAATCACGTCGCGGGAGACTACCGGGTTCTTTGGTGGAGGAGGCGCGGGACGCCACGCCCAGGTGGCATGTTGGGGTATAGGAATACTCGTGTCGCGCACCACCGTGATGTGTTCGTCGCAACCCGCCAACTCAAAAATGCCCAGCAGCGCGCCCGCCGCAAGCAGCGGCGATCTCCCCTTCGCGAAAAATCCGTTCTTCATACACGTTCCTCCAAAACCGGACAAACCCTGATTATTTGAACCCCTGATGCCTTAAATAGTTGCGTGCGTCTAAGCGGTTGTGAGGATCGGGGAGCTAGAACTCCGAACCTCGCTGTCAGGCCCGCCGTACAAATGGAAAGCGGTAGAATTCTTCCTGCTAGACTTGACTCCGGTGCATGACTGGAAGAGAGCGGCAATGAAGGGGCGATTTACAAAGTTCGCTGTGAACCTGCTTGCGGTTTTTATTTGGGGCGCATTAGCACTGCGCGTTTCGCGAGGAGCATCCACAGAAAAGTCCACTGGCCGAATCGCCCCCACCGGCAAAATGACCGCGCCGCGATTCGGTCACACCGCCACGCTACTCCAAAACGGCAAAGTGTTCATTACTGGCGGCATGTCCCGCCAGGGAGATTTCCAGCCAGTGACCGAAATCTATGACCCCGCCACTGCGCGATTCACCGCTTCGGCGACGCTTCCCTCCGCGCGAATCTGGGGCACCACTGCGACGCCCTTGCCTGACGGCAAAGTCCTCCTGGCAGGCGGCTCTAACGGGTCGTCTTGTAATCAAACTGCCGATCTCTACGACCCCTCCAGGAACACGTTCACGTCCGCGGGAAACATGACCACCTCGCGGTGCAGCGCCGCTGCAGTTCTTCTGCGCACAGGCGAAGTGTTAATTGTCGGCGGAGATCAATCGCCCGACAGCAACACGCTTCCGTCCGCCGAGCTGTATCACCCCTCGACCGCTACATTCACCGCCACTGGCAGCATGCATACGCCCCGAGATTACTTCGCCGCAGTACTTTTGAAGGATGGGAAAGTTCTCGTCATCGGTGGTTCGAGCAACGGCCAGCGCGCCGGTAGCACAGTTGAAGAAAAGAGCGCTGAAATCTATGACCCCTCCACTGGCCGCTTTAGCTCCACTGGCGATATGAATTCCCCGCGCAACAAACTCGGCGCAGCACTCTTGCCCGACGGTAGGGTGCTCGTTGTGGGCGGTCAGGCTGGTGGACCATTTGGTGCGCGCCTCGCCACTACTGAAATCTTCAATCCGTCGCGCGGCAGTTTTTCACGCGGGCCGAATACAAACTCTCAGCGCTACAAGAATCGCGACGGCGTCGTTCTCTTGAAGAATGGTCTCATCCTCCTCTCCAGCGGCGCTGATCAGCCGGAACTCTACGACTCCGCCTCGAATTCGTTTCTCCCAACTGCAGGAGATAAGCTCGACAGCTTCTACTTTTCGACCGCCACCCTCCTGCCGAGCGGCCAGGTTCTCATCGCCGGCGGATACGGCCGCGACCCCGTCGCTGGTGGACTCAATCACGCCTGGCTCTATCAGCCCTAACCATTCGATCCGTAGATAGTCGGGTGGGCGGCAATTTGCAGTTTCATTTCTAGGAATGAGACTTCTGGACCGCCTCGTGCGACTGCACGAACTGGCAAGATTGCTTCCGGACGGCGTCATCCGCCCGCAATCAACAAGGTCCAAATGGAGGTTCCACTTCCTACGCGCTCCTTCACGTGAGCCACCGGCCTGTTTCGGAATTCACATCTATGAGTGGCACGTTCATTTGGCCAAGTGGAGAGGCTCCCAGAGGGCATGTTGTCAGCCGTATGGCACGGACTCCCGCCGCACATCTAGGTGCGATCCAACAGCTGCTCGATTTCGACCGTAAGCCCGCCCGGTCCTTTTAGGTAGGCGGCGCGTGCACCCCAGGGTCGGTCTTGCGGCGGCTCGATGGGTTCCGCTCCACGGCTTGTGATCAAACGATAGTCTGCATCGCAATCCTTACTGTCAAACCCTATCGTGATTCTACTATCGTCAGGTGCCGCATCGAGAATCACACCGAGCTCCCCGAATGAAAGCCATACCATCCGCTCATTGTTGAACACAGGGGCGATTTGCCACACTCTCTCGAACCACCGGGCAGCAGCCTGTAAGTCGCGTACGCGGCAATGCACATGTGACATTTTCATCGAATCTCCTCTCATGTGATGAACGAATTGGCCTAATCAGCTGACATTGGAGAGCTCCATACCTTTTTAAGAGACAGTTCAGCAAAAGCCTGAGATGGGAGGCTAAGCGCCAAACCAAAGTTCCCGAACGAAACAAATATGTCCCGTTCACAATAACCCGCAACCGCTGCGAAACAAGTCTTGAGATACATTGACCTTCCAAAAACGATTTATCGCCTGCCGAACCGGAAAACGATTCCGGCGCTATACCGGAAGTTATTCTGCCGGTTTCTCTCACCATCCGTGAATTTCGTCAGGAAGTATTCGGCCTGAACGGGGCGAATCGCGAAGTGTTCGGAGATTTTGAAATCAACGCCTCCACCCACGGTCACCGCGAAGGCGTTCTGGGGCGCGGTGTCGATGCTCCGGGCTCCCCCGAACAGGATTTGTGCAAACGGCGTCACCTTCCCGTGGCCGCGAAGACTAAGCCGCGGCCCGAACTGGTAGGACAATATTCCCGCGTGAAAGCCATTGCAGGTGTAATTGCCGCCCAGGTCTCCGGCTACCCCGAGCCAATCACTGACATTGTAAGCGAGCTAGCCGCTGCCTCCGTTGAAGTTGAACGCAGTACCGCCGGAGTTCAACCGAACGTAGTCGTATCCCACGTACACGTACACTTCCGCCTTCGTTGTTTCATCCTGCGCCTTTGCCGGCAACACGAATGCAAATATCGCCAGCAAATCTAGAACCCAAATTGGCCTCCGCATTTCCTATTTCCTCCGGTGTCAGGCTTGAACTCCAAGCTATGAATAACCGCCACCTGCGAAAGACCTTTTCGAGAATGTCTTCCAGTTTATCTGACTAACCCAATCTCAAGAATAACTCCCGGGGCGTCCTCCTCCGTGCCCACTGCTCTAGGCCAGTCGAATTCGGCGGCGCCTGTAAGGATGTGGAGAACCCCTGCAAATCATTCCTTCGGCGCCCGCATGTGTTTGGCGCGCTTGTGCCATCCTTCGCTACGCAACCACTCTTCAAGAGTCTGAAGGTGAACCTCCGGGTACGCTCGGCGAAGACCAGGTATATCAGCTTTAAACCCCGCTTCATTGAACCAGCGGAACATCAGGTAAAACTCTTTGCCCAAGAGGAGCCGAACAAGCGGCAGGGGAAACTTTTGAAACTTCACCGGCTTACCTAGGACGCGACTGAAAACCTTCGCAGCTTCAAGGTTGGTCAGTTCGCTTCCTGCTATTTCCAGCTCTTTTCCGATAAATTCGGCTGGTCGGTCGAACGCCAGGGCCACAAAAGCCCCGATGTCATTGGTGGCGATGGTTTGATAGGGCTTGTCACCTCGTATCGGATCAGCCAGCTTGCCTTTCAGGATTCCGATCTCAACTTGGTCGATGTAGTACATCTCCATGAAGGCGGCGGGCCTGATCACAGTAGCTGGTAGACCCAAACTTCGAATGTGCTTCTCAACTTCCCATTTGCTCTCCCAGTGAGGAATGCCAGTATTCCGCTCTGCCCCGGCGACAGAGCTGTAAACAAAGTGCTTCACCGCGGCCTTTTTCCCGGCGTCCGCAACATTCTTGCCCTGCTGGACTTCACGTTTAGCCCCTACTGCCCAGAAGTCCTGAACACTATAAACGCCATAAACCCCCACGGCGGCACGCGCGACCGAGGCGGCGTCCTCCAAATCACCTTGGATTAATTCCACGCCCTGCCTCGCCAACATTTGAGCCTCGTGGCTTTTGGGATTGCGCGTCAACGCTCGCAGCTTCCATCCCTTTGGCAGCATGTGTCGGACGACCGCGCCGCCTTGCCGCCCGGTCGCCCCAGTTACCAGCATTGTCCTATCTGCATTTGCCATGCACATCCCCCCTTTTGGAATTGTTCGGCTTCTACTCTCAAGCAGCGCTGCGCCCCACTTGACACCACGAGCTAGGCGAGCGAAAACCCGCCCGCGCGAACAGCAGTCCGGTTCTCACGTACGAACTGCGGGACAAGCTAAACTCCCGCGTTGATCTTCTTTAGAGCCTCAAGGACTTTGGGGTTTTCCGACTGGATGCGCCCGTCCATGGATACATTTTCGGCCGGATACTCGCGGAGAAAGATCAGCGTGTCGCCGATGTGGTACGCCTCGTCGACCGCTTCCGTAATCTTTTGCATCATTACTCTTTTCTTCTCGGGGCGAATCCCCGGAGGTGTTTCGATGAAAAGTACAGGCATGTTCACTCTCCTTTTGTGAGCGTCTGCCGGACCGGAAAGTCAAGCATCGACCTGTGCCAGATGTACTAGTACAATGCCCGCCGATGCGGGATTCTCCTGAGCCTGAGCTGTGCGGTGGAGTGCTTCGGACTGCCGCAAAGCGTCTGTATTGATAGGGAAATGCGAAACAGAAATCAAGTACAGGTTGAAATCTGGCCAGCGGCCTGAATCTGCGCCTCACCGCGTTACGAGTGTACCTACATGTACAACAAAAAGGAGCCTTATGAAGGTTCGACAAATGAGGGGCGCAGAAACCAGACAGCGTATCATTCGCACCGCGGCGGATCTGTTTCACCTGCAGGGTGCACGCTCGACCAGTCCGGACGAAATCATTGAAGCTTCGAGGACCGGGAAGGGCCAGTTCTATCACTACTTCAGGAGCAAGGAAGGCTTAGTCCACGAAGTGCTCCAGACCTATCTCGCGGAAATCAAATCGGCCACATCTCCAGTCAACTATGAAATCAATTCCTGGCGCAATTTGGAGGGGTGGTTCCTCGCGCACGTCGAACTCCAAAAGCACTATGAAATGACTCGTGGCTGCCCCTTCGGAACCTTAGGTAACGAAGTAGCGCAAAATGACGAATTAATCCGTCAGGATATCAACCTCATCTTCGAAGTCGTAAAGAACAAGTTGGCAGCCTTCTTTGTTAAAGAAAAAGCGAAGGGAAGGCTGGCCAGGCACGCAAGCGAAGAGAAGATGGCCGACTTTTGCATCGCCACTATACAGGGCGCCATGCTCATGGGAAAAATAAAGAGGAGCAGCCCAACCGTTGAGACGACCATCCAGGAGGCCATGGCGCATCTCAAGAGCTATTTGGTCAAGCGCTGAATTTTGAATGGGCGCGCCCCTGAAATGGCTTTGGTGACAGCGAAGGACGAGGTTCCGGCGTGTCGTAAGAAATTCAGAAACTATCCAGAACGACGTTCTGAGAAACAGCGGTCCTCCCTCCAAGGTGCGCGTTCCTCACTTTCGAAACGGGATGCGGCCCGGCCCACCGGTAAGGTATGATAGAGTGTTCTAAATCTATAACTTTAGGATGGCGATGCATACGCACACCGATGCCAAAGTTCTGCTGAGAGTAAGGCCGCGCGGCTTCTGCGCAGGCGTGGTCCGCGCCGTGGATATTGTGGAATTGGCGCTCGAAGCCTATGGCGCACCCGTTTACGTGCACCACGAAATCGTGCACAACACCTACGTTGTCGAACAACTTCGCCGCCGTGGCGCCATTTTTGTCGAATCCATCGAGGACGTCCCGTATGGCGCCGTCTTGGTGTTCAGCGCGCATGGCGTGCCGCCTCCGGTCCGTGATGAAGCCAAGCAGCGCTCCCTCAAGGTTATCGACGCGACCTGCCCACTTGTCACCAAAGTCCACCTAGAAGCTCTCAAATTCGCTCGCGAAGAGCGCACCATTATTCTTATCGGTCACAAAGATCATCAGGAAATTGTCGGCACTTCCGGCGAAGCGCCGGACCGCACCATCGTCGTGGATTCCGTGGCCGCCGTGGACGCCCTCAAAGTGGATGACCCGGAAAAGCTTGCCTTTTTGACCCAGACCACCTTGAGCCTTTACGACACGCAGGAAATTGTCGCGCGCCTCCGCCAGAAATTCCCGAAGATCAAGGGTCCCGCTTCGGACGATATCTGTTATGCCACGCAAAATCGCCAGGAAGCCGTCGAGCAAGTCGCGAAAGACGTGGACCTGATTTTGGTCGTGGGCTCGCCGAACAGCTCGAATTCCAACCGCCTGGTCGAAGTAGCCATGCGCAGCGGCGTGCCGGCCCAGCTCATCGATGCCGCTTCGGACATCGACGTGAAATGGCTCGAAGGCGTGAAGCGCGTCGGGCTGACCGCCGGAGCTTCCGCTCCCGAAGTCCTTGTGGAACAGGTAAGCCAGCGGCTTGCCGAGTGCGGTTTTACCGACCAGCGCGATCTCGATCTGATTCGCGAAGATGTACGGTTTACCCTACCGCCGGAACTGGCGACGATAGCGCCTGCGCCGCGGCGTTAGATCGATTGCATTTTAAATGGCCTGCGGGGGCGATTTAAGCGGGCCGGGCCAAATAGGTACAGCGATCCCGCGCGTTTCGCGGGGAAACACAACACAAGGAGCAGAGCCTTGGCGGTCAAAATTGTCCGTCAGCCAAAGAAAATTGCTCTGATTGGTGCACCCTCGAGCGCCGCCGCGTTCGAGCCCGGACTCGAGAAAGCGCCTGCGGCCCTCCGTGCCGCCGGACTCGTCGAGAAACTGCAAAGCACAGGTTACGAAGTCGTTGATCACGGAGATTGCGCGCCGCATCATTTCTCCCAGGATGACGAGCATCCCCGCGCGAGAAATGCCGCCGAAGTCGTAGCGGGATTACATGAACTCCGCTTGCGCGCGGAGCAAGCCATAAAATCCGGCGCGCTTCTCCTCACGCTTGGTGGCGAGTGCGTCCAGGCCATGGGCGTCGTCGCTGCGGCCCGCCGCTACTACAAACATGTCAACTTGCTTTGGGTGGATCGCGACGCCGACTTGAATACTCCTGCCACTACTCCTTCCGGCCGGCTAGATGGCATGGTCGTCGCTCACTTCACCGGACGTGGCGCGGCCGAGTTGGTCCGCTTCTGGGGAGAGCCGCCGCTGGTGCGTGAGCCGGATATTACGCTCTTTGGTCTCGAGCGTATTGACCCGCCCGAGCAGGAATTTTTGAACAAATCACCGATACGCCGTGTCCTGGCTGTCGATATCCAATCCGTTGGCGCGACAAAAGCGGCGAAGGACGCTCTTGACCATTTGCATGCATCCGCGCGCGAGTTTGTCTTGCACTTTGATACCGATGTAATCGCCGCGGAAGATTTTGGTGCCGTGCCCATCCCCGGGTCCGGCGGCCTCCGGCTCCAGGAAGTGCGCGATGCGCTTTGCGTGTTCGCCGCCTCGAAAAATCTCTTGGCGATCGATGTGGTCGAATACAATCCCGAAAAAGATCCCGACAGCAGCAAAGCGAAACTCCTAGTGGATCTTCTGGCTGATGTCCTCGCCGCTCGCTTCGAAGCTCTCAATCCGCCGCCCGCAGAGCCTGCCGCGGAATCCCCCGAAGCTTCTTCCGCCGGCTCCACCGCATAGCCGCGAGCCTTTATAGTGGCCGCCTTTCTTACCTCGAGCGAAGCCGAGCGGCTTAGTCGGCCCCCCCTGTAGTGGCCGGTCTTCAGACCGGTTCCTTCGCTTGTGCCCCAGCTTGGCAATCCTCCTTCCAAGACTTACCGCCAGGGGTACACGACTCGCCGCAAGGCTCCGCAAATGTCAATCAAGAAAACAGATTCTTCCGCATAACATAGTGCGAGAGCAATTTTTCAAAGCAACCAGGGGCACTCATGCGACTCCACATTCCAGTCCTCCTGATTTTCTCTATCACTTTGTGCTCGCCCCGTTCTGCCCGCGCGGATGCCGCGAACGCTGCCGGCATAACGTTCTTCCGCACGGATGTCACAGTCAAAGAAGACGCCACACTCGAAGTCCGCGAAGAAATTTCCGTGGGCAATGCCACTTCGTTTTACAAGTACGGCTTCATGAGAAATTTGCCCATTGATTCACAAGACCGCTGGGATCGCCGCTATGTGGGCGAATACAAAAGAGACAACGGCATTCGCGTCAACATTCTGGAAGTGACCCAAGACGGTCATCCCGCGAAGTACGAACAAGGCTCCGGTTACGGCTATTCGCAACTTCGCATCGGCGAAAAAGACGTTCCGCTCGATTCCAGTGAACATCGTTTCGTCATTCGCTACACCGTGGATTCTGCTCTCACTCTCGGGGCCGCGCGGGACGTCCTGTACTGGAATTCCAATGGCCATGAGCGCAACACGCCGATCGCGGAAGCAATTCTCGCCGTGCACCTACCTCCGGCTATTTCTCCCGAGAGTATCGAAGTCGAGCAGCGAGTCGCGGGACGCGGCGTCAGCTATCCCCGCCGCCCGGAGACCACGCTCGACCGAATCGATGATCCATCGGCCAGTATTACTTACCGGGCAACGAACGTAGGCCCCCGCCAAAGCCTGAGCCTCGTTGTCTCTTGGCCCGCCGGCTTCATCCACCAGCCAAAACTCCACGCTCTCGGCCGCGATCAATGGATGTTCGCCGCACCCGCGCTTCTGCTTCTCTATTACCTGATCGCCTGGTTCTGGATAGGGCCCGAACCCAAGCCGGGGACCATCGTCGCGCGCTACGAACCTCCCGATGGTTTATCCGCCGCCGCTATGCGTTACATCACCACAGGCGGAAGCGATGGGCGCTCCCTCGCCGCGGTTATCGCAGAGCTTGCCGTCCGTGGATGTCTGCGCGTAGAACCCAGCAACGGGAAATATAAATTGTCGCGCCTCATGGGCGACCGCGCCGTCGAGTCCCAGCTTGCGCCCGAGGAGAAGAGCGTGCTCGCCGCGTTTTTCGAAGATGGCCCGGTCCTGGTAATTAGTCCCTCCATGGAGCAGAGAAATTCGGCGATCAACAGCCGGTACGTCGCGAGGATCCAGCGCGAGCTGCAGAAGAATTTGGCCGGAAAATATTTTGCGTTCCACTTCGGAGTCATCATGCTGGGCGTGCTTTTCACGATTGTTTCCGCTCTTGTGCTCGCTTCCATGGCGCAAGGTCGCGATGCCTCGGAATCGCTTTTCTTCACGACGTGGGCTCTGGGCGCGGGGCTAATGATCGGCCTGCTCTTTGAAGTTGCTTTCCTTCCTGCGTGTAAGGCGGCGGCGAAATCGAGCACAGGCTTGCTAAAACTACTGCCTGGAGTCGCGGCGCTCGCGGCGTTTGCGAGTGCCATTGTGTATATGCTCTACAATCTGGCCGTGGGTGTTTCACCCGCCTTTGCCTGGGTGATCGCTTCTCTCATCTTCGTCAACCTGGCGTCCGGACCGCGGCTAAAACGCACGACCCCGCTCGGGCGCCAGGTTTTGGATGAAATCGCCGGGTTCCGACAATTTCTCCAGAAAGTGGAACAGGACCGGCTGAATCGCATTCCATCGGATGAATCACTGGAGCGATCGCTCAAGGACCCGAATCGCTTTCTCTCCTACGCCATTGCCCTCGAAGTGAAGGAGGCCTGGGGCGATCATCTGGCACAGGCCTTCTTCGCCACGACTGTCATGCGCAGCGAATAAACGCATTATTCGAGCCGCTGCTCTCTCCCGCTGTTTCACGCCTGCGTGGTGGACCCTTGCGGGCGTCTTTGCCTTCTCTTGGTAGGATCACGATACGTCGCCCCTACGAATTCTGTAGCGACGGCCTTTTCCCCTCCATACTACGCTGGCGCCGCCGAGCGTTTGCGGAAATAACGCGCCAAGCCCAGCCAGGAAAGCCCTAGACCGGCGTTGAAATAATAATGCTCGGCGTCGGTGCTCGAGAGCTGCTTCTTGATCTCTCCCCCGATGATTTCGATGAACGCGCGCGAAGCCTCGGCTTCTTCGAGGCCCTTGGCGAGAATTTCCTGCGTGACCTTGCCCCACCTCCGCAGACATTCCCGGTAACGTTCGATGTGTTCGGCAGGGTCGTGGGCAACGCCAAAATGCGTCAAAAAGAGCCGCGCGGGGCGTCTTTTGCCGATGGCGTCGAGCGAGGTGTTCCAGATTTCGAGATCAATATCCGGCGGAGGAGTGGCGGGAAGAATATACGAATTGCCCTCGATGCGCAGTCCAACGGTGTCGCCCACGTAGGCCGTGCCTTCCGCGGGATCGAAGTAAGAAACGTGATGCGAAGCGTGACCCGGCGTGTAAGAAACTTCGAACCGGCTGCCGCCGAGCGCCAACGTTTCGCCGCCGCGAAGAACGCGCAAGTTTTCCTGCGGCACGGGAAGAAATTCTCCGTAGAGACGCTCCATGGCGGTGGTATAAAGCCGCGCCGCACTGTTGAGCAGTTTTGAGGGGTCGGCCATGTGCGGCGCGCCGCGCTCGTGGACGTAGACTGCGACGTGCGGATTCTCGCGCACCAGCGTCCCCGTGGCGCCGGCATGATCGAGATGAATGTGAGTCAGATAAATGGCCTCAAGGTCGTTGACCGTAAGGCCGCGAGAGCGGAGTTGCTCGCGAAGTGTGGAGAGGGTCGAGCTTGGCCCGGGATCCAGCACGGCGCGGTGGCCGTCCGATTCAAGAAGCACCGCCGCGATGGACCGCGGTCTGCCCGTCCAATGAAGATCAATCGTCGTCGTTTTGTGCGCGGTCATGAAATGGAATCCAGTGTAACGCAAAATTGATAGTGGCGAGTGGTGAGTGGCCTCTCGCTGAATACGCTCGGGTTAAACGAGTGGCGAAAAAGAAACGGTGATCTGTGGCAGATGATCCGTGCGAGCGGAGGAACGAGTTCCTACCCTGTCGAACCTCTGAATTTTGAAGAGTGCGTAAACCGGATGAGACTCCGCCGAGGGTGTCAGTTGATTTGTGATTCGACACCACGCAAGATGGATGACTGCTTCTGGGAGTGGATGTTCACGGGGACGAAACTGGCGAAACAGGGACCGCGCCCCGAGAGACACCATCGCAGGCGAATTTCACAAGGGGCCGACCGTGGGAAATAACAAACACTTTGCAACGGGGATGTTTGGGGATTTAAGAGGGTCGCGCCTTCGCGCAGTTTCCTTGTCTGTGATCGTTCTCACGGCTGGAGGACTGGCGAGCGCTCAGCAAAATGACCGAGCGAGTCTTCCCGACGCGCCGACGGCGAAGCAGATCGATACTCCCAAGAAACAACAAACCCAGAGCGGGAGGTTCAAAACAACTGTGGAGATCATGGGGAACAGGTCGGCGTTCTTTCCCGAGCTGGCCACGGACCGAGGTCCTCTGAGCGCACAGCGAAAACTGGAGCTCGCGCTGGATGAAACGATCGCGCCTTCGAGGTCGCTGGGCTCCGCGTTTACCTCGGGAATCTCCCAGGCGCGCGACGGACTGCCCGGATACGGCCAGGAGTGGGGCGGCTATGGCAAACGGTTCGGGTCGTCGATGGCTAGCAACGCGACGAGCCACATGTTTGGAACGTTTCTGCTACCAGCGACGCTACATCAGGATCCGCGCTACTTTGTAAAGCTGCACGGGAGCTTTGGGGCTAGAGTAGGCTATGCGTTGCGGAGCCTGGTGGTGACACACACGGACAGCGGGGAAAAAGCGCTTAACTGGTCGGCCCTGCTCGGCTCGCTCATGGCCGAAGGCCTGGCGAACAGTTATTTGCCGGATGAAGAGCGTACGGCGGGCAAGACGTTTTCAAGATTCGGAATTCGCATGGGATTCAGCGCGGTGGGCTATGTCACCAAGGAATACTGGCCGACGATTTTCAAGGGCCTGCGGATTTCGAAATTGGTGCCGAGCGAGCAGTCGGATCCTGGGACGGTTAGGCCGAGAGCGCCGAGCGAGCCACCCATCAAACCTCCACAATGAACCTGCTGGCCGTGAGTGTGAGACGTATTACAATGAACAAGCACGGGGCTGTAGCTCAGATGGATAGAGCAACTGTTTCCTAATTTGTCTGATATTCCCCAACGTGCTTGTTCTCAGTCCCTTCACTTTGGTCTCTTCCCTGCTCTCTCGGGCTTGGTGGAGAGCGGAACTTGCAACGTAACATGCAACGCGGTTTGGGATGGGTTCTGGAGCTTGACCCCATTCTCCGGTAAGGGTAATCGGCAGTTGACGCCGCTTCGAGTACACACAGGGAGAGGTTTGCCCTCAAAAAAAACCGGCGTACTCAGTTTACCTGAACGCCACACTTTGCATTCGTCCGTGGCTTGCAACCCTGCGGAGCCCGCACTCGTAGGATTGCCAATAGAGTGTGGGGCATTTCCTTACTCACTTCAAAAATGGCCACTTGCGGTGCCTTGCTTTCGTCGTGGTAAGAGATACGGAAGAAATGTCTGCGCTGCCGGCGCTTGACAAGCCCGACCGCAATCGCAGGCAGAACCCCCAAATGCCGCGCCACTCGTTGGGAGTATTCGTAGGAATCGACCATTTCAAACGGAATGACAAGCCTGCCTCCCGAATAATCAAAGTTCAGCACCATTTGTGAACTAGTGTCCAGCTTGCCTGTGACACCTTCCTTCAAAGCCCCAACTGTGCCACCGACGTACATGACTTGACCACCCTCCACTGCGGAAGCCGTCAGAGGCGTGAGCAAGAGCAAGAACAACCCCAAGATTTTCCTCATATTCTGACCTCTCAAGGAATCGATTCATGCAATCTTACGAATGCTCTACAAGGCACCTGGAATGCCAGAAATTCGAGGCAATAAGTCTTGCATTTTGTGAGTATCGGGCAGGACGTAGGTTCGTAGAGTGCAAGGGCTGGGCGACACCTCAAGCCCTACCATGACGATGGAGGTAACCGGAGAAGTCCTGGTCCGGTTTCGACTTTATCGTCCACTATCACACCGAATAGAGCGGTATTCGGACAAAGGCAGCTTTGAAAAGGGTAGCAGGAATGAGAGCTATTGCGTGACCCAGATGACGAAGCTTAACTCTGCGCCTTCAAAGCGCCCGGTAACCTTCCAGCAACCGAGCGTGGGAATGTCCATGCCGACTACCATGAATGGATGATTTGCATCATCTGTCCACACATGGCTGGTCCCAGCCTCCAAAGGCGCAACAGGAGAGTCGAGACGTTTCCCGGCAACCCTCAGCTTCGGCGGGTTATCTGTGCGCCAGTCGTAGCCTCGCCGCCACCAAAAGAGTTTCTGTCTGAAGGCCGTGTCGGTTGGCCTGTAGTGCGGCAAGCCCTTCCATGTTCCGTCCGTGGGTAGTTTGTCCGTACCAAACCAGAAGCCATCGGTCTGGCTGGGATACCGCGCAGGTCGAATTATCTACTAATCTTGAAAATGAGCGCTCGACCATCGCGCTTTTTCAACTTTCGCGCACGGCCAAGCGCGACCATTAGATAAAGAGCATTAAGAGCAGCAAAAGCAGCGCCGAAGAGGTCCGAGCGCCGACCCTTCTTCACCAGAATCCTGCCCGTGACTCGCTGGCCCTTGAATCTCCGCGTCAACACGTCAGGGACCTCGCCTTCAACCACATTCACATTAAAACCGCCCCGGTCGTTCGGTGATGCAATGATATAGGGACCGTCTCCTTGGAATGCGTAATACGTCCGTCTGTCTCCCTTCGCCTGGCCGACGAAATGGAGTCCCTGAAATAGAGTTGATATCTTCATCTTTCCCTCTCTTCCTATTCCTCAGGCACTGGCAACAGTTGAGCTACTTTCTTGCCGTATTTGGTCGGTCTTCAGCTTTTCAATGAATTTAATTAACTCGTTCGATGTATCCATCCGAGGTTCGTCAGACGAAACACATTAAAAGCATCAATACATGCCCGTCAACACTCGTCTTGGGCAAATTGCTTGCATTGAATTGCTCTATCGTGGTGACGTTCGGCAAAACTAAAGACTGTGGAGGAAGATAGGTAGCAGAATCCGGCAAGGGAACTGCATCATCGTGCCGGTTCCATTTTTTAAGTCCTTCAGCGTCGAAGAATTCCGTATAACCTACCGGTTCCTTTCTGAAAACGAGAGCAAGACACCTTCTCGCTTTCCGCTGTTGCAGCACGGTTAATGCTGGTGACGGTTTCGACGTTTCTGTTCGTCAGGGTAAACGCGGGAGCCGGACGAATGGTGCAATGTCTGGCTATGCCCGCCAATACGAGTAGCTGCTACTGCGTGAGTGGAGTCAGGATTTTGGCGTCGCAACGGCAGTCTCGGAAACCACAAGGTACTCGTATTTCTTTCCGTTTGCTGTGAACTTCATCTTGTCCTTGGCTAGCGTGAACTCGATGCTGGTGTTGACCGGAATCAGTTCCTGACCCGCATGCTTCTCCTGCCGGATGTGATATTCCGTTGTCTGCGTCCGAACCACGTATTCCTGACAAAGCACGTCCGCCGTCTCTTTCTTGTTCTTTACCTTCGACCCGCAGGCAACAGAGCTCTCAGAAACAATTCTTCCAGCCTGAGGCTCATTCGCCGCGGCTGGAATTCCCATCAACACCAGCGCGGCCACCAGCAGGTATGCCCTTCTCATGGTGCCTCCTTGGAAGCTCTCCGGAATTTACTGGCTTCACAAAAACTGCATCGGTCCGTTCGAGCCTGAAATTACTTGTAGCCAATTTGCCGGCTTGCTTCCAGTCCCTTTTCTTTTCCTGTTTCTCAAAAGTAGCCAGCGCCTTCCCCCTCCACCACGAAACTGAGGATTGCTTGTGCGTTGCTCCCCATGTGTCCTCGCAAACCTCGTCCAAAAGTCGGTGAACGCAGGTCAGGGGGAGTTGTCCGGTAATGATTATCAGGAGTTGTGGGCATCGGAAAAACTCGCTTGGCTGTTACCGCCTTTGTTGCTAGTGTTCGTCTGAATATACAAGGAGGTGAACTTATGCAAAGACGCATATTCGAAGGCCTTTTTCTTTTCTCTCTCTTCATCGTGGCCGCTGGAGGCGCGCAAAGCCCTTCGGACAACGAAAAGGCGGTCTGGACGATGGAATTTCTTAAAGTAATGCCCGGCCAGTTTGGTCCAACGCTCGGCTACTTGGACGACAACTGGATGCGCATCCGCGAGGAAGCCAAGCGCCAGGGTGCCATTCTCAGTTATCACCGCATCGCAGAACAAAGCGTCTCGGAAAGCGACCGGAACATTGTGTTACTGACGGAATATAAGAATCAGGCCGCGTACGATGCCCGTGAAAAGCTATTCGACTCGATACGCAAGCAGTTGCCAGTCAATACCCCAGGAGTATTTAGGCTTTATCAGCATGAAGGTCTCTACGAAACCGTGAGTACACGCGTATTCGCGGATTATCCGGATGCCCACAGCGCGCAGTTCCGACTTCTCGCCAAGAATTAGCTTGTAGTACTGAGCTCAAATTACTTAAACGAACGTTGACAAGTCTAAGTGTCGATTGAATTGGCCTAAAAATGAAAACCGACGCGAATTTGAGCTAACTTGCAACGACCTTGCAACGAATTGGAAAGGGCCGGTCAACTGAGAGGCCGTAACTCGCTATGGTAGAATTGGTTACAAACCGTGGGGCTGTAGCTCAGATGGATAGAGCAACGGTTTCCTAAACCGTTTGTCGCGAGTTCGACTCTCGCCAGCCCCACCATTCGCAGTAGTCTGTTAGAAAAGCAGAGCCTTGTACCATAATGTTAAGGCGCTTTCGCTTGTAGCAGAACGTCGACTTCGTGGTGCGAGCGCCAGCCGGAAAACGGGCAGCACAGTGTTCAAATTTCTTAAAAACGCGGGAAATCACTCATTCACACGGCTCAGGGCGTCGCTCTTTTGTCGTCGGGAAACTCCCCTTACCAGTGCCCGAGAAATGATCGGTTGGTGGGAAGCGCGAAGAATTCCCTTCAATCTGATCGTCGGTAGTGCCGGACTGATCTCATGCATCGTAGTTGGTCTAGTCGCACTCGGGAGTTACTTCCTCTATGACAGTGAACTTGGTATGCCGGACCCTCCCTTGTTCGCTTTGGTTGGCATTCTCATCTACGGGATTGCTGCGAATGTCTGCTTTACGGGCGGATGGATCGCCGAGCTTATTATTCGCCAGATTTGGCCCAGTGAAGCCGATCGATTTGCGACCTTAAGCCTCTCACTCGGCTTGGTTTTCTCGGTTCTTTTGACGCTAACTCCTGCCGTTGTCGTTGGGGCGGCAGGAATCTTCGGGCTTCTTGGGCATATTTTCGGGGTAGTTCACAACCACGGAAGCTGAGACGTTCATCACGCTTCGTGAGAGAACTCGAAAAAGCCACCAAAATAGGCGTAGTGGACGTCGGGTAACCGGTCCACCGCAACTCAGACCGGCTCGGCCCCGCGCGGATCAATCACTGGTTTTGAGTAAAGAACTGAATGAGGTTGCCGTCGTTATCCTTGAACAAAAAGCTGCGTACTCCCATTTCTTTATCTTCAAATATTCCTGCCTCGATGCCGCGTTTCTTGGAGGTATGCCGCTACCGCATCGAAATCCTTTTGACTGACGATCACTCCCGCCTTGAGCACGCGAGGCACGGAAGCTTCGTTGTCAACTCTCGGTAGCGCCTTGCCTTTATGGTGGATCAGCTCAACAAATAGGTTGTGACCACCCAAGACAACAGTTTCGGCGGGAACCCGGGACGATTTCCCGCGTTTCACTAAATGAAGGCCAAGATTCAACTCGTACCAATGCACGCTCACATCGAGATCTGGTACCACGATGGCGACAAATGCACCTTGCGCTGTGAAGGCTGGGACATCCGTCGCTGGCGGTTGACTCTGTGCAGCCGCTCCCAATGCGAATAGCAAGAACTCCGCGAGACATGCGTATTTGAATGTGGTTTTCATGTTGGACCGACATTTCCTTTTTGACTTCGAAAACGGGCAGGATTGCGCACTGGATGCAGCAGGATCTGTTCTGACCGCCCGCGCCAGGTGCTCGGTTGCGGGCAATGCGACCCTGTGGTTTGGGTTTTCTCTACCAGCAGTGTTGATCGCTTGTTCGCAACGAAGCCTATCAGTTCCGAAACCAGCAAAGCAGAACGGCGGTCAGTTGGCGACCATAGTTCTATCCGGGACTCGTGGCCCATAGCTTTTTCGTTATCCGAGAGGGCCTAGGGTTGGCTGCGAGACTGGGTGCCCGAAGCACAAAGCGCCTAACTAATCGGCTGAGACTCGCTCTCGAACCAGAGTGTCTCGAGAACTTGACGGCCATCGCCAGAGAAGAACCCCAGAGATGGAGCGGACGCGATCCGAGACACTCAAGCTGTTTGTGGTTTCAGATGTTGGGCGTCGAAGCACGCTCCTCTCTTCAACACGATCAACACGATGGGGCGGATTATACTCCGGTCAGGGAGAGGCGGACGCGAGGTCGCACCTCTCCTCTGTCTAACAGCTGACTTCGCGGCTACCTCTTAATTCGAATCACACCGAGCGCAATCGTTTTGCGCTGACCCTCCGGGTATTTCAAGCGTGCTTTCTCTGCAAGCCGTTTCGTCTTGAAGGGTTTCGACAGCGGCGTGAACTCACCACCGATGTACGTGAAAAGCAGCCACTGCTCGATTGTTTTTGCCATTCAAGTTTTATCGGCTAGTTGGGTGCCTGTTGTCAATTCTCTCCAGAATGAACTCCACCTTTTGAATAGCCCTGTCAATAAAAAATTGCTCGGCCATGTTTGCTTTGTCGGATTCGATTGTCTCAATCAGTTTCCGGGCACACAGCAATGTTGCCGCAAAAAGGATGGCGTGCTTTCTCTCTTCGCTCATTGGGTTCTCCGCAAGAATTTGCGGCATAGGAGGGAACTTGAGTCTACCTCTTTTTCCATAAATCCAGAAACAACTTGACCGTCGCCGGCCCATGTCCAGCGTAGTGGTTGTTGGCGAAGGCAAACAATTGCCCAATCTTCTTGTTGGTCACCATCTCTTTAAGGATGTTAACCCAATTTTTCAAATCGCTCTCACGGTCGACAATCGTCTTGTCCCAAGTGTTCGTTTGCTCCTCGATGGCCTTGCGGTCGCCCAGCCAGCGCACGTACGCGAAGTCAGCCGTAATCAAGTCAAACTTTTCCTTCATCTCCCAAGGTCGGGGCACAAACGATGTGTCGGTCAGTACCAAGGCGACTTTGTACTCGCGGAACGCGTCCACGAATTTGGCATCAAGCCAGTTCTTGTTTCGAGCCTCGAATGCAAATTTGTGGTCCGCAGGCAGCTTCTTCAGGAACGGTACCAGCACGGCCAGAAAATCATCTTGCTTTGGGAATTTCCAGCGGTCGAAGAACGGAAACTGAAAGACCATCGGACCAAGCTTTGGGCCGAGAATATCCATCGTTTTTACGAACTCTTCGAATTCAGAATCACAATCCGCTAGCGCTTTTTCATGCGTGATGACCTGCGGAACTTTGACGGAGAATATGAAGTCCTCGGGAGTTCGCGCTGCCCAGTTGTTCACCGTGCGAGCAGAAGGACATCCGTAGAAGGTAGAGTCCACTTCAACCGTAGCAAACTGCGTGGCGTAGTAGGAAAGGAAATCGCGTGATTGCATGCCCCGTGGATAGAAACTACCCTCCCAACCATTTGCGGTGAAAGCCGAAGTGCCGAGAAGAATTCCGGGAAGAGAAAAGGGGCGGTCACCTCTGGCTGTGTTTGCAGGTTTTTCTGCTTCTTCCAATTTCTCCATTTGAAAGAGGGTTGGGTTGCGGATTGGTTCTACTTTTGGACGCTGAGATTTCACAGCTCGAAGAGCCTAACACATCGTTTGCACTGCAATCACGCGCCCGTTGCAGGACAAGGCTGTAGACTATCCGAAATCGAGACTAGGATGGCCCAACTGATGGGGGTTCCATGCGTTTGCTAGCTATTCTTGCACTGCTTGCCGTCTGCTTTGTTTGTTCGCCTGGTAGCGACGGCCAAAAGCCCACCGCTGGACAACCGGATATCAGCAGGTCCGGGAGCAATTTCTTGGAAGCCTGTTCAAGTATAGATAGTGAAGGGAACAAAAGCTCTGTCCAAATCCACAACGATGCCACCTGTCTGGGTTGGGTTGAAGGTTTCGAAGATGGCTTCACCGTGCGAGATGAGCTGCTAGGTGTCCCCGAAAAGGACAGGATAGTCTGCATGCCCCGTGGAGTGACCACTATCCGAATCATTCGCATAATCAAGAAATACCTCGCTGACTATCCTGAGAAAGCGCACCGTCCAACTCGTTACATAGCCTCTATTGCGTTGGCGCGTGCGTTTCCGTGCAAGGCAGGAAAGTAGTGACCCATTCTTGCCCTTTCGGTCCGCAACGCGAACGGGAGAAAATTTCGAGGAGGAGTGTCACAAGGTTTTCGATACGGAACAGATGGCCTGAGTACAACCAAACAGAGTGGGCCGTTATGTGTTTATTCGCTCTAGACAGTCGTGAAAATCCCCGAGGGCACATGCGCAGGGTGTGCATTTGCTCCACGCGAATGCGCATGCGCTCAAGAAAATCCTCAAATATTTCAATCTCTAGAGAATCTAACCGCTCGTGGGGACACCCCTGGGCATTGCTGGGGAGCTCTGGGACCACGATTGGGATTTATAAGTGATTGGATACCCCGGAACCGTCGAAATTCCCGTGGAATAACTTCGGGGAGGGGAAGTTCTTGGTTGGGAATTTGTCTTGGATGACTTTCATCTCTCCATTACATCTCATTCTATTCAAATTTCCCTCTCCCCCTCCATAACCCCACCGCCCAGATAATCGGGCGACGCACCTCGTGCCACCATTTTATCTTGGTCGGATTCGCGGCGGCTGAAGATGTGCCGCAGACTAGCCCAACGGGCAGCTGTCCCTCGGTACCATTGCTTCCAAAGGCGGCAAACGTAGGATTGCCACTGTGGGACCTCCCGGCCCGAAGGAGAAGCGTTGGCAGAGACGCCCCTTTTGCGCCG
>JACXTT010001567.1_pt1 | contig 37782 bp, 35 predicted proteins | sample 9270951 | NCBI WGS metagenome assembly JACXTT01 (sample SAMN15532306, study PRJNA645909) | rock metagenome | isolation source: weathered quartz diorite | place: Puerto Rico | collected 2017-06-21
AAGAGAATGTTCGGCGGGTTGGCGTTCCTGCTCAACGGGAACATGAGCATCGGCATTCACGGCGACGAGCTCATCGTGAGGGTCGCTCCGGAGGACACCCCGAGAGTGCTGAAGCAGTCGGGCGTCCGCATCTTCGATCTGACCGGAAAACCGATGAAAGGTTGGCTCCTGGTCGGAGGCGGCGCGCTGAAGAACCCGGCGTCGCTCGATAGCTGGATCGATCGCGGGGTCGGGTACGCAGCCGGACTCCCGAAGAAGTGACCGTCCTGCCGTTCTTCGCCGTCACGTTCGCCGTCAGTTGGGTCTTCTTCACCGCTGCGGGCGCCGTCCCGTTCGACGCGGCATCACCCCAGCCGGGCCCCGCGGCCCTTCGGGGCGCGCTCTTCCTGCTCGGGACCGTCGCACCGTCTCTCGTGGCGCTCGCCCTGACCGGACGAGAGCAAGGGCGCGCCGCCGTTGTGGCGCTCCTCCGGCGAATCGCGATCTGGCCCGCGCAGATCCGCTGGTACCTGTTCGCCCTTGCCTACTTCCCGGTGATCAAGCTGGGCGTCGCGGCGGGTGCGCGCCTGATCACGGGAGCGTGGCCGCCGTTCGGGAGCACGCCCGTGATCCTCATGATGGGCGCGATTGTGATCTCGACGCCTGTGCAGGCGGGAGAGGAGATCGGATGGCGCGGCTACGCGCTTCCCCGCCTGGCACGACGATTCGGTCTCGTCGGCGCCAGTCTGATGTTGGGCGTCGTCTGGGCCTGCTGGCACCTGCCGTTCTTTTTCATGCCTGGCACCGACAACGCGGGGCAGTCGTTCGTCGTGTACGCCATCGCCGTGACGTCGATCTCCGTCGCGCTTGCGTGGCTCTATTGGCGTACCGGCGGAAGTCTGCTGACGAGCATGATGATGCACGCCGCCATCAACAACACGGCCAGCATCGTCTCGTCCCCGCCCTCGACGACGCTTCATCCATTCTCGCTCGATGCGCCGCTCGTCGCCTGGCTCACCGCGACCCTGTCAGCGATCGGCGCGGTATACTTCGCCGTCCGCATGCGGACGGCGAAATTGCCTTGACCGCGCGCACTGCGCCAGACAGCACGCAGGGGGGCTCCATGACGAAGACCGCATTTGGCCTCGCGCTCTGCGCCTGGCTCGTGAACGCTTCATCCTACGCCGGAGAAGCGCCCTTCTCAGCTTTTGACGGGAGATCACGATGATGCGATCCGCCGCGCCGTGGCGCTCGTCCGGCTCGCTCGCCGCGGCCGCGACGCTCGCCTGCCTCGCAGCGACGGCCGTTGTGTCCGCTCCGCAGGTTCCGTTGCCGAGGATCCCGATGGAAGTTCCGGGGCCGCCGGCGGGAACGGAGATGACCAAGGAGTACGTCGACCTGATCGGGCGCATGGCCTATGTGTGGGGGTACGCCCTCGTCAACTCGCACAACCGCCGCGAGGCGTTCTCGATGGTGCCGAAGCCCGGGCTCCAGGGCGGCGTGCTCCCCGTCGCGCCGGTCGGACAGAACGCGATGCTGACCGACACCATCAAGCCGGAGCAGACCTTCGTCACCTGCCCCAACCAGGACGTCGTCTACGGCGCCGGCGCGTTCGCGCTCGACTCTGGGCCGATCGTCTTCCAGGTTCCGGACTTCGGCGACCGCTTCTGGGTCTACGCGCTGTATGACGCGCGCACCGACGAGTTCGCGGAGATCGGTAAGCCGTACGGGACGAAGCCGGGCTTCTACCTGATGGTCGGGCCCAATTGGAAGGAGGAGAGGCCGCAGGGAATCATCGGCGTCGTCCGCTCCTCCACGGAGCTGGCGTTCATCGCGCCGCGCGTTTTCAAGAACGACACGCCGGAGGATGCGCAGGCCGTTCAGGCCGTCCTCGGAAAGATCCTGTTCTATCCGCTGTCGGAATTCGACGGGAAGCTCAAGACGACCGACTGGACGAAACTTCCGAGCCTCCCGTCGCCGCCCGGCGCGGGGAAGAGCGAAACGAAGTGGGTCCAGCCGGAAAAGTTCTTCGACCAGCTCCCCACGGTCATGAGCCTTGTGCCGCCGCTTCCCGGCGAAGAGGCCCTGTACGGATGGATTCGGTCGGCCTGGGTGGCCGCGGAGGCCGACGCCTCGCTGAAGAAAGTGCTGACCGACGCCTTCGTCGCGGCCGACAAGGAGATGATCGATCCTCTCTTTCAGTGGCGGCACAACGGGCGGATCGCGGGAAACGGGTGGTACTCCCCGGTCAACAACGCGCAGTGGGGCACCGACTACTTGAACCGCACGGCGACCGCCAAGTCGAACATGTACGAGAACCGCCCCATCGAGACCAAGTACATGTTCCGCGACCTCGACAACCAAGGTCAGCCGCTCCTCGGCCAGAACGGCTACTCGGTCACCTTCCCGAAAGATCAACTCCCGCCGGTCAAGGGATTCTGGTCGATGACGCTCTACAGCGAGAATCACTTCTTCCATCCGAACCCGCTCAACCGGTACTCGCTGGGCACGAAGAGCAAGTCGCTGCGCTACGGCGCCGACGGCTCGCTGACGCTCTATTTCGGCGCGACCTCGCCGGGGGCGGACCAGGAGTCCAACTGGCTGCCGGCGCCCGATGGGCCGTTCTCGCTCTATCTCCGCTGCTACTGGCCCGACCAGAAAATCATCGACGGAAGCTGGACGCCGCCGAACGTGGAGAAGTTCTTCACCGGCGCGCCGAAAAAACAGGAGCCCGCCAAGAGGCCTCCGGCTCAGAAGAAGCCCGCGGCACCGGCGCAGGCGATCGCGCCCAAGAAGCCGTGAGGCCCGGGAGGCGTGGAGATGGTCCCGACAACCTGGTATTCGCAGCTGGCAAGATCCGCCGCACGGTTTTGCGGCCGGCCTCGCGTCTTCGTGCTCGCCGTCGGGGTGATCTTCGTCTGGATCGTAACCGGACCGCTGTTCCACTTCAGCGACACGTGGCAGCTCGTCATCAACACGGGGACGACCATCGTCACGTTCTTGATGGTTTTTCTCATTCAGAATACGCAAAACCGGGACACCGAGGCGATCCAGGTCAAGCTCGACGAGCTGATACGCGCCACGCACGGAGCGCACAACGCCCTCCTCGATCTCGAAGAGCTCGAGGAGGAGACGCTCGAGGTCTTTCGGCGGCGGTACCAGGGGCTCGCCAGCGAGGCGCGTGAGGAGCTTCGCAAGGGGAAGAAGGACACCGGGACGCCCGAGCCGTGACATCGAGATCAAGCGCGCTCTCGACGCGCCTTCGAGGATTCGGCCCTCTGGGCCTCCTGGCGATCCTCTTGGTTTTCGCTGCGGCGGTTCTGGGACCGATCGTCGCCGCGGCCGCTGTCCTGCTCTGGGCCTGGCTCTCGGACACTCCGATGGCCGATCTCGGGCTCCTCCGTCCGCGGAGCTGGGCGGTCACGGCGCTCGTCGGCGCCCCGTTGGGGATCACCTTCAAGCTGCTCATGAAAGCGGTCGTCATGCCCTTGTTGGGCGCGCCCGCGGCCAATCCGCAGTTCCACGATCTCGCGGGAAACACGTCTGCGTTGCCGGGGATGCTCGCGATGGTCGTCGTCGGCGGCGGCTTCGGGGAGGAGCTGTTCTACCGCGGCTACTTGTTTGAGCGTGGCGGCAAGCTGTTCGGCCGGGGCAAAGCCGCGCTGGCGGCAGCCGTGGCCGTCTCGACGCTGCTGTTTTCCGCCGCCCACTACCCCGGCCAAGGTCTCCCGGGCGCCGAGCAGGCCGCGTTCACGGGCTCGGTGTTCGGCGCCGTCTACGCTTGGCGGCGACAGCTCGGGCTCCTGATGATCGCCCACGCAGCGTTCGACGTTGCAGCGGTCGCGTTGATCTACTGGAATTGGGAGGCGCCGATCGCTCACCTCGTGTTCCGGTAGCGGGAGCGAATCCGTGCGCTTGGTTTTCGACGAGGCAACCCAAGAGGACGTCGACGCCATCGCCGCGCTCCAGAACGCCGTCGCCGAAGATCTCACCGCGCGCTACGGCAAGGGTCACTGGTCGGGGGCGACGACGGCCAGGGGTGTCGCCCACTCGCTCAAGCACGCGAAGGTTCGCGTCGGGAAGCTGGACGGGACGATCGTCACCGTCCTGAGGCTGGCGAAGAAGAAGCCGTGGGCGATCGACGTGGCCTACTTCACCCCGGTGAAGCTGCCGCTCTACTTGACCGGCATGGCGGTGAGCGTCGAGCACCAGAGATCGGGGCTGGGGCGGCAGGCGATGGCCGACGCCCACGCCACGGCGGTCGGCTGGCCGGCGGATGCGATCCGCCTCGACGCCTACGACGCCGAGGCCGGTGCGGGGGCGTTCTACGCGAAGTGCGGCTACACGGATCGCGGGCGGGTCGTGTACCGGACGACCCCGCTGGTCTACTTCGAGCTCCTGCTCCCACCGCGTTCAGGTATGCTTGGACGGAAACTCGAGATCCGTCAGCCACGTGACCGTATTCCGGAGTCGAGGGTGCGATGACCTTCACGGCCGTCATTCCGGGCCCGCTCCGCGATTACTGTGACGGCGCCAGGGAGCTGACGCTCTCGGCGCCGACCGTCGGGGGAGCGCTCAAAGAAATCGAGCGCCTCCACCCGGATTTGTACCGTAACATCTGCGACGAAACGGGCGCGGTTCGCCGCCACATTGGCGTTTTCGTCAACACGTCGCATATACGCGACCGTGAAGGGCTCGACACGGCGCTCGTGTCGGGGGACGAGGTCATCTTTCTTCCCGCAGTTTCAGGAGGTCGACGATGCCGGAGCGTGTGATTCTCGCGATCGGAACGAGGAAGGGCCTTTTCATCGCGGAGGGGGCCTCGAGCAGGCGGAGCTTCGCTCTGCGGGGGCCGTTCGGGCCGGGCGTCGCGGTTTACGCCACCCTCATCGAGACGCGCGGCGCGCCGAGGATCTACGCGTCGAGCTGCAACCCGTTCTTCGGGATGAAGGTGCTGCGGTCGACCGATCTCGGGAAGTCGTTCAAGGAGACGAAGTCCGCTCCGGCGTTTCCGAAGGACGACGGCCGCGCTATGGCCAACATCTGGTCGCTCGAGCCGGGCGACACGAAGAAAGAACTCTGGTGCGGGGTCGAGCCGGCTTCGCTGTTCCGAAGCGTCGACGGCGGCGACTCGTGGGAGATGGTTTCGAGCCTCAGCAATCACGAGCACGCTCGCAAGTGGCAACCCGGCGGCGGCGGCCTGTGCCTGCACACGATCCTGCGCGACGGGAACCGGATGCACATCGGCATTTCGACGGGCGGGCATTACTTGAGCGAGGACGGCGGCAAGAGCTTCAGCGCGTCGAACAAAGGGATCGGCGCCGGGTTCGTCCCCGATCCGTATCCCGAGTTCGGTCAGTGCGTCCACAAGATCGTCCGGCACAAGGATGTGCCGGGGCGCCTCTACATCCAGAACCACGGCGGTTGGCCGGATCGGCCCGGCATCGGCGTGCTCCGCAGCGACGACCACGGTCACACCTGGCGATCGATCGCCAAGGGTCTCCCTTCCGATTTCGGCTTCCCGATCGTCGTCCACCCGCACGACCCCGACACCGTCTACGTCCTTCCGCTCGAGCCGCAGACGCGGACCTGCCCGGGCGCTTCGCCCGCGGTCTGGCGCAGCGAGGACGGCGGCGACTCGTGGAGGCGCCTGAACCGCGGCTTCCCGAAGAAGTCGACCTTCTTCACGGTGCAGCGCGACGGCATGGACATCGACGAGCACAAATCCCCGGCCCTGTACTTCGGCACGACGACCGGACAGCTCTGGATCGGCCGGAACGGCGGCGAGGACTGGAGCTGTCTGTTCGACTCGCTCCCGCCGATTCACACCGTCCAAGTGGCGACGGTCTGATGGACGTCGCCCGGCTTCCGGTGCTGGCGTGCGAGCTGTCGGCGCTCACCGAAGCGGAGCGCGCGCGGCGAGCGGTGCTCGCGCGGGAGATCCTGGGAGCCGCCATCGAGGTGCGGGCTCTTTCCACCGGATACGCCGTCCACATCGACGCGAACCGAGCGAGCGCGCTGCAGATCGAAGAGCTGATCGACCTCGAAGAGCGCTGCTGCTCGTTTCTGCGGTTCGCTCGACGCGTTGGCGCGGGCGACGGCCGGCTCGTTCTCGAGATCACGGGCGGCCCCGGCGCGAAGGAGTTCATCGCCGCCGAATTTGGGATCGGGGACCGCCGGGGCTGAGCCGTGCGCGATGCGACACTCGCCGTGGCCGCCGTCTTGTTCTTCGCGTCGGAGCTCACCCTCGCGATCGTCAAGCGAGCCCGGTTCTCCGGCGGGGCGACGCGCGCCGACCGTCTCTCGGCCCCTCTGCTGTGGGTCGTGATCTCCGCGGCGATCATGCTCGCGGTCTCCCTCTCGGCCTACCCGCCGGGCCGCCTCCCGCTCTCTCCCCGCGCGATCCGCGCCATCGCGCTCGTCCTGATGCTCTCCGGCGTTGCGGTGCGCTGGTGGGCCGTGATCACTCTCGGCAAGTTCTTCACCGTCGACGTGGCCACGCATGCCGACCACAAGCTCGTCGACACCGGCCCGTTCCGGTTCGTTCGCCATCCGTCGTACACAGGTCTTCTCGCGGCCTTCCTCGGCTTCGGCGTGTCGTTGGGAAACACGGTCAGCCTCGCCGTGCTCATGGTGCCGATCCTCGTCGCTTTCGCGTACCGGATGCGCGTCGAGGAGGCCGCGCTTCGCCGCGTGCTCGGCGCCGCCTACGACGCCTACTGCGCGCGCACCAAGCGGCTCCTCCCCGGCCTGATCTAGAGCGGCCGGGGATCGCTACAATGACCGCGTGAAGCGGCCGTTCGTCTCCATCAACATGGCCATGTCCGCCGACGGCAAGATCACCTCGGCGCGACGCGAGGAGCCTTCCTTCACCTCGCCCCGCGACAAGAAGACGATGGACAAGCTGCGCGCGGAGGCCGACGCCATCCTCGTCGGTGCCGGAACCCTGCGCGCCGACGACCCGCCCCTTCACGTGCGCGATTCCGAGATGAAGGCTTACCGTCGATCGCTCGGCAAGCCCGAATCCCTCCTCAACGTTCTCGTCACCGCGAGCGCGAAGGTCGATCCCGGCGCCCGCATCTTCAGGGGCGGCCGGGACCGCTGCATCGTCGCAACGGTCGAGAACGTCGAGGCCGAGCGGATCGCGAGATTGTCGGAGGTCGCCGAGGTCTGGACCCTCGGGCGCGGTGCCGTGGACCTCCCGGCTCTCCTCTCGCGCCTCTCGGCTCGGGGCATCGAGCGGCTGCTGGTGGAGGGGGGCGGAGAGCTGAACTGGGGATTCTTCCGCGACGACCTGGTCGACGAGGTGTACGTCACCGTCGCCCCCACCGTCCTGGGTGGCCGCGAGGCGCCGACCCCTTGCGAAGGAGACGGCTTCGCGATGGCCGCGCGGCGGCGCCTGGAGCTGGCGGCGTCCGAGGTCGTCGGGGGCGAGATCTTCTGCCGGTACAGGGTGCTCCGGTGATGGACCGCGCCGAGGTCGCCGACGCGCTCGAGGAGATCGGCGTTCTTCTGGAGCTTCTCGGAGAAAACCCCTTCAAGACCCGCGCCTACGACAACGCGGCGAGGATCGTTCGCGGGCTCGACTCCGCTCTCGAGGACCTGATCGCCCGCAAGGCGCTCGGCGCGCAGAAGGGAATCGGCCCCGCTCTCGTCGACAAGATCACGACGCTCGTCACCACCGGAAGGCTCCCCTACCTCGAAGAGCTTCGGAAGCAGGTGCCGGCCGGCATGCTCGAGTGGCAGAAGATTCCGGGGCTCGGCCCGAAGAAGGCGCGCGCGATCCACGTGACCTTGGGGATCTCCACTCTGGAGGAGTTGGAGCAAGCAGCCAAGGACGGAAAGCTGCGAGACCTACCGGGCTTCGGCGAGACGTCCGAGAAAAAGATTCTGGCCGGCATCGCGCACGTCCGCGATCACGCCGGGCGCTTCCTCCGTCCCGTGATCCTCGGCGAGGCGCGGCGACTGATCGCGCTCTTGAAGGCCGTGAAGGGCGTCGCGCATGTCGAGGTCGCCGGCTCCGCGCGCCGGGGCGCATCGACGTCGAAGGACATCGACATCGTGGTGACCGCGAACGACGCCGCCGCCGTGATGGATGCGTTCGTCGCCGATCCCGGCGTCGTCGAGGTCGTCGGGCGCGGACCGACCAAGAGCAGCGTGAGGCTCGAGGCCGGCCCGAACGCCGACCTCCGCGTCGTCCCGAAGGAGGCCTACCCGTTCGCCCTCTTCTACTTCACCGGGAGCAAGGCCCACAACGTCGCGCTGCGCGGGCGCGCGCAGGCGATGGGCTTGAAGCTCAACGAGTACGCCCTGGTCCGGGAGTCCGACGGCACGCCGGTCCCATGCAAGGACGAGAGGGCCATCTACAAAGCGCTGGGGCTGCCTTTCATCCCGCCCGAATTACGCGAAGATCTGGGCGAGATCGAAGCGGCCGAGGAGGAAAAGCTACCGAAGCTCGTCGAGCTCGTGGACCTGAAGGGAATCCTTCATTGTCACTCGACCTGGTCGGATGGGCAGAACTCGATCGAGGAGATGGCGGAGGCCGCCCGAGCGATGGGGATGGGCTACCTCGGTCTCTGCGATCACTCTCGCGCGGCGGCCTACGCGGGCGGGATGTCGATCGAACGTGTCCGCGAGCAGCACCAGGCCATCGACGCCCTGAACAAAAAGCTCGGGAAATCATTCCGAGTCCTCAAGGGGGTCGAGGTCGACATCCTCACGGACGGCACGCTGGATTATCCCGACGACGTCCTCAAGACCTTCGACCTTGTCGTCGCGTCGGTCCACAGCCGATTCAATCTCGAGGCGAAGGAGCAGACCGAGCGGATGATCCGCGCGGTGTCGAACCCCTACGTCGACATCGTCGGCCACCCGACGGGAAGGCTTTTGCTGACGCGCGATCCCTACCCGCTCGACCTGTTCGCCGTCATCGACGCCGCGGCGGAGCGCGGGGTCGCGATCGAGATCAACGCCCACCCGTCGCGGCTCGATCTCGACCCCGCGGGGGTGCGGCACGGGCTGGCGAAGGGGATGAAGACCGCGATCGACCCCGACTCCCACGACACCGCCGGCCTCAAGGACGTCGCCTACGGCATTGAGACCGCACGGCGCGGGTGGTGCACGGCCGACGACGTCCTCAACGCGCGCCCTCTGCCGGAGCTGTTGGACTGGCTTCACCGCCGGCGAAAGGGGGCGGGCGCATGAGGTCGACGGCGACCCCGGAACGCGCGAGGCGGATCGTCGCCGGATTGAAGCGGCTCTACCCCGAGGCGGAGTGCGAGCTCGAGCACAAGACCGCGCTGCAGCTCCTCGTCGCCACGATCCTCTCGGCCCAGTGCACCGATCACCGCGTCAACATGGTGACGCCGGCGCTTTTCACGCGTTACCGGACCGCAAAGGACTACGCCGCAGCCGACCCAACGGAGCTCGAGGGGCTCATCCACTCGACCGGGTTTTTCAGGAACAAGGCCAGGTCGATCATCGGATTGGGGAAAAGGCTCGTCGCCGAGCACGGCGGCAGGGTGCCCGAGGATCTGGACGTGCTGGTCGGGCTTCCCGGCGTCGGGAGAAAGACCGCGAACGTGGTGCTTTCGGTTTGGTTTCACCGCCCGGCGATCCCCGTCGATACGCACGTGCAGCGCCTTGCGGGGCGTCTGGCCCTGACCAAGGAGACCGACCCGGTGAAGATCGAGATGGCGCTGCAGAAGCTGCTACCCGAGGAAGAATGGGGCTTCGCCTCGACCGCGCTCATCTGGCACGGAAGGCGCATCTGCGGCGCCCGCAAACCGGCCTGCGGGGCTTGCGGCCTTTTCCCCGACTGCCCTTACCCGAGATCCCATTGACGGACGGGCGTTCCCGCGAGCCGTTCGCTATATTGCCCTGCGGTCTCGAGCGAGGGTCTTTGGGGGAGGATTCGACCGTTGCCGCCGGCTGACCGCTTCAAAGCCATCGAGCCCGACGTTCTTTATCAGAAGCTGGCGATGGGCGAGCCGTTCTGTCTCGTCGACGTCCGCACCGAAGCCGAATACACGGAAGCACACATCCCCGGCTCGATCCTCATGCCGCTTCACGAGCTGCCCGCCCGCCTCGCCGAGGTTCCCAACGGAAGCACGCCGGTCGCGGTTGTCGCCGAGCACGGGCACCGCAGCACGTCGGCCTGCAGCTTCCTCGCCGAGCACGGTTACCGGCATCTGTTCAACCTCGACGGCGGGATCGATCGGTGGCCTGGACCTTTGGCCGCGGGGATCAACGGACAGCATCTTCCGCACCAGCTCATCGCGCCGACTCCTTGGCTCGTCGACAACTTCAATGCGCTTCCGAAGGGTCTTGCGCTCGACGTCGCGATGGGAAACGGGCGCAACGCCGTCTACCTGGCCACGCGTGGGTTCGATGTGGACGGCGTCGACGTCGATCCGGTCGTCGTCGCCCAAGCGCGCGCGACGGCGCGCCGCTTCCATGCGCCGATCCGCGCCGTCGTCGGCAACGTCGAGGACGGCACGTACATCATCCCGATGGAGGCGTACGACGTCATCGTCGTGTTCAACTTCCTTCACCGGCCGCTGTTTCGGGATATCAAGGATGGCCTGAAACCGGGCGGGGTGGTCGTCTTCCAGACCTATCTCGAAGAGCAGATCCGGTTCGGGCGGCCCAAGGACCCCGCACATCTGCTGAAGGCCGGCGAGCTGGCGCAGGTATTCGCGGATTTCGACCTGCTGCGCGTCCACGAGAGAGTGGACAGCGCAGTCCCCGGCGGACCTCTCTGCGCGCTCGCGGGGATCGTCGCCAGGAAGCCCGCCTAAAACCGCCGACATCCCCCATGGCGGCATCTCGCGCCCTCCCGGTATTTCCCCTTCCCGACGTCGTCTTCTTTCCGGGCACGGTCTTGCCGCTCCATGTCTTCGAGACCCGCTACCGCGCGATGGTCAAGGACGCTCTCGCGGCGGACAACGTGCTCGCCGTCGCGCTCCTGCAACCCGGGTGGGAGCAGCGTTACGACGGGAGCCCGGCGTATTTTCCGGTCGCGACCGCCGGGCGGATGGAGGAGATCGAGACGACGCGGGACGGCCGCTATTACTTCAGGCTCAACGGTCTGACCCGCGTGCGCCTGGGCGAGGTCCTTCGCGAAACTCCCTATCGTTTCGTCCGCGCGGAGGAGTATCCGGAGCGGCCGGTCGATGAGAACGATCCGGCGATTCGACGAGCCAAGCTCGACTTGCTCGCTTCGCAGGTCTATCTGGTGCGCGAGCTGACCGGCAACGATCAGCCGAGGATGGTCTTCGACGAGCGGATGCCGTTCGCCACGGCGGTCAACCACGCCTGCGCCAGCCTTCCCTCGGAGCCCTCGGTCCGCCAGGAGCTCTTGGAGCTCGACGATCTCGTCGAGCGGCACCAGCGCGTCGCCGCCATCCTCGACGACATCCTGAGGCGGGTGCTGTCCCTCAAGGCCGGCCGCGGGGGCGGCCCGAGGAGCGTCAACTAGTGCGTCGCGAGCGGCGCCGCGGGGTGGCGTCGGGTCAAGCGAAACAGCAGCCCGATCGCCCCAACGAGAGCGATCACGGGAAGGAGCGGAATGAGCAGCATGCTTCCCGCGAGCACCAAGGCGACGAGCCCGAGCACGAGGCCCAAGGTCAGCCGGAGGGCGAATCCGGCGATGCGGAGCGGAAGCAGAACCACGCCGATCGCCAGCCGCAGTACCAGGCCAACCAGCAGGAGCGGAACGACGAGCAGGCACCCCACCAGAAACATGAGGAACAGGAGTACGAACATCGAACCCTCCGCGCGCAGGGGAATGCCCCGCACACTGGGATTCTACGCACCCCGCCCTCGGCGGGTTTCGCCCCCTTGAGCTAACCTTCGTGCCGGAGGAGCCGCGTCGCTTGCACGTGGAATCGGTGGAGTTGAGTTCGGCCCCCAGCGTCGGGGGCGGGCGGACCGTGAGCCGGCGGCTGCAGTGGATTCTCGCCCTGACGCTGGTCTACACCATCGCCGAGATCGCCGGGGGGATCGAGTCGAACAGCCTCGCCCTTCTTGCGGACGCCGGTCACATGGCTACGGACGCGCTGGCGCTGGGCCTGGCCGTGTTGGCCGGCTGGTTCGCCACGCGGCCGCCCGATTGGGGCCGCACGTTCGGATACCAGCGGGCGGAGATCCTGGCGGCGCTGACCAACGGAGTCTTCCTGGTCGCCGTCTGCGGCTTCATTTTTTGGGAGGCGATCCACCGGATGGCCGCGCCGCCCGCCGTCGCGACCCCCCTCATGGCCTCGGTCGCGGCGGGCGGCCTCGCGGTCAACGCGCTTTCGGCCTGGATTCTTCGAGGGCATGCGAAAGGGCTCAACGCGAGGGCGGCCTTCCTGCACGTGGTCGGGGATCTCATGGGCTCCGTCGGCGCGCTGGTCGCAGCCGTCCTCATCGCCCTGTTCGGGTGGCGCTGGGCCGACCCCGTCGCCAGCATTTTCATCGGAGGCGTCGTCGTGTGGAGCTCGGCGCGCCTGGTTCGCGAGTCGATTCACGTCCTGATGGAGGGAGCGCCGTCCCACTTGGACGCCGAGGAGATCGGCCGTGCGATACGGACGATCCCCGGCGTGGCCGGCGTGCACGATCTTCACCTCTGGTCGCTCGGCGGCAATGCGCCGCTCCTCACCGCGCACATCGTCCTCGACCTTTCGGTCAAGGCCCACGAGGTTCTTCGAGCGGCGACCGTTGAGCTGGCGCGGCTCTATGGAATCGACCACGTCACGCTTCAAATCGAGCCGCCGGACTTCAACATCAGCGGCATCGGCCAGCCCCAGGTTGACAGCGGCAGGTCCTCGCCGTAGATCACGGAAGGGGAAGGAGTGCCGTTGAGAATCGTCCGTTGGATCGCGGGCGCCGTCGCGGCCGCTTTCTTCCTCCCGTTCGCCGCTGCTCAGGCTGCCGATGCCAAGATCGCCCCGTGGCTCCTCGGCCGGCTGAACTCCTCGGGCGAGGAGTCTTTCATCGTGCTGTTCGACGACGAGACCCATCTCGTCGCCGCGATCGCGTCCGCCAAGATCGCCCCCGATCCGCGCCGCGCGATCTACGAGGCGCTGCGCCTGCGCGCTCGATCCATGCAAGCGCGCGTGCGCGGCGAGCTCACAGAGGCGGGCATCCCGTTCCGCACGCTCTATATCGTCAACGGGCTCGCGGTCCGCGGATCGCTCGCGCTCGCGCGACAGCTCGCGGCGCACGGTGAAGTCGTCCGGGTCGTCGGCGACCCCCTCGTCCGCGGCGTCGAGGCGGATCTGCTGGCTCCCCCGCCCGCCTCACCCGCCGCGTCACCGGAGTGGGGGGTCACGAGGATCGACGCCGACAAGGTCTGGAGCGTCGATGGCGTGCGCGGAGAAGGGATCGTCGTCGCGTCGGCGGACACCGGTGTCCAGTGGAACCACCCGGCGCTCATCGGCAAATACCGCGGGTGGAACGGCTCCACCGCCAGCCACGACTTCAACTGGTTCGATTCGGTCCAGAACGTGGCGGCTCCGCTCGATCCGTACGATCACGGGACGCACACGACCGGGACGATGGTGGGAGATGCCGGCGCGGGGAATCAGATCGGCGTTGCTCCAGGAGCCCGTTGGATCGCCTGCCGCAACATGGACGCGAACGGCGACGGCACCCCGTCGCGCTACATCGCGTGTAATCAGTTCTTCCTCGCGCCCTACCCACACGGCGGCGACCCCGAGGTGGACGGCGATCCCGCGAAGGCGCCGGACATCGTCAACAACTCTTGGAGCTGCCCTCCTTCGGAGGGGTGCGACGCCGACTCGCTCCGGGCGAGCTTCGCGGCGCTCCGCGCGGCCGGGATCCTTGCCGCCGTCTCCGCGCAGAACTACGGCTCGAGCTGCAGCTCCATCCTCGATCCTCCCGCGATCTACGACGAATCGTTCGACGTCGCCGCGACCGACAGCTCGAACTTCCTCGCGGGGTTCTCCTCCCGCGGACCCGTGACCGCCGACGGCAGCAATCGTTTGAAGCCCGACGTCGCCGCTCCGGGGGTCGGCGTCCGCTCCTCCGTCCCGACCGACACGTATGCGACGTTCAACGGGACGAGCATGGCGGCGCCGCACGTCGCGGGAGCGGCCGCGCTGCTCTGGTCGGCCAAGCCGCAGGTCCGCGGCTTGATCGGCCTGACGCGCTGCCTGATCAGTCGTTCGGCGCGAAGTGTCGTGCAGCTGTCCACGGCGCAGGTGTGCGGCGGAACCGGAGTGTCCGATCGCCCCAACAATCTCTTCGGCTATGGCTTGATCGACGCGTACGACGCGATCCACCTCGGACCGGACAGCGACGGCGACGGCATCGCCGACGTTTGCGACTGCGCCCCTTCGGACGGCGGGGCCTACGACACGCCGCCCGAGGTCGCGGGGCTCGCCGCGGGCGCCGACAAGACGACGATCTCTTGGACGCCGCTGACGCGCGAGGCAGGGGCCGGGACGATCTACGACGTCGTCAAGGGACACCTCGCCGATCTCCGGGCGAGCGGCACGATCTCCGCGGCTTTCTGTCTGGGCGGGTCGACGGCGACCTCTGCGAGCGATCCCGCGAGCCCGCTACCGGGAGCCGGCTTCTATTATTTGATCTCGGCGCGGAACGTCTGCGGCAACGGCGGGTTCGGGACAGACACCAGCGGAAACCCGCGCGTCCACGCGACCTGTTCGTAGGGCGCTAAAGGTCGAACTTGACGCCCTGCGCGAGGGGCAGGTCCTTGCCCCAGTTGATCGTGTTCGTCTGGCGGCGCATGTAGGCCTTCCACGCATCGGAGCCCGACTCACGCCCTCCGCCGGTCTCCTTCTCGCCGCCGAAGGCCCCGCCGATCTCGGCGCCCGACGTCCCGATGTTGACGTTGGCGATGCCGCAGTCGCTGCCGCGGTGCGAGAGGAACTCCTCGGCGCTTCGCATGCTGTCGGTGAACATCGCGGACGACAGGCCCTGCGGGACCTCGTTCTGGATGGCGATCGCCTCGTCCAGCGTGTCGACTTCGTAGACATAGAGGATGGGGGCGAACGTCTCGTCCTTCGGCGTTTCCATCCCTCGCTTCACCCGCACGAGGGTGGGCTCGACGAAGTTCCCCGGACGATCGATCGCCATGCCTCCCCGGATGATCGTCCCGCCCTCCCGGGTGACTCGGTCGAGAGCGGCCTTCATGTCGTCGACCGCCCCGGCGTCGATCAGCGGGCCCATCAGGGTCGAGGGCTCGAGAGGATCGCCGACGCGGACCTGCCCATAGGCCTTTTCGAGCCGCGCGACGACGTCGCTCGCGATGCCTCGCTGGAGGATCAGGCGGCGCGTGGTCGTGCAGCGCTGTCCGGCAGTGCCGACCGCGCCAAAAAGCACCGCTCGGACCACGAGATCGGGATGGGCGTCGTTCATGACGATGATCGCGTTGTTCCCGCCCAGCTCGAGGAGGGTGCGGCCGAGCCGCTCGCCGACGACGACCGCGATCCGGCGCCCCATCCGGCAGGAGCCGGTCGCCGAAATCAGCGGGAGGCGCCGGTCCGCGAGCATCCGCTCGCCGACGTCCGCGCCGCGGCCGATCACCAGGTTGAAGACTCCGCGGAGCCCGTTCTTGTCCATCACGCGGTTGGCGATCGTCTGGACTGCGATCGCGGTCAGCGGCGTCTTCGACGACGGCTTCCAGATCATCGTATCGCCGCAGACGGCCGCGATCGCCGCATTCCACGCCCAGACCGCGACCGGGAAGTTGAACGCCGTGACGATGCCGATCGGACCCAGGGGATGCCACTGCTCGTACATCCGGTGCTGCGGACGCTCGGAGTGCATGGCCAAGCCGTAGAGCTGCCGCGAGAGCCCGACGGCGAAGTCGCAGACGTCGATCATCTCCTGAACCTCGCCGAGACCTTCCGACAGGATCTTCCCGGCCTCGAGCGTGATCAGACGCCCCAGCGCTTCTTTGTTGGCCCGGAGCTCCTCACCGAGCTGCCGGACGATCTCGCCTCGTTTCGGTGCCGGAACCATGCGCCAGCTCGAGAACGCCTCGACCGCTGCGGCCACGACCGTTTCGTAGTCGCGGTCCGTCGCCTGCAGGACGCGGCCGAGCGGCTCGCCGGTCGACGGATCGAGCGAGACGAGCTCGGGGCCTCGCGTGTCGAGCCACGCGCCCGTGGAGGCGCCGCGGCTCGTCGAGGCGACGCCGAGCGCCGCCAGGGTCTCGTTCCGGGTTGCGGTGGTCATGGCCTGCCTCCGACGGCGTTCGGTGCGAAAGCACGATGGTAGCAGGCGTCGTAGGATACCTCCCGCCATGGGAGCGACGCGTCCCCGGGTCGTGATCGTCGGCGCCGGATTCGGCGGCTTGCGCGCCGCGCGGGAGCTGGATGGCGCGCCGGTCGACGTGCTCCTGCTCGACAAGAACAACTACCACCTCTTCCAGCCGCTTCTCTATCAAGTTGCGGCCGCGGCGCTCCCGCCGGCGGAGATCGCCTACCCCGTCCGATCGATCCTGAGGAGGCAGAAGAACCTGGAGTTCCGCGTCGCGTCGGTTTCGGCCGTGGACCTTTCCCGGCGGATCGTCCTCACCTCGCGCGGCGGGTTCACGTATGACCTGCTCATCTTGGCCTCGGGCGCCGCGACGAACTTCTTCGGCAAGACCGACGTCGCCGAGAACGGGTTCGATCTCAAGGACCTTCCCCACGCGCTTCGCCTGCGCAATCACCTGATGCGCTGCTTCGAGGACGCGGTCGCGGCCGTCGATCCCGCGGCGCGGCGCGCGCTCCTGACGATCGTCGTCGTGGGCGGAGGCCCGACGGGGGTCGAGGTCGCGGGCGCCGTCTCCGAGCTGCTCCGCCGCGTGCTGGCCCGCGATTATCCCGCGATCCCGCGCGGAGAGATCAGCGTGGTCCTGGTGGAGCTGGGGCCGCGCGTCCTTGCGACGATGCCGGAGCGTTTGTCGCGCGCCGCCGTCTCGAGCCTCGAACGGTTGGGCGTCGAGGTGCGTCTCGGAGCCGTGGTGTCGGGATACGACGGAAGCGAGGTGCGGTTCGCCGACGGCGCCTCGATGGCGGCCCGCACGCTCGTCTGGGCGGCCGGAGTGATGGCAGGACCGTTGGGCGCGACGCTCGGCGTTCCTCTTCACCGCTCGGGACGCATCGTCGTCGAGCCGGACTTGACGATCGCAGGACATCCCGACGTCTTCGTCATCGGCGACGCCGCCTATCTCGAGACGCCGACCGGCCCGGTCCCCATGCTGGCACCCCCGGCGATTCAGATGGGCGCCTGCGCCGCGAGGAACGTCGTCCGCCGAAACGCCGGCCGGCCGCTCGAGGCGTTCCGTTACAAGGACCCGGGGACGATGGCGACGATCGGCCGCTCGGCGGCCGTCGCCGTCATCCGCGGCCTGCAGTTTCGCGGCTTCCTGGCTTGGCTCGTCTGGCTCTTCGTGCACTTGATGCAGCTCGTGGGGTTCCGCAGCAAGCTCGTCGTGCTCGTCGACTGGGCGTGGCAGTACGTCTTCTACCGCCCCGCCTCCCCGCTCATCGTCGCGGCCGGAGAGCAGGCCGGCCCGTCGCCGCCGGGAGCTACTTTGCGTCACAAAGAACTTGACAACGCTCAAACCAAGGCGTAGGTTGACGCCGTCATGACTCCGGTTCCGCAGATCGAACGGGCGCGCGACCCCGTGACCCCCCTCCACGATCACGCGATCGAGAGCGTGCGCGTGATTCGCGATGCGATGGAGCGGGCGGGATCGTTCACCGCCGTTCCGGGTGCCGGCATGATCGCGATCGGCCTCTCCGCCCTCGCCGCGGCCCCGCTCGCGGCTGCGATGGAATCCGGCCGAGGCTGGCTCGCCGTTTGGATCGCCGACGGCGTTCTCGCCGGGGCCATCTCGGCGGGGACGATCACACGCAAAGCCCGCCGTCTAGGGGTGTCCCTCCGCTCGGCGCTGGCGCGGAAATTCGCTCTGGCGTTCCTCCCCTCTCTGGTCGCGGGTGCCGTCCTGACGGTGGCCCTGGTGGCGAACGGTCTCGGATCGCTCTTGCCCGGGACGTGGCTGCTTCTGTACGGCACCGCGGTCACGGCCGCCGGGTCGCTTTCGGTTCGCATCGTGCCGCTGATGGGGGCCGCGTTCATGGGCCTCGGGCTGTTGGCGCTGCTCGCAGCGCCGGCCTACGGGAATCTCCTGATGGCCGCCGGATTCGGCGGGCTTCACATCGCATTCGGAGCGGCGATCGCGAGGAAGCACGGTGGCTAGAAAGAGCGAAGCCTCCCACGAGGGCGCGCGGCCGCGGAGGCCCGCACCCTTGTCGAAGCCGGCCCCCGTCAAGGTCGGCGTCCCCGAGCTCGACCGCGTCGTCCACGAGCGGCTGCGCTTGGCGATCGTCAGCGCCCTCGCGGTCAACGACGCGATGACCTTCGGCGACCTCAAGGTGTTGCTCGACACGACCGACGGTAATTTGAGCGTGCACGCCCGCAAGCTGGAAGACGCCGGATACGTCCAGTGCACGAAGGGGTTCGACGGCCGCGTGCCCCGCACCGAATACCGGCTGACCGCCTCCGGCCGCAAGGCGCTCGAGAGGTATCTCGCCCACATGGAGGCCCTGATCCGCGCCACGCGCAAGGGATGAGGTTTTTTTTGAGCGCTGACTTTGCCTTGAAAAGTACTTCGCCAGAGGACGTCCGCTGCCCGCGCCACACGGCGATCATCCTCGACGGAAACGGCCGGTGGGCCGAGGCCCGCGGCCTGCCGCGGGTCCTCGGTCACCGCGCCGGGGCCTCCGCCGTGCGCCGCACGGTCGAAGCCGCGCGGGCGCTCCGCCTCCCGCTCCTCACCCTCTATGCGTTCTCGTCGGACAACTGGCAGCGGCCGCGGGCCGAGGTGGCGGCGCTCTTCTCGCTCCTGTCCGCCTACGTTCGCGACGAGACCGACGCGCTGCGGCGCCACGGCATTCGCTTGACGGCGATCGGGCGTCGCGACCGCCTTCCGTCCGCGCTTCGCGCCGAGATCGAGGGCGCCGAGCGCGCGACCGAATCGGGCCGCGACCTGCACCTGCGCATCGCGGTCGACTATTCCTCCCGCGACCAGATCGCGCGCGCGGCGCGCAGGATCCCCACGCGCTCGCTCGATCCGCGCGAGTCCCTCGCGCGAATGCTGGGCACGCCCGACGTCGATCTCCTCATTCGCACCGGCGGCGAGCAGAGACTATCGGATTTCCTTCTCTGGGAGGCCGCTTACGCCGAGCTCGTCTTCCTGCGGGTCCCCTGGCCGGACTTCTCGCGCGAAAACCTCGAGGAAGCGCTGCACGAGTTCGAGTCGAGACGGCGCCGGTTCGGGCGCATCGCCGCCGCGGGGTGATCTCAGCTCTCTCGCTTCAGAGCCGCGCGTAGCGCTTCGCCCAAATGGCTCCCGAAGCCGCTTCCCGGATCGACGGATGAAGCCTGCGGCTCGCGCTCTTCTCGCCGCGGCCTCGCCTCGGGCGCCGGCTTGCGCGGCGCCGGTGCGGGCTTCGGTCTCATGGCCGCCGCGCGGGCCGCATCCGCCGCTTCGCGATCCACGCCGACGACGGAGAGGCGAATCCGCTTCCCGCCCTCTGCGACGTCCACGATCTCGACGTGGAGCTCGGAGCCCGCCGGGAAGCGCTGCTCGAATCCGGGGCCGTCGCCGGATCCGCTCCACACCCGCGGCACCATCCCCACGCGCCCGGGCCCCAGCCACACGAAGACGCCGAACACTTCCGCTTTGACGACCTTCCCGTTCAACTCCGTTCCGGGGGTCATCGGCGCGTTGAGGAGGCTCTCCCACCCGTCGAAGACCGGAACGACCGTGATCCGGCGGCGGCCCGGATCGACGGCGATGACGACCCAGTCGGAGGCGGCGTCGATCACGAGCGCGTCGCGCCAGCTGCCGGCGCTCGGAGGGAACTCGCGCGCGGGAGCCAGGGCCTCCACCTCGCGCCGAAGCTCGACGAAGGCTCCGAAATCGGCGATGCGCTTCACCTTGCCGGCGTACGCCTTCCCGACGAGGAAGGACGCGGGAACCGAATCCCACGGATCGGTGACCGCCTGCTTGACCGAGAGCGAGATCTTCCCCGTCGCCTCGTCGAGCCGGATGATCTTCACGGGCACGCGGTCCCCCACGGCGACGATGTCGGAGGCGCGCACGACCCTTCCGTGCGCCAGCTCGGTGAGGTGAACCAGACCGGTGACGCCGGCCCCGAGGTCGACGAACGCGCCGAACTCGGTCAGCCGGACGACGCGACCGGTCATGACCGCCCCTTCGATCAGCGTCGCGCGGACGGCCTTCATCTCATCCGAGTGCTCGGCCTCGAGGATCTCGCGGCGCGACAGGACGACGTCCTCGCCGCCGCGACGGAGCTGAAGGATCTTGAACGCGTAGGTCTTCCCGACGTGCTCGTCCGCGTTGATGACGCGGTGGAGGTCCATTTGGGAGTGCGGGCAGAAACCGCGGCACCGTCCGACCTTGACCTCGTACCCGCCTTTGATGACCTTCTCGACCAACCCGTCGACGGGGTGACCGGCGCGGAACGCGCGGATGACGGCCGGGTCGCGCGGCTTGGGAGCGGGTCTCGGCTTGACGGGGGCGGCCGGCGGCGCCGTTTGGGCTTCCGGCTCGGCTGCTGCTGCGGGAGGCTCGCCGTCGGCTTGGGCGACGGCCTCGGGCGGCGGAAGCGTGGTGTCCACGGGTGGCTCGCTCGGGGACGGCTCTTCGATCACGCAATCCTCGCCGGGTCAGAAAGCGACAACGCCCCCCTCCCTCTCGGTGGTGGGGGTCGCATTCGGACCTAAGATATCTACCCGTGCCCCGGGCATTCTGCCACAAGTGATCTTGGGGAACCCGGCCCGGGAGCGTTGAGAGGGCGATGAGCGCCATGGATGCCGACCCCTTGCCGACCGCCCCGGATCGCGGCGAATCGCCTCGAGCCGACGTCGGCGTCGGACCGCGACGGAGTTGGCTCAGGCGCCTGTACATGACCCTGCGCACGGAGCACCGGACGCCGGGGAAGGTCGGCTTCGGTGTCGGCCTCGGGGTATTCGTGGGGTGCTCGCCGCTGTGGGGGTTTCACTTTCCCGTCTCGGTGCTCCTGGCGACCCTGTTTCGACTGAACCGCGTCATCGTCTACGCGTCGGCTTACATCGGAAACCCGTTGACTGCGGGCCCGATCCTGTTCGCCGAAATCCAGCTTGGCCATCGGCTCCTGCACAACGCCTGGCTGCCGGTGACGCTGGCCGACGTCCAGAACCTCGGGCTGCTCGGCATCGTCACCAATCTCGTGGTCGGGAGCATCGTGCTGGGCGGGGGGCTCGGGGCGCTGTTGGGCGCGGGCGCGTGGCTGCTCGCACGGGCGGGGGCGCATCACGAGACCTACCACGAGATCGTCGATTCCGTCGTCGTGCGCTATGTCGACGTCTCGATCCGCGACGCGGAGGCGGCCCGCTCTCGGCTCCTGAGCGACCCCATGTATCCCTTCCTGATCGGGGAGGACGTTCTCGGCTCCGGAGCGCGGGTGCTCGATCTGGGCTGTGGCCGCGGGCTGGTCGGCGTTCTCGTCAGCCTGTTTACGCGCGCGTCGGAGCCGCGATGGTATCTCGGCGTCGACCAATGCGACCGGTACATACGCGCCGCGCGACAGGTGCTGGACGACGTCCCCGGGTGCACGGTGCAGACGTTGGACCTGCGCGATTTCGATCCTCCTCCGGCGGACGTCGTGGTCGTCGACGACGTGCTGCGCTTCCTTCCGTTCGCCGCGCAGGATGCGCTGTTCCGCCGCCTGGCGCGCGCTCTCCCCCCGGGGGCGCGCGTGTTCGTGCGCGAGATGGACGCGGCGGGCGGATGGCGGTTCTCCTGGGCTGCCTTCGTCGACTCGTGCACGATCGTGCTTCCGTCGCACCCACGGCGCGGCGCGCACTACAGGCGGGCGGGCGATCTTCGGAACGCCCTGCTCGCGGCCGGCTTTGCCGTCAGCGATCGCGCGGTTTCGCGCGCCGCGTCCCCGGCTTGGGTGCTGCTCGAGGCGGTCCGGCGCCCCGTGGCTTTGACCCGAAGCTGATGCGCGCCGTCACGATCACGCGGCCGGGCGGCCCCGAGGTTCTCGAGATCCGCACCGTGCCGGAGCCGGTGATGGGGCCGGATCAGGTGCTCGTCCGCGTGCGGGCGTCCGCCTTGAATCGCGCCGACCTCCTCCAGCGACGCGGGCTGTACGCGGCGCCTCCCGGGTCCCCCGCGGACATCCCCGGCCTCGAGTTCGCCGGCGAGGTCGCTGATTGCGGCGAGGTGGTGACGACTCTTCAGCCGGGGGATCGCGTCATGGGGATCGTCGGCGGCGGAGGGCAGGCCGAGCGGCTGACGCTGCACGAACGCCTCTGCATGCGCGTTCCGCCGGGGATGAACTTCGAGACCGCCGCCGCTGTCCCCGAGGCGTTTCTCACCGCTTACGACGCGCTGTTCCTCCGGGGCGGCTTGAGCCCGGGCGAGGCGGTTGTCGTCAACGCCGCCGGATCGGGGGTCGGCACGGCCGCCGCCGCGATCGCCACGGTCGCGGGCGCGCGGGTCATCGCCTTGTCGCGATCCGCCGACAAGCGCCTTAGGCTCGAAGCGATGGGGATTCACCGCGTCCTCGATCCGGGCGGCCCGGACGCTGCCGGCGCGATTCGCATGGCGGCCGGGGACGAGGGGATTGGCCTGGCGATCGATTTCCTCGGGGCGTCGTCGTGGGCTCTCAACCTCGAAATCTTGGCGCTGCGCGGCCGGCTCGTCCTCGTCGGCACGCTGGGAGGCTCGAAGGTCGAGGCCGACCTCGGTGCGCTCATGCGCAAGCGGCTGACCGTGGTCGGCACGGTCCTTCGCTCCCGGCCCATCGAAGAGAAGATCGCGCTGGTGCAATCGTTCTCGCGGACGATGCTCCCTCTGCTCGCGTCGGGGCGATTGCAGCCGATCGTCGACCGAGTGCTTCTGCTCGAAGAGGCCGCTAGCGCCCACGCGGCGATGGAGCGCAACGAGAACTTCGGGAAGATCGTCCTCAAGATCGCGTAAGCTGTCCGTTCGTTCAGGGAGGATTCACCGATGAATCGCGTCGCTCTCCGGCTGTTGCCGCTCGCGGTCCTTGCCCTCGCTCCCAGGACGGCGTCCGCCGCGGATGTCTGGCAGATCGATCCCAACCACTCGTCATCGCAATTCGCTGTGACGCACCTGATGATCTCGACCGTTCGCGGCGAGTTCGGCAAGACGACCGGAACCATCGAATACGACGGCAAAGACGTCGGCTCGATCAAGGTCGATGCGACGATCGACGCGTCGACGATCAACACGCGGCAGGAGTATCGCGACAAGGACCTGCGGAGCGATCACTTCTTCGACGTGGCCAAGTACCCGACCCTCACCTTCAAGTCGAAGAAGGCCGTCCCCGGAACGGGCGGCGGCTTCAGGCTCGTCGGGGACTTGACGATGCACGGCGTCACCAAGGAAGTGACCCTTGACGTCACGGCTCCGTCGAAGGTCGTCAAGGGGCAGCGCGGGGAGTCGCGCGTCGCGGCATCCGCGACGACGAAGCTCAATCGGAAAGAGTTCGGCATGACCTGGAATGCGACGTTCGATGCCGGCGTGATCGCGAGCGACGAGGTCGCCGTCACGATCGACATCGAGGCGATGATGCCTCCGCCGGAGGCCGCGCCCGCCCCGGCCAAGAAGTAGCCCCGCCCGCATGAGCGAGACTCCGGCGAGCGGCGGCCTCCCCGCGAACGCCTACCGCGAGCTGGCCCCGGGGGAGCGGTACGAGCCTCTCGTCCCAGCGGCGGCGATGGTTCCGGAGATCACGCCGCGGTCGATCGGCTTCGGGCTCGTCATGACGTCGATCTTCTCCGCAGCCGCGGCCTACATCTCGCTCAAGCTCGGCCAAGGAATCGAATCGGCGATCCCAATCGCGATCCTCGCGATCGGGTTCTCGGCGATCGCGGCGCGCAAGTCGACGTTGCTCGAGAACGTCAACATCGTGACGCTCGGGGCTTGCGCCGGCATCGTCGTCGGAGGCTCGACGTTCACGATGCCCGCGATCTTCATCCTGGGGCTCGAGCCTCGGTCGAGCTTCGCTCAGGTCTTCGTCGTGCCGCTCCTGGGCGCGATCCTGGGCGTTCTCTTCCTGATACCCTTCCGCCGCTACTTCGTGGCCGAGATGCACGGAAAGCTCCCCTTCCCCGAGGCCACCGCCACGGCGGAGATCCTGGTCGCCGGGGACCGCGGCGGGCGCCAGGCCCTGGTCCTTCTGAGCTCGATGGCGGTTGCCTTCGTCGTCGACTTCGTCGCGCTCCATTTGAAAGCGTGGAGGGATACCTTCACGACCGTGCTCGTACCGTCGCTCAAGACGCTGACGGAGGACGTCAAGGCGATCTTCGTCCTCAACACGTCGGCCGCCGTGCTCGGGCTGGGATACATCGTCGGTCTGCGCTACGCGACGATCATCGCCGCGGGGTCGTTCCTCTCGTACTGGATCCTCGTTCCCGTGTTCGCCGTCGTCGGCTCGAAGGTGCCCGGGGAGATCTTTCCCGGGCGCCCGGCGATCGCGGGCTTGTCCGCGGAGGAGATCTTCTTCGGCCACGTCCGCTACATCGGGATCGGCGCGATCTTCGCAGCGGGCGTCCTCTCGGTTCTCAAGATGTCTCCCGTGATCGCGCAGGCGGTCTCGCAAGTGCTCGGCGAGGTCCGGCGCGCGGGCCGCGGCGTCGCGGTCGCGCGCACGGAGCGGGACCTCCCCATCGGCGGCGTCGTGGCGGGGGCGATCGCGCTCGCGGTGATCCTCTTCGGATACTTCCGGTTGTCCGTGCTCGCCGGATCGCCGCGCCCGACGTCGATCTCGCTCGTCGCGGTCCTTCTGACGTTCGCGATCACGTTCCTGTTCGCGGCGGTGTCGGCCTGGGCGATCGCGATGATCTCCACCACCCCGATCTCGGGTATGACGCTGACGACCTTGATCATCGCCGCGATCTCGCTCTCGGCGTTGGGGCTGGCGGGGGCGAGCGGGATGCTCTCGGTCCTCCTCATCGGCGGCGTCGTCTGCACGGCCCTCTCGATGACCGGCTCGATGGTGACCCTCCTCAAGGTCGGCTACTGGACGGGGGCGACGCCGAGGCGGATCGAGGAGACGCTGATCGCCGGATCGATCGTCGCGGCGGTCACGGTCACGGGCGTGATGTTCATGTTCGCCCGCGTGTACGGGTACGCCGTGAGCCCCGCGCATCCGCGTCCCGTCGCGGCACCGCAGGCCAACGCGATGGCCGCCGTCATCTCGTCGGTGATGCAGTCCGGCCAAGCGCCTTGGTTCCTCTACGGCGTCGGCGCCGTGGTGGCGGTGATCGTTCAAATGCTCGGGATCTCGGCGCTCGCCTTCGCTCTCGGGATGTATCTGCCGATCGAGCTGAACACGCCGATCCTCGCCGGGGCGATCGTCGCGTGGCTCGTCAAGCGCCCGGCGCCGACCGAGGCGCTGACGCGCGCTCGGGGAAACCGTGGGACGCTGATCGCCTCCGGGTTCATCGCCGGAGGCGCCATCGCCGGCGTGATCGACGGCGTCATCCGCTTCGGTCTCGACGTTCGCGGGCGGAGCGTGACCTACGAAATCCCGGGGATGGACGGCATCGCAGGGAATTGGCTGGGCCTCGTGGTGTTCGTCGGCTTGGGAGCCTACCTGTGGTGGGACGCCCGCCGAGCCACCGAGGCGGAGGGTGCGGGGCCGGAGATCTCGCTCTAGCGACGGCTCGCCGCTTGCTCTGCCGGTACGTCGCCCGAAACGAGCCAGAGAGATGCGGGCAGCGCGGTGAAATCCGCGATCATCGACAGGAGGAACGCACAGGCCGACACGACGCCGAATTGCCGCATCGGCGGGAGGGGCGAGAGCGCGAGCGCGAGAAACCCTCCGGCGTTGATGAACGTCGCGAAGACGATCGCCCGCCCGGACACCGAGAGCGCATGGCGGAGCGCCTCCTCGGTCCCGCCGTTCCGGCGCCCCTCCTGGAAGTGGTAGAAGAAATGGATCTGGTCGTTCTCGGACGCTCCCAGCACCGTCGACGCGATCAAGATGGTTGCGACGTTGAGCGCGATCCCGGTGAGGCGCATCACGAGGAACGTCACCAAGATCGCGAACACGGACGGGATCATCGCCATCAGGCGGGCCGAGGGAGACCGGAAGACGAGCAGGAACGCGGTGAAGATCACCGCCGCCGTGATGCCAAAGCTCTCGGTCAGGGTGGGAACGAGGTAGTGAGAGATCTTGGCCTGCAGCACCCCTTCGCCGACGACGGTCATGGTGCAGGAGGCGAGCGCGGCGTCGTGGCGCTGGGCCTCGGCCCAGGTGTCGTCCAAGAACTTCTTGAGCTCGGCGTATCCCTTGAATCCCGCTCGCGTGATCACGCGGATGCGGGCGTTCGACAGCGTCTTCACGTCGACCGATCCGCGCAGCTCGGGGCGCGTCAGCACGAGCTGCTGGAGCTCTCCCGCGAGCTTGTCCCACGCGGCATCGTCGTCCGGGAGCTTGTCTCCTTGCCCCTGCACGTACATGATCCATTGCAGCAGCGTCGTCGGTCCCACCACCGAGCCGACGCGACTGTCGGCCTCGAGCTTCGCGCCGAAGCGGTTGAGGCCGCGGAGCACACCGGGCTCGAGGGCGCCCCCCTTGGGGACGCGGATCCACGCCTCCGTCACGGTCAGCCCCGACATCGTCGCCTCGAACCGGCGCGTGTCCTGATAGAGGGGTAGGCGCTTGTCGATGTAGTCGAGCGAGTCGGTCTCGAGACGCATCGGCTCGGCGACATGGGGAAAGCCGAGGAGGGCGCACAGCCCGACGATCATGAGCACGATCGACCCCGGGACGAGGAGATACCGCCATCGGTAAGAGAAGCCCGGGAGCCGGTCCACCATTCTCGGCCACCAGGACCCGGCGATCTTGCGCTCCAAGGACGTGGGAGTCTTCAGGAGGCGCTGGAGCGCGGGGAAGAGCGTGAACGATCCCAGCCAGGTGACGCACATGCCGGCGGCGACCCAGTAGCCCATCTCGCGAATCGGCCGGATCCCCGACACCGCGAGCGCGGCGAAGCCGACGGCGGCGGCGAAGATCGAGGCGGTGCAGGGCAGGAACTTGTTGCACAGCGTGAAGACCTGGTGCTCGCGGAGATCGCGTCCCGCAGGACACGCGACGAAGAGGGAGTGGATGTAGACGAGCGTCGCCGTGCAGGTGATGAGCACGGTCAGCGGCACGAGCGAAGAGACGATCGTGGAGACGAACCCCATGACACCCGCGAACGCTTCTGTGAAGAGCACCGTCAGACCGATCGTGAGGAGAAAGGCCAGGAGGGTCCGCAGCGATCGATAAAGGAAGAGGTTCAGGAGGACGATGAACAGCCCGAAGAGAGGCATGTAGAGGAGGGTCGATCGCTGCGTCTCCTCGGAGAGATACCGGTCGACGTACGGCCCGCCGATCTTTCGCACCGCGGTCAGGGGGGCGGGGGCCGCCACGAACGGGGCGATCGCCTCGTCGACGGCGCGCAAGACATCCTGGAGCTCTTCGCGGTTGTCGACCTGAAGCTCCATCGGAATCCCGAGCACGCCGTCCCCCACGAGTCCCTGCTTCCGGAACAGGTTCGTGCTGGTCGCGAACGTCCTGAAGGAGAAGGCATCGTCCTCGGTCGCGGCGAACTGCGGATGCTTCTGCCGGTAGATGGTGAGCGCGGAGAGCGGCTTCACCTTCGGGACGGCGGCGAGCGCCTGCTCGAGCTTTTGTAGGCGAGCCAGCGCGTCGGGGACGAAGGGATCCTTGGCTTCCGCGAGGAGAACGACGTACTCCCCCTCGGGAAAGATCTTTTGGAACGCCCGGGTCTGCCTGTAGTCGGCGTCCCCCTCGACGATCAAACGGTCGGGAGAGTTGTCGCTCGTGACCGACAGCGCGAAGTACAGCGCGACGGGGGCGAGGAGCAGCCAGACACCGAGAACGACCGGCGCCCTGGCGACGATCCCGCGCGCGAGGCGCGCGCCCAGCGACGACGGAGGCCCGGGAGTTCCTGCATAATGGGGCGCAGCCATGTCGAAGCGAACCCCGTTTCTCCCCGTGGTCGTCCTGGCGTCCGCGCTCGCCGGCACGGCCGCCCCTTCGCCCGTCGCGCTCGTGATCTGCGCTCCCGGTTACCCCGGGTCGACGAAGGAAGCGCAGCCTAGCATGGACACACTGGCGGGTGCGGTGTCGAAGGCGGCGGGCTGGCCCGCCGAGCGCTTGTCCGCCGTGTATTACGAAGGGGAAGACGCGGGTGTGGCCCGGCTCAAGGCGCCCGGGCCGTCGATCGCGATGGTGCCTCTCCCTTTCTACCTGCGGCACGCCTCCGACCTGGCGCTGACTCCGCGCGCGCAGGCGGTCGAGAAGGGCCAGAAGGCGTTGGTGACCTGGTCGCTCGTCGCCAAGAAGGGGCGCGTGACGTCCTCGTCGGCGCTCTCCGGTTTCACGATCGTCAGCTTGGCGGCGTACGCTCCCGATTTCATCCGGAACGTCGCCTTGAGCTCGTGGGGAGCGCTTCCCTCCGACGTGAGATTCTCGCCGTCCGGGCAGGTCCTCTCGGCTCTCCGCAAGGCCGCGGACGGCGACCCGGTCGCCGTCCTCATGGACGCCGCGCAGACGAATTCCTTTTCGACGCTTCCGTTCGCTGCGGAGCTCGACATCGTCGCCACCTCGCCGGCCCTTCCGGGGATCGTCGTCTGCAGCGTGGGGACCTCCGTCGGCGCGACCCCCACGAAGCAGCTCGTCGCAGGCATGCTGAAGATGAAAGACACTCCGGAGGGAGCCGCGGCGCTCGACGCCGTCCGCATGGCATCGTTCGTTCCGCTCGACGCCAAGGCGGTCGCCTCGGCTCGCGCGTCTTACGCTCACGCCGGGCCCACCGGCACCAAGTGAGGCGTCACGCTCTCATCCTCGCGGCGCTTCTCGCCGCGGGCTGCGCTCCCGCCCTACGCGAGCCTCCGTCGATCGCCAAGCTGGCCGCGAACCGCGCGCCCGTGGGTCATACCGAGCCGTCTTCACTCCTCTCCGAGGCCGACGCCAAGTGGGGGAAACGTCCCGACGTCTCGGCCGTCGCCGAGGCGGAGGCTCTGTACTTGCAGGGGGCGGAGTTGGACGAGACCGACGTCGTGGGCCTGATCGGCGCGGTGCGCGCGAAGGCGTGGCTCGCCGACCATCTCCGTGAGGCCAAGGCCCGGACGGACGCCGCGGTGTCCGCCGTCCAGACCGCGCAGTGGTGCCAGCGCCGAAAACCGGATCTTCCCGCGTGCGACTACTGGTTGGCGATCGCGGTCGGCCTCCAGGCCCGGGAGGTCCGCGCGACCGCGGACGACGGCTTGAAGACGATGGTGCCCGCACTTCGCCGCGTGATCGAGAAAGACCCGCGCTACGACGAGGCCGGGCCTCACCGCGTTCTCGCGCTGGTCCTCGTCCGCGCGCCCGGCTGGCCGCTGGGGCCGGGGGACGTCGAGGGGGCTCTCGACGAGGCGCGGAAGGCGGTCGAGCTCGAGCCGGCTTTTCCGCCGAACCAATTCGCTCTCGGGGAGGCGCTCGCCGCGAACAAGGAACGCGAACGCGCGCGCGAGGCTTACGTCACAGGCAAGAAGCTGGCTTCCGAGCGGCGCGACGCCCTGGATCCCGATGCGCCGTTCTGGATCGTCGAGGCGGACGAAGCGCTCGCCGACTTGAAACCCTAACGCGGCGACGGAGGCGGGGCCTCGCTCGAGGGAGCGAGACCGATCGAGATGGCGGCGCAGTCATCCCCCGGCCCGAGCGTGGGGGGAGCTTCGAGACCCTGCACGCCACGGGCACGCAGCGTGTCGTAGACCTGATCGAACCGGCTTCGGGGCACGATGAGAAGGTAGGGCCTCCCATCCGCGATGCCGCGCCACTGGCTCGCTCCCGCGACGTCCCGGGCGATGCGGTCGAGATCCTGCGCCGCGCGGGAAACGTCGGGCACCTGCCACCGGCCGCGCACGCCGGAATCGGACCAACGGTCGGCGCATCCGGAGACGAGCGCGCCCTTCGCGGCGACGGTAGGGGCGGATAGTGCCGAAGCAGTGGCCGCGCCGGCCGGCTCCGCGCTCTTCCGGGCCGCCTCGCGGTCCAGTCTCTCGTCGCGGACGCTCGCTCCGGCTTCGACCTCGCGTTCGACGCCGCCCGCGACGCCGCCCACGACGCCTCCCGTCACACCCTCGCGTCCGGAGACCGGCTCGTTGTTCAAATCGCGCTCCCTCGCTCCCTCAACGAGCTGGTCCGTCTTGAGCTTGGCGTCCTTGTCGAGCAGCTCATGAGCTGCTTCCTTCTTTTGGCGCTCGGCGGGAGCGCTCCATCTCGGCTCGGTTTCGCGCGCAGGGGGTGGTGGAGCGGGCTCGCGCGGGGCGCCGAGCTCCTTCATCGCGGGAGCCTCGGGCTTGGTCTCGACCGGAGGTGGCACGCCGAGATGTCCCTGCCGCCATTGGACGGCGATGAGAAGCCCGACCGCGCCGATCGTCGCCGCGATCGAGAGGGGCAGCGCGAATCGTGGGAGGCGTCGCCGCGCCGTGGTGGCGGCGTCGATGCGTCGCGCGATCTTCGCCTCGAGATCGATCGGAACGGGCGGCAGCCGCTCCTCGGAGAGTCCGCGCGCGATCCGGCGCAGCGATTCGAGATGGTCGCGGCAGCCCTCACAGGAGGCTAGATGGCGATCCACGGACGTCCGCGCCTCGAGGGACAGCTCGTCGTCGACGTAGTCCGACAGCAGATCTCGAGGATGGCCGTCCATTGCGCTCATGCCGCTCTCCCCTCGACACAGTCCTTGAGCGACGCCCGCGCCCGTGCCAGGCGCGAGCGCACGGTCCCGATCTCGACGCGAAGCGTCTCGGCGATGCGCTCGTAAGAATTCTCCTCCGCTTCGCGCAGCGCCAACACGGCGCGCCAGGCGGCCGGAAGGCGCTTCAGGCAATCCGCGAGCCGCTGCATCAGCTCTTTGGCCTCGAGAGCGGCCAGAGGCGTCGCCGCCGAAACGGGACCGTCCATGGCCTCGACCTCGATCGGATCGGACGCGCGCTTGAGCTTCTCCTCGGCCCGGTCGACATGATTGAGCGCGCGCGTGACCGCGATCCGGTGAAGCCAGGTCGAGAGCTTCGAATCCCCGCGAAAATCGAGGATCGCCCGATGCGCGGTGACGAACACCTCCTGGACGACGTCCTCCGTATCCTCGCGATGCCGGAGCACGCGCCAGACCGTCGCCCAGACCTGCGGCAGGTGCAGCGCGACCAACCGGTCGAACGCGGCGCGGTCGCCGGCGCGCGCTCTTCGGACGAGCTCGCCCTCGTCGTCCGGCGGCGGCGTTCCCTGCAGCTTGCGACCGCTCATCGCGGCAAGAATGCCACGAAGCCACGTCAAGACGGCGACCCTCCTCGCTCCGTTGAGACCGCCGCGACCTGTTAGAGTTCCGAGCGATGGCGAACGAGCTGGAAGCCGAGCTGCGTGAAGCGGGATTTCGCGGCTCCATCGCCTCGGAAGAGCCCTTGGCGCCGCTGACGACGTGGCGAATCGGCGGGCCGGCGGAGATCCTGGCGACCCCTGCGGACGTCGACGATGTCGTGCGCGCCTTGGCATGGGCCCGGCGGCGCGGGCTTCCGTGGCGGGTTCTGGGCAACGGCTCGAACCTTCTCGTCTCCGACGCCGGCGTGCGCGGCCTGGTGCTCCGGCTCCGCCGGGTGCTCGACGGTATCGCCGTCTCGAGGACGACGATCGCCGCCGGCGCGGGCGCGGCGTTTCCCGCGGTCGCCCACGTCGCCGCCGAGCACGGCCTGGCGGGAATCGAGTTCGGCGCGGGCATTCCCGGTTCGATCGGCGGCGCGATCGTGATGAACGCCGGTTGGCACCAATTCGAGATCGGAAACGTCGTCGATCGCGTGCGCTATCTCGAGGCCGACGCGACGGTGACCGACTACGATCACGCTACGTGCCGGTTCGGCTACCGGACGAGCGCCTTCCGTGGCCGTCCGGGAGTCGTGCTCGAAGCGACGCTGGGCTTGAGGCCGGACGATCCCGCCACCGTGAAGCGGCGGCTCACGGAGTTTTCCGAAGGGAGGAAGGCAACGCAGCCGACCGAGCTTTCGTCCTGCGGCTCGGTATTCCTCAAGCCGCCCGGGGATTTCGCGGGGCGCCTGATCGAAGCCGCCGGGCTCAAGGGGCGCCGGATCGGCGGGATCGAGGTCTCCGGCAAGCACGCGAATTTCTTCGTCAACGTCGGGCGTGGAACGTCGTCCGACGCACTTCTCCTGGTCGAAGACGTCGAGCGGGAGGTCCTGCGGAAGTTCGGCGTCCGTCTGACGCGCGAGTTCGAGCTCTGGTGAGCCCTACGCCGTCATCAGGCTCCTGACGCGCTCCACGAAGCTGGCCTGGACGGCTTCGTCGAGCACGACGCGATCGACCTCGTCCACGAGAAGCCCGTCGAAGAGCGCCTTCTTGTTCTCGACCACCTGGCGGACGCGCTCCTCGATCGCTCCCTTCGTGACGAAATGCAGGACCTGCACGCTGTTCCGCTGCCCCATCCGATGGACGCGGCCGATCCGCTGCTCGAGCACCGCCGGGTTCCATGGAACCTCGAGGTTGACGACGACGGAAGCGGCGTCTTGGAGGTTCAGTCCCAGCCCGCCGGCGTCGGTGGAGAACAGGACGCGGAGATTCTCCTCGGAGCGGAAATCGTCGATCGTCTGCTGGCGACGCTGCGAGTCCAAGCCGCCGTGGAAGAGTGCGGCCCGCTCGCCGCGTCGGTCCAGAAGCGGGCGCACGACGTAATGCGCCAAGCGCAAGAGGCGCTCCCACTGGCTGAAGACGACGACCTTGGCCGCCGGACGCTCGAGGAGATCCTCGAGAACGTGCGCGAACTCCTCGAGCTTCGGAGATTGGATCCAGCGCGTGTCCGGCTCCCCCGGATGGCCGGACTTGAGCCGAGATTCGGAGTGATCCCACTCGTACTGCGCCCAGGCGTTGCAAAGGATCCGCATCGAGGTGAGCGCCTGCAGGAGAAGGCGCACTTCCGCGGTCTTGAGCGGCCGGTTCTGCGCCAGGAGCGCCGCGACCTTGCGCGCATGGCGGCGGTAGGGGCGGAACTGGGCCGGCGTCATCTCCGTCCAGAAGGTGTTGTCCGTACGTGGCGGGAGCTGGTCGAGCACCTCCCTCCGCTCGCGCCTCAAGAAGAAGCCCGACATCCGTCCTCTCAGGATGTCGAGCGCCTCGTAGGCGACGATTTTCCCGCTCGGCTCGCTGACGGCGTGGAACGGGATCAGCCTCCACCGCGGACCCAGCGCGCGGGGGTTGACGAACTCGACCAGCGAATGCAGCTCCGAGAGCCGGTTTTCGAGCGGGGTTCCCGTGAGCACGAAGGCGAACGGGCTCGTCAGCTCCTTGATCGCCTTCGCCGTCTTCGTCTCCCAGTTCTTGATCCGCTGCGCCTCGTCGAGAACGACCAGATCGGCCGACGCGCGGCGCACCGCGTCGAGATCCCTGAGCGCCAGCTCGTAGTTGAGGATCAGGAAGCCGTGCTTCCAGCGACGATACGCGGTGGCTCTCGCGGCGCGCGACCCTTCGACCACGCACGCGCTCTCGCCGCAGGCCTTCGCGATCTCGCGGGCCCACTGGTGCTTCAGCGACGCCGGGCAGACGATCAGCGTTTTTTTGATCCCGGCGGTTCGCCGCATGAGAAGCGTCGCCACGATCGCCTGCAGGGTCTTTCCGAGCCCCATGTCGTCCGCCAGGAACGCCCGGCCCTTCCGCGCCAGGAAGAGCGCGCCCACCTCCTGGTAGGGATGCAGGCGGAATCCGAGACCGGCGGTCGTCTCGCGCCAGATCGGATCGCCGAAGCTCACCGCACCGAGCCGGGCGGCGACCTCCACGCGATGGCGCGCCTCCGTGAGGCGCGTCTCCACGGCGGGATCGACGTCGAGCGCGATCTGCTCCGCTTCGGCCGCCTGGCGGGCCGCGACGATCGCCTGCTCGACCCAAGCAACTGGGGTCGTGCCGTCGGGAGCCTCGCGCAGGTAGCCGTCCTCGCCGAACAGCTCGCGTAGCGTTCCGGGGAGATACCCATCGACGACGTCGCAGCGGATCTCGCGCATCGGATCGGGCACGAGCACCGACCACTCCGAAGGGCACCACCAGATCGAGAGCACCGGACCCCTCGAGCGCTTCGCCTGGCGCTGGTACCAGGTCCGCACCCTCTCGATGTGCTTGCAAGTGGAAAGCTCGCTCTTCTCGAAGTCGGGACAGGTGCACGACGCCAGCCTCGCGTCCAACCCGCGCAGGGCGACGGTGTACGGTCCCGAGCGGCCGTGCCCCAGGACACGGAAACGCGGCAGCGCACCGCCGCGACGGCCCCCGACGCGAGTGATCGCCGGCTTCTCCTTGCGCGCCCGCTGTTTTCGCGCCTTCAGCTCGTCCTCGCGCGCGAGGTGGACGCGCTCGTCGCGCGTCAGCGCCCACTCTCCGGGCGCGGCGAGCAACGTTCCGGCCCGGATCGGAGCGTGCGTCAGGATCCGCCCCTGCCCCCTCGCGAGCCGACCGGCTCGGCGCGCCCTCTTTTGAGATCCCGCCACGTGGACGACGGCAGGGCGCGGGAACCGGAGCGCCTCGAGGGTGGCAACCGCGTGCTTGCAGACCGGACCGCCGACGTACGGGCACTCGCACCGGCTCTCGAGCCCTCTCCCGTTGAGCGAGACGGCGACGCGGTACGGGATCGGTCCCTGGTCGCGGACCCTCCCCTCGACCGACCGGCCGTCGGCGGCGAGGCGCAGCGATTCGACCTTCCCGAGAAGCGCGCTCTCGTGCCCGGCGTGTGCGATCCGCTCCCCGGCCCACTCGCGGAGATCGGCGGTCAAGAGAGCGGCGTCCGCGGGAATAGCGGCAACCGCGGGTCGCGGGGACTTTCGGGAACGCGTCTTCAAAGAGTCCTTCCCACGAAACGGGGGGATCAAGCAGGAGAGTGTGCCTCATTCCGCGGCAAAGGGCCAGTCTGGACGTAAGCCGTTGGCGGGCTGTAGCATCCGCGGCTCGCGTCCTTTTTGCGCAGTGAGGGCCTTCGATGCCCAAGCTCCCCGGACTCGCCTCCCGGTTCAGCGCGTTCGTAGCGGAAACCCACCCCGCTTCCTTGGAGCGGGCGTCGAAAGCGCTCGCTCCCATCGTTCGGAAAGCGGAGCGCGGGAGGTCGACTCCGGCCGCGGCGTTGGAGGCCATGCGCAAACCCCTGCGCGCCGCCCTTCGAAGAGCGCTTGCGGTCAAGCTCCCGCGAGTCATTCCCGAAACAACCCCGGGTGTGCCCGCGGCCGAGCGCCTGCGTCGTTCGGAAGCGGAGATCGTCGACGCCTGCGACGGATTCTTGAGGCGCGAAGCAATCCGCGCCTCCCTGACCGCGGACGAGAGGCGCGAGATCCTGCGCGGGATGATCCTGACCCGCGCCACCGACAACCGGCTCAAGACCTTCTTCACCGGCGGAGAGGTCCGCTATGGAGGCGGATCGTTTCAGGGGAAGGGATTCCGCTCGCTGGGCCAGGAGGCGATCTACGCGTCGGTCATCCGCCTGCGGCGCGGCGAGGCGTACCGCGGCGAGGACGGCTCGTGGCGCGGCGACGTCATCGGGCCGGTGATCCGCGACGCCGGAGCGATCCTCGCCATGGTCCCGACCGCGGCCACCGTCCGCATGCTCCTGAACGGGCAGATGGGCAAGAACGCGCCCCCGGTCTACGGCAAGGACCTTCACGTCGGGGATTTCGGATGGGGGGCTCTCCCCGCGGCGGCGCCGCTTGCGACGTCGACGATGACGCTCGCCGGCTTCGCGATGGCGTTCAAGCTTCGCGGCGAGGAGCGCGTCGCCGTCTCGTACATCGGCGAGGGAGCGACGTCCCTCGGCGAATGGCACGAAGCGATCAACATCTGCTCGGTCCGCAAGCTCCCCGCGATCTTCTGCGTGCAGAACAACCAAACCGCGCTCTCGACGCCGGTCTCCGAGCAGTCCGCCGTCCGGGTCTTCGCGGACAAGGCGGCCGGGTACGGCATCCCCGGGATCACGATCGACGGGACCGATCCCGACGCGATCGCCGCCGCGTTCGCGTGGGCGGCCGAGCGGGCGCGCGCGGGAGAAGGCCCGACGCTGATCGAGCTGTGCGCGATGCGGATGTGCGGCCACGCGCACCACGACGACATGCTCTATCTGGGCCGCGACCCGAGCCCGTCGTGGGAGTACCCGCGGCCGGTCGAGCCCGGGTACGCCGACATGAAGGCGTTCGCATTCTGGGCGAAGCGCGATCCGATCCCGACCTACGCCGCGCGGCTCGTCGCCGAGAAGATCATCGGGAAGAAGGACCTGGCGGCTCTCGAGACCGAGGCGGAAGCCCTCGTCGAGGCCGAGGCCCGCGCCGTCATCGAGCTGCCCTGGCCGGACGGCGCGGATGCGGGCCGCGGCGTCTTCGCCGACGAGGCGCCGCGGCGTCATGTCGAGCCTCTGGAAGACGCCCGCGCGCGATTCAGGCGGCCGACGCCTTCGCTCGCTGCGGTCGAGGAAGCTCCGCCGTTCGATCCGAAGGGGAAGACGTTCCTCGAGGCGGTGATGATGGGGGTCGGCGACGCGCTGCGCGCCGATCCGCGCGTGTTCGTCTACGGCGAAGACGTCGGCGGCAAATACGGGAATGCTTTTCTCCTGCTGCGTCCACTTCTCGCCGAATTTGGCGACAGGATTCTGAACTCACCCATCGCGGAAGCGGGCGTGCTGGGCGTCTGCACCGGCGCGGCGCTGGCGGGCATGCACCCGATCGGCGAGATGCAGTTCAACGACTTCGTCGCCACCGGGTTCAATCAGCTCGTCAACAACGCGGCCAAGATGCGATACCGCTGGGGCGGCTCGGTGCCGATGGTGGTCCGCATGCCTTGGGGCGGCCTGCGGCGCGCGGGGCCGTATCACTCGCAAAACACCGAGCCGTGGTTCTACAGAACCCCGGGTCTCAAGATCGTCTGCCCTTCGACGCCCTTCGACGCGCGCGCGCTGATGGCCGCCGCCGTCGCCGATCCCGATCCGGTTCTCTACTACGAGCACATCGCGCTGTACCGCGAGCCGAAGATCAAGCAAAAGCTCCCCGCCACGCCGCCGGCGCCGATCCCTCTCGGCAAGGCGGCGCTGAGACGCGCGGGATCCGATCTCGCGATCATCTCCTACGGCGCGTACGTCCATCTCGCGATGCGCGTCGCCGAGAAGATCGCGGCCGACGGCGTCGAATGCTCGGTGCTCGACTTGCGCTCGCTCGTTCCATTGGACAAGGAGACCGTGCTCGACGTCGCCCGCCATTGCGGCAAGGTCTTGATCGCCCACGAGGACTCGCGCACAGGCGGCATCGGCGAATCGTTGGCGGCGATCATTCAGGAGGACGCGTACGAAGACCTCGACGCGCCGATCCGTATCGTCGGCGCGCTCGATGCTCCCGTCCCCTATTCCCCACCTCTGGAGGATGCGTTCCTGGCCGGTGAGGATCGCGTTCTTCGCGCTGCCCAGCTGCTCTCTTCGTACTAGCGACAAGCGAAACGGGGACAGGCCCCTTTTTCTTGCAAAGCTCCCCGGATACCGCTTTGCAAGAACACACGGGCCTGTCCCCATTCCAGTTACCGTCAGATAAGAAGGGCGCCCTGAGCGGGCGCCCTGAGCGATCTGGTGTGCCTACGAGCTCAGTAGCGGCGACTGCCGCCACCGCCGCCGCCGCGACCACCGCCGCCACCGCGGCCTCCGCCGTAGCCGCCGCCGCCGCCGAATGCCGCGCCG
>JACXTT010001568.1_pt1 | contig 37764 bp, 36 predicted proteins | sample 9270951 | NCBI WGS metagenome assembly JACXTT01 (sample SAMN15532306, study PRJNA645909) | rock metagenome | isolation source: weathered quartz diorite | place: Puerto Rico | collected 2017-06-21
CCGGTCGTTGCGCGTGCCGATCACCGATACGAACGTCCGTTTGCCGCTGAACGCGATGTAGGCTGCTTCGTCTACGCGCCATGCGCCTTCACCCCGACCAGCCAGCCGCTCCTGTGCGCACAGCGCGTACACCGGAACCTGCAACGCCCGTTTGGGCTGCGGCGCGTAGCCGGTCTTGTAATCAATGACACGAAGCCGCCTGCCCGCCAGCAGATCGATGCGGTCGGCGACACCTCTTAGCGCCACAGTTCGCCCATCATCGGTGCCAAGTGAGAACTGGCCGTCCAGGCGATATTCCAACCAGCGATCGACGACGTCGACGGGATCGGATGCTTCCAGCCCCAGCACGACATCGACAATGCCGACAGAAATTGCGGAGCCGAACAACCGTGTCCGTTCGAGCGCAGCATCAGCTTCCGGGAGCGTGGCGAGCAGAGGTTCTGCGACCTCCGCGAACAACGCGCGGGCAGCATCGATACCTTCCGGCGTGATCGTCCGCTCTCCGCGTTGGTCCCACCGCTCGAAGAATCGTTGAAATACTTCGTGGATGAACCGGCCTCGCGCGCGCGGCGACAGGGACGGTTCGTCGTCGGGGACTTCGTCGAGCTGCAGCACATTGGAAGCAAAAAACTGAAATGGACAATCCTGATACCGCTCGAGCGCGCTGACGGCGTATCCACCGGCGCCGTGTCCATCGGTACGTCCCGGTTGAAACGAATCGGCAGATCGCTCGAGTCGCCACGCGGCCCAGGCGCGGGCGGTATCGGAGAGAACTTCCGCAGTGTATGGCCGGGTCTTAAGACCCGCCCCTACGCTACCGAGGAAATCATCGATTAACGGCGACGGCGCGACGAGTGAGTCGTGTTCGAGCGAGAACGTCGAGACGACGAGCTGCTTTCGCGGCAGCTGCAGCAGATCTGAAAATGCGTTGCGCCCGGACTCCAGCCGATCGGAATCGGCGGGCCATCCGAGGTCGCGCAGGATCGCCGGCGAATAAAAGATGTTCCGGTGCGGCTTCTCGGGCCATTCGCCGTCTACCAGGCCGGCAAGCTGGACGTAATCGAACTCTCCGAACGGCGCGCTGTCGGCATCCACAAGATGCACACCCGATTCCCCGGTCCTGGGCGCGAAGGTCTGTCCTTCGATGTGCCTGCGCACCATCGCCGCGACCTGGTCGAAGGGCATTACTTCGGAGGAAAACCGTCGATACGCGTCGCGAAGTGCGCGAATCAGACCGACGACCGCAGCGCGCGCGCGAAGCTCACGCCCAACCAGTGAATCGTCCGCCTCCGCCGTGCGAGGCAGAGCCGCGTGGTCGCTCAGAAATATCAGCACCCGATCGAGGTGATCGGCGACCGTTCCGTTCGCGCGCAGCGGCTCGAGTTCGCGCGCGGTGGTCTCCAGCACCGACAGAGCAATGACCGCGCCCCGCGAGACGCGTGTTCTCGCCTCGCGCCACGCCACGCTGAGCCGCTCGAGGACATCGAGTCCACCGAGGTAGCCGGCTTCGCTCAGCGCACGATCAAGCGCCGACACCTCCACAGGACCGAGAGGCCGGTCATCGGCGGTCCTAAATCGAAGGTGCGGGGAACGAAGCAGGGCGACGCCGGGAACGCGCGCGAAATTCGCGCTGATGCACGAGAACAACACGTCAACGACAGCCGCGTACGGTTCGGCCGCGAGCGGAAGCGCGTCGATCATCTGATGCGGGATACCGGTGCCACGAAACACTTCCCGCGCGAGGTACACGTACGGCAACCGCTGGCGTACAACGAGTGCAGTGCGGTCGAGAACGTCACCTCCCCCGGCGACTTCTTCGCGAATCCATCGCGAGAATTCAATTACTTCTTCTTCTCGGTCTCTGACCACGACGCAGGGGGCAGGGGCCAGGGAGCAGGGGGCAGGAGGTGGCAGGTTCAAGGTCGCCTGCTCCGCACGGACTTCTTCGATTCCAGGCAACCACTGATGGATGCGCTCGTGAAAGCTGCCTGCCAACGTCGCGTCGGTCACCACGACATCGACGCGCTGTAGTCCCGGAACGCGCGCAAGGATGTCCCAATCAACGGGATACAAACCGTACCGATCCGCGGCGCGATCGCGCACGGCAACGACGACGTGCCGCCACGGTTGATTGGCTTCTGTCGCGAACAGGCGTTCGCGGATGCCATGCTCGTCGACACCTCCAGCCTCCTCGCACGTCCGTTCGAATTCGCGAAATGCCGCGGTCAGGAAGCGAGTCTGACGAACGAGTCGTTCTGCCCCTCGATCCTGTTCGGCGCCCCCATCCAACCGTCCGAGCGCCAGACGCTCGAAGTCATTTACCGACTTCTGATGCCGCTTCAACGAATCGAAGAACTCGAGCATGGCGCCGACCAGTCCCGGCCGGATGCGAAACGGCGGTTTCGCGCCCGCTTCGATTGCAGCCTGGCAGGCAGTCGTCAGGAGCGCCTCCCGTTCCTGAACCGTGAACGAAGGCGCGTGCTGCCCGGCCCGCTCGAACAGCCGATCGTGCAACTCGGCCCGCGCCACCATGTCCGGAAGAACTGTTGCGGCGGGCGCGCCCAGGCGGTCTTCAATGGAGCGCAACAGGTGGTGCGCTGCCGCGCGCGTCGGCACGACGATCAGGCGGTTGCGGGCGTCGAATGGAGACCCTTCCGTCGCCAGCGCCGTCAGGGTGCTTCGAAACGACCGGAGGTCCGCCGCCCGCACGAGTCGGGTCGTGCGGGGTGTGATCACTGAAGCCGCGGGGGTTCGAGCAGAGCGCGAATATCGCTCTGGACCCGTTCGACCATGAGCAATGCACCCGCCGCGGACGAAGACGCCTGCAACGCGACGGCGACATTGCCGGACGACACAGCGTCGTAGCGGATGTTAACGGCGGTCTCGGCAAACCGCCACGCGCTGACGAGCAGTTCGTGTGTCGGACGCAGGTAATCGGGCACCGCCATCCGCTGGAGGCGGTCGGCACCGCCGGCGAGTCGACTCCGAATCGTTACCAGCGTGGTGGGCGGCGGGCCCGTGAGACGCCGGATTGCGTCGAGCGACGGCTGTATTCTTACGAGCTGCAGCAGTTGGCTATTGATGGTGCGCTGGTACTGGCGATAGCCCGAACGCCGTATCTGCCATCGATCGCGCAGCAGGCGGAGCCGCCTGGCATTGTCGAGCTGCAGCTGCAACGACGCGTCCAGTGCCTGGACGACCTCGGGCCGTCGCCGGCCCAGTTGGGCGTCCTCCTTCGCTACCCGATTGATGATGCGCTCAATATCGCCAATATGGGCCTGCGAGGCAGCGTCGGTAGCTGACGCAAGAAACCGGCGTGTCAGTGCCGCATACCGATCGTCGATGACCGCTTCCTCGTGAATTTGTTCTTCGGCGAGACGGCGGAGACGCGAGGCCTGAGACGGCGACAGCGCCGCTCCTGCTTCGGCGACGAGCGCCAGCGATTCCTGCAGCAACGATATGCGGTCGGCGACATGCGGCGCCAGCCGCGCAGCCCGGAACGCCGCATCAATCTGTTCGATGATATTCGGCGGACCAAGTATCGGTTCGTAACCGGTTTCGGTGGGTGTGGCCACGAGCGCCAGGTTGAAATCGTTTCGGCCCGCTGACGCACGGAGCTCGGAAATGGCCTCGTCGAGCAGCGACACGACCTCCCGGACATCATGCTCGCGGTAGCCGTAGTGGGTGTTTGGCCAGTTGGCGAGCGTCTCGCGCGCCTGCTGGGCGGCGCTCAAAGCGGCGTTCTTGTCTGTCGCCAGCGCCACCTCGTTGAGGACGCGCGCGATGTCGTTGCTCAGGCGCTCGAAATCGTCCTCGCCGCGGGTGTCCGCATACCGCTGCGCCCGCACAGCCGCGGCGTACCGTTCGGTACGCGGCCAGTCGACCTGCGCAGCAGGGATCGATACCACGTGCAGCCTCGGTTGGTCCGCGGCGCCACCGACGGGCATCGAAAAGACGACTTGATCTTCGAGGCGGGCGAACTCACCGTAGCTGACAAAGGAGCCGCCGTCGCGCAGGAAAAGGCGAAAGAGTGTCGCGTCGGTGGCGGCGTGGGCGACGTCCGCCGCCGCAAACGCCACGACCGCGATCAGCGCGGCGCGTCTGAGGGACATCAATGGTGAACTTGTATTGTATCCGCCCAAGAGTGTGGAAATCCTGTGCACCTCGGGTGCAAAACCTGTTGAGAACCGGACAGCGAAATTTTTTTTTCGAGTCGATCCGAGCAATCCGTCCCCGCACCGCATGTGGACGGCCCCTTCGCGTGTCGCTTCGCTTGATCGCACCGCCTCGCTGAATAGAATCGTCCGCGTTCGTTCCTCCAACCAGACATCGCAGACGTGAACATTCATCATTTTGAACAGACCATCGGCGGGCGCGCGTACCACATCGAAGTGACGCGCGTCAGCGACAGGTGGCGGGCGCAGCTCCGCCGAGGCCCCGGCATGCCGACCGCCATGATGCCCTTTTACGGCCCCACGCCCGACGAAGCCGCAGACCAGCTCGGACGATGGCTCACCCTGGCCCACCAGCGCTTCGCTGCCGCATCGGCCGCGCGCGCAACCACGATATAGACGTGCCGTGACAGGGTAGGTCTTCGCCGTGGTCTGAAAATCTACGTCGTGCGTATCAGGGAGAACCTCGGGTCTGCACCGAGGCTCGCGGCCACCGGCAGCCCCAGTTCCTTGCGCACGATGTTGGCCCCCTGCACCACCGCCACCATCTTGTAGAACGCGTGGCGGCGGCTCATGCCCTCCCGTCCCATGCCGCAGTCGGAAGAGATGACAAGCCGCTCGACGGGCATCATCTTCAACGCGCGGCGAATCAAATCGGCGACCTCGTCGGGAGATTCGACCTGCAGCGTGTGGTGATCGATGACCCCGATGCACACCTTCTTATCCGTGATTGCCTGCGCCACCGCTTCCAGGTCCATCCCGTTTGAGCTTTTCATTTCGAACGTGATGACGTCCGCATCGACCTGGTTCAGCAACTCGAGTGCAGGCTTGTACGTCTGGACACTGGCGAACATCCGTTGCTGTGAGGGATTTCCCCAGCACGTGTGACACCAGACCTCGGTCTTGGCGCGAAGGCCTCGGACGGTGTTGTTGAACACCTTCAGCATGAACTCGGGGTTGATCACCTTGTCCACGTAGCCGCGCGCGGCGAGCAGGTGAATCTGCGGCTCCTCCATCTGGATCACCTGGCAGCCGCTGTCGGCGAGATCGTGCAACTCCTCGTTGAAGGCGTCGCTCAGCGCCATGATGCGCGACGGAATATCTTTGTAGTACTCGTCCTGCACCGCGAAGGCAACCAACTCCGGCGTGACCGTTCCGAACTTGACGGGCCTCGTCGTCAAGCGCTGCGCCGCCTTGAATAACTCGGCGTACTGCATCTCGCCGCGGCCCACGGGGCCGATCACCTTCGGCATGACGCGAGCTTCCAGGTAGTCGTGCAGGATGTGTCCGCGCGGAAACGCAAGGCCTCCTGCACCCGCCTTTGCCAGCTTCGGGTGCAATGTTTCGAAGCCTGTCATGTGATGGGGCGGATAGCTCGTCCAACTCTGTCCACCGACGTCCTGGTCGAACCGGCAGTCGCCATCGGTGACGATATCCAGACCTGCCACCTCCTGGTCCCGCAGATACACCGAGAGCGCGTCGACGTACTGTTCGCGGAAACGCGATGTCACCATCGCGTCCAGAAATGATCGCGTTCCGAGGTTTTCGGTGTACCAACTGGGTCTAGGAAGCGACCCCGTAATGGTCGTCGGCAGGAGCTTTCCCGCAGTCGCCTTCAGCATGCGCGTGTCCCCGTCTGGTGATATAGGCCACCAAACAGTACAGCGCCGGCGACCGCGCACTCACGTACTTTTTCGGGCGCCGATTAGAACTCGATCTGCGTTTGCGCGAGCAATCGGCGCTCGAGCAGTTGCGAGTTGGCGGTGCGATAGAGCTGCTCGAGTGTGACAACGATGCCCAGCTTCCCGCGTCCCCACTGACTCCAGTGGGCTCCGCCGAAGATGTAGCGGCGCTGTGAGTCGGTCCCATTCGAGCCATCAGGATCGAACAAATCCAGACGTCCGACGCCAGCCCAACCCGTGGGCCCCTTCCGCCCCTCGCCAAAGAAGGACATGCCGCGGCGCTGGACGTCTCTGGCCACGTACGGGTTGTCGGTGGCGGAGAGGTATTGCGCAGTGACAACGGCGTGAGGCTGTTCGTAGCTCGCCATGACGATCCCTACGTTGCGCGGACGGTCTCTGGCGTACCAACCGTATGAATAGAAGCCGGATACGTGCACCGTCGTCTCGGCCGTGTCGTCAGCGTAGGCGCGCATGGTGGCACGTCCCTGCACGCTCTTGTACTTGTCCAGTTCGGCGCGTCCGTACCCCTCGCCGTTGTAGATGCCGACGTGGAACTCTGCGCGCTCACCTCGGGCCCAGAAACTGGCGCCCACATCGCTCGGCCCCGGAATGAGACCCTCTCGTTCGGCGAACATCGGACCCTGCACACGGTAACGGTTAGTGGATTCCTCGAAGGTGAGCCATGGCGTCTCGTGCATGCCGAACACGACTGAAGACTTGTCCGTTACGTCGGCTTCCAGATACGCGTATTCCAGGCGCAACGCCAGGTTGTTCGTCAGCGTCGCGTCCGTCGTCGGCCGCACGTCGGGTGTAAACCGGGCGCGAATGCGATCCGTCAGCCGCGCGTTAACGTAGAAGTATCCGAGGTGGACAGCAAAACCGTTATATCCGTCCCCTTAGTGCAGTTCGGCTTGGGACTGCCGGGACGACAGGGTCCCGAACGTGACAGCGGGGGTCGCCGTCGACGGCGTGGGGGCCGGGTTCTCCGGAGACTGGGCCAACGCCGGAGCAGACAGGGTCCACAGCAACGTCGTCATCACGAAGAGTCGATTCACGCTCATCAGCTCCTAGAAAATTGCCGGCGCGCCGGCGCGGAAGTCACCATTGAGTATCGGCACCGAATTGGCTCCGAGCCACTGGTCGAGCAATTTCGCGTAAACAGAGCGGAAGTCGGTCTCGTAGTGAACGTCGCCGGAGTTGTTCTCCAACGTCGGATTGCCGGGCGCTAAAGACGCGGCCGTGCCGTGCAGGCCGCCACGGACCGCCCCGCCGAGCACCATCATCAAGCCCGCCGCGCCGTGGTCGGTCCCATTGCTGCCGTTCTCAGAAATGCGTCGACCGAACTCTGAGAAAACGATCACGGTCGTATCGTTCGCGAGCCCCTGATTGCGAATGTCGCTGTAGAACGCCCACAGCCCGTCGCCGAGAGTGCCCATGAGATTTGCGTAGGCGCCGCCAGCGGCCTGGCCCTGCTGTGCGTGTGTGTCGTATCCGCCCGTCTGCACCCAGAACACGCGCGACCCAATGCTCTTGACGATCGCGCCGGCTACCGTTCGCAATGCCAGCGCGAAACCGTTGTTCGGATACGGGACGGTCGGCGTATACGCCGTCGCCTGCGCAACCCGGTCAAGCGTTTCGATCGCCCCGCGGCTCGTGCTGTTCACGAATGCGAGGTGCGGCCTGCCGGTGGCGGGGTTCGACGCCATGATTTGCGCGGCCGTACGCTCCTCCAACGCCACCGAACCGCGGTTCGGACTTGCATAGGTGTACGTGCTTGCGCTCGGAATTGCCGGCACACCAGTTGTTGCCGAAATGAGCGCACGCGGTGTTTCACCGGTGGTGTTCCATGCCGCCAGCGCGTCAACAGGTCGAGGCAAGGTGTCGAGATAGCGTCCAAGCCAGCCTGAGCCGGTGTAGGACTGCGGGTTCGCGGTTCCCCAGATGTCGCCCGCCTCGAAGTGGGAGCGACTCGAGTTGGCGTAGCCGGTTCGCTGCACCAGCGCGAGGTGCCCCTCGTTGAAGATGTTCAAGAGGCCGCCGAGCCGTGGATGCAATCCCAGGGTACGGCCGGCGCCATCAGTGCCGACCTGCAATACCTGGCCTGCGGGGATCGCGATCGACGGGCGGCGGCTGTAATAGGAAGGGTCCTGATACGAGACCAGCGTGTTCAGCGCGTCGTTGCCACCACCGAGGTAGACGACCACGAGGCGACGGGATGGCAACCCCTGCGCCTGCGCGATTGCACTCAGGAACGCAGGAGCGGAAAGACCAAGTGTGACCGTCGCAACGCCGTCACGGATGAAGATTCGTCGAGATACGCGCATGGTCGCTCCTAAACATCAGCTCTACACGAGCTGGTACTCGGCGGAGCCGACGAGCAGACGCGCAAGACCCGCGGCGCGGGTCGTGAGCTGCGCGGAGTTCCAGCTCCCCGCTCCTGATTGCAGGTACGACATCAATGCCTGCTGCGGCATCGGATCGAACGGCGCTGGCGTCACGCGATCGAGCATCGCCTGGAAGAGCGCCTGCGGCGTCTGACCCTCGGATTCGAATTCGGCGCCGAGGTTTTCCTTCTGACTCGCGGCGAGCGTGGCCGCGAAGTTGGTGCGCGCGAGCATCGTCCCAGTCGAAAACCATCCCGCGCCGAGTGGCCAACCGCCGACATTCGGCGGCTCGAAGAGCAGCTGCCCCATTGCGGCGAGCGGCGACCGCGCCTTGTCGAGCGAGAAGTTCTGCCAACCGACTTCCTTGATTGCACGCGTGACGTATTCCGCCGGCCACGCATAGCGCGCAAAGCGCATCGACGGATCGTTGAACCACGGCGAGCTCAGGATGTGACGCACCACGGGCCTGATGTCCGTACCGCTTTGGAGATAGACGGCGGCGGTGCTTTCGACGAAGGCTGGATCCGGCGAATAGATCTCGCTGACAAAGAAGTTCCAGAGCTTCCGAGCCAGGCGGCGCGCCGTTTCGGGGTGCACCGCAAGCGCCGTGATCAGATCAATGCCGTCCTGCATCCCCGCAGACTCGCTGCGCGCCGGAATCGTGTGGCTTCCATTGCTGTAGATGGGGAACGAGAAGGTCTTGTCGCTGGTTTCGTGCTCGCCCGAGTTGTAGAAGAACTCCTGATACGAGTTCATGTCGGTCTTGTTGTAGCCCTGCGACTCTCGCAGGTTCCACCCCGAGAACACCCGGGCCGCGGCGTAGACGTCGCTTTCGGTGTAGAAGTCCACACCGATGGTGAACAGTTCCATCACCTCGCGGCCGAAGTTTTCCTGCGGCTTGGTTCTGGTGTTGAACTGGCCGTCGAGCCACACCAGCATGGCGGGATCCATTGCCATCTGCAGAACGAAGTCTCGGAAGTTGCCAAGCGCGAACTGTCGAATCAGTTCGAGTTGACCCTGCGGCCCGCGCAGCGCACCGGGCTTGAAGGCGAGCATCTTTGCCGCCTGCAATGGGCCGGAGTCGTTGGTCAGCTTGCTGTACGCCGTGGCGAAGTGGTTGTGCCAGAACAGCGCCATTTTTTCCTGCAGCGGCCGGCGCGTATGAACCATGCGGAACAGCCACCGCTGGCGTGCGTCTTCGATGTCGATGTCCGGCGCAAACAGATCTTTTGAGGTGACCTTCGCGTGGTCGGACCGTCCGATTCGTGCGTCGACGTCGTCAGGCCTTCCTTCGTAGTCGACGAGATACGAGACGGCCGCAGTAGTCGACATATCGCGGAACGTGTCGACCTCCAGGGGGCTGATGCCGAATCCAGCGCGCCGAAGCAGGTGATCGATTTCCGGGTTGAGTTGGGACATATCGACTCCGTGCGTGATCGCAGGGATCGTCAGATGGCGATCGTGACGACTCCGTCCGCAAACGTGGTGGCGAACTGACGCAGCGAGGCTTTCGCAGGCCCCTCCAACACCTGGCCAGTTCGGCTGTAGCGCGATCCGTGACAAGGACAGACGTAGGCATTGCCGTCCGCCCCGGTAACGGTGCACGACTCGTGACTGCAGATCGCGTCGACAGCCATGAATGCGGCGGCGTTTGTGCGTGACACCAGGAACACGCCTGCCGTCGATTCCACAAGTGCGGCACCGCCGACGGTATCGAGCGGCGATCCGGCAACGTTGACCTGTACCCCTGACCCTGCGAAGCGGCCTGGGACGACGCTGAGCATGGACGCCGTACGGCTTGGCGATGTTGGCGATCCACCGCAGGCGGAAAACAGCGTTGCGAGCGTGGCGCCTGAAGCGACCTGACATGCTCCTGCGCAGAACTGCCGTCGTGAGACGGGATTTTTCGTTTCTGACATGGCGATAGTTGTCGTTGGGGGCTGCCGGTGTCAGCTGGGCAAGATCAACGCCACGCAAAAACGACCCGGTTTTTCATGCGGTAGCAGCGGCTACGCGGGCTCGTCGATCACCGACTGCGCGTGTCGACCGGTGATTTCGTAAGCGCGAAGAAGATTTCAGTTCTGTACGCGCCACTCGGTCTTGCGTTAACGAGCGTGCAACTGAGCGTCGGTGAAATCGATGAAACGCGCGATATCGGAGAGCGGCAGTGCCGGTCGTGTGCTGACGTCACACGCCGCCGCGTGAACGATCACAGCGGGGAATCGACGAAGGTCCTTCGAGTTGCGCCTGCCGGACCCCTGCGCTAGCATGAAAAGTCACACCGAAGTGGGCCAGTGGCGCAGATGGGAGCGCGCGTGAATGGCATTCACGAGGTCACCGGTTCGATCCCGGTCTGGTCCACCATCCTTCGCTTGGTCTACAACAAACTCTGACGATCAATGGCCGCCGCCATCACGGCGCGCGGCGGGTACGCGCCACGCAGCTCATGCCAACGTACGGCGAGCAGATCCAGGAATCCGCGCACTCCCGACACGACGTTGACTTTGCTTTCGCGTCCATAGACCCACGTGATCGGAATCTCGCGAACGACGAGATCCGCGCGGCGCGCAAGAAAAAGAATTTCGACGTCGAAACCAAATCCATCGAGCTGTTGCAGCGGAAACAACACTTGCGCCGCCCGGGCGCTGAACAGCTTGAAGCCACACTGCGTATCGTCGATTCCGCGCAGCAGCAGCAACTTCACCGCCCAATTGAACACGCGCCCAATCACATGGCGTGGCCACGGTTCGCCGACTCGTCGCGCGCCACCGGCTTCGCGCGACCCGACGATGACGTCACCGCCGTGCGCGGCGGCATCGAGAAATCGTTTCAGCTCTGAAATCGGCATCGAGAGATCGGCGTCGGCCAGGAAACGCCACGTGCCGCGCGCCTCGAGCATCCCGCGCCTGACGGCGGCGCCTTTCCCCGCATGCGGGGCACGGACGAGTTTCATGCGGTCATCGGACCTGGCCACGTCCGCGACGATCGCCGCCGTGTCGTCGACGCTGCCGTCGTCGACCACAATCAGTTCGGCGTCGCCACCGAGCCGGTCCAATTCTTCCCGGATGTCATTGATAGTGGCGGAGATCCCTGCCGCTTCGTTAAAGGCGGGTACCACGACGGACAGCGCCGGCCGACGCATCGAAGTCTTGAGGGTAGCACCGGGACAGTTCCTTGACTTCGACCACGGCAGTTCCTACACTTGCCGAGCTTACGTCGGCGCGCGTCGGGGCCGCGGTTCCTCCATTGGCTTCATGTGTCCGCTCATAGAGCGGTCTCGGAGCGCCTGAGATTCACTCAGGCTATCGCGCATCGGAGGACACGGCTATGCCGACCGGGACTATCGCACGTCTTCTCATCGATAAGGGGTTTGGATTCATACGCGATGAGGGCGGCATCGAACACTTCTTCCACCGCAGCGCCGTACGCGGCGCTGTCTTCGAGCTGCTTCGGGAAGGACAGCGGGTGGAGTTCACAGCCGAGGAATCGACCAAGGGTCCCCGCGCCGGAGACGTTCGACTGATCGAAGGGTAATTCTCGAACACAGGCCCGGCCCCGGGCGGGGCCGGGGATCTGCACACAGGCTCCCCGCCTTTTTATTCACTCACACGATTGCCGTTCTGAAGCCGCCCGGTTCAGGCTTCCGCGCGGATGTTTCCCGCGCGCGGTCCTTTCGCCGATGGCTCTTCGTCGAAGCTGACGCGCTGACCTTCGTTCAACTGCTCGAACGCACCCGACGTCACTGAGCTGCGGTGAAAGAACCACTCCTGGCCGCCATCGTCGCGAATGAACCCGAATCCGCGATCTCGGACCAACCGTTTAATCGTGCCGTTCGCCACGTCGACGTACCTCCGCAGGCGATCGACGGATCGCCCTGAGGACGTCCCATCAAGTTTCATTCCACGATACGGCCGACCTGGCTAAACATGGAACATGCGCCGCCATGCGGACAGCGGCTTGAGCTCACCTGTTGCTGGCTGAAGAGTGAATACCTGCTGCGCGACGGCTGATGCGAACGCAGTGTCCGCAGTCAGCACGACGCTCGTGACGGCGCGCTGCCGGATGAGGCGCGCGTACTCGGCCGCGAAACGGGCGAGGTCGCCGGCGTCCAGCGACGCGTTCGGATGTTCTGATAACAGAATTCTCGGGTCTGGCGCGAGCGCTCGGCCGAGACGTACTCGCAGCCTGGATTCGGTGCTGAGTGCCGCGAGGGGCTGGCGTAACTGATCTGGGGAGAGACCTACTTCCGTCGCCACGGCCACGACCTTGGTACGCACCGCATCGCGCACCTCGTGCAACGCCATCGTCAGCGGCATGGTCAGATTCTCCTCGACCGTCATGTTGTCGAGCAGCACCTGACGCTCACTGACGATGCCAAAGCAGTCGAGCGAGGACAGCCATGTGGCGCCATCCTGAATGTCAACGGTACGCCGTCCGAAGATCTCGATGTTGCCGGTGTCAGGAATCGTTGCGGCGGTAAGCAGGTTGACGAACACTTCCGCGGCAGCGCGATCGAATCCCAGCAGCGCGATGGATTCACCTTCACGGACGTCGAGTTCCCGCACGCGAAGCGGACGCAGCGCGCCGTAGTCCTTCTGAAGGTCGCGGATGTGAATCGCTGGCGCTGAAGCGTCAGGCATGCGCAGCAGCATCGCGCAGCCGGATCCACTCGTCCACCGGCAGCGCGACGGCGCCCGGTTCGCATCCATGGTCCGCGTCACCATGAAAATCGGAGCCACCTGTGGCGAGCAGCTTCAGCTGCGATGCGATGTTGCGGTACCGATCGACAGCCCCGGCGTCGTGATCCGGATGATAGAGCTCGATTGCATCAAGACCCGCTTCCGCGTACGCGGAAATGCGTGAATCGACGTCGGTCTGGCCGGGATGAGCGAGCGACACCAGACCGCCTGCGGCGTGCACGACGTCGATCACTTCACGCGGTGCAGCGCCACTTCGCGCAACGAACGCGGGACGGCCCGTTGCCAGCCATCGCTCGAACGCCTCGCGAGTGTCGGCGACATATCCGGCGGCGACCATCGCCCGGGCGACCTGCGGCCGCCCCACCGAACGTCCGCGTTGCTCCCGGGCCTGCGTTAGCAGCGATCGGGTATCGATCCGCATCCCAAGCTGCGCCAGGCGCAGCCCCAGCGCCTCGACGCGGGCAATCCGATGCGCGCGCTGCTGCGCGAGGAACGCCTCCAATTTAGGATCACATGGATCCATGAAGTACCCCAGCATATGGACGTCGCGGCCGTTTTCGACGGCCGTGATCTCGATGCCGGCAACCACGTTGATGCCGCACGCCACTGCCGCCGACTGAACCTCCGGGATGGCTGCGACCGTGTCGTGATCGGTGACGGCCATCACGGTAACGCCGGCGCGCGACGCGCGGTCAACCAGTTCGTGCGGCGCGCAGCGGCCGTCCGAAGCGGTGGTGTGGAGGTGGAGGTCAATCACCGCGCGGAGGCGCGATGCGAGGCCGACGAACCGTGCCGGGGCGGCGCTTTGCGGTTGCGGCCCTGCCGCTTCACGAGCGCGCGGTACTCACGGACCAGAAGGTCGAGATGGTCGCGCTCCTCGTCAGCGAATTCGAGGAATATCTGCTTGCCTTCCGAGTCCTCGAACCGTTCGCCATATTTCTTGAAAAAGCGGTGCGAGTTCCGCTCGCAGCGGATGCCAATCAGCAGCGCCTGCTGATCGTTGACGCCGCGAAGAAGCCTATCCGCTCCTTCGGCAAACAACCCGTTTGCCGCGCCCTTGAAGAACAGAAACGTCGGGCGCGACTCGAGCTGCGGGTCGCGAGAGAGCAGCTCACGATACCGTCCTTCGAGCTTGCCCAGGTGCTCCTTTTCTTCCGCCGCGAGATCCTGGAACACCTTGCGACCACGTGTGTCGCGCGCAATTCGAGCGGCTCTCGAATAGAACTCAAGCCCGCTACGCTCGGTCGCAATCGCAATGCGCAGCGCATCGCGCGCGAACAGAAGGTCCGTGTGGCCGGGTTCCGATGTCGCATGGCGACCGGTCCGGCACTGCTCGCAGGTTCCGTAAATCTGGACAACGCTCTGCGACGAGCTGAAGCTGCGCGCCGTCGCCACTTCTTCGATCAGCGCCTCGATGTCCGAGCTCAAGAACTCGAACGACTGGTGACAGGTCTTGCAGATCAGATGGAAGTGCCGCGGCTGACGGTAGGAATGTTCGAACCGGAACCTACCCTCGCCGAAATCAACCTTGCGGGCGATGCCGGCGTCGACCATCCACTGCAGCGTACGATAGACCGTGGCGCGGCTGATTCGCTGGTCTTCGCGACGGATCAGATCGACAAGGTCGTCGGCGCTGAGGTGTCCCTCCTGCCGGAGGAAGACGTTGACGATTTGCTCGCGCTTGCTCGAGCGCTTGCCGCCGTCTGGCTTCAGCCGGCTGAGATCCGGAAGAGCGCTGTTCATCGGTACCCCGCCAGCCTTGGCCGTCGCGGCGCAGACCTTTCAGGTCCGCGGAGTTAGACGCTAAAGGAACTGCCGCACCCGCACGTGGATGTGGCATTCGGATTCTTGATCGTGAACCCGCCGCCCGTCACGGTGTCGACAAAGTCCACCTCGGCGCCTTTCAGATAGCTGATGCTCACCGGATCGATGAAGAGCTTGACGCCGTTGGATTCATACACCTGGTCGCCAACGCCGCCGTTTTCCTCGATCATGAGCCCGTACTGAAAGCCGGAACAGCCGCCGCCCTGCACGAAGACGCGGAGTCCGCTACCGACCTTGCCTTCTTCCGTGAGCAGCTCGTTGATTTTGGAGGCCGCTGCAGAGGAAACATTCACCATTTTTTCGATTCTCCCGGGGACACACCCCGCAAAAATTATAAACGTCGCGTCTCGGAACCGGCAACCTACGCGCCGAGGGCCGCCAGCTCTTTGGCCGATTCCTGCTCAATTTCCTTATGCAAACTGTTGCCGTGCGCGTCCATGGTCACGATGGCCGGAAAATCTTTGACCGTCAGGTGCCACATCGCTTCGGGGGTGCCGAACTCCGTCAGTGAGACGCCATCGACGCTCGTAATGGTCCGGGCATAGAACTGAGCCGCCCCGCCGATAGCGTTGAGGTATACGGCACCTGCCTCTTTCATCGCCGCGAGCGTTCTGCCACCCATCCCACCCTTGCCGATGATGGCTCGAACGCCGTATCGCTTGATGACATCGGCCTGATACGGCTCTTCACGAATGCTGGTCGTCGGACCTGCGGCGGTCACCTTCCATCCGCTGCTTTCCTTCACGACCACTGGTCCGCAGTGGTAGAGGACAGTGCCGTTCATATCGACGGGTGGATCGTGTTTCATCAGATACGCGTGCACGGCATCTCGGCCGGTGTATGCGCGGCCGGAGACGAGAACCACGTCACCCACCTTCAGCGAGCGAACCTGCTCCTCGGTGAGCGGAGACTGAAGAGCAACCTCGCGGCCGGTGCGCCGGAAGCCTGCCTGATCGGCCATATGGATCATGGGATTGGCGGGATCGCGATACAGCCACTGCGAAATCGCACCCGTTTTCGCGTCGAGCACCACGCCGAGCCGCCGGAACGCCCAGCAGTCGTATGCAACTGAAACGAAGAAGCTGGCAGGCAGCCGGTTCTGCGCGCCGACCTTGCAACCGATCAGCGAGACGCGGCCGCCGAATCCCATCGTCCCGATGCCGAGCCTGTTCACTTCGCCCATGATCGACGCTTCGAGTTCGGCCAGCCTCGGATCGGGATTCACGTCCTCGAGGGTCCGAAACAACTGCTCCTTCGCGTGAACGTACCCCGACGTGCGATCGCCGCCGATGCAGACGCCGACCGCGCCGGGTGCGCATCCTTTGCCCTGCGCGTTCCAGACGGCGTGCAGGATGCATTTGCGGACACCTTCGAGCGTGCGGTCGGCGCGTCCCAGGTTCGGCAGTTCCGTGGGGAGCGAGTACTGCGCGTTCATGTTTTCGCAGCCGCCGCCCTTGAGAATCAGCTTCACCTCGATCTCGTCACGTTCCCACTGTTCGAAGTGAATGATGGGAGTGCCGGGGCCGAGGTTCGTGCCTGAGTTTTCGCCGGTGATCGAGTCAACCGAATTAGGCCTCAGCTTTCCGCGGCGCGTCGCCTCCACCACCGCATCCACAATCTGTCTCCGCATCTCGATCTGGTTGGCGCCGACCGGCGTCTTCACCTCGAAGGTCGGCATGCCGGTGTCCTGGCAAATGGCCCCTTCACAGTCGGCGGCCAGGTCGATGTTCTCGGCGATGATCGCGAGCGCCTGACCCGACTGCGTTGCCCGCGGCTCCACCGCCATTGCTGTCTTCATCGCCGCGCGAACGTCGGGCGGAAGATCGGTCGACGTCTTCACAACCAGCGCAAGCACGCTGTCGAAAAACTGAGGAAGCATATCTGGACAGTATAATTCGTGGTACGTAGAGGCCGGCTTCAGCCGGCCGGCCATCATGCAGTTTCGAACCGAGCGCGATCCTCTCGGTGAGTACGACGTTCCTGCCGACGCCTATTACGGCATCCAGACCGCCAGAGCCGTAGAAAACTTCCGCATCAGCGATCTGCGCGCTCCAGCGGATCTCATCGTCGCGACCGTCCTCATCAAGCGCGCAGCCGCCGAAGCAAACCAGGCGCTCGAACGGCTCGACGCGCGCGTGGCACGGGCGATTGTCCAGGCCTGCGACGAAATCCGCGACGGTGCGCTGCGCGATCAATTCGTCGTGGACGTTTATCAGGCCGGGGCCGGCACCTCTCACAACATGAATGCGAACGAGGTGATCGCCAACCGCGCCGCCGAGATTCTCGGTGGGTCGCGAGGCGACTACTCACTCGTCCATCCGAACGATCACGTCAACATGGGACAATCGACCAATGACGTGTTTCCGACCGCGACGCGCCTCGCTCTGTTGATCAGGATGCGTCCCCTTGTCGACGCGGGGCGTGGGCTGGCGTCGGCGCTGCGTGAAAAGGCGGACGCGTTCGCGCATGTCCTCAAGGTGGGGCGCACGCATCTGCAGGATGCCGTGCCAATGACCCTCGGTCAGGAGTTCGGCGGCCATGCGGCATGTATCGAGCGGGGCGTGGACGATGTGGAGCAGGCGGCGGAGCAACTGAAAGAGCTCAATCTCGGCGCAACGGCCGTCGGCACGGGCCTCAACGCCGGTGACGACTATGCGCGTCTTGCTGTGTCGAACCTGGCGCGAGCGCTCGCGGTCGACCTCGTTCCTGCCGCGAACCGTTTTCGCGTGACGCAGAGCATGGGGGATGTCGTCGCCTACTCGGGCGCGACGCGGCGCCTGGCGGTGGAGCTCTCAAAGGTGGCAAGCGACCTGCGGCTGTTGAGCAGCGGCCCTCGCGCGGGGCTCGCCGAGGTCGTACTTCCGGCGGTTCAACCAGGGTCGTCGATCATGCCGGGTAAAGTAAATCCGTCGATCCCGGAAATGGTCAATCAGGTCTGCTACCAGGTGTTCGGCTGCGACACGACGGTGTGCGCGGCGGCCGAAGCCGGGCAACTCGAGCTCAACGTGATGATGCCTGTGATCGCGTGGAACGCGCTCCACGCGTCGACGATCCTGGCAAACGCGATGAGCACGCTCGAAGTGCTCTGTGTCGAGGGCGTTCAGGCAGACGAGGCGCGGTGCCGCGAGCTGCTCGATCGGAGCACGGCGGTTGCCACTGCGCTCAGCCCTTACCTCGGATACGCGAAGACGGCGGAGATTGCGAAGGAATCGGTGCGCACAGGCAAGCCGATTCGTGAGATTGTCCTGGAGCGCGATCTTATTGCGCCCACGCAGCTGGATGAGATCCTGTCAGTTGAAGCGATGACTGAACCCGGTGTGCCCGGTAAGGAAAAAGCGAAATGATCGCGCACGCGAAGGCGGACCTGAAGGTCCGCCTCTACGTACTGCTCGCGTTAATGATGATCGTAGAGGCGGGCCTTCAGGCCCGCCCGCAGACCCGCCCCACGGAACAACGGACGGGCCATCTCTTTCCTCCGGAAAATCTTGGTCTTCTCGAGAGCCCCGACCGCGACGCGTGGCAGAAACCCGAGCAGATCATGGACGCGCTCGGCATCGCAGAAGGCTCGAAGGTCGCCGATATCGGTATCGGCTCCGGTTGGTTCACGATCCGGCTCGCACGCCGCGTCGGACCCAACGGACTCGTGTATGCGGAGGATGTCCAACGTCAGATGCTCGAGGCGACGCGCCGCCGGGTCAGCCGCGAGGGACTGAAGAACGTCGAGACCATTCTCGGGACCGACACCAATCCAAATCTGCCGCCACGCACGCTCGACGCGATTCTCATTGTCGACACGTATCCGGAAGTCGATGAACGGGTCACGTTTCTTCGAAACCTCGCTGCGGCATTGAAGCCGAACGGACGCATTGGCATCGTGAACTACAAACCAGGACGGGGCGGACCCGGACCTGCACCAAATGAGGGCGTGCGCGTTGACAGCACTGCGGTCGAAGCGGATGCGCGCGCCGCAGGGCTGCACGTCCTGCGGCGCGAGAACCTTCCCTTCCAGTACTTGATGGTCCTCGGCCAATAGCCGTGCGCATTGCGCTCACCATCGCCGGCAGCGATTCAGGCGCGGGCGCTGGTATCCAGGCCGACCTGAAGACCTTCGCTGCACATGGCGTCTACGGCGTCAGCGCCATTACGGCTGTCACCGCGCAGAACACGACGGGCGTTATCCACGCGGAACCGTTGCAGGCGGATGTGGTGACGGCACAGCTCGAAGCCGTCATGTCGGACTTCGGTGCGCACGCCGCCAAAACCGGAATGCTCGCCAACGCCGCCATTGTGGAAGCCGTCGCGGCCGCGGCGCAGGACCTCGAACTTCCATACCTTGTCGTGGACCCCGTGATCGTCTCTTCGAGCGGCGACCCGCTGCTCGACGATGAAGGGGTGTTGGCGCTCAAGAAGGAGCTCGTTGGTCGCGCGCACGCGGTGACGCCGAATATCCCGGAAGCCGAAGTCCTCTCCGGCGTATCCATCCGTAGCGAACAGGACGTGCGTGAGGCCGCCCGGCGTCTATTCGCTCTCGGGCCAGTCCATGTGGTGATCACCGGCGGCCACACCCCGCAAACCTCGAATCGGTCCTCGTCGGGAGTGTCCGATCGCATCGTGGATCTCGTGTACGACGGTGACGTGTTCACCGAGTACGTAACAGAGCGCGTTGCCGGGCGTCACACGCACGGGACCGGCTGCGCCTTCTCCGCCGCGATCACGGCGCACCTCGCTCTGGGGCGCTCGGTGCACGAGGCCATACCCCTGGCGCAGGCATATGTTGCCGGTGCGATCCGCCATGCGCCACGGCTCGGCGCCGGCTCGGGACCGATCAACCACTTCTGGCGTCTCGATATTGATAAGGCTGGCCGGCTGTAAACTGCATACATGTCGGTGCCGCAGGTGGCCGTCACCTCCGCGCCTCTCGATTCAGAGGCACTCGTCGCGCTGGTCGACAAAACGGGTGACGGTGCGGTGGTGACCTTCGCCGGCCTCGTCAGGGATCACAACCAGGGTCGCCAGGTGCAGTTCCTCGAGTACGAGGCGTACGAGCCGCTCGCTATTCGCGCGCTGCAGCGAATCGTCGACGAGGCGCGCGAGCTCTGGCCTGGGGCTCGCGTCGCGGTGCATCACCGTCTCGGACGGCTGGAGATTGGCGAGGCAAGTATCGTGATTGCAGCGGCATCGCCGCATCGCGCAGACGCATTCGCCGCGTGCCGATACACGATCGAGCGCGTCAAGCAGATCGTGCCAATCTGGAAGCGGGAGCATTTCGACGGCGGCGATGTCTGGCTGGAAGGCGCAACGGCCGACCCGGATGACGAGGCGGCGCGTGAGAAGGCGTACCGCACCGCATGCGCGTGACCGTGCGGCTGTTTGCGCGACTGCGCGATCTGACGGGCACCGGCGAGCTGACGCGAGAGGTGCCGCCTCACGCCACCGCGCGGCAGGTATGGAACGACCTCGTCCTCGAGTGGCCCGCGCTCGGCGAGTACGAGAAGACGATGTCGGTGGCGGTAAACGCGGAATATGCCCGGATGACCGCGGAGGTGCATGACGGCGACGAGGTCGCGTTCATGCCGCCGGTCTCGGGTGGGTGATCATGATGAGCGGGGGCCGGCTTTAGCCGGCCCAGGAGAGCGATGTTCGACAAACTTCTCAGCGTCGAGAACAAGTACGACGAGCTGATGACAAAGCTCGGCACGGCGGAAGTGCAGGCGGACGCGGCCGAGTATCGCCGATCCGCCAAAACGCTTTCGGAGCTCGAGCCGCTCGTGCAGAAGTTTCGCGAGTACAAGGGCGTCCAGGGGGACATCACGGGCGCCCAGGAGCTCGTCAACGGCAACGACGCCGAGATGCGCGAGCTGGCGCGTGAAGAGCTGAAAACGCTCGAGAGCCGGCGCGACGCGCTGCTGTACGAGCTCAAGATCCTCCTCATTCCCAAGGATCCCAACGACGAGAAGAATGTCATCCTCGAAATCCGCGCCGGTACCGGCGGCGACGAGGCGGCGCTCTTTGCCGCCGACCTGTTCCGGATGTACAGCCGATACGCCGAGCGGCAGGGGTGGCGCATCGAGGTGATGTCGTCGAGCGAGAGCGGGACCGGTGGCCTGAAGGAAGTGATCGCGTCGATCGACGGCCGGGGCGTCTACAGCAGACTGAAGTACGAAAGCGGGGTCCACCGGGTGCAGCGTGTACCCGCCACCGAAGCCAGCGGACGCATCCACACGTCGACGGCAACGGTGGCGGTGCTACCCGAAGCAGAGGAGGTCGACGTCCAGATCAACGAAAAGGATCTTCGCATCGACACGTTCTGCTCCAGCGGCCCTGGCGGCCAGAGCGTGAACACCACCTACTCCGCGGTGCGGCTCACCCACATCCCGACGGGGCTCGTCGTGTCGCAGCAGGACGAAAAATCTCAAATCAAAAACCGCGCGAAGGCAATGAAGGTCCTTCGGGCCCGTCTCTACGAAATGGAAATGCGAAAGCAGCAGGAGGCGCTGGCGAAGGAGCGCCGCGGACAGGTCGGCACCGGCGAGCGCGCGGAAAAAGTGCGGACCTATAACTTTCCGCAGAGCCGCATCACCGACCACCGGATCAACTTCACCACGCACCGGCTGCACGACGTACTCGAGGGCGATCCCGGTGAGCTGATCGATCAACTCACCACGTTCTACAACGCCGAAAAGCTCAAGGAAGCCACCACCGTATAAATGGGGGCCGACCCCATTTCGCTTTCCGTGACCCTGGCTGCGGCGCGCGCGCGGCTCGTCGCCGCCGGCATCCAGCCTGACGAGGCCGCCGTCGATGTGGACGTCTATGCCACCACGATCCTCGGGTGGGATCGGGCGACGTTGCTGCAGAACTTGCGTCAGGCTACTCCGGCCGCTCTTGAACCACAGTTCTCTCAGTGGATTGCGCGACGCGAGCACCGCGAGCCGACGGCGTACATCGTCGGGTCGCGCGAATTCTGGGGACGACAGTTTGTCATCACGTCAGCGGTGCTGATCCCGCGGCCCGAAACCGAATTCATCATCGAAGAGGCGCTCATGCACCTTCGCGCGTTCGCAGCACCGCGAATCGCGGATATCGGTACGGGCAGCGGCATTCTTGCGGTAACGCTTGCCGACGAGGTGCCCTCCGCGAGGGTGACGGCGACCGATCTTTCGTCCGATGCCCTGAAGGTGGCCAAGCAGAATGCCGAGCGACACGGTGTGGACATGCGAGTCACTTTCCGGAACACGTCGTACCTTGATGGTGTTCCCGGCACCTTTGATCTGATCGTCACGAACCCGCCGTACGTGCGCGACGGCGACAAGGCCGCGCTCACCCGCGACGTGCGTCACGAACCGGATATGGCGCTTTTCGGCGGACCCGACGGGCTGCGCGATGTCGCGGGTGTCCTGGATGCGGCGGTTGAGAAGCTGACGCCAGGCGGCTGGTTCGTGATGGAGTTCGGCTACGGCCAGGAAGAGGACGTTCGGCGACTCGTCGAAGCGCGCCGCGCATTACGCCTCGATCGCATCCGCGACGACCTTCAAGGCATCGCACGCACGGCTATCATTCAGAAACCATGAGCGACTGTCTCTTCTGCACGATCATCGCGGGCGAGATCAAGGGCACCATCGTCCATCAGGACAACGACCTCGTCGCCATCAAGGACATCAACCCGCAGGCGCCGTTGCATGTGCTCATCATCCCGCGTCGCCACATCGCGACGATCAACGACCTGACGCTGGCCGATGACGCGCTGGTGGGATCGATGTTCCGCGCGGCAGCGGTGCTGGCGAAGCAGCATGGGTACGCGGAACGCGGTTACCGGACGGTGTTCAACTGCAACAGCGAGGCGGGCCAATCGGTCTTCCACATCCACCTGCATTTGCTCGCAGGCCGGCCGATGGCGTGGCCGCCCGGTTAGAGGGTTCGACGGGGCCCCGCGATAACCACTGCCGCACGCGCCGGATTCAGAATGGCGCGCGCTGCGGCGTGCACGTCGTCACGAGTGACGCGCGCGAGCAAGTCGGGCACTCGGACGTCGTAGTCCATTCCGAGGTCGAAGAATTCAACCGTCTGCAGGAAGTTCGCGATGCCGATGTTCGTTTCCAGGCGACGCGGCAGCGAGCCAATCAGGAACTGACGCGACTCGGCGAGCTCGCGATCGGTCGGCCCCTCCGCGGCCATTCGCGCAATCTCTTCATCGATTGAGGCAAGCGCGCGATCGACGTTGGCAGGATTGACGCCGGCGCGAATCAGGAGCGGACCGGGAATGACGTTGGCATCCAGCGCGCTGAACACGTAATACGCCATCCCCTGGCGCTCGCGGATGCTGTCGCCCAGGCGGCCGCCAATTGAGTACTCGCCGAGGATGTTGTTCATCAGCCAGCAGGCAGAGAACGCCGGGTCCGATCGAGTAATCGTCGTGAACCCGTAGGCGATATCCGCCTGCGCTTTGTTCATCATCGGGATCACGCGCATCCGGCGCTCGCTCGGAGGTTCAATGACCGGAAATTGCGGCCGCCCGGTTGCCGCCGCTTTCCAACCCGCGAACGCGCGATCGGCGGATTCGATGCCCCGTTTCGGATCGAGATCGCCAACGATCACGAGCGAGAGCGAATCGGGTGCAAAGCGGGCGGTGTGAAATGCCTGTATCGACGAACGGCTGATTCGTTCAACCGTCTCCACCGTACCGCGTGGCCGGCGGCCGTACGGATGCACCGGCCCGTAGAGCAGCGAGAGAAGCCCCTCCGCCGCCATCGCCGCCGGATTGTCTTCGTCCTGGCGAATCATCGTGACAATTTCGCCCCGCCGGGTTTCTACCTCGCGGTCGGGAAAAGCCGGATGCATCACGATGTCGGCAAGCGTTGCGAGGATTGGATCCAGGTCTTCCACCAGACACGTGCAGACGAGCGACAACGCGTGACGGTTCACCGCAATCGCCAGCGAAACGCCACGGAAATCGAGCCGTTCCGCGAGGTCATCCGCCGTATGCGATGCGGTGCCCCGATCAATGGTCCGTGAGACGAAATGCGAAACGCCCGGCTCGGGCGGCGGATCGAAGATCGTTCCCGCTTCGAACGTCGCGTGGACCGTCACCGCAGGCGTTGCGCCGGAATGTTTGGCGATGACTCGAACACCGTTGTCGAGGACGGATCGGACGGGTGCGAGGCCCCGTTGCTCCAGCGTGGTCATCGCGTGTATTCGGTCGCCGGGCCGGCGCCCGCGCCTTCCCCTGCAGGGGGTGCCCCTTCGTCCGTTGGAGGTTGCGGATCGAACCAGCCGATCGTCCGGTTCGTGCTTTTAAAGCGGGTCGACGCGGCCTCGCCAACCTGCTGCAACGTGACAGCGTCGACGCGCGCGGCAAGCGAGGGCACCAGGCGCCAGCTTGTAATCGTTTCGAAATAACCGAGCTGGTGCGCAATGTTCGAAATACAGTCGCCTTCGAAAATGAGGCGGGCACGAAGCTGATTCTTGGCTTTCTGCAGCTCCTGTTCGGTGATGCCGTGACGACGAACGGCATCAAGTTGCGCCAACGTCGTCTCTTCGACGACGCTGAGCGACGTCCCTTCCGTTGCGGTCGCCGAAATCGTGTAGAGATACGGTTCGTTGGTCGGCACCAGCCCGCCGCTGACCGCGGACGCGAAGCCTCCGTCCACCAGCGCGCGATAAAGCCGCGCACTTCGTTGGGGAGCAGGCGTACGGAAGCTTGCCCAGAGATTGACCCCTTTGGCGCCCGTCAGAACTGCATCGAGAACCAGCAGCGGAAAAAAGTCGGCCTCCTGGATCGACGGCGCGTGATAGCCGACCTTGAAGTACGCCGTCGTTCCCTGGCGTGACACGGTCACGCGCCGTTCGCCGAGCTGTTCGGGCTCGCGCGTCGGCGCAACCTTGACGATGTCGCGAGGCTGAATGGCGCCGAAGTGATGTGCCACCCGCCGCATCACGTCATCACGGTCCACGTCGCCGACGATGACGAGCGCCGCATTGTTCGGCACGTAAAACCGTCGGTAATAACTGTAAAGATCCTCGCGCGTCATCGTCTGCAGGTCGCCAAGCCACCCGATGGTTGGATGGCCGTACGGGTGCGCGCGAAACGCGGTCGCGGTTAACTCCTGATCGAGCAGCTGATCGGGATCGTTCTCTCCACCCTGCAGCTCCGAGATGATGACTGTTCGTTCGGACTCGCAGTCCGAGGGGTCGTACAAACAGTTCGCCATCCGCTCGGCTTCGATGAAGAGCATCCGATCGAGCACATCGCGCGTGGCGGTCTCGGTGTAGGTGGTCTGATCGATCCAGGTGTAGCCGTTCCAGTAGCCGCCGAACTGTTCGATGATGCCTTTCACCTTGTCGCGCGGAATGTTCGTGGTGCCCTTGAAGTTCATGTGCTCGACCCAGTGCGAGACACCTGTCAGGCCAGGACCTTCATTCTTCGAACCGACGCGATACCAGCACCACACCGAGGCGAGCGGCGCCGTACGCACTTCCTGCACGAGCACACGCAGTCCGTTGTCGAGCACCTGTTCGTGTACCCCTCCGTGCTCGTCATCGACGAGCGGCATCAGCGACACAGCGCTCTCTGATCCTTCTCTCCGCGCATCCACGCTCGCATTATAGGTCGCCGCATCGGGATACAATTTGATCGCATGCCCGAGTGGAAAGACACGGTGAACCTGCCTCGCACAGGTTTTCCGATGAAAGCCAATCTGCAGACCGCCGAGCCGGACGCGATTGCGCGCTGGGACGCGATGAACCTCTACGGCCGCATCCGCGAGAAGCGACGCGGCGCGCCGAAGTTCGTCTTTCACGACGGGCCGCCCTATGCCAACGCACAGATTCATCTCGGCACGGCGCTCAACAAGATCCTCAAAGACATCGTGATCAAGTCACGAACGATGGCCGGATTCGATGTGCCGTACACGCCCGGGTACGACTGCCATGGTTTGCCCATCGAGCTGAAGGTCGATCGCGAGCTCGGACCAAAAAAGCGCCAGATGTCGATCGTCGACATCCGCCGCGCCTGCCGCGACTACGCGGGCCGCTACATCGACGTGATGACCGCCGAATTCAAGCGGCTGATGGTGTTCGGCGACTGGGATCACTATTACGTGACGATGAATCCGCGGTATCAGGGGGATATCGCGCGCGCGCTCGGCAAGTTTGTCGAGCGGAGCCTGGTCTACAAAGGGAAGAAGCCGGTCCACTGGTGCATCCACTGCCGCACCGCACTGGCGGAAGCCGAAGTCGAGTACGAAGACCATTCTTCGCCATCGATCTACGTCGAATTTCCGCTCGCCGCCTCGAGTGCCGCCGACCTGGCCGCGCTGGCGCCATCGCTGAAGGGACGCGACGTTTCCGTTCTGATCTGGACGACGACGCCATGGACCATCCCGTCGAACCTGGCGATCGCATTCCACCCGGAGTACGAGTACGGCGCGTACGACGTCGACGGCCGCGCCGTCATCGTCGCCGAGCAGCTGGCGGAGTCGGTGGGCAGGATCGTCGGGCGTCCGTTCGGACAGCCGATCGCCAGGTTGAAAGGCGTGCAGCTCGAGGGCATCAACTTCCGGCATCCGCTCTACGAGCACGACTCGGTTGGGGTACTCGGCGAGTACGTCACGCTCGAGGCGGGCACGGGGGCGGTGCACACGGCGCCGGGTCATGGTGCGGACGATTTCCTGACGGGAAGGAAGTACGGTCTCGACATCTACGCACCGGTTGATGCCGGCGGGCATTTTCTCGAGACGGTTGGCCTGTTCGGCGGACAGCGCGTATTCGATGCAAATCCCAAGGTCGAGGAAGCGCTCGCCGCTCGCGGTCGCTTGTGGCATCGCGAGGTATTCGCGCACCAGTACCCACACTGCTGGCGGTGTCACAACCCCGTTATCTTTCTTGCCACCTCGCAGTGGTTCGTGCGTATGGACGGTGACCCGGCGATTACAAGCACCGACGGGACGACGCGTACGCTGCGTGCAGCCGCGCAGCACGGCATCGATCACGAAGTGAAATGGATTCCCGCCTGGGGCCGCGACCGTATCTACAACATGGTCAGCAATCGGCCGGACTGGTGCATATCGCGGCAGCGTGTCTGGGGCGTACCGATTCCAGCCGTCGACTGCAAGTCATGCGGCGAAGCGATTCTGACGACGGCGCTGGTCGAACGGGCAGCGGACGTGTTCGAACGCTACAACGCGGATGCGTGGTACGAACGTCCAATCGAGGAATTCCTGCCGCAAGGGTTCGCGTGCCCGTCGTGCGGTGGGACGTTGTTCGAACGCGAGCGCGACATCCTTGACGTCTGGTTCGATTCTGGGTCCAGTCATGAAGCGGTGCTCGCCCGGTCGCCCGACCTGGGGTGGCCAGCAGACATGTACCTCGAAGGCAGCGATCAGCATCGCGGCTGGTTTCAAAGCTCGTTGCTCGTCGCGCTGGCCACGCGGGGACGGCCGCCGTATCGCGAGGTCCTGACCCACGGCTTTCTTATCGACCTCGAAGGCCGCAAGATGTCGAAATCGGTCGGCAACGCCATCTCCCCGCAGGAGGTCATCAAGGAAAGCGGCGCCGAAATCATCCGTTTGTGGGTCGGCTCGACCGAGTTCACCGAGGAGCTCCGTGTCAGCAAAGAGATTCTGACCCGCGTCATTGACAGCTACCGGAAGCTGCGGAACACCTGCCGGATTCTGGTCGCCAATCTGTACGACTTCGACCCGGCAGTCGACCGCGTGCCGATCAACACACTCGACGCACTCGATCGCTATGCGCTGGCCAGGTTCGCGGTCGCCGCGAACCGCGCGCTTGACGCGTACGAGACATACGACTTCTCCACGGTCACGCAGACGCTCAACACGCTCGCGACCGTCGACCTGAGCGCCTTCTACGTGGATGTGACCAAGGATCGGATGTACACGCTCGGCGCACGTTCCCGCGAGCGACGCTCGACACAAACGGCGATGTATCTGATCTGCGACGGGCTGGCTCGTCTTCTGGCGCCGATCCTTCCGGTAACGGCGGACGATCTATGGCGGCACATGCCCGGGAAGCGTTCCGAGTCCATCCATCTGGAAGAGTTGCCCAGGGTCGATGACCTGCTCGCGCCTGACCTGGTTCAGGTCTGGGACCGGCTGATGGAAGTTCGCGATCTGGTCAACGCGGCGCTCGAGGAACAACGCAAGTACAAGGTCATCGGCAACTCACTGGGCGCCAGTGTCGCGTTGACAGCTACCGGTCCGATCGCCGCCCTGCTCGATCAGTACAGAAACCAACTGCCAACGCTCTTCATCGTGTCGGATCTGACGCTCAATCTTGGGGAAGCAACCGGCGTTGATCAGGTACGGGTCGATGTCGGTAAAGCGCGCGGAGTCAAATGCGAACGCTGCTGGCGGTATGTGCCGTCGGTCAGAACCGAGCCGGACTGGTCAGGCATCTGCGACCGCTGCGTCGAAGCGCTCGCCGAGCCAGTGAATTCCTGACGCGTGGCTCGATACTCCAGGCAACCCGATCTCTGGATCGCTCTGGCCGTCGTCGTGCTGGATCAGATCGTCAAGGCGATCATCAGGCGCGAGATCGAGCTCAATGAAAGCATTCCGGTTATTCCCGGCTTCTTCGACCTGACGCGCGTCCATAACACTGGCACCGCGTTCGGATTCATGAACGCGACCGATTTTCCGTTCAAGACCGTCATCCTCGCGTGTGTCGCCATTGGCGCACTGGCGGCGCTCGCGATGTACGCCGCGACGCTGCCTGCCAACCAGTGGCTGGCTCGGATTGGCCTCGCATTGATTCTGGGTGGAGCTGCCGGAAACCTGATCGACCGCATCACGGAAGGCTACGTCGTCGACTTCGTCGATTTGTACTGGTCAGGCTGGCACTTCTGGGCGTTCAACGTCGCCGATGCGTCCATTACCGTCGGCGTCGCATTGATGATTCTCGATTTACTGGGAGCGGGGAGCCGTCATGTATCCCGAGCTGTTTAGCATCGGACCAATCACCATCTATACGTACGGCGTCCTGCTCGCGGCCTCGTACCTGCTCGGCTTGCAATTCGCGAGAGTTCGAGCCCGCAGATGGGGGCTCGATCCCAACCGCGTCCTCGATCTCGGCATCTACATCATCATCGCCGCCCTTGTCGGCGCGAAACTGCTGCTCCTGGTCACCGATTTCGGCCAGTTCCGCGCCTCGGCGGCCGATCTCCTCTCGTTTGCGCGATCCGCCGGTGTCTTCTACGGAGGGCTGATCGCGGCAATCGCCGTCGCCTTCTGGTACATCTACCGGCACGGCATGCCCTTCTGGACGACGTGTGATGCGTTCGCGCCGGCAATCGCGCTGGGGCACGTCACGGGACGGCTCGGATGTTTTGCGGCGGGTTGCTGCTACGGCAAGCCGGCAAATGTCCCGTGGGCCGTCGTCTTCACGAATCCGGCAGCGGCGGCGAATGTCGGCACGCCGCTTGGAATTCCGCTCCATCCGACACAGCTGTACGAGTCAGGCGCCGAACTCCTGATTTTGATCGTGCTGCTCGCGACCGAGCGCCGCGGACGGCCATTTCCCGGGCGGACGTTCTGGCTCTACATGATTCTGTATGGCGTGTCGCGGTACATCATCGAGTTCTATCGCGGCGATCCTCGGGGCATCATCTTCGGCGTTTCCACCTCTCAGTTCATCTCACTGCTACTGGTACCGCTTGCGATTGCGATGCTGATCTGGCTGCGGCGCTCAACCCCGGAGACGCCACAGCGGATGACACGCCGGCGCAGGATGGCAGCCTAGGCACGAAGGTCACGACGGTTACGAAGAACACGAGGAACGCCGGCCGTGAGTTCGAGTGCACTATCACCGCTGAATCGGCGGGGCAGCGCCTCGATCGGTTTCTCGTTTCCGTCCTGGCGGATCACTCGAGGTCGCAAATCCAGAAACTGATCGCAGACGGACGCGTGCGCGTTGGCGCACGCGAGGTGCGCCCCAACCTTGCCGTGCATGCGGGCGATCGCGTCATCGTAGACCTGCCTGAGCCGGTGCCGACGTCAGTTCAGCCCGAAGCGGCGCCGCTGGAGATTCTGTATCAGGACGGCGACGTCGTCGTCGTCAACAAACCGCCGGGAATGGTCGTTCATCCCGGCGCGGGGCATGCTTCGGGAACGCTCGTGAACGCGCTGCTCCACCACATCTCGGATTTGAGCGGTATTGGAGGCGAGGTGCGCCCCGGCATCGTCCATCGGCTCGATCGCGGCACGTCGGGCGTCATGGTCGTCGCAAAAAACGACGCGGCACATCAGGAACTGTCACGCCAGTTTCACGATCGCGAAGTGGAGAAGGAATACATCGCGCTTGTCTGGGGCGTCGTGCAGTCCGGCCGGCGCATCGAGGCCGCGATCGGCCGGGATCCTGTGAACCGGCAGAAAATGTCCGCGCGATCGCGCCGGGCGCGTGAGGCCGTCACCCGCGTCACACGAGCGTTTCACCTGCCGGGGCTGACGCTTTGCCAGGTGGCCATTCACACCGGCCGCACACATCAGATCCGCGTGCATCTCAGCGCGATCGGCCACCCGATCGTCGGCGACGCGTTGTACGGCGGCGTTCATCGCCGGGTGCCGGGCGACATCCGCGCCGTCACCCATCTCCAGCGGCCGTTCCTGCATGCCGAGCGAATCGCCTTCAAACACCCGCGCGACGGCCGCCGAATGGAATTCACGGCGGCATTGCCGGCAGATCTACAGGACGTGCTTGACGCGCTCCCCGGATGGCGCGATCGCGAAAAGGACTGACATGGACAAGCCTGCCGTGCCGCACCAGATCAGAAAGGTCTTCGAAGGACGCGTGTTCTCGGTCGTCGTCGAATCAATCACGACAGCGAAGGGCGGCAAGATGGATGTCGAGATCGTGAGGCACCCGGGTTCGGTCGTCCTCGTCCCGCTGACCGCGAGCAACGAGGTGATTCTCGTCCGCCAGTACCGGCACGCGATCGGACGATCCGCCTGGGAACTGCCCGCGGGGACGCTGAAGCCGAACGAAGAGCCGAAGAAAGCTGCCGCGCGCGAATGTCACGAGGAAATCGGACTGCTGCCGGCGCATCTCGAGGAACTCGGCTCATACTTTCCGACGCCGGGCTATTGCGACGAGGAGATGACCTTCTACAAGGCTACGGGACTCCGGGAAGCGGGTCCGGATGACGAACAGGCCCAGCAGGATGAAGACGAGGACATCGAAAAGCAGGCGTTCGGGCTGGAACAGATCCGCTCGATGATTCGCTCAGGCGAAATCATCGATATGAAAACCGTGGCGGGGGTGGCGTTACTTGGGCGGATGTGAAGACCCGTTCTTGGGCGGGTCTGAAAAGACCCGCCCTACTGAAGGCGCGGTTGCGCGCGTCGTTCGGTTTTCTGGTCGCTGGGAATGACGGCCGGAGGCAGCAGCGCCAGCAGCAGCACTTCGTCGACGCTCTGCACGTAATGCACCGTGAGCTCGCGTCGAAGCTCCTCGGTGAGATCCTCGTTGATGTTCTTCTCGTTCTGCCGCGGCAGGATCACCTCACGGATGCCCACGCGGCGCGCCGCCAGGACCTTCTCCTTGATGCCACCAACCGGCAGCACACGGCCCGACAGCGTAATCTCACCGGTCATCGCGATGTCGCCACGGACCGGACGCCGCGTCAGTTCCGACGCCAGCGCCGTGACCATTGTCACGCCGGCTGACGGACCATCCTTCGGAATCGCACCGGACGGCACGTGCAGGTGTATTTCAGAGCCCTTGAAAAAGTCGGGATCGGCGCCGTAGGTGGCGGCGTGCGCGCGGAACCACGACAGGGCCGCGCGCGCTGACTCTTTCATCACCTCGCCCAGCTGTCCGGTGAGGGTTAACGTGCCGGCGCCGGCCATGCGCGATGCCTCGACGAAGAGCACGTCGCCACCGGCCGGGGTCCAGGCCAGTCCGATGGCAACACCTGGCTCTTTCGTCCGCTCCTCCATCTCTTCGTCGAGGAAATGGGGAGCGCCCAACAGTTCGACAACGACCTCGGGCGTGATGTGGAGCGGCGTCTCGTTACCCTCGGCACGGCGCCGCGCAGCCTTGCGGCAAAGTGCACCGATCTCTCGTTCGAGATTCCTGACACCCGCTTCGCGCGTGTAGCCCCGGATCACCAGTCTGAGCGCATCGTCGGCGATCGTGAGCTGATCCGGCGTGAGACCGTGGTTGGCGATCTGCTTCTGCACCAGGTGATCGCGCGCGATCGCGAGCTTCTCTTCCTCGGTGTACCCCGGAATCTCGAGCAGCTCCATCCGGTCGCGCAGCGCAGGGGGAATCGGATCGAGGATGTTGGCGGTGGTGATGAAGAGCACTTCGGACAAGTCGAACGGCACGTCGAGATAGTGGTCGCGGAACGAGACGTTCTGTTCTGGATCGAGCACCTCGAGCAGCGCCGACGCCGGATCGCCGCGGAAGTCGTTCCCGAGCTTGTCGATTTCGTCGAGGATGAACACGGGGTTCTTGGACTCCGCGCGGCGAAGACCCTGAATGACCTGCCCTGGGAGCGCACCAATATAGGTACGGCGGTGTCCCCGAATTTCGGCCTCGTCCCTCATGCCGCCGAGCGAGACGCGGACGAATTTACGTCCGAGCGATTGCGCGATCGATCGCGCCAGCGATGTCTTCCCGACACCCGGTGGTCCGACGAAGCACAGAATTGGTCCCTTGACTTGGGGATTCAGCTTGCGGACGGCGAGGTATTCGAGGATGCGATCCTTGGCTTTCTCCAGCCCGGAATGATCCGCATCGAGGGTTTGTTTGGTCCGCGGCAGGTCGATGACTTCGTCAGTTCGCTTCTGCCACGGCAAGGCGACCAGCCAATCCAGGTAGGTTCGCGAGACGGTGAACTCGGCGGCCGCGGCAGGCATTTTGGCCAGGCGGTCGAGCTCGCGCAGCGCCTCCTTCTTCACCCCCTCGGGCATTCCGGCCGCTTCGATCTTTTCGCGCAGCTCCTCGATTTCGCGCGTCTGATCGTCGCCTTCCCCGAGTTCCTTCTGAATGGCCTTCATCTGCTCGCGGAGGAAGTACTCGCGCTGGTTTTTTCCGACCTCCGACTGCACCTGGGACTGAATTTTCGAACCGAGCTCGAGAACCTCGAGCTCCTTGATAAGAACTCTGTTCAGCGTATCGAGCCGCGCATGCACCTCGCGCGTCTCCAGGACCTCCTGCTTCACCTGGGTGCTGATGGTCGTCAGACTCGAGGCGATGAAGTCCGCCAGCCGTCCGGGATCGGTGATGTTCGCGGAGAGCGTCTGCAGATCGTCCGAGAGGAGCGGGGAGAGGGACACGACTTGCTGAAAATTCGTCCGAATGTTTCGCAGCAGCGCGTCGATCTCTAGATTGTGGACGTCGGCCGTGATTTCCGGCGCCAGGCTGACACGCGCGCGGAGGTACGGGCGGGCCGCCGTCACTTCTTCGAGCTTCAGGCGCGCGAGCCCCTGCACGATCAGCCTGAGGCTGCCGTCGGGCAGCTTGAACATCTTGTGGATGTGGCTCGCGGTTCCGAGCGCGTACAGATCAGCCTGCTGCGGCTCTTCGACGGTTGCATCGCGCTGCGTGAAAACGCCGATCAACTTCCCGCCCGAGATCGCCTCATCGATCAGCCGGACCGAGCTCTCGCGCGCAACAGCGAGCGGCATGAACGAGTTCGGGAATAGAACGGTGTCGCGGAGAGGAAGAATCGGGAGCTCGTCGGGGAGATTGAGCGGCCGATCGGTTGAGAGTTCTTCGACCTCGAGGGGTTCGTCGCGGTCACTCATGGCGAGAGCCGGGCCGCGCCGCGGATGTGCGGCACGGCCATCGGTTGGCAGCAGTTAGTTTGACATATCGAAGAAGAGCGCAGCCGATCCGCTCTTGCGCGCGGCCATCCGCTCGCGCTGCTCGGCGGTCTCACGCGCCTCTTCGCAATCCTTGCAACGGACGGCAAACGGCAGCGCCCGCAGTCGTGCATGCGCGATTTCGTCGCCGCACTCGAAGCAGTTGCCGTAGGTCCCTTCGTCCAGGCGCCGGAGCGCTTCGTTGATCTTGTTGAGCGTCTCCGATTTCATCTGGATGAGCGCGAATTCGATGTCTTCCTGGATGTCCACTTCAGAGCTTTCACCCTGGTCGAGAACATCGCGCTCCTTGCCGCTTTCGGCGCGTACGTCGCGAATTTTGCCCTGAACCTCGCTCAACAACTCGCGGCGGCGCTCCTCGAGCATGGTCTTCAGTTCGTTATAGCGGCTGGTCTTGCCCGCCACCTTCGTGCTCTTTGTCGTCGTCGCCATGATCCCTGACGCTCCTTCCACTTTCACCCACGCGCGGGTGACCACGTTGGCGCCACGCCAATGCAATTGCAATGCCCCGTTAGACTATGTTCTCGGCCGATTGGTTCCCCGCGATTTCCTGTCGAGGTCCACCGCCGGTGGGCACTGGCCGCCAGTTGTCACAACCGGCTGGATATCAATGAATTAGGTCCGTAAGTTGGACCGCCGATCTTCATAATCAACCCCGTCTGCGTTTTAGACGCCGCAGTGATGCGCAGGGTCGTGTCCACCGTCGCGGACGCCTGAAAGGCCGGTCAATGTTGCAGAAATGACCCACCCCATCGGGCCTCTACCGCCAAACCATCTGGAAGACCGAGTTTGAACAGGAAACCGAGAGGTTGAAATCGGAGGAACTTGTCGTCGCTAAATCGACAATTTGCGCAGATTTGTGCGTATCGTGCCGGCCATGGCGAACGCCTACTGAATCAATCGACTGGTGACGGAGGAATTCGGGACGATTCCACGTTCCACCAGCAGGTCTCCGCTTCGACGGCTGCGCGTCCGCACCCATTTCTCATACAGTCGCAGGACGTCGGCATTCGACGAGAGCGCGCTGCGCTCGCTCACCTCGCCAAGGACATCCACGAACGCGGAGAACTTGCCGGCAAGTTCGTCGAACACATCGCCGAGCGCCGCGTCTCCACGGCGTGCAAGCGAACCGTACGCGCACTCCCCAAGCTGAATGTAATAGTCGACGTCTACGAGACTGCGCGTCAGGCTGTCGGAGAAAAAGCCTGAGATGAAGAGCGAGAGATCGCCGACTTCGCGAAGCCCATTACGTTGGACGCTGCCGCCCGCCTGCAGTGCGCGCGCGAGCCGGATGCCAAGCGGTTCGTCGGCGGCAGTTGAAGACGATCGATCGAAATGCACGAAACCGGTAAGCAGGTTTACAAGATAGAACGAGGTGAGATCGCGCACGGCGACATGCTGATGCTCCATCGCCGTTTCGACGAGTTCTTTGAAGTACTCCGCCGGCGTTTCATTTCGAACCAGCGCGTCGGCCATCTTCCTCCCTACACCGGTCCCGCACTCGCACCGGGCCGGGTGCAAGGGGTGTTCCCGTAGAATTTCTGGGAGAAATCGAGCGAAATTATAATTCGAAACTGACGAGATGTCCTGTCCCATTTGCCACACACGTAAACCTCGCCGGGCGTGTCCTGCTTTGCAGCAAACGATCTGTCCGGTCTGCTGCGGCACGAAGCGGCTCACAGAGATTCAGTGCCCCGACGACTGCGTTTACCTGACGTCGGCGCGCGAGCATCCGGCGGCCGTCGTCAAGCGACAGCAGGAACATGATGCGGCGATCCTCCTTCCCACACTTCAGGGTCTGACCGAACGGCAGCATCAGCTCTTTTTTCTCTTTCAATCGGTGATTGCACGGCACACGCCGGAAGGGTTTTCGCGGTTGCTCGATGACGACGTCGCGGAGGCGGCGGGCGCGGTCGCCGCAACGCTCGAGACTGCGGCGCGCGGGGTGATTTATGACCACACGGCGTCGTCTCTGCCCGCGCAACGCCTCGCCACGGAAATGAAAGCACTGCTCGCCGATGTGCAGAAGCAGGGCGTCAGGATCTACGACCGAGAGGCGGCAATTGTGCTGCGTGCGATTGAAAAGGGCGCCCGAGAGACACGAAAAATCGAGCCAGGTGACGCGTCATATCTGACGTTGATGGCGCGTCTGCTTCAGCGCAATCGAACCGGCGCGCCGTCTGCAGAGCCGACGCGTTCGTTGATCATCCCCTGACCATCAACTACAATTTGGAGTTTGCGCCCGGCGCAATCGGGCGCTCCTGTACGCGTTTTTCCAGAGGCAATCATGGCGAAGCGGTGTGAAATCTGCGGCAAGGGGCCGGTTGTGGGTCGGACTATTTCCCACGCACATAACGTGGGACCCCGGCGGTTCGAGCCGAACCTGCAGTCGGTCAAGGCGATCATTAACGGCGCAACGCGGCGCATCCGCGTGTGCACCCGCTGCCTGCGTTCGGGGAAGGTCACGAAGGCGGCTTAGCAGTGCGACAGGCGGTTTCAGCGTCCAACGCTGCGAAGCCGATCGGCCCCTACAGCCCCGCGATTCGCGCGGGGAGTCTCCTCTTCCTATCCGGCCAGGTTGGGTTCGACCCTTCGACCGGTGCGCTTGTTGATGGCGATATCTCCGCGCAAACCGATCAGGTCATGCGGAACATCGGTGCGCTTCTGAAAGCGGCGGGGACCGACTTCTCGCACGTGGTGCGAACGACGGTGTTCCTTGCTGACATGAGCGAGTTTGCGAAGATGAACGACGTCTACGCCCGGTACGTCGTCGATCCACCGCCGGCGCGTTCAACTGTGCAGGTGGCACGGCTCCCGCGAGACGCGCGCGTCGAGATCGACGTCATCGCCGTGATTGATTAGGCGCGCGCTGTCCGCTCGACGCCCAACACTCCCTGAACGCCCTTTATCGACTTGATCACGCGCTCGAGGTGTTTGACGTCGCTGATCTCGACGGTCATGTCGATGCGCGCCTGTTGATCATCGCCGGTGCGTGCTTCCATATTGGTGATGTTCGTATTGATGTCGGAAACTTTGGCGCTGATCTCCGCCAGCATCCCCTTGCGATCTTCCACCTGCATGGTCAGGCGGACGGTGTACGGTGCCTGGTCGGAGGTGGACGCATCCCACTCGACCTCAATGCGGCGCTCGGGGTCGAACATCAGGTTCAACACGTTCGGGCAGGTTGCGGCATGCACGGAGACGCCCTTGCCGCGCGTGATGTAACCGACGATCCTCTCGCCGCGAATCGGGTTACAGCATTTCGCGCGGAACACCATGATGTCGTCGGTCCCTCGCACCTTGATTTTGTCGCTCGCGGCTCCCGGGCGCAGCACCCGCTTGACGACGGAGACGACGCCTGAATCGGCAGGGCGCTCTTTGAGCTGCCCACCGGGGACCGATTTCTGGAGCACCGTCCGCGCGGACAGCTTGCCGTACCCGATATGCGCCAGCAGTTCCTCAGGCTTCTGGGCGCCGTATTCGGTCGCAAATTTCGCGAGCTCCTCGCTTTCGAGCACGGTCTTCGGATTGAGATCGAACCGCCGCGCCTCCTTCTCGAACAGCCGTCGTCCGAGCTCGATGCTGCGGCTGCGCTCTTCTGCCTGGAGAACGTGTTTGATCTTGCTGCGCGCACGCGAAGTGACGACAAACGTCAGCCAATCGCGGCTCGGCTTGTGTCCAGACTGCGTCATGATGGCGACGATGTCGCCGTTCTGAAGACGGGTCCGCAGCGGCACCATCTTGCCGTTGACCCGCGCGCCGACGCACTGGTTGCCGACGTCGGTATGAATCATGTACGCGAAATCGACGGGCGTCGCGCCGCGCGGAAGCGACCTCACCTCACCTTTGGGCGTAAAGATGTAGACCTCTTCCGGGTAGAGGTCGATCTTCAGGTTCTGCAGGAATTCCTGCGGATCGCGGACCTCCTGTTGTACCTCGAGGAGCTGGCGCATCCACTGGAAGTAGCGTTCATCGCGGTGGTCGCCGACGCGACCCTCCTTGTACTTCCAGTGCGCCGCGATCCCTTCCTCCGCTCGACGATGCATTTCCTCCGTGCGGATCTGCACTTCGAACGGGAAGCCGTTCTCGCTGACCACCGACGTGTGAAGGGACTGGTAGCCGTTCGGGCGGGGCATCGCGATGAAGTCTTTGATGCGCCCGGG
>JACXTT010001569.1_pt1 | contig 37706 bp, 31 predicted proteins | sample 9270951 | NCBI WGS metagenome assembly JACXTT01 (sample SAMN15532306, study PRJNA645909) | rock metagenome | isolation source: weathered quartz diorite | place: Puerto Rico | collected 2017-06-21
TCACGCTCGCCGCGGTGTACACGCCGATCGGGTTCCAGGGCGGCCTGACCGGCTCGCTGTTCCTGGAGTTCGCCATCACCCTGGCCGCCGCCGTCGTGGTGTCGGGCATCGTCGCGGTCACGCTGTCGCCGGTCATGAGCTCGCGCCTCGTGCACGCCCACGGCGAGGAGGGCCGCCTGACGGCCTTCGTCAACCGCGGCTTCGAGGCGGTGCGGCGCGCTTACGCGCGGCTCCTCGACGGCGCGCTCGGGATGCGCTGGGGCATCGTCGCCGCGTCGCTGCTGATCATGGCGGCCGCCTGGCCGCTGTACACCTTCTCGAGCAAGGAGCTGGCGCCGGTCGAGGACCAGAGCCATATCAGTCTCTTTTTCCAGGCCTCCCCGGACGCGTCGCTGGCGGCCGTCAACGACGAGTCGAAGAAGGTCGTGCGCCGGATCACGGCGTTTCCCGAGACGAACTTCATGTGGTCGCTGACCTCGTCCTGGGGCGGGTTCGGAGGCCTGGTCGCGAAGGACTGGCGGACGCGCGCCCGCTCGACCGAGCAGATGTACGGAGAGGTCTTCGGCGCCGTGTCGCAGATTCCGGGTCTGCGGGTCTTCCCGCGGCTCGACCCGCCGCTCCCGACTCCCGGACAGTACGACGTCGAGCTGGTGCTGCAGAGCGACGCGCCCCCCGCCCAGCTGATGGAGACAGTGGGCGGCGTCGTCGGCGCCGGCTGGCAGAGCGGCAAGTTCCTGTACGTCGACACCGACCTCAAGCTCGATCTGCCCGAGGCGCGCGTGGTCATCGACCGCGATCAGGTCGCGGATCTCGGGCTCGACCTGGCCGGGGTCGGGCGCGAGCTCGGCACGCTGCTCGGCGGGGCCTACGTGAACCGCTTCAACTTCTACGATCGCAGCTACAAGGTCATCCCGCAGATCGGCGAGAAGGACCGCGCCAGCGTCGGCCCGCTGCTCGATCTCAAGATCAAGACGCCGGGCGGGCAGCTCGTGCCGGTCTCGACCTTCACCCACATCGAGTCGAGCACCGCCCCGCGCGTCCTGAACCGCTTCGCGCAGCGCAACGCCGTGCGCGTGTTCGGCGGCGTCAGGCCGGGAGTGACCAAGGAGGAGGGGCTGCGCGTGCTCGAGGCCGCGGCCGGCGCGGCGAGCGGTCCGTCGGTCAGTCTGGAGTACGCCGGGGAATCGAGACAGATCCGGCGCGAAGGGAGCGCGCTGACGGTCACGCTCGGCTTCGCGGTCGTGCTCATCTACCTGGTCCTCGCGGCGCAGTTCAAGAGCTTCCGCGACCCCCTGATCGTGCTGCTCGGCTCCGTGCCGCTGGCCATCTCGGGCGCGCTGGTGTTCAGCTTCCTGGGCTTCACGACCATCAACATCTACTCCCAGGTCGGGCTGATCACGCTCGTCGGTCTGATCGCGAAGAACGGCATCCTGATCGTGCAGTTCGCGAACACGCTTCAGGAGCGGGGGCTGGAGAAGATCGCCGCCCTGCGCGAGGCCGCCCTGACGAGGCTCCGTCCGGTGCTCATGACCTCGGCGGCGACGGTCTTCGGGCATTTCCCGCTGGTCCTCGTCACCGGGCCGGGCGCCCGAGCCCGGAACAGCATCGGGATCGTGCTGGTGGCCGGGATGATCGTCGGGACCCTGTTCACGCTGTTCGTGGTGCCGGTGTTCTACTCGCTCATCGCGGCGCAGCACAAGAAGAGCCCGGTCGAGTCGGAGTCGGAATCGCTCGTTCCTGCGGACGCGGTCGTGGCGGCGGCGATGCGGCCGGCGACGAGCCTCGCGGGCGGAGGTGCCTGACATGAGAATCGTCGTCCTGCTGTCGCTCGTCGCCGTCCTGGTCTCGGGGTGCGCCGTCGGTCCGAGCTATCAGAGACCGCCCGTGACGACTCCCGGGCAGTTCCGCGGACAGCCGCCCGCCCCGACCGGCGCGCCGGCCGCGCCGGCGGCGGAAGCGTCGTTCGCCGACCAGGCCTGGTGGGACATCACCAAGGACGAGACGCTGAAGCAGCTGATCGGCGAGGCGCTGCGAAGCGGCTACGACATCCGCCTGGCCGCCTGGCGGGTCGAGGAGGCCCGCGCGAACGCCGGCATCGCCCGCTCCGAGTTCTTCCCGCAGATCCAGGGGCAGGCCGGCTGGTCCCGCGGGCGCGAGTCGGCGTTCATCTCGTCGGAAACCGGGACGCTCGACCTCTACGACGTGAACCTCGGGCTGTCGTGGGAGATCGATGTCTGGGGCCGCATCCGGCGCCTGAACGAGGCCGCGCTGGCCCACTATCTCGCCACCGAGGAGGGCCGACGCGGCGTGCTGCTGTCGCTCGTCGCGGACGTCGCCACCGGGTATTTCCAGCTGCGCGAGCTGGATTCCGAGCTGGAGATCGCCGAGCACACGGCCACGGCCTTCCAGGAGACGCACGATCTGTTCAGCCACCGCTACGACGCGGGACTGGCCTCCGCCCTCGAGACCTCCAGCGCCGCCGCGTCTCTCGCCACGACCCAGGCCGCGATTCCCGATCTCCGACGGCAGATCGTCGAGCAGGAGAACCGCATCGCGCTCCTGCTCGGTCGAGGCCCGGACGACATCCCTCGAGGAGCGGGGCTCGACGAGCAGGCTCTGCCGCCCGAGATTCCGGCCGGCCTGCCCTCGGATCTGCTCAAGCGGCGGCCCGACCTGCGCCAGGCCGAGCAGGAGCTGATCGCCGCGAACGCCGAGGTCGGCGTCGCGGTCGCCGACTTCTTCCCGTCCGTGCGGCTGACCGGCGCCTTCGGCGGCGTGTCGCCGCAAGTCTCGGATCTGCTCAAGGACGGAAAGACCTGGTCGGCCGGCGGGGGGCTGCTGACGCCATTGTTTCAGGGAAGGCGCCTGAAGAACCAGCACCACGCCGCGCTGGCCCGGTGGGAGCAGGCGAAGATCGGCTACGAGCGCAGCGTGAACAACGCCTTCGCCGAGGTGTCCACCGCGCTCGTGGCGTACCAGAGGCTTGCGGACGTCGAGCACAGGCAGGTGGAGGGCGTGGCGGCCTACCGGGAGGCGGTCGATCTGGCCAACTCGCGCTATCTGTCCGGGCTCTCCGACTACCTCGATGTGCTCCAGGCGCGGCGGCAGCTCTTCCCCGCCGAGAACAGCCTGGCGCAGATCCGCTTCCATCGACTCGCCGTCCTCGTGCAGCTCTACAGGGCGCTCGGCGGCGGCTGGCAGCTGCAGGACTCGGACTGGGCGAAGCAGACGCCTGCGCAAGGATGAAACCATGGAGCTGATCTCCGGCGGACGCTGAGGGCGGACGCCGCGTGGGAATAGCGTCAGGGTCACGGAGGTCGTGCCTGCGGTCCCCGCGATTCACCCGCCTTTCGATTGACTCCGGGTCGAGCGTTGCCGTAGGATGGCGCGCGAAAATGTCCATCACGGGGGGATCAACCAACATGTCCAGAGCCAGGGTGTTCGGAATTCTCATCCTTTCGGCGAGCCTCGCGAGCGCGGCGGGGGACAAGGCGAAGCCGGCCGCGAAAGCGGCCGTGCCCGATTTCGAGGTGGAGGGCATCGGCTTCACGATGTGCCAGTGTCCGGCGTACGCCTGCCCGTGCCGCTCCAACGCGGCTCCCACCCACCATGAGTGCCAGGCCGCCGACTTCGCCTACATCAAGACGGGGCACTTCGGGAAGGTCAAGCTGGACGGCGTGAAGGCCGTTGCGGTGGGCGACCTGATCAACCCCGACCATTCCAAGACCTACGCCACCGTCTACTTCGACCAGACCACGACGCCGGAGCAGCGTGAGGCGTATGCGCAGATGCTCCAGTTCATGTTCTCCGAGGGGTTCCCGGCCACGGTGGGCCCCGCCAAGGTCGTGCCGATCGAATTCCACGAGTCGGCGGACAAGACGGAGTACACCATCAACATCCCCGGCATTCTCGAGGAGAAGGCGATCCTGAAGCGGGACGAGGGCGGCAAGCCGGCGCATGCCGTCCCTGCCATGGACGAATGGGGCAACGTGATCAACTACGCCGACAACGTCATCTTCAAGTATCACGACAAGGACGCCGGGCGCGAGTGGGACCTCTCCGGCCACCAGTCGAACGTCAAATACTTCCACACCACGAAGAAGATGTACGACGAGAAGCAGCTCCTGGCGCAGCACGGTGACAAGAGCGGCAGCGGCTGGACGGCGAAGCAGAAGGAAATGATCGAGAAGATGGGCATGAAGGCGGACTGAACGCCCGGCTCGTCTGAAAAGGGCGCATCGCGATGATGCGCCCTTCTTTTGTCTGGAGCGTTCCGGGAGGAGATCGGTGCCGGTCGCGACTTCCATTCGCCCGCAGCGCGTCCTGGCGACTGTCCTCCTGGCGCTGTGTCTCGCGGCGACGACGGCGCCGGCGTCCCCCGAGTATTCCATCCAGGCCATCCGTCTCGCGAACTCTCCCGGGGATCGCCTCTCCGAGATGGTGATGGGCGCCCCGGAGGACCAGACGATCGACACCGTGTACGCGATGTGGCTGGTCCGCGGCGGAGGGCACAACGTCCTGTTCGACAGCGGCTTTCATCGGGAGCGCTGGTTCAAGGAGTGGGCCATCACGGACTATCTGTCACCTGCCGAGGCGGTGAAGCTGGCCGGCCTCGGGCCGGACGAGATCACCGACGTCGTGATCAGCCATGCGCACTGGGACCACATGGGCGGCATCGATCTCTTTCCCAAGGCGACCGTCTGGATCCAGAAGGAGGAATTTCGCTACTACACCGGAGAGGCCTGGCAGCCGGGGGGCGAAAGCGGCGGCGTCGATCCCGACGACGTCCAGCAGCTCGTGCGTCTGAACACCGAAGGTCGTCTGCGCCTCGTGGCCGGCGACGACGTCGAAATCCTCCCCGGGATCCGCGCCTGCACCGGCGCCCGGCATACCTACGCCTCCCAGTACCTCGTCATCGAAGGGAATCCACGGTTCGTCCTGGCCTCGGACAACTGCGACCTCTACCGCAATCTGTCGGAGCACAAGGCGAGCGCCACCTTCTCGGACGCCGACTGGCCCGCCAACGTCAGGAACCAGGAGCGCATGATCCGACTGGCCGGCTCGCCCGATCGCGTCATTCCCGGTCACGACGCGCTGCAGTTCGGAAAGTTCCCCACGCAGGGTCGCATCGCCCGCATCAAATAGGGTGCCGATCGACCTTGCGACGGCAGGTCATTCGAAAGATCTTCGGTCCTACGGACAATGCGAGCAGGATCCGACGGTGATCTTGAGCAGATCGAGATTGACTTGAGTCGCGAACTGATCGCACTGGGCACCCGGGCACGGGCCGCGCGCCAGGTCCATCAGCACGACGTGGACATCCTTGGCGGCACTGGTCGTCGTGAGCGCGCAGGTCTTCGTCTCGCCGCTGGAATCGAGGTCGATGAGAGGGGACGAGGTGTTGTTGCCGACCGGAGAATAGGGGAAGGCATCCCCTTCCTGGCCGACGTTGAACAGCCTGTACAGAAACGTGAAATTCTCGTCGGTCGTCGTCCCGTTGAAGGTAAGACACAGCGACCCGGCGGGCACGTTCTGGAACACCCATACGTGCTCCAGCACGAACGGAGCGCTTCCGTTCGGCTCGGTCTCGATGAGACACTCCGAGAGCCCATCGAAGGCCACGTGCGTGCTGCCGCAGCTGCTCCCGCCACAAGGCGAGCAGACGTGCCCCCCGACGGCGTACTGGCCGCCTCCTGAAATCTGGCGATCCTGCTCGTAGCTCGCAAAGATGTCCTGGGCGGGGCTGGTCGAGATCGACCCAATCAGCAAGAGGAAGCCAACTACCGGCCAGGCGAAATGGCGTGCGGTCATCGTTCTGCCTCCTGTGAAGAAGAGATGGTGGGAGTCCGTCGTGGACGTGCTGCCAGCATTTGTTCGATGCTCGCGAGGCGCTCGGTGAACCAAGCTTCCAACTTGGGATTGTACGCTCACGACCGACATCTGTCATCAGGGTCTGTACGCTCACCCGTGGAACCACGTACGCAGGGATGATAATTGCGACACGCGAGGGGATCGGTGACGCCGGGCCATTGACGCGCAGAAATGTGCCGGCCCGGCGCGCTTGCGCCGCGTGCGCCGCGTTCCTAAGTTCACCTTGTCGTCCCGTCGCGGGATCGTCCCGCGCCGTGCCTCGACGGCAGGGAGGATTCGACGATGCCTGGATGCCCGATGTCTTCGCAACGGATCCGGCGCTCGGCGCGCGGCCCCGCCGTGGCGCTCCTGGCGGCCGGCGTCATGGTCGTCTCCGGATGCGTCTCGAATGCCCGCTTCACGGAAGTCCAGCAGGAGCGCGACCTGCTGGCCGCGCGCCTCCAGGCTCTCCAGGGCGAGGCCGACGGCGCCACCCGCGATCGCGAAGCGCTGGCGCAGGAGAAAGAGCGGTTGAGCCAGGACAAGACGGCCCTCGCGACCGAGAAGACGGCCCTCGAGGAGAGGGTGTCCCAGCTGGAGTCGCATGGGGAAACGCTCGACTCGAAGCTGCGCGCGCGCGACGAGCAGGCCCGCCGGTTGCAGGCGACCTACGACGGTCTGGTCGCCAATCTCAAGAAGGAAGTCCAGACCGGCCAGGTCCAGATTCAGCAGCTTCGCGACGGCCTGCGCGTGAACGTCTCTCAGGATATCCTGTTCGACTCCGGCTCGGCGGAGGTCGACGAGAGCGGCACCGAAGTCCTGCACCGCGTCGCCACGCAGCTCAAGAAATCGCCGCACCAGATCCTGGTCATCGGGCACACCGACAACAAGCCGATCGGCCCGGCGCTCGTCAAGCAGTACCCGACGAACTGGGAGCTGGCCGGCGCCCGCGCGGCGAGCGTCGTCCGCCTCTTCACTGGCTCCGGGCTTCCGGCCAGGCGACTGCTCGCCGTCTCGATGGCGGACGTCAAGCCGGTCGCGTCCAACGCAACCGCGGAAGGACGCGCCCGCAACCGTCGCATCGAGATCCGCCTGCGCCCGGTCACGGTCGAAGACTAGACCACGCACCGTCGCCCGATCGAGCGTTCCCGTCGCCGCGCGTCCGTCTGCGCAAGTCCGGCGCGCTGCGCGCGGCCTGATTCGCCTCCTACATGATTCGCCACCTCCTCTTGACGAACCGCACAATAATGACTACACTCATAAATGACCATGGTCATAAATAAGCCGATGCCGCGGCGCGCCCGGAAGAAGGCGGCGCGGCGGGCCCGGATCCTCGAGGCGGCGGTCGAGCTCTTCGGCCGGCACGGCATCGAGACGGTCACGATCGACGCGATCGCCAACGCCGCCGACGTCGGCAAGGGGACCATCTACAACTACTTCGCGACCAAGGAAGCGATCGTCGTGGCCTACATGGCGGACGTGGAGGAGCGCGTGCAGCGGCAGGTCGGCCGTCTGGCTGCGGGGCGCGGGTCGCTCGCGTCGGTTCTGACCGCGTTCGTGCGGCTCCAGCTGCGCCTCAAGCGTCCCCACCACGCCTTCGTGCGCGTCTTCCTCGCGGAGTTGCCGGCCGCCTCCCCCGCCCTCCTGCAGCACCTCGCCGCCCTGCAGAAGGTGATCGATCCCCCCATCGAGACGCTGTTCCGCCGTCTGCAGGCGCGCGGTCTCATGCGGCGCGATATTCCGATGCAGGATCTGGTGATGGCGTTCAAGACGGTGCAGCTCGGGCTTTCGATGGTCTGGGCGATCGAAGGGCCCCCGTTCCGGGGTACCGATCGCCTGATCGAGGGTCAGATGCGGCTTTTCTGCCAGGGACTGGAGGTGTCTTCATGAGACGATCGGTACGGACGGGTGTGCTCGCCGCGGTCGCGCTGGCCTCATTCGCCCAGGCGCGCGCCGGGGATGCCGACCGGGCGATTCCGCCGCGCCGCTACCGGACAGGCGAGACACTGCGCTATCACATGGCGACCTCGAACCAGAACGGCGCCGTGACCCGGCGCTTCGAGGCCGACGCGACCGGGACCGTCGTCGCGGACTCCAACGGAGGCTTCGTCGAGGAGTACGCGTGGTCCGGCCTGGCGGCGGACGGATCGCCCGTCGCGCTGCCGTCCGCGAGCGTCGATTTCCGGCAGCGGCTCTCGCTCGCGCCGGGAGGCGCGCTCGCCATCCCGAACCTCGCCGTCGTCCACCCCCTGCTCATCGGGCCGATCACCGATCTGCTGACGTTCTATGCCGACATCAGCATCGCGCAGAGGCAGAAGACGCTGGCCGGGCCCGGCGATCATTTCGTGTTCCCCCATGGAACGCCGGTCTCCTGGGCGGACGGAACCTACATCCTGCTTGGCGAGGACTCGATCGATTTCGACGTGACGCTCGAGGCGGTGGACAAGAAAGCGAAGACCGCGACGCTGCTGGTGCGCCACGTGCCGCCGAAGGCGCCGCAGATCCCGCTGAAGGCGGACTGGATGCGCGAGCCGGTCGCCGACGGACCCAACAACTGGATCGAAGTCGGCCGGACCGGCGACGGGAAGTTCGCCGGCCGCATCGGCCAGGAGACGTTCGACGTGCGCATCGTGATGAGCCTCAAGGACGGCCGGATGATCTCCGGGACGATCGACAACCCGGTCGAGGTGGTCGAGCGCACCTGCGAGGACCAGGCGCTGACGACCTGCGGCGCGCCGGAGCGCTACCGTATCCTGCGGCGCGTCGAGGTGGCCGAAGCGCGGCGATGAGATCCCGGCTACTCGATCTTCCTGTACACGATCGTGTCCGGCAGGGCGATCTCCAATCCGGTCACCCTCCCGTCCCTCACGACGAAGCGGTACGTCCGGTCAGAGTCTTCTTCGAAGAAATCGGTCTCTGACTCCGGAACCAGCTCGTGCGACAGATCCTGCGTCTTCAGCAGGAGCCGACCGCCGGCGCCGGCGGCGCCGATCGTGACACGATGCTCGTCGAGCTGATAGACGCCTTCGAATCGCTTCACCTTCGCGGCGTCGAGCGTCACGGCCTTGCGCGGTGGAGGGGTCAGCGCCGGGTCGTACATTCCCGCCACCCGACGCGCGATGTACGAGGGAGTCGCGCCCGCCAGGTTGCACAACACCGCCACCGTCAGGCGGTTGTCCGGATAGCGCCCGATGTAGGTCGTGAACCCCTGCCAGGAGCCGGTGTGCTCGATCAGCCGGTGGCCGTTCGCCGCCTGATGGATCCCCCAGCCGAATCCGTACGGGGCGGTGCTCCCGTCGTTCAGCCTGACAGGCGACCACATCGCGTCGTAGCTCGCCTTGCTCACGATCTTCCCCGCCTCCAGCGCCTCGTCCCATTTCGCCAGATCCAGGACGCTGAAATACAGGCTGCCGTCGGCGGTCGTGTTCACCGAGGGGGCCACCCATTCCTGGTTCTTGATCACGCCGTCGACCAGGCGGTAGCCGGCCGCCCGGTCGGGGACGATGTCGGCCTCGCTGATGATCCGCGTCCGCGTCATCCCCAGCGGACCAAACACGCGCTGCGCCAGAAGGTCGCCGTAGAACTGGCCGCTCACCTTGTGGATCAGGCCCCCCAGCGTCAGATAGCCCAGGTTGCTGTACGCCCATTTCTCTCCGGGGGCGAACGACAGCTTCTGCGCCATCGCCATCTTCAGCTCTTCGTCCTCGGTGGCGTCCTTCTGCAGCGGGAAATCCGCCGGGTAATCGCCCAGACCCGACGTGTGCGTCAGCAGATGCCGCACCGTCATCCCCTTCCAATCGGCCGGGGCGTCCAGATACTTCGACACCGGGTCGTCGAGCGCCAGCTTGCCCTCCTCGACGAGCGTCATCACGGCCATCGCGGTGAACTGCTTGCCCATCGACCCCGACTGGAACACCGTCTCCGGCTTCACCGGCACGCGGTGCTCCAGATTCGCCACGCCGTACCCTTCGGAGCGCACGACCCGACCCTGCCTGCGCACCATGAGCGCCACTCCGGGGATCTTGTACTTGGCGATGTAGGCGGTCACGAAGTCCCGGACCGGGTCGCGCTCCGCGGCCTGCGCCAGGGACGCGACGGCGAGGAGCAGGGGAACGAGCAGCCGTCCTGCTTTCATGCGTTCCGACCTCCGAGACTCGACCTTGGGATGTGTCGCCAGGGCCTGAGACGCATTATAGGATCAGAGTCCGGTCATCCGTTCCAGGCGCTCCGGGTACCGGTCCCCTTGCACGGTGATCCGGGAGGCGGCGCGGTCGATGTCGCGGAGGTCGTCGGGCGTCAGCTCGACGGCGGCCGCTCCGATGTTCTCCTCGAGACGGGCCGGCTTCGTCGTGCCGGGAATGGGAACGATCCAGGGCTTCCGGGTCAGCAGCCAGGCGAGCGCGATCTGCGCCGGCGTCGCCCTCCCGCGATCCGAGATCTGGCGGAGCAGATCCACGAGCGCCTGGTTCGCTTTCCGGGCCTCGGGCGTGAAGCGTGGGACGATGTTGCGGAAGTCGGAGCGGTCGAAGGTCGTGTTCTCGTCGATCCGTCCCGTGAGGAAGCCCTTGCCCAGAGGGCTGAACGGGACCAGGCCGATGCCGAGCTCTTCGAGGACCGGCAACACCTCGTCCTCGGGGCGTCTCCACCACAGCGAGTACTCGCTCTGAAGAGCGGTGACCGGCTGGACCGCGTGCGCGCGGCGGATGGTCTTCACGCCCGCTTCCGAAAGACCGAAGTGCCCGACCTTGCCTTCCCGAATCAGGTCCTTCACCGCCCCCGCCACATCCTCGATCGGCACCTCCGGGTCGACGCGGTGCTGGTAGAAGAGATCGATGGTCCCGGTCCGCAGTCGCTTCAGTGACGCCTCGGCGACCTGCCTGATGTGCTCGGGCCGGCTGTCGACGCCCGTCTGCTCCCCCTTCGGACCGAACTTGAAGCCGAATTTGGTGGCGATCACCACTCGATCGCGGACGGGGGCCAGCGCCTCGCCCACCAGCTCTTCGTTCGTGTAGGGCCCGTACGCCTCGGCCGTATCGAAGAACGTGACGCCGCGGTCGACGGCCGAGCGCATGAGAGAGATCATGTCCTTCCTGTCCGCGGCCGGACCGTAGCCGTAGCTCATTCCCATGCATCCGAGCCCGAGGGCCGACACCTCCAGATTGCTGCGTCCCAGCCTGCGCTTCTTCATTCCATCCTCCTGCGGCGGTCTTGCGGGACCGCCCCGGTCGGCCGATGAGCCGGCCGCGACCCAGTCTGGGCCGGAACGCACGTACTTTCAAGGCGCGCGCCTCCCGCCCGACGGATCGAGGACGTGCAAACGCAGGCCCCGGACGCTAAATTGATCCGCCGGGCGATCTCGAGCCCCGCGGAGGATGGAATGAACAGGACGACAATCGCAGCCGTCGTGAGTCTCGTGGGAATGATCGCCGGCGCCTCGGGCGCGCTGGCCGCGCAGGACGCCGCGGACGATGCGTGCACCCGGGCGGTGCCGGAGCCGCTGCGTGCGGAGATCCCGAGGGTCTTCCCGTCGTACCGGCTGATCCAGGCCGACGACTATTCGGCCGATGTCGTGAAGGCGGAGAAGAAGAAGCACAAGGGGGGCCCGTGCCTGGGAGTCGCCGCCGGAAATTTCGACGGGAAGAACGCCAGGGACTTCGCGTTTCTGGTGGTCTCACCGGCGAAGCCCGCTCTCCTGGTGGCGGCGCGCTCGACCGAGGACAAGGGGTGGTCGTTCCAGGAGCTGTTGAATCTCGGACAGGACGCTCCCGGCAGGAATTACGTCGACGTCCTCCAGCCGGGCAAGTACCAGGATCGCCGTGCGGAGCCGGCCAGGAACTCCGGGGGCTGGGTCGACAGTTACGCGAGCGCGTTCCAGGGGGTCGTCGTCGGGCACTTCGGCTCGCCCGGCGTGGGTCTCTTCTGCAACGGGAACGACTGGGTCCACCTCAGGCTGGGCAACTGAAGCGCCGTCTGCGACGGCGGGTGTTCCGTCGGGCCTACTGCGGAAACTTGATCTTGTCCAGGAGCTCCTCGAAGCGCCGATCGGAGCGCAGCGAATCGAGCCTGGGATCCTGGCGCAGCCAGTAGAGACAGCTCCGGCTCCGATACGCCTTGTCCAGCCACTCGAACGCCCGGTCCTTGTCCCCGAGCTGGGCGTAGACTCCCGCCACTTCATAAGGGCACACGTACCGGCTGGCCTTCCCGTGCCAGGCCGGCGCAGGACCCTGATGGCGTGACAACTCCACCAGCCGGTCGAGCACGCGGCTCGCGTCGGCGCGCCGGCCGGCGCGCGCGTACGCGCTCGCCAGGCTGGTCAGGAGAAGCGGGCTGTCGTCCGCCTTCGTGGCCTTTTCGGCCTCCGCGATGGAGGTCCGATAGTCTCCCTTCTCTGCGAGCGACAGCACGAGACCGAAATAAGTCATCGGATCGGGCTCGATCGCGAAGCCCTGGCGGTATTGCTCGATCGCTTCGTCATATTGGTGCGCCATGAAGGACGAGTATCCCTCGTTCAGATAGTTCCGCTCCTGGAGCGGATCCAGAGCGCGCGCCTTGTCGAAGTAAGGAAGGGCCTCCGGGTGATGCCCGACGACCGTCAGGTACATGCCGTACATGCGATAGGCGAGCGAATATCCCGGATTCAGCTCCATCGCCCGCCGCAGCTCGCTTTCGGCGCCGGCCCAATCCCAGTCGTAGAACAGCTTGATGCCGGCCAGGGAGGTGTGCGCCTCCGCCAGAGAGTCGTCGAGCTGCAACGCCTTCAGCGCGGCCGCCCGGGCCCGGGCGATCGCCTCCACCGGATTCTCGTGCACATCGCTCATCCTGTGGATGTAGGCATCCGCCAGGCCCGTATAGATCAGCGCGCTGTCGGGATCCTTCGCCAGGCCCGCCTGGAAGTCCTCGATCGCTCTCAGAGCGTCCTCGAGCCCGCCGCGCATCATGATGTGACGACCCTTGAGGTACAGCTCGTAGGCTTCCGGGTCGACCGGGGGCGTCTTCACGAGACGCTCCTGCTCCTGCGGCGTCATGACGGCGCGCACCTGCTGCGCGATCGCCCGGGCCACTTCGCTCTGGAGCGCGAACACGTCCTTCAGCTCGCGCTCGTAACTCTCCGCCCAGAGATGCCGATCCGAAGATCCATCGATCAGCTGGACGCTGATTCGGACGCGATCTCCGGAACGCATCACGGAGCCCTCGATCAGGGCGTCCGCCTTCAACTGCCTCGCGATCTCCGTCAGCGGCTGCCTCGTCGCCCTGTAGGGCATCACGGAGGTTCGCGAGATGACCCTGAGGGCCTTGATCCTGGAAAGGTCCTCGATCACGGCGTCGGTCATGCCATCGACGAAGTACTCCTGCTCCGGATCGGCGGAGAGGTTCTGCAGGGGAAGCACCGCCAGCGACTCGTACGCGACGGGGGCGCCGGCCGGCTTTCTTCCCATCGTCCAATAGATGGCGAGGGCGCCCGCGATCACGACCATCAAGGCGATCGCGGCGGTCATCGCTTTCGATCGGCCGGGACGACTCCCGCTTCCGGCCGCCGGCACCGGCCCCTCTGGAAGGGACACGCCCTCCTGGACGCGGCGCAGATGAAGCGCCAGATCCCGGGCCGATTGAAACCTCCGACCGGGGTCCTTCTCCAGACACCGTCGCACCGCCCGATCCAGCCCCGGCGGAATGGTGGCGTCGAAACCCGGGAGCGCAGGAGGGTCTTCCTTCAGGATGGCCGAGGTCGTGTCGGCCGGCGAGGCGCGCGAGAAGGGAGAGCGCCCCGTCAGCATCTCCTGCATGACGCAGCCCCAGGCGAAGAGGTCGCTGCGCCCGTCGACGTGCATCCCCCTCGACTGTTCGGGGGACATGTAGGGCGTGGTCCCCATCACCGTTCCCGTCGCGGTGGGCGGCGCGGCGGTCGGCTCGAATTCAACTTGCGCAATGTCGGTATCGCGAGACCAGCGGGCCAGACCGAAGTCCAGGATCTTGACGTGCCCGTCGGGGGTCAGGACGATGTTCTCGGGCTTCAGATCGCGATGAATGACCCCGGCGGCGTGGGCCGCGGAAAGGCCTTCGGCAATCTCGATTCCGATGGGGAGCGCCTCCGACCAGCGGAGGGGACGTCGGGCAATCCGGCTCCGCAGCGTCTCCCCCGACAGCAGCTCCGTCACGACGAAGAAGCGGCCGTCGTCGGAGCCCACGTCGAAAATAGTCAGAATGTTCGGATGGGAAAGAGCCGCCAGCACCTGCGCCTCGCGCTCGAAGCGGGCGAGCGCCTCAGGATTCCGGCCCGAGCGCTCCGGCAGGATCTTGAGGGCGACCTCGCGGCCCAGGCGCGTGTCCTTCGCGCGATAGACCTCCCCCATGCCGCCCTTCCCCAGCGGCGCGATGACGACGTATGGCCCGAGTCGTGCCCCGGTCTGCATGAAGGCGTTGTGGTCGGGCGCGCCCTTCCCGGCGGCCGGTCCGGAGGATTTCGTCGGCGCCCGCCCCACTGACGTTGTCCGCCAGCCGCATTCTATCCCCAACCGAACAGGCGAGCGCTCCAGCGGGCCGAGCCTCGAGACCTTGATCGGTCACCGCCGGCCGCTCCCGCCCGCTCGAGAGCGCAGCAGAAGTCTGAACATCATCGCGTGCGTCAGGAAGAGCAGCGGCACGACGGACGTCGGAATGAAGAACGCCGCGCCCATCGATCCGGGCGGCGGCCTGACCCCGACCAGACCGTTGTAGAACGCGTTGATCAGATCCGCCGCGCCCCAGAAGTTGAAGAGCCAGACGGCTGCGACGCCCCAGGGGGTTCGCAAGGCGGCCAGGGCGAGCAAGGCGAGCGCCGCGGCGATCAGGTCACCGTACGCCGCTGGACGCGCAAAAGCGGCGGGCAGGCTCGGCTCGACAACACCGGGCATCAGGAACGCGAGACCGATGAAGCGGAACGCGTGGAGGGTGAGGAGCGGAGCGAGCGCCTGTTCCCGCGGAAGGCTCCCGAGCCATGGCCAGAGATACCGCCTCGCGACGACCCCCCATGCAGCGAAGCTGAATGCGACACTGATCCCGAACAGAGCCAATGGATCCATGTGTTGGTCCTCGCTCTACCCTGACACGACCTTTTGCATGATCGTCCGCTGCACGCGCCGCGGAGCCAGGCGATAGGAGAAAGCCACCAGCTTGTTGAGGAATCCTGCCACCACACTCGATCGGCCGCCCAGCATCGCCCGAATGCCCGCTCTTGCCACGGACCGGGGCTGCATCATCAGGGTTCGGAGAGCCAGGGTGTTCCTTTGACCGGCGACGTCGCCAAACGAGGTGGCCGCGGCACCGGGAGATACCACCGTCACGCAGACGCCGCGCGGTTCGAGCTCGGCGTGCAGAGCCTCGCCCAGCAGCAGCACGTAGGCCTTGCTCGCGGCATAGGCCGCATAACCGGGCGTCGGTGAGTACCCGAGCAGACTCGCCACCAGAAGGATGTGACCGCTTCCACGAGCGACCATGTCGGCCCCGAAGGCGTGCGTGAGCTCCGTCACGGTCAGCATGTTGAGGCGCAGCATATCGAGAGTCACGTCGAGCGGCTGATCGATGAAATCCCCGTAGAGGCCCCGACCAGCGTTGTTCACGAGGAAGTCGATGGCGATACCACGTCGGTCGAGGCGAGCCTTCAATTCTGCGGCCGAACCGGGGAGCGAGAGATCGATCGATTCGACGACGACGTTCACCCGTCGTTCTCGCCGGATTCGGTCGCCTGCTTTCTCCATCGGCTCCGAGCGACGAGCCGCCAGCACCAGGTTCGCGCCTTGCTCCGCCAGCAGGGTCGCGAACTCGACGCCGAATCCGCTCGAGGCACCCGTGACCAACGCCCACTTGCCGACCGCGCTGTTCATCGCCCGCGCTCCGCTTGTTACGTCTCAGCCCGAATCATACGAATACCCGAGGACCGTGTCTTGAACCAACTGGCTGTGACTCTCTTAGCGGCCATGAGCGTGCCGGCCCCCCGGGACCTGCTAGGATGACCACATGCAGCCGCCGTCCGTGCCGGCGGGACTGCACGTCATCGGTTGACGGACGAGCCCTCGACCGGCCTAGAATCCCCTCTGACGGAGGGCCTGCATGCCGCGTTTCCCACACCGGCTCACCCGGGCGCGATGATTGGGCCGGGCGAACCGTCGAACGCCGCCGACACCGCCTGGATGCTCGTGTCGACCGCGCTCGTCCTGCTGATGACGCCCGCGCTCGCCTTCTTTTACGGCGGGCTGGTCCGCTCGAAGAACGTCCTGAACACCATGATGATGAGTCTCGGATCCCTCGGCGCGGTGGGGTTCGCCTGGGTCGCTGTCGGGTACAGTCTCGCCTTCGCTCCCGGGAACGGGCTCGTTGGCGGTGGGGCCCACCTGTTCCTGAGCGGCGTGGGCCTCGAGACGAAGGGGTCGATCCCGCACCTCCTGTTCATGGGGTACCAGGCGACCTTCGCCATCATCACGGCGGCCCTGATCTCCGGCTCGATCGTCGAGCGCATGCGGTTCGGGCCGTACCTGGCGTTCATCGCGTCGTGGGCGCTGGTCGTCTACGCGCCGGTCGCGCACTGGGTGTGGGGAGGCGGCTGGCTGGCGCGGCTGGGGGCGCTCGATTTCGCGGGGGGGACGGTGGTGCACGTCAACGCCGGGGCGGGGGCGCTGGTGGCGGCGGTCGTGCTGGGTCCGCGCAAGGACTACGGACGGCAGGCGCTCCTGCCGCACAATGTGCCGTTCGTGCTCCTGGGGGCGTCCCTTCTGTGGTTCGGCTGGTTCGGGTTCAACGGGGGGAGCGCGCTGGCGGCGAACGCGACGGCCGCGCTCGCCTTCGTGAACACGCTGCTCGCGCCGACCGCGACGCTTCTCGTCTGGATGCTGCTCGATCTCACGCGGACCGGCAAGGCGACGGCGGTGGGGGCGGCGACCGGTATCGTCGTGGGGCTGGTCGCGATCACCCCGGCCGCCGGGTTCGTATCCCCCATGGGGGCGCTGGCGATCGGAGCCCTCGGGGCGCTCCCTTCCTACTATGTCATCCAGTGGCGGTCGCGGACGCGCCTCGATGATTCCCTCGACGTCCTGGCGGCGCACGGCGTCGGTGGCGCGTTCGGGGCGCTGCTCACCGGGGTGTTCGCGTCGCGCGCCTGGGGCGGGACAGACGGCCTCCTGTCGGGGAATCCGTCGCAGGTGGGACGGCAGGCGCTGGCGGTCGCCGCGACGGCAGCCTACAGCGGCGTCGTCACGTTCGGACTGTTGAAGCTGATCGGAGCCGTGTCGGAGATGCGCGCCGGCAGGAGGCAGGAGGGGGTCGGGCTGGACGTTCCCCAGCACGGGGAGGAGGCGTACACCAGCGGCGAAGGGGCGATCCTGGTGATGGCCGAGCATGCGCCGCCCGCCCGGATGCCGCCGGAGGTCCGGACATGAAGCTGATCGTCGCCATCGTGCGCCCGGAGAAGCTGAACGACGTCCTCGAGGCTCTCTACAAGGAAGAGGTCCGCGGACTGACGATCACGCCGGCTCGCGGCCACGGCGGAGAGCTGGAGAGCGTCGAGACCTACCGCGGCACCACCGTGAAGATGGACCTGGTCGACAAGGTCCGCCTCGACATCGGCGTCTCCGAGCCGTTCGTCGAGCGGACGGTGCAGGCGATCATGCGATCGGGCCGGACCGGCGAGGTCGGCGACGGCAAGATCTTCGTCCTGCCGGTGCAGAAGGTCTACCGCATCCGCACCGGCGAAGAGGACGTCGAGGCGGTGACGCCGCTGACCGGATCGGAGTGATCGGGGACCGGTGCGGCGGTGCAGGGCGGGGCTCAGAGAAGCGCGAAACCCACGGCCTTGTTGACGATCGTTCGCACGGCCTTCAGCGCGGCGTTCAGGGCCTCTTCGACCATGAGCTGATTGAGCCCCGCGACGGCGAGCAGCACGGTCTCCCACGCCTCCTTCTGGAATTCCACGTGGCTCCTGGCCCGCTCCTCCGAAATCACCCCGCCGGCAAGCAGTTGCTCGATGCTCGCGAAGCGTTCGGCGAACATCCTGGCCTCCGATTCAAAGTATTTTTTCGTCGTCGGCCATCGGTTCCCCACGACCCCCTTTGCGGCCTCCAGCATTTTACCGGCCAGGTCGGACACATCGAGGCTCATGGCATGTCTCCTCACTGTCCAGGAATCGGAGTCGCCGCCTGCGCCGCTTTCCCGGGATCCGGCTGCTCGCCCCGCCTTTTCGCGAGCTCGAAAGTCAGGATGGCCGTGAACTGGCTGTTGAATCCCCCTCGATAGAGTGACAGCTCCTGCTTCGCGATGCCGTGTCTGTGGTCGTTCTCGAGCCGGTTGAAGTTGTTCTGAAGCTTGTCGAGCATTTGCACGGTCAGGCTGTTGCGCTCCGTCGCGTCGGCGCGAACCCGCAGCGAGCTGATGGCGACTTTCGCTTCCCCGTAGAACGCCTGGTTCGATTCATAGGGCGCCACCCTGTTGCCGCCGACGGATTCGAGCTTCACCAGGAACGTCTCGGTCTGCCTCTGGAGCGCCGTCACGCCCTCGTCGATCTGCTGGTCGTAATCGCCCACCAGTCTGATGGTGGCGCAGCCGGTTGCAGCGGCGAGCACCATGAGGACAGTCGACCACTCGAGGGCGAGCCTGATTCTGGATCGAGTCAAAGAGCGCATCGCCACCTCCGTCGGGCCCGGTTCAGCTCCGCCCCAGAATCCTCCGTTCCCCGCTGTCGGCGAGGGCCTGCCTGATCCTGTCTTCGCTGACCATCCAACCGGGTCTCGGGGGCACCAGGGCAGGAGCGGGGGTGGGAACGAGCTCGGACAGATGCTTCCGCACCGCGGCGTCCGCCAGGAAATATCCGTGGTTCTCCAGGACGGATGCTTCCGCGTCCGAGAACGCGTCCAGATCGGTCCGGATCTCGCCGATGACGTTCTGCGCCAGATCGAGAGAATACCCCTGCGTGTCCCCGGTGTTGTAGCGCGATCGGGCGCTCCCGATGCCCCAATACGCGCCGTGCATGACGCCCGCGTTGAAGTTGGAGATCAGCCAGCGCTTGCGCAAAGCGATGGCCTGATTCTCGATGATCGCGGTGTAGCGGCCGATCCGCCAGAACAGATTCCTGTCGCCCTGGAAATCGAACGTCCCGCCCCCGTCCGAGACCAGCACGACCGCATGGTCCTTCCAGACCGGCTCGAGCCCCAGGTTGTCGTAGTCTCCGCCGTCGGTGAGCCTCAGGTCCGCGATGGCGGCGTCGCGCGCCGGTCCGGGCGCCGCCTTGCCCTTCGCATACGCCGAAGCCCTGAACGGCATTCGCATAGGCCCGAAGATCGGGGGGAAGCAGGAGGACGCGGCGACCGCTTTCCCGAGAGGCCAGTCCGCCGGAGTCGGGATGATGTATCCCGGCTCGTACGCTCCGATGGACGTTCTCGTGAAGCGCCAGCAATCGCCGAATGCCATGTCCGTGGCGCACAGAATGAAATCGGGGCGATCGGGCAGGTCCTTGAGTTTCATCGGCGTCAGGTTCTTCTCATAGGCATCGGCGAGCGCCTCGACGCTCGTGCCCGACCGGAACCAGTTCCAGATCAGGAGTCTCTTGAGGATGGGCCCGGTCCGGATGTTCTTCCCGGTGAACTCACGGAGCGGCCTGGCGACGGTCTCCTCCCAGTTCGGGACACGGCCGTTCAGCGGTCTGGGCATCCGGGCGGCCAGGTGGGCGGCCGTGATGCTGCCGCCTGAAACCGACGTGATCGTATCGATCTGCGGGAGGATCCCCAGCTCGTCGAGGCGGCGCAGCGCGCCGAGATGAAAGAGCGTCGCCCGATATCCTCCCCCCGAAAGACAGAGACCGATGCCTTTCCTTTCGGCCGTCGGCCTGGGCAGGTAGCCGTCGGCCGCGTACTCCCTGGGGGGCGCGACTCGAGGAATCATCCGCCGCTCACCGCGTGAGATCGAAGCAGGCGCACCTACCCGCTTCCGCTTCGCTCCTGGCCAGAGACACGGATTCAGTTGAGATCGCTTCTACGCTGAAAATCGCCCTCTGTCAATCGGGTTCCAGGTGCTTCGGACCGCCCAACACGTACGTGAAAACGCGTACGTAATGCAGGCCGGGCGAGGCTTCCAACACCTCGCCCGGCCGGACCTCTCCTCACAGCGATGGTCAGACGAAACGCCGCTGGCGCATTGCTAACAACAGATGCAGCGGGTGCCCTGGCACACTCCGCAGTGGGAGTCCGGGCAGCACATCGGACAAGCCTGCTGGGGAGGGGTGCAATGCGGACAGACCGCGTCGGGACCCTGCGGCAACCCATCGGTCGAAGCCGCACCTTCACCGCCGCAGAAACCGGCGTCGGGCGATACCGCAGTCAGTCCCTCGGGTCCCGAGACTGAATGGGTGAACGCCGATACCGGGTGGGAAACCCGGTCCGCCGTCGCCAAGGTCGCGTACCCACAGACGAACACGACGGCGACGAGCAGCACAGCCAGAAGACTCCAGCGTGTTCTTGTCATCATCGCTCTTCCTCCTTCCATGCTTCAAAGCGAACGCCACGAGGAGAGGTCGACTCACATCGAGCGATCTTCTGTACTCCTGATGAAATGGCTTTTCAATAGGGTTCGCACCCTAGTCAATCGTGCAGACGAACACCTCAGTGGTTCCCGGAGATTCGGAAGCTGAGGGAGAACGTCGATCCCTGAGGCGAATCCGGTCAGAAGCTCGCGCGTACCGAGAATCTCACGGTTCGCGGGGCCTGATACTCGACAGGTTTGAGGAAATCCGGGTCCGGTATGCCGGCCTGCATCTCGATGTTGTCGTCGAAGCGTGCCGGCTGCTGCTCGTTGAAGACATTGAAGACATCGACCATGAACTGGTAGGTGATCTTCCCGGCGATCAGCGGATAGTCGGCATGGAGATCAAGAGTCATGTGGTCGGGGATTCTCCCCAGGTTTCCCCGCTTGACCGGCGTGTAATCGAACAGGAAGGGCGACGTCACGGCGGTGGGATCCGACAGGGCGGCGGCGAGGCTCTTCGTCTTTGCCAGGACGCAGGGAGAGCCGACGCCGGAGTTGCAGCCGCTCGTGGCGACGTCCGGGTCCGACCAGTAGGCGTAAATCGGATCGATCCCGGGAATTTCTCCGCTGTTGCGATAGACGGGATGCGCCAGCATCGAAGTGCGGGGGGTGCCGGACGACCAGTTCAGGCTCGCCCCGAGACGCACCTTGTTGTCGAACTGATAGCTGGGGTGGACCCGGAGCACCTGGGTCACGTCGGTCGGCAGCGGTCCGACGGTGAACTGCGAGTGCGTCAGGGCTGAATCCGGGAAATCGTACAACGAGGTGTAGTTCGGATCGCTTTGGAGATTGTCGTTGCGGAACAATCCTTCGTAGAAGCCGGCCAGTCGCGCGTACCGGAAATCGGCGAGCATCAACCAGTGGTCGTGAAGGCGCCGCGTGTAGACGAGCTCGAAGGCCTTGTAATCCCGCTTCGCCTTCGGAAAACCGAAACGTCCGCCCGGGGGCACCTTGCTCGTGCCCGGATTCCCCAGCTCGTCCGATCCGAACGGCTGCGCCGGATACGTCGTGCTGGCGCGAGCCGCGGGACTTCCGCCGAAGGGATCGTAAGGGAATCCCCCGCTCATGCCATAGTAGAAATTCTGGACCTGCTCCACCGCGCTGGGCTGCATGTCCTCGAGGGCGCGACCCTGGCTGCGGTAGATGGCCCGGACCTCGAAGGATGAATTCGGCGTGACCTCGAAAGCGAACCCGCCCGACAGCTCGTCCTCGTAGGGGAGCTTCGCTCCCGCCAGGACGTCCGTCGGCTGCAGCCCGAAAACGAACACCGGCGCCAGCGCCGCGCAGACGACCGGATTTCCCCCCGCGTCCTCGCAGGCGGCGCCGGGAGTCGTGGCCTGCCTGGTGAGATTCCGGTCGTCGAAGTTCGCCCCGACGACTGTGATCTCGTTGCTGAACGCGCGCGACGCAAGATCGTTCGGGACGCGCTCGAAGTAACGGCCCCAGTTGAGCCACAACCGGCTCTTGCCCTCGCCCAGGACATCCCAGATGACCCCGAGCCGGGGCGCCAGATTGCCCGCGAAGGTGTACTGGCTCGGCGCATAGGTGGTCGTCGTCCCCCCCAGCGTCAGCGCGAAAGCACCCGATCCCTCGACCGTCTCCGTCGTCATCCGCAGGCCCGCCTTGACCGTCACACGCGACCCCACCGACCACGTGTCCTCGATGAACCCGTCGTATTCGTGGGATTGGGTCGGCGGAGAGCTCGGGGAAAGCCGGGCGCGGAAGACATTGAAGACATTCGGCGTGTCGTACGCGATGCCGACGCTTCCGTTGGTCCCGTTCCCGGCGTCGTTCATGACGTTCACGAGAGCGCCGCTGCGGGTGGTCACGATGTCCGAATCCTGGACTCCGTCGCCGTTGGCATCCAGCGGCAGGCCGTTCGGCCCGCGGAGCCCTGTTTTGTACTGGAACGTCGGGCCGGTGTAGCGGGAGGTCTCTCGAAAGGCGATGTCGACGTATTCGAGACCGTAGGTGACTTCGTGCCGGCCCCAATGGTTCGTGAGCTTCACTTTGTAGGTCGTCGACTCGTCGTCCTGGTCCACGTTCTGTCCGATGCCGCCCCGGGACGGCGCCACCGGCGTGAGATCGAACGGGACCGGCTGGCCGGTCATGGGGTCCATGTAATGATCCGCGCCCCGGCTGAACTCCAGGACGTTCCGGATGTCGTGATAGTTGGTCGCGTCGACCTCCGAGCCCTCGCGGAACGTCCCCTTGTGATGTCCCACGATGCCCTCGACGAAGAACCTGGGGCCGAAGACCGCGTTCCACTTGAGCGCCTGGTTGTTGGCGCCGTAGTCGATGCGGCTTTCGCCGCCTCCCGTCGCGAAGTCGGAGTAAAGGGGTGCATCCTGCCGCTGCGCCCCGCTCTCGCCCGTGATGGGATCCCCGAAGGCCGTCAGCTCGACCTGCTGCTGCGGCGTCACGTCCCAGGTGAGCTTGAACGCATAGTTGCCGGCGGTGCGCTTTCTCTCGAGATCCCTGGTCGATGACGGGAAGGCGAGCGAGGTGACCCCGAACGCATTGGCGTTGGTGGCTTCGTCGAACACGGGAGCGCCGTTGTAGTCCGACACGCCGGATGGTCCCGCCGACGCGGCCGCGAAGGCCGGGTTCGGATTCCTGGTTGCGCGCCGCTGCTCGGTCGTGATGACCGGGTTGTAGGCGAGGAAATAGAAGAGCCTGTCCTTCTTGACGGGCCCCCCCGCCGAGAATGCGAAGTCGTTGACCCCGCGCGCGGTCGTGTTGGAAGTCCCCACCGAGAGATCGACCGATTCGCTCGAGCCGCGCATCGCCGGCGGGCTCGCGTACCAGGCCACGCTCCCCTTGAAGTCGTTGGTCCCCGATTTCACGATGGCGCTCACGATGCCGCCCAGAGCCTGACCGTACTCCGCCTCGAAGCCGCCGCTCTTGATCTGGACTTCGTCGAGGAACTCGCTGGTGACGCCGGTGCCGAGGGAACCGTAGATGATGTTGTACATCCCGATGCCGCCGTACCCCGTGTTGGTGACGTTCACACCGTCGATCAGGTAGGAGTTCTCCAGACCCGAGGCGCCTCCGATCGATGGGTTGGGTTGCCCGGTTCCCAGACCGCTCACGACCCCTGGCGCAATCACGAACGTGTCGGTGAAGGCGCGTCCGAGAGGCACGGAACTGGCAAACTCCTCGTATTTGATGTTGGTGTCGAATGAGGTCGATGTGGCATCGACCAGCGGCGCCCTGGCGCTGACGGTGATCGTTTCTGTTTTTCCCGGGGTCAACGAAAAGTTGAGAAACGCCCTCTGGTTGAGCCCCACGACGACGTCGTTCTGGATCATCGTGTTGAATCCGGAGGGCGCCTCGATGCGCACGGTATACGTACCCGGCTTCAGGTTGGGCAGGATGAACTGACCACGCTCATCGGTCTTCGTGGTGCGGGTTCCGTACTCCGACGTCACGATGACGACGGCATCGGGGATGCCCCGTCCGGTCGGATCGACCGCCTTGCCGGCCATCGAGCCCGAGGTCACGTCCTGCGCGAAAGCGGGCACGACGAGCAGGACGGCCGCCGCCACCAGGACCAGGAGGAGCGGCCGGCCGAGGGGACAGACGGGTCGCTTCGCGTCCGATCGACGGGCCTCGGTCCGTATACTCAGGGCCACGACCTCCAGGCGGCGAACGACAGTCTCCGACTCGTGAGCTGGTATCGACGAAGTGGCGGGATTCTACATCAAGACGGATTCCCGGCGTGCGAGGGTGACGTCCACGTGCTGAGACCCGGCGCGATCCCGACCCGCTTGAGCAGCGCCTGAAACCGCGGGTCGTCTCGAAGGCCGTCGAGACGCGGATCGACGGCCATGATGGAAATCCACTCGCAGCGGTCCTCGACCGCCCTGTCGAACCAGGCGAACGACTGGTCCAGATCCCCCAGGCCGGCATGGATGAGCCCGACGCTGAAGGGATTCACGTATTGGGATGCCGACATTTTCTCGAGCTGGCCGAGCACGCGGATCGCCTCCTCGCGTTCGCCCGCGACCGCGAGGGCGTGTCCGAGCTGCGCCAGCGCCTCGGTCGACTCACCCACGCGGGTCGCCGTGCGGAACTCCTCGACAGCTTCCCGTGACCGGCCCATCTGCTCGTAGACCAGTCCAAGGTAGGCGTGGCCGATCTGCAATTTGGGGTCCTCGGCGACGAGGGACTTGAGCACGGATTCCGCCTGCTCGTACCGCCTGATCAGGTAGAGCGAGAGGGCGCTGTAGCCACGAGTGAAGGGCTCGAGTGGATCCAGTTCCAGGGCCCGCCGGATCTCGGCCTCCGCCTCTCCGGCATTGGCCGTGGCCGCCAGCGACATGCCGAGCATCATATGCGCAGACGCGTCGCTCGGCGCGAGATCGATCGCCCGCCGAAGCTCGCGCTGAGAGCCGGTCAGGTCCCACTCGAAGGCCCGCTTGATGACCCCCAGCGAAGCGTGCGCCGCGCCCAGCTCGTCGTCCAGCTCGAGCGCCCTGAGGGCCGCCGCCCGGGCCCGCGGCATGGCATCGATCGCCTTCAGATGGATGTCCGAAAGGCTGTAGTAGCTGTCGGCCAGACCGACATAGGCAAGGGCGTAGCCGGGGTCCGCCGCAATCGCACGATTGAAGAAATCGATCGCCTCCTGGGCACCGCCCTTGGTTCCCCACTGGTTCAGAAGCACATGCCGACCCTTGAGATAGAACGTGTGCGCCTCCGGGTCCTCGGTCGGCCTTTTCATGAGACGGCGCTTCTCTTCACCCGTCAGGCGCAGGCGCATCTCTTCGGAAATCCGCGCGGCGATGTCCTCCTCCACCCGGAGGACGTCCGAGAACTTCGCGGTGTAGCGCTGCCCCCAGAGATGCCGGTCGCTCTGCGTGTCCACGAGCTCGGCGCTCACCACCAGATCCTGTCCCTGGCGCTGGATGTACCCCGCCAGGACGGCCCGCACCTTCAGCTCGCGCGCCGCCTCCCGCGGCTCCACTTTCCGACCCTTGTAGTGGAAGGACGAGTTTCGGGAGATGACCTTCACCGCCGGGAGCTCGGACACCTTGTTGATGATCGTTTCGGTCATGCCGTCGCTCAGGTATTCGGACTCGGGGTCGGTGTCCCGGTTCTGGAACGGCAGCACCACGAGGGAATCGATGGCGCCGCGGCCGAAGTAGAGATAGATCCCCACCCCCGTCACCGTCCCCAGGACGACCGTGAGGGCAGCCGTCAGCGCCAGTCTCTTGCGGGGTGGCCAGGGTCCACGCAGCGTCTCCGACCCTGCCTTCGGCGGCAGCTCCTCCTGCGTCCATCCCGGCGTCCCGGTCGATTCGTCCGCGTCCAGGGCGGTGAGGAACCCGGCTGCGGATTGGTAGCGTTTCTCCGGTTCCTTCTCGAGCGCCCTCACGAGAACCGCTTCCAGGCCTTCCGGAATCGCCGGGTTCAGGGAGCGCGGCATGGGAGGCGCCCGATGGAGGATCGCCTCGATCAGGAGCGGCTCGGTGGGCTGCATGAATGGCCGCCGGCCGGTCGCCATCTCGTACAGGATCGCGCCGGCGGCGAACAGATCGGTGCGCGCGTCCACTGTTTCTCCTCGCAGCTGCTCCGGCGCCATGTAAGGCGGCGTGCCCCGCAGTCCGTCGATCTTCGTGACCGTCCGGGTGGAGGCCGTCTCGCTGGCGGGTCCGATGAGCGTGGCGAGCCCGAAGTCCAGGATCTTCAGGCGCCCGTCAGGGGTCACGCGCAGGTTCTCCGGCTTCAGATCCCGGTGCAGCACCCCTTGCGCGTGCGCGGCCGCCAGTCCCTCCAGGAGCTGCCGCGCAAGGCGCCGCACCTCCTCGATCTGCAACGGGCCCGAGCGCAGCGGTTCCCTCAACGTCTCGCCTGGCACGTATTCAAGGACCAGAAAGTCGACCCCTTCGTGCGTGTCGAAGTCATACACCGCATCGATGTTCGGATGGTTCAGGCGGGACAGGGACAGCGCTTCCTTGCGGAAGCGGCGCCGCGAGGCCTCGTCGGCGAGAGCCCCCGCAGGCAGGACCTTCAGGGCCACGTCGCGGTCCAGGTGTTCGTCCCGGGCGCGGTAGACCACTCCCATCCCTCCGGCGCCAACCTGCTCGAGGATGCGGTAGTGACCCAGGGTCTTCCCGATCATCTCGGGGGGCGCCGCGTTCCAGGGTGGCCGCGAAGCCCGGTCCGATCCTGGCCTGTCCGCTATCTGTGCGAGGAACTCGGCGGCGCGCGGCGATATCACGGGGTGTTCGAGGAAATCGGCGGCATGCTTCGAAGCCTCCAGCAGCTCGACCACCTCGCGATTCAATTCCGAATCGCCACCGCACGCCGCGTTCAGAAACTCGTCGCGGCGTTCCGGCGCCAGCTTCAGCGCCTCATCGAACAGGGCAGCGATTCGACGCCAGCGCTCAGGGCCGTCCGTGGCCACCGGGGGTTCCCTTCATCATCCCCTCCACCTCACGACCGGCTGAACGCGAGGCTGGATTTCCATCTCAGGCAGGCGGTCGCCGCCTCAGCTCCTTGTACAGAAACGCCCGGGTCCTCTCCCAGTCCCGCTTGGCGGTGGTGATCGAGACCCCGAGGATCCCGGCGGCTTCTTCGATCGAAACACCCCCGAAGAAACGCAGGTCGACCAACCGGGCCGCGCGCGGGTCCAGAGTCTTCAGCCTTCCCAGAACCTCGTCCAGCGCGAGCAGGTCCTCGGCGCTCATGCTCAGGGGAGCGGCGATTCCGCTCAGAGAGGCGTCATGGTTTCTGCCCTCTCGTTTCGCGGCCGTCCTTCGGCGCACGTGATCCACCACGACCTGGCGCATGACTCGGGCGGACAGGGCGAGGAAGTGGCCCCGGTCGCGGACCTTCGCCCTGGAGCCGTCGACCAGCTTCAGGTAGGCCTCGTGGATGAGCCCGGTCGTGTCGAGAGTCACTCCGCGCGCGCCGCGGAGCCGGCGCCGCGCCATGCGCCGGAGCTCCTGGTACAAGGTCGAGGAGAGGCGGTCCCCCGAACGCTCGTCTCCCCCCGCCCACGTCGTGAGCAGGCCCGTCACTCGTTCCCGGGAGATCGGATCGCCCTTGTCCAAGACCAAAAACCTCGACGCTCAGCGAGAGAAGGGATTGCTCCCCATCCTATGCCGAGGCCTCAGAAGCCGTCAATGAGCGACCGCGCGGCCTGCAGGTCGGGCCGGTCGCCGTCGGCATGGTCACAGAGGGCCAGCAGCCTGGCGTAATAGCCTTTCGCCTTTTCGCTGTCGCCGGAGATCTCCGACGCTCGTGCCGCTCCGGCCAGCGCATTGAAGCGGTTGGGAGCCGTGCGGAGCGTGGCTTCGAATTCCACCACGGCCTGGGCCGGCTGCTTCAGCTCCAGCAACATCTCCCCCAACAGCTCGCGGGCCGGCAGGATGACCCCCGGAGTGACGTTGTGCTTGTCGGTCCTGTCTTCGTGATCGGCGGCAGAACGCATCTGCCGGAGGGCCTCTTCGCGCTTGCCCTCCGCCAGAGTGATCCAGGCCGTGGCGATCTCGCGCTGGATGTCGACCTGGTCGGCCCAGTATTCGTTCTTCTCCTGCACAAGAGTTTCCCGAATGGACCCAAGCTGCTGCAGGTCTTTTCGGGCCGCTTCGGTGCTGCCGGCACGCGACGCGCCGAGGGCGCGCGCGAAGTGCAGATTCGCTTCCGTCCAGGCGTAGCGTTCACGGGGAAATAGGTTCGCCGGCACGGGCAGCGCCGCGGCTTCGGCCCATTGATGCCGTTCGACGGCGTAGCGCGCCGGCGAGGTGCCCATGGCGTACAGCCAGTTCATATACTGCGGGTCGTTCGATCGGCCCTCGAGCACGGCCTTGAGCTCGTTTTTCGCCTCGACGTCGCGTGCCTCCTGCAGGTAGGCGTAGATCAGATAGTCCTTCGCGTGCAGCTCGTTGCCCGGCGAGTTGTTCTTCTGCGCCGAGGCCGCCGAGGCGAGGTTGGAATCGATGGACTCCTGCCAGAGGCCGAGACGCGTGAAAATGTGCGAAGGCATGTGAAGAGCGTGCGGCGAGTCGGGGGCGATCGTCGCATAGCGCCGCGCCGCGTCGAGCGCTTTCTCCGCCAGCGACGGGTAGTCGTAGGCGTGGATGATGTAGTGGGCCACTCCGGGGTGCTCCGGCTGCGCGACGAAAATCTTCTCGAGGATCGCACCGGCCTTTTTCTGATTGACATACGTCTTGTCGGCGGGAGGCGCGGTGGCGAGCAGGGCGAGCGCATGGAAGACGGCCGCCTCCTGGTCGCCCGGGTAGCGCGCCTGCATCTGCTCCATCGCCTTTTCGTAGGCCAGGGCGCGGGTGCGATGGTCGATCTTGTCGCTGTCCTTGTAGAACGTCTCGAGGGCCGCGATGTAGTCGCGTTCGCGCTGCGTCTTCGCGCCCGCCGACTTCGCCTTCTCCAGGGCGGCCGCGCCCGCCTTCAGGTCCGCGGGGCCGGGCGCTTCCCAGAGAGGATGGTAGCGCGTCATGGCCATTCCCCAGTAGGCCATGCCGCACGCGGGCTCTTCCTTCGCCACGGCTTCGAAGGTATCGCTGGCCTTCTCGTACCAGAAGGAATGGAGCATCGCGACGGCGATGCTGAATTGCGCCTGGACCGACGGGCTGCAGGAAATCGGAAAATTCACTTTGCCGAGCTTCCCCGGATCGCCGGCGGGGTGCTCATGCTGGGCAACGGCAGGCGCCACGGATGCAATGCTCGCGCCGACAAGGATCGGCCACAGAATGCGAGGACATCTCATGCCGCTCTCCCTCTAGCGTCACTCAGTGGTGAAACGGATCTTATCCCGGCCGGTCCGCTCGCGGGCCCAAGCGTACCAGATCAGTCGCTCGCCCAGCCTCGTCTCGAGGGGGGCGGAGTCGCTTGCGTTCCCACCGTGACATCGGCCGGCAAGTGCTGCTAGCATCCGCACATGCAACTGTCGTCCATGCCGGCGGGGCTGTACGCGGAGCCCTGGCCGCCCGTGCTGGCCACGCGCGGTCCCGGGTCGCTCAGAACGCTGCATGCGCACCACGCGATGCATTTTGTGCTTGCGCTGGAGGGTGATCTGCGCGTCCGCACGGGCCGCCGTGGACGGTGGACGACCGCTGCAGGCGTGTTCACCGCCCCGGACAGTCCTCATGCCATCGACTCACGCGGCGTCGAGATGCTGGTGATCTTTTTCGACCCGGAGAGCGACGTCGGTGCCGCGCTCAGGCCGGGCCTCGAAGCGCCGGCTCGATTCATCACCGCGGCGGAGCGGGCCGAGCTCGTGCGAGGCGTCGAGGACCCGCGATCCTTCGTGGGCGCCGGTATCGACGCGTGGGCGCATCGAGCCGCCACGACGCTTCGCATCCCGGCCCGTCGGCCGAAGCGTCTCCTGCACCCGGCCGTTCGCAGACTGCTCGGGCGGCTTCGGACCGTGGGCCTCGAGGACGACACGTCGCTCGAGCGTCTCGCGAGGGACGCGGATCTGTCGTCGGGTCGACTGATGCACGTCTTCACCGAATCGGTCGGGATTCCGCTGCGTCCGTATCTTGCATGGTTGCGGGTGCAGCGAGCGGCCTGTGCCATCCTCTCCGGAGGCTCGCTGACCGAAGCGGCGCACACCGCCGGCTTCGCGGACGCCCCCCACATGAGCCGGACGTTCAGACGCCGACTGGGGATCGCTCCATCCGATCTGCTGCCCGTGATTTGCAGTCACTCCGACCGGAGCGTGCCGGCGCCGCCGACATCGCGTGGCATGTCCTCATGAGCTGGCTCGCCTCGGAGGTGCGACACGGGATCCGCCGTCTGCGGCGCGCCCCCGGCTTCGCCCTCATCGTCATGCTCACCCTGGCGCTCGGCCTGGGCGCCAGCACCGCCCTCTTCAGCGTCGTCGACGCCGTCCTGGTGCGCCCGCTGCCGCTCGATCGGGACGGGGATCTGGTCATGCTGTACGCGACCAACCCCGACAAGAGCATTCCGCGCTTCGGCGTGTCGTACCCCGACTTCCGCGACTGGCGCGAGCAGACGCGCTCCTTCTCGGACATGGCCCTGTTCTCGGTCGGATCCATGGTGATCCAATCGCCGGACGGCCCGGAGCGGGTCGGGGGCCTGTTCGTGTCGCGCAACATCTTCGACGTTCTCGGCGTGCGCCCCATCCTCGGGCGGCTGTTCGGACCGGAGGACGAGCGCGGCGAATCCAGCACGTCCATCGTCCTGGCGTACGGGTACTGGCAGGAGCGCTTCGGCGGCGCCCGGTCGGTCCTGGGGAGGACGCTCCAGGTCAACGGCCGCGTGCGCACGATCATCGGCGTTCTGCCGGCGGGGGTCGGCTTCCTCGGGCCGGCCTTTCTGGGCGAGCGTCTCGGCGCGGTCACGGTGGTCGAGCCGTCGATCTACCCGCGCGTGGAGAACCACGCGCAGCATCTCTTCGCCAGCGTGGCCCGGCTCGGGCCAGGCGTGACGCTCGAGCAGGCGCGCGCCGACCTGTACGCCACCGAGGTCCACATCGCCGCGGCGAACCCGTCGATCGCCGGCTGGACGGCGAGCGTCTTTCCGCTCCGCGGCGAGCTGTCGCTGGGGACGCGCGAGCCGCTGCTGGTGCTCCTGGCGGCGGCCGGGCTCGTCCTGGCGATCGGCTGCATGAATGTGGCCATTCTTCTCCTGGCGCGCGGCGCCGCCGGCCGCCGCGAGATGTCTCTGCGCCAGGCGCTCGGGGCGTCCCGCGCCCGGATTGTGGGGCGGCTCCTGATCGAAAGCGCCCTCCTGTCGGTGGGCGGCGGAGTCCTCGGCGTGGTGCTCGCGTGGGCCGGCGTCCAGTGGCTCAAGACCCTGATCCCGCCGGGCCTCATCGCCCGCGCGGACGACATCCGCCTCGACGTGGGTGGCCTGGCCGTGGCCCTCGGGCTGAGTCTGCTCGCGGCCCTGCTCTCCGGTCTCTGGCCCGCGATCAGGGCGAGCGTCCCCGACCTGGCCGGGATCCTGCGCGGCGGAGATCGGGGCGGCAGCAGAGCGCCGCTGAACCGGCGCCTCCGGCGGGCGCTGGTCGTCTCGGAGCTGTCCCTGGCGCTCGTGCTCCTCGTCAGCGCCGGCCTGGTGGTGCAGAGTCTTCTGCACATGACGGAGGTCGATCCCGGCTTTCGCCCGGAGCACGTGGTGACGGCGCGGCTCGACCTCGGCGACAAGTACCCGGACGCCGCCCAGATCCCCCTCTATCGGGCTCTCCTGACCGATCTCGGCGGACGGCCGGGAATCGAGGCGGCCGGCGCCACCGACACGCCGCCGCTCGTGGCCGGCGGCTTCTTCACGTCGATCCACCTCATCGGCAAGCCGCCGCGTCCCGAGAACCAGCCGCTGATGAGCTCGATCGTGACGGTCACGCCCGGATTCTTCCGCGCGCTGGGGCAGCCGCTCCTCGAGGGGCGGGAGATCGACTGGCGCGACGCGGAGCCGACCATCGTCCTGAGCGCCGAGGCGGCGCGCGCCTTCTGGCCCGGGGAGAGTCCGATCGGCCACCGCATCGCGATCGGCGCGGACTCGCTCGGCAACGAGATCGTCGGCGTGGCCGGCGACACCCACCGCGCCAGTCTGTCCACGCCCCCGGCGCCGGTGGTCTACGTCGCGATGCAGCGCTACGCGAAGATCCTCCGCTCCATGTCCCTCGTCGTGCGCGGCCGCTCCGACGTCGCCGCCATCGTGGCCGCCACGCGCGGCGCCGTCCATGACGCCGATCCCGCCCTGCCGCTCTACAGCGTGCAGACGATGCAGGAGGTGGTCGATCAGTCGCTCGCGCAGCCTCGTCTCGAGGCGTCGCTCCTGGCGCTGTTCGGAGGCGCGTCGCTCCTCCTCGCCGCCTTCGGGATCTACGCGGTCCTGTCGCACTCCGTGGTCCAGCGCGAGCAGGAGCTGGGCGTGCGCATGGCGCTCGGCGCGACCCGGCGCGACGTGCTCTGTCTCGTTCTGCGGGAAGGGGCCGCGCTCTCCGCGGTCGGGATCGTCGTCGGAGCCGCCGGCGCGCTCGCGGCCACGCGGCTCCTCAAGAGCTGGCTCTTCGGCATCGGCCGGACCGACCCCGTCACGTTCGCCGCGGTCGCCGCCGGCCTTGTCCTCATCGCCCTCATCGCCACCTGGGTCCCCGCCCGCCGCGCCACCCGAGTCGATCCGCTGATCGTGATGCGGGGCGAGTAGCGCGTGCCCGGGACGTACTAATAATAAGGATAGTGTCCGGAAATGTGGACTATCCGCCCCCTGGAGCCGCCTCGGCGAGCAGAGCATCGATCCTCGCCTCGATCTCGCGCGCGTCCCGGTCGCCCGCGTGGATCTCCCCTTCGTGCATCAGGCGGATCCTGCCGCGCGCGTCGATGAGGTAGAGCGTCGGCCAGGCGCGATTGTCGAGCGCGTCCCACATGGCGTTGTCGTTGTCGATGACGACGGGGTAACGCACGCCGAGGGATTTGACGTTCGCCTCGACCAGGGTGCGCTCGCGCTCCTGATCGAACTCGGGCGTGTGCACGCCGATGACCTGCACGCCGCGCGGCGCGTATCGTTCATGGATTGACGCCACCCACGGCAGCGTCCTGCGGCAGTTGATTCAGCCGAACGTCCAGATGTCGAGGATGACGACCCGCCCGCGGAGGCCCGCCATGGTCAGGGGCCGGGAGTTCAGCCACCCGTCCTGATCCTGTCGCGGGAATTCGGGCGCCTGTCGGCCCCCCGGTGGCGACGTCCGGGGCGCCGCGCCGGCCCACAGGAGGAGCCCCCCAAGAAGGCCGAGCCCGAGAAGGGTCGCATGTCGCATCGGCCAGCTCGCCCGTTTTTCCGGCATTCGCTCTCTCCCGCCCATTTGGTGCCTCGAATTGTAGCAGGCACAGACAGGCCAAGTCCCCCCCCGCTGCTGGCCGTCGCGACGGCTGTCGTGATATATAGCGATCGATCACCTCATCCGTGAAGGACCTCGTGCAGATGCGGGAAGAGTTCGACGTCGTGTGTCTCGGCGGCGGCGTCGCCGGTGAAGCGATCGCGGTGGGCCTCCGGGACAGCGGGCTGACGCTCGCGGTCGTCGAGCGGGAGCTGGTCGGGGGCGAGTGCCCGTACTGGGGCTGCGTGCCCTCCAAGACGCTCTTGCGCTCGGGCGAAACACTGGCCGAGACCGATCGAGCGCGCCGGCTCGCCGCCTCCCGCGTGGAATGGAGCGTCGACTTCCCCAAAGTCTCCAAGCGCGTGCTGTGGATGGCGCGCGACCTCGACGACACCCGGCCCGCCGCCGCGATGGAGGGGACCGGGGCCAGGCTCGTTCGCGGTCAGGGGAAACTTACCGACCTGCGCACGGTCGAGGTCGGAGGCGAGCGGCTCGTCGCGCGGCGCGCCGTGGTCATCGCTAACGGCAGCACCGCGGTGATCCCGCCGATCCCCGGCCTGGAGACCGTCGAGTTCTGGACCAACCGCCAGGCGGCGATCCCGAGGGAGCTGCCGGCAACGCTGGCGATCCTCGGCGGGGGCGCCATCGGCGTCGAGCTGGGGCAGGCCTTCGCGCGCCTCGGCTCCAAGGTGACGGTGATCGAGGCTGGCCCGAAGTTCCTCGGCCTCGAAGAACCGGAGGCCGGGGCGGCGCTCCGGCCACACCTCGAGGCGGATGGCGTCACGCTCATGGTCGGAGATCCGTGCGTCGCCGTCGAGAAGAAGACCGCGGACCCTTCGCGCCCCGGCCCGGCCGTCGTCGTCCGCCTGAAGTCCGGCGCCGTGGTCCCGGCCGACCGGTTGCTCGTGGCCACGGGCCGCCGCCCGAATCTCGAGGCGTGGCGCGACGCCGGGCTCGCGCAGACGGAGCGCGGCTGGTTGAAGGTGAACCCGGAGACGCTCGAAGCGCGCCCCGGCGTCTTCGGAGCGGGGGACGTCACGGGGCTCGGGGGTTTCACCCACCTCGCCTGGTACCACGGCGAGGTTGTGGCGCGCCGGCTGCGGGGCATCGACGCGAGGGCCGATCACACGGCGGTCCCGCGCGTGACGTTCACCGATCCGGAAATCGCCTCGGTCGGGCTGTCGGAGGCGGCCGCCCGCGCGCGCGGCCTCGACGTCGTCGTCGCCGGCGCCGATCCGGCCGAGAGCGCGCGCGGCTACATCCATGACTTCCATGGCGGCGCGCTCAAGCTGGTCGGCGACCGCGGGCGCGGGGTGCTGGTCGGCGCGACGCTGGTCACTCCGCGCGCGGGCGAGATCCTCGGCGAGCTGGTTCTGGCGATCAAGCTGGGCACGCCACTGACGACGCTCGCCGACGTCATTCACCCATTCCCGGCCTTCAACAGAGTGCTCGGGGCCGGCCTGAACGAGCTCGCCGCGAAGGCGGCGCAGAGGTCATGATGAGCATGGAAACGAAACTCGAGGTCGTCGCCATCCCGGTATCCGACGTCGATCGCGCCAAGCGCTTCTACGAGAGCCTCGGGTGGCGGCTGGACGCCGACTTTGCCGTCGGTCCGGACTTCCGGGTGGTGCAGCTGACACCTCCCGGCTCGCAGTGCTCCATCCATGTCGGCAAGGGAGTCACGAAGGCCGCGCCGGGCTCGGCCCAGGGGCTGTTCCTCGTCGTCACCGACATCGAGGCCGCGCGTACGGAGCTCATCGGACACGGGGTCGATGTCAGCCAGGTGTTCCATTTCGACGGCGACCATCGCCCCGTCCCGGGGCCCGACCCGGAACGCCGCTCCTACTTCTCGTACGCCTCGTTCCGAGATCCGGACGGCAACGCCTGGGTCCTGCAGGAGCTCAAGACGCGGCTTCCGGGACGAGGGCTCGCTTTGAGCCTCGCGAACCTGACGGAGCTTCTGCGGGAAGCCGAGACGCGCCACGGCGATTACCAGCCGACCGCCCCGAAGCACCACTGGTCGGGGTGGTACGCCGCGTACGTCCTGGCGCGCGCGGAAGGCAGGACCTCCGAGGAGGCCGCCAAGGACGGGGCGCTCCACGTGCAGCGCACCCTCGACCGCGCGCAGAGGTAGAGTCTTTCATGCGACCCGACATCGTTCCCGGGGCCGTCTTCCCCGACTATGAGCTTTCCGACCACCACGGCAGGCATCGCACGATCTCGGAGCTGCAGGGAGGCGATCCGCTGGTGCTGGTGCTCTCCCGCGGGAGTTTCTGTCCCAAAGACAGGAGGCAGCACGAAGGGCTCCTGCAGCTCCATCGCGAGATGCAGGTCGGCTACTGCCGTCTCGTGACCATCTCGACCGACAACCTGGTCGAGACGAACGAGTTCCGTGCCGGCGTCGGCGCCCACTGGACGTTTCTTTCGGACCCCGGGCGCAAGCTGCAGAAGGATCTCGACATCGCGGAATACACCGACCCGCGGCACAATCCGATGATCCCTCACACGCTGGTGCTCGAGCCCGGACGGCGCGTCTACAAGATCTACAACGGCTACTGGTTCTTCGGCCGGCCGACGGTGGAGGAGCTGCGCCTCGATCTGCGCGCCGTGCTGCAGCGCTGCCGTCCCGACTGGGACATCGGCAGCCCGGAGCAGCGGGCGGCCTGGGAAAAAGGAGACAAGGCCGGGTTTTATCCCTACGGAAGAACGCAGGCGCAGGCGTTCGCCGAGCAGGACTGATCCATGGCACAGGAAACCCAGGAAGAAGCGGAAGCCTTCCCCAGCCTGACCGACGAGCAGATCGCGCGCCTCGTCCCCTTGACCACCGCGCGCGATCTGCGCGACGGCGAAAGCCTGTGGGAGGCCGGAGATCGCAACCGTCCCCTGTTCGTCGTCGTGAAGGGGGAGATCGAGATCCTGTCGGGCACCGATCACGTCGTGACCGTGCACCGTCCCGGGGCCTTCACGGGGGACGTCGATCTCCTGTCGGGGAGGCCGGTCGTGGTGCGGGCCCGCGCGCTGGGGCCCGCCCGCGTCCTCGAGCTTCCGGCGGCGAAGCTGCGCTCGATGGTGCAGACCGACGCCGAGCTGAGCGAGATCTTCCTGCGCGCCTTCATGATGCGCCGCCTGATTCTGATGAAGCAGGGGGGGCAGAACGTCGTCGTGATCGGCTCCCGTCACTGCGCCGGCACGCTCGCGCTCCGGGAGTTCCTCACCCGGAACAGCCAGCCGCATGCCTACCTCGACGTGGAGGAAGATCCCGCGATCCAGGCGACGCTCGACCGGTTCGCCGTGGGGGTCGGCGACATCCCGGTCCTGATCTGCCGCGGCACGCTGGTGCTGCGCAAGCCGACGATCGAAGAGGTGGCGCGCTGTCTCGGGCTGGACACGCTCAACGAGACGGCCGTTCGCGACCTGGTGATCATCGGGGCGGGGCCGGCGGGCCTGTCGGCCGCGGTCTATGCGGCGTCCGAAGGGCTCGACGTCCTCGTGATCGAGGCGCAATCTCCGGGGGGACAGGCCGGGTCGAGCTCGCGGATCGAGAACTACCTGGGCTTCCCGACGGGCATCACAGGCCTGGCTCTCGCGAGCAATGCCTTCGTCCAGGCCGAGAAATTCGGCGCGGAGTTCGCGGTCGCCCGCACGGCGGTGCGGCTGGACTGCGGCCGGCCCTACCGCGTGGATCTGGGGGCGGGGACCGTCGTGCAGGCCCGTTCGATCATCATCGCGAGCGGCGTGCGGTACCGCAAGCCGGACATTCCGAACCTGTCGAGCTATGAGGGGATCGGCGTCTATTACGGGGCGACGCCGATGGAGGCGGTTCTCTGCAAGGGAGAGGACGCGATCGTGGTCGGCGGGGCCAATTCCGCCGGGCAGGCGGCGGTCTTCCTGTCGGGAGTGTGCCGCCGCGTCACCATGATGGTGCGCGGCCCGGGGCTCTCCCAGAGCATGTCGCGCTATCTCATCCGGCGGATCGAGGAGACCCCCAACATCAGACTCAACACCGGCTGTCGCATCGTGGCGCTCGAAGGGAACGGGCGGCTGGAGCGAGTCACCTGGCGGGACGGGAGCGGGACCCCGACCATGGCCGACATCGGACACGTCTTCCTGATGACCGGCGCCGATCCGAACACGGCCTGGCTGCAGGATTGCGTCCGCCTGGACGACAAGGGTTACGTGAAGACCGGATCCGACCTCGACGTGACCGCCCTGGCCGAGGCGCGCTGGCCTTTCTCGCGCCCGCCGGGGATTTTCGAGACCAGCAGGCCCGGCGTGTTCGCCATCGGTGACGTCCGGGCCAACAGCGTCAAGCGCGTCGCCGCCGCCGTGGGCGAGGGCTCGGTCTGCGTCCAGCTCGTGCACAAAGCGCTGGCCGAGTCCGTGGCCTAGCCCGGATTTCTCACCGCGGGTCTGTTCGCCTCGCTGAAGCTGCGGATCGGGGGAGTGGCGAAGGGCAACGGTGGTGACGACCGCTGTACGCCGGCCTCTTGGTTGGTGATCG
>JACXTT010001570.1_pt1 | contig 37703 bp, 41 predicted proteins | sample 9270951 | NCBI WGS metagenome assembly JACXTT01 (sample SAMN15532306, study PRJNA645909) | rock metagenome | isolation source: weathered quartz diorite | place: Puerto Rico | collected 2017-06-21
AAACCAGTTCATCGGCGACAGCGTGATGGCCATCTTCGGGCTCGAATGCGACCTGCCGACCGCCTGCCGGCAGGCCATGCGCGCGACCGAACTGATCGGCGAACGCATGGACGCATGGAGCAAGGGCTTCGAGGCCCAGTTCGGCCAGCGGCTGGAGTTCGGCATGGGGCTGCACGCAGGGCGCGCGGCAGTGGGCGAAGTGGGCTACCTGGAAACCACCACCTTCACGGCCATCGGCGAAGTGGTGAACACGGCGAGCCGGCTGCAGGACCACTCGAAGACGGCGGCCTCGCGCCTTGTCGTCTCGCTGTTCGCTGCCGAGCAGGCCGGTGTCGCGGATGCGATGGGCGCGGTCGAAACGCTTGTGGTGCGCGGGCGCTCCGAACCTCTTTCGGTGCTTTACGCATCCACTGGTGCCGTTCCTGCGTAGTAGATGCTGAATGCGGTGCGCAAACGCACAGCGCGAACCGCACTGCGGTTTCACACTGCATCTTGTGGCAACGACGAATGTCCGCCGCCCACACAGTGAACCAAAGGGACTCTCACCATGAACACCAAGCAACGCATCGCCGCCTCCGCTTTCGCCACCGCCTTCGCCCTGCTGGGCGCCGCCGGCGCGGCACATGCGGAAACCTATGACGGCGTGCATGCCATCACCTCGGCCGCCAGCCGCGCCGACGTGAAGGCCGAAGCCGTGGCCGCCGCGCGCGCAGGGAATGTCTATTCGGACACCGCCGCCGAAGGCGCCGTGGCCTTCAACTCCACGATCGACCGCGCCACCGTGCGCGAGCAGGCCGTGGCCGCCGCGAACAACCCGCTGCAAAGCCTGGACCGCCGCGCCTTCTACCGCGACGAAGTGCCCTCCGCCTACAAGAAGCCCAGCGTGTCGTTCACGCGCCAGGCCGGCCTGTAAGGCCAGCCGCGGCCCTGCCCCGTCGGTTCAGGGCCGCACGCCTTCCCACGCGTCCTGCAGCAGGGCACGGATCGCATCGCGCTCCAGCGGGCGCGGATTGGGATACTGGTTCTTGAGCGCATGCTCGCAGGCCAGGTCGAGGTCGGACTCCTTCATGCCGATGTCGCGCAGCGCGACCGGCGCGCCGTTGTCGCGCGCCAGGTCGTACACCGCCTGCGCGGCGCTGCTTCCCCCCAGGGCCTTCGCAATGCGCTCCATGGCTCGAGGCGCCGCTTCGGCGTTATAGGCCAGCGCATGCGGCAGCACGATGGTGTGGGTCTCCGCATGGGGCAGGTTGAAGCTGCCGCCCAGCGTGTGGCACAGCTTGTGGTGCAGCGCCATGCCCACGTTGCCCAGCACCGAGCCGCAGAGCCAGGCGCCATAGAGCGCATCGCCGCGCGCGCCCGGGTCTTGCGGCGTGGCGCGGATGGCGGGCAATGCGCGGCCCAGCGCGGCAATGCCTTCCTGCGCCATCAGGTCCATGACCGGGTTCGAATCGACCGCGTAGAGGCCCTCGGCCGCATGCGCGATGGCGTTGATGCCGCTCGTCACGCTGATGCCCACGGGCAGGCTCGAGGAAAGCTCCGGGTCGTAGATCACCGTGCGCGGCAGCACCCGGATGTCTTTTCCCGTCTTCTTCATGCCGGCTTCGGTGATGCCGTAGATCGGCGTCATCTCGGAGCCCGCGTAGGTGGTCGGTATCGCGAGGATCGGCAGCCCCGAGTCGAGGGCGATGGCCTTGCCCAGCCCGGTGGTGGAGCCGCCGCCGATGGCCACTGCGCAATCGGCACCCAGGCGTTGCGCCACTTCCCTGGCCTCGCGCGCGGTCTCGATGGGCACGTGCATCACCGCCCGGTCGAACACGCCGGCCGCATGGCCGCCGAGCATGCCTGCAACGCGCTCGGCTTGCGGGCGTTGCTCGGGCGTGGAAAGCACAAGCGCGCGCTTTGCGCCGAGCGCATCGATCTCGCGCGCCAGATGCTGCAGCGACCCCGCGCCGAACACCACCCGCTGGGGCACGCTGTTGTAGACGAATGAGGGGATGGTCATGGCTTTCCTGTTCCTCGGATGTTCATTCATGAAGCGTCGGTGTGGCTGATGCGGCCCTTGACGAAGACGCCGGTCATCGCCAGCACTGCCGGCACGATCAGCACCGTCAGCACCTGCTCGAAGTTCCAGCCCAGGCCCAGCAGCGCCGCCCCGAGCCAGGCGCCCAGCACCGCGCCGAAACGACCGATGCCGAGCATCCACGATACGCCCGTGGCCCGCACGTGGGTCGGGTAATAACGTGCCGCCAGCGAAGGCATGGCCGACTGCGCGCCGTTGATGCACATGCCCGCGAGCAGCACCAGCAGCACGAGTGCCAGCCCGCTGCCCATGCTGCGGCCTACCGCCACCGCGAGTACGCCCGCCAGCAGGTAGCAGATGCCGATCACCTTGTGCGGATTTCCGCGGTCCATGGCCCAGCCCACGCCCACCGCGCTCAGCACGCCGCCGAACTGGAAGAGCGCCCCCACCACGGCCGACTGCGTCATCGACGCACCGCTCTCGCGCATCAGCGTCGGCAGCCAGCTCGTGAGCAGGTAGATGATGATCAGCCCCATGAAGTTGGTGCCCCACAGCAGCAGCGTGCCGGGTCCGAGGCCGCCGGCGAACATGCGTGCCAGCACCGGGCCGCGCGGCCCCTTGCCGCCGGCCTGCTGGCCCGGAATGGTGAACTGCTCCACGCCCGCCAGCGACTCGCGCGCCACCGGCTGCAGCACCTTGCGGATGCGCTCGACCGGCTGCCCGCGAACCACCATGAAGCGCGCCGACTCCGGCAGCCAGAACAGCAGCACGGGCAACAGCAGCATCGGCACGATGCCGCCGATGAGCAGCAGGCTGTGCCAGCCCCAGTGCGGAATGATCGCGGCCGACAGGAAACCACCGCCCGCCATGCCCAGGTTGAAGCCGCAGAACATCGTCGTCACCAGCAGCGACTTGACTTTCTCGGGCGTGTACTCCGACAGCAGCGTGGTCGCGTTCGGCATGCCCGCCCCCAGCCCGAGCCCGGTCAGGAAGCGCAGCAACACGAGCTGGTCGATGCCGGTCGCGAAGGCCGACCAGAGAGAGAAGCCGCCGAACACCGCCACCGACACGCACAGCACCGTCTTGCGCCCGAAGCGGTCGGCCAGCGGTCCCGAGCCCAGCGCGCCGAAGATCATGCCGGCCAGCGCCGCGCTCATCACCGGGCCGAGCGAGGCGCTGGGCACGCCCCAGTCGCGCACCAGCGCCGGCGCGATGAAGCCCATGGCGGCGGTGTCGAGGCCATCGAGCAGCACGATCAGAAAGCACATCGCCACGATGCCCCATTGGTAAGGCGAAAGCGGGCGTGCGTTGATGAGCCACTGCACGTCGACGGTGCGGCGCGTGGCGATTGAACCTGTGTCGGTCATGGGCTTCTTTTGTCTCCATCGCTGATATGCGATGGGCGCGAGTGTCCCGCCGGCACGCAACCGGTTCAACGACACGAGCGGAAAGGAGTTTTCCGCTCAGGCCGGGGCGACCTGCACCCTGCAGGCCTGGCGGCCCTCCGCGATCGTGAAGCGCACCGGCAGGAAGCGCTCGATCACCGCGCAGTTGGTGCGCGTGTGCTCCGTCAGCTCGCTGCAGGTGAAGACGCAGGCTTTTCGCCCCTGCCACGCCGCAAGCGCCTGCAGCAGCGCCAGTTGGTCCGCGAGGTGCGGTCCGACCGCCGCCTCGCTCTTCTGGAAGTCGCGCAGCTCCTTGGCCAGGCCATGCGCCACCTGCTCGGCGCTCATCGACTTTTCGCCGAAGGCGGTGAACACCTCGGTCACGTGCTCGTAGGCCAGCGTGGCCATCAGCGCATTGCCGGGGCCTTCGTTCTGGCGCACCGCGCCCAGACGCAGCTGCTCGCCGGACCAGCCCATCGCGACACCCAGCGTGTCGAGTTCGCGCGTCGGCACATGGCGCGGCAGGCCGGGCGCGAGGCATTCGGCATGGCTTTCCTGGTGCGCGCCGCGCGCCGTCAGGTCGAAAGGCTGCAGCGCGCCGCCAGCCGGCACGATGACCGCAGCCACCTCCCCTCCCCCGGCCGGATAGAAGCCGCAGCGGCGCAGTGTCAGTTGCAGGTCCGCGCCCAGGCGGCGCACCAGCGGCGCGAAAGCACGCTCCAGAAAATGAAACGGCGGCGCCATCGGGTTGTGCGTGCCACCGCTCAGTTGCACGCGGCTCGTCGCGCCGGCCAGCAGCAGCGGCGGCAGTACGGTCTGCAGCACCAGCATGCAGCTTCCCGCGCCCGAGATCGCGAAGCGGTACTCGCCCGCGCGCACCGCGCCGGGCGTGAAGCGCAGCGCCTGCGAACCAAGCTCCGCGCCTTCGACCTGCGCACCGCTGATTGCGGCGGCGGCGTTCACGCACGCCAGGTGCTGGCGCATCAGGCCCGGCTTCGCGCGGCCCGCGCGGATCTTCTCGATGGCCAGCGGCTGGCCGGTGGCCACCGACAGCGCGAGGCTGGTGCGCAGGATCTGGCCGCCGCCCTCGCCTTGGGAGCCGTCGAGTTCAATTGGTTTTTCTTGTGCGTTCGTCATCATTCCCTTGTTGTTTTTTTAGAGGCGCCTGCTACATGAAGTCGGCCCGTATCCGGTCCAGGTCGAAGGGCGTGATGCCCTGGCGCACTCCGAATACGGTGTCGGCCTCCCCGGCCGCCTCGACCTGCCGGCCTCGTGCTTGTGCGTGCAGCACGAAGAGTGTGTGCAGGTCGGGTTTAGTCAGCCCCACCAGCGAACGCAGCATCAGCGAAACGCCCGACAGGTTGTTCTCCACGTTGTTCCACGACGGGTGCCTGCGCAGAGCGATGTCTGCCCAGATCAGGTCGCGCGCTTCGAGATCGAAGATGGCTGGAAGACAGATCTTCGTATCGCTGGCGATATCGACCTTGTCGATCACCATGGACGGCTCAAATACCTCGCCCGAGCCTGCAGACTCGCGGGCCATCCATCCAGCAAAACACTCTGGTAGATCACAGAAAGCCTGCGTGGTGAAACTGTTGATCGAACTCACCACATATCGCACACCCTTCTCACGCAGTTTCTCGATATCGAGATCGATGAACTCCGCTGCGCCCTTGGGAGCATCCACGATGTCACCGCTGTGCACTCCGCCGTAGTCCCTCAGGTTGTAGTAGGCCAGCACATTGATGTAATTGAAGTTCGCGTCGTAGAGCGCCGCAGACAGATCGATGTCGGTTCGCGAACGCCCGTTCTTCCACCAGAGGAAGAGACGCACGATGGCAGTGTCCGGCATCGGTAGACGGCTGCCGCGCACCAGCGTGCGCAATGCCTTCGAGGCCGAGCGTTGCGAGAACGGCACGAGGTAGTTGCGCAGCATGGGATCGATATGGCAGCGCCCCAGGGGCGGCAATGCCGCAAAACGCACCAGCAGTGCTTTTTCGCAGAGTGCGGCTGCTTGTTCGGCCACGTCCTGTGCCAAAGGCAGCCGCTGATCGGCCGCGACGAAAACATTTGCCGTCTCACCCTTGGGAAAGAAGCTGCGCAACGCATCCTGGCCATGGAGCTTTCGGTGCCGAAAATGCGCCATCGCCTGTAACAGAACGGCCGTCGAGGCCTTCTCGGCCACGGCACCGAAAGCCTTCAATACCTCCTGCGGCTGTGATGCGACACGCAGCACGTGGTCGAGCCGGCGCGCGAAATCGCCAGGCCGTGCTGGCAGCAGCGCCAATGCCTCATCGACCGACCGCTCGCCGAGTTGCCGCTCCAGATGGTGATTGAATCCTTTCGGTCGTTCCCCCCGACGCACAGCATCGAACGAAGCGCAAGCCTTCGGAAAGCGCTTCACGTACTCGCCAGGATGCAGCACCTCGCCCAGTCGCTTGAACACCTCGGGGCGACGGGCCATGTCTTCGGCCACACTACCGCAACGATCGAGCATCGCCATGAGCCAGCGGCGCAACGGCCGCTTCATTGGCGCGAATTTCGAAGGCGCCGCCAGAGACACGTCGCCGTTGCTCCAAGCCACGGCCAGCCGCAGCACATCGGTCGCAGTCTTCAAGTGTGCCTCCATGAACGCACGCACGCCCGGTTCCTGCGCGCGCAGCAGTGCGCCGCCGAGCACGGCGAGGTTCTCCCTCGACGCGATCTGCTCGGGCATCCACATGTGCACCTTGCTGCCGTACTGACGCACGAACCAATCAACATCATCCTTGTCTTGCTGTGAGAGCGAACTGCGCGCGCCCACCAGTTGGGTAAAGATATTTTCGAAATCTTCCTGCGTTCCTATGTCGATGGCGCTCAAGTTCGCTCGACGCGCGGCTTCGGCCATGCCGATCTGCGGTGCGGCTTTCTCGTCCGGCCGCCAAGTGCCGAAGCTGGCGTAGTGCCGTACCGCATTGAGGAACAAGTCCGCCGCACTGGCCTGCACGACTTCATCGGGGAAGTTCGGGTAAAGCGGGCGCCACACGTGGTGAGCGCCCTTGAGCTCGCGCGCGCTCTTGAGCAAGGCCTTGTAGAAGGCCTCGAAGGGCTTCGCCTCCCAGGTACTCAGGCACGCATCAAGCGCCGGCGACAGCGTGAATCCCAGCGGCTCCAGCTCTTTGTACAGCGTGGCTAGGTAAGCCGACGGCAGCACGGCATCGCCCGCTTGCGCCAGCACCCGGGAACGACGGCGCAGGTAGAGCGGGCCGTTCATCGTGCATACCTCAAGAGCGACTGCGTGAATACGCAGCGCTTGAAGAAAAAGTGAGCGGAAAGCGCAGGCCCTAGATTTGGAAGATGAGAGAAGGAAGGACCCACATAGCCGCTCACGAACATCATACGACCTCCATCGTTTGGCAAGTGCCATCTGCTTCGCTTTTGTCGAAGCGCAGCACGGTCTCACAAAGAAATGCATCGAGCCCCGAGCCATCGGCCGAAGGCAGCGGCGTCACCGGCTCGGCCGCATTGGCCGCCAGCTCGGCTTCGATGAACGCATGGATACCCGGCCAGCGCGGGCTGGTCGCGGCTTCGCCGGCGCGCATCTTCACCTCGAGCAGCGCGTTGATCTCGGCGATCAGCGCGGCGTCTCGCACGGTGTCGAGCGTGTGCTGCGCCAGGTCGGCAAAGCGCATCGGAGGCACACCGTCGCGCGAGCGGATCCAGCGCGCGGCCAGCAGCGGGCGCAGCACGTAGAGGTACTTCTTGTAGCGCACCTCGTCGGCCTGCAGGTGCTCGCGGAAGTTCTTCTTCGCCATCGAGCTGTAGTGATGCCAGCCGCGCGCGTTGGAAAACACTGCCTCCGACAGCTCGCGAAAGCGCGGCATCGCGGTCGCGTCGTCGCGGTACACGACCGGCGAGCGCAGCCACTCGAGCAGCGTCGGGTTCGACTCCCGCATCAGGCCCAGCGCCTTGCGCAGGTCCCAGCCGTTGATGTCGAGGTCGCCGCTGATCGGCACTTCGATCACGTCGCGACGCGGCGCCACCGTGAGGTACCACGGCAGGCGGTTGACGTAGATGAAGCGCACGTCGTAGTCGCTGTCGGGCGAAGCGAAGCCCCAGCCGCGGCTGCCGGATTCGCAGGCGAACAGCACGGTCACGTGATGCTTCGCCTCGATGTCGCGAAGGGCGTCCATGATCTGCGTGCGGACGGCCGGGTCGATCGGGTGGGCGGAGCGCAGGAATTCTTCGGTGCTCATCTTTTTTCTTCTCTTCTTCTTTTCAGGCTCGCGTCACGGTCACATGGCCGGCACTGTCGAGCTCGTAGACATCCAGGTCGTTGGCCAGGAAAGCGTGGCCGCTGTAGCAGGCCTGCGTCTCGGCCATCAATGCGGCCATGCCCTCTTCGTTCTGATGGCGCGCGCTGAAGTGCGTGAGGATCAGATTGGGCACTTCAACCGCCTGCGCGAACTCGGCCAGCAGGCGCGCGGAACTGTGCATCGGCCCGGGGCCGACCTTGTCGAGCGCGTCTTGCGTGAAGGTGGCTTCGTGCACCAGCAACTGAGCGCTCTTGCAGGCGTCGCGCAGCAATGCGGGCTCGGCGTTGTCGCCACCCATCACCGCGGCAACCGTTTCGACCTGGGCATCCGTGTAGTCGATGCTGCGCAGCACATCGCCGTTGAAAGGCACGTCCTCGCCGGTCTGCAACGCGCGCCATGCGGGGCCGGGTGGCAGGCTGATGGCGCGCAGCGCGTCCGCCTTCAGCCGCACGCGCCGCGTCTCGACTTGCACGCGGTAGGCATGGCTGGGCACACGATGCAGCAGTGCATGGCTTTCGATGCGCACGCCCGGCACCTGGTAAACCAGTGACGGGCCATCAAGATTCACGTGCTCGACTTCGTAAGGCAGATGCAGGTCGGTCAACGCGCGCGTCGCCTCGAACCACTGCCACACCGGCAGCGGCGCGATCAGCTTCAGCGGCTTCGTTCGCTTGTTCATGCCCGCGCTCGCGAGCAGGCCGGGCAGGCCGTAGCAGTGGTCGCCATGCACATGCGTGATGCAGACAGCTGCAAGGTCGTTCAGGGACAGCGGCGTCTGCAGCACGCGATGCTGCGTGCCCTCGCCGCAGTCGACGAGGAACCAGTCAGCGCCGAGCACCGTCTGCACGGCCAGACCGGAGACGTTGCGGTGGCGCGTGGGGGTGCCGGAAGAGGTCCCCAGGAAAGTCAGTTTCATCATCTCGTTTGTCACTCCCTGCGCATCAATGCGCTTCTTGCGGCGTCGGCGGCGACGCGCTCCCAGCCGAAGTATCGGCGACCTCCCTCCGGGCGAGCCGCCATGAAGGCATGGAGTCTTGCAAGATTCGCTTCGCCGCCCCAGCGCCCCATGGCCTGGATCGCCACGACGCGCAGGCTCCACCATTTGCTTTGCAGCGCCGCCTCAACTTCGGCTTCGGCCTGCACGCTCGGCTTTGCGGCGCCCAACGCACGCAGACGGCACGTCTTCTCGAACAGAAGGTTGGCGCCGGGTGCGGCGCTTCGCAACCGCTCGCGCCGCGCGCGCCTGCATGCGAGGCATCGCACGGCACGGCTATCGATATGACCGTGAATCGTCTCGTACCACCACTTCTGTTGCTTGGCCGTCCAGACCTCTTCGGCCCCGCAATCCCGGCAGATGAAGGGGCGCGCGACATAGAAGTCCGGCAGCACGCCGTAGGTGTTGCTGTACAGCTGGAGAACGGCTTGGTCCGCCGGCTCGCAACCGGGTGCATGGGCGATATCGGACTTCGACAGCCGGACATCCGGCGAACGCAGGCGTGCGGCCAGCGTCGCAGCACGCTCGCGGCGATGCGCCTTGATCTCGGCGCGGCGTTGCTTGTTGCTCTTCATTTTTTAAACCTCCGTAATACGTTGCTACGAAGGCAGGCTCGATTGTTCGAACCCTCTTCTATAGCTCTTCCACTGTCACGACGCCTTCGCCCGCAGCAAGTTGAACGATCCGGCCAAAAATCTGCCGCGCAAAGTCGCTGTTCGCATGCAAACAGACAACAAGGCCATCGGCTTCGATGTCCACCGAGACCTCCGGCCATGTCGCGGACGTGGGTGCCACCGACGAATAGAAGCTGCCGCCAGCATCCCTCATCTCCAGGCGGCAGCCGTCGGCGGCCTTCCTCAGGACGGCTTCTGCGGTGGCCCCTGTCGGCAATGCCATCCCGATGCGGTACTCGACGCCCACCGCGTCAACCCTTCACGCAAACAACTTGCTTGAGCGTGTAAACCACCTCCACCAGGTCCTGCTGCGCCTCCATCACCGCGTCGATGTCCTTGTAGGCCATCGGGATCTCGTCGATCACGTCGGCGTCCTTTCGGCATTCCACGCCTTCGGTGGCGGCGATCTGATCGGCGATGGTGAAGAGCTTCTTCGCCTTGGTACGGCTCATCTTTCGACCGGCGCCGTGGCTGCAGCTCATGAAGCTCTCGGGGTTGCCCTTTCCGCGCACGATGAAGCTCTTGGCGCCCATGCTCCCGGGGATGATCCCCAGCTCGCCGGCCTTCGCGCTCACCGCGCCCTTGCGGGTCACGAGCACGTCTTCACCGAAGTGCGTCTCGTGGCTCACGTAGTTGTGGTGGCAGTTCACCGCTTCCACATGCGCCTCGAAGGGCTTGACGATGACCTTGCGCACGGCCGCGACCACGCGCTGCATCATCACTTCGCGGTTCGCTCGCGCGAACTTCTGGGCCCAACCCACCGCACGCACGTAGTCGCCGAAGTACTGGGCGCCTTCCTCGAAGTACGCCAGGTCCTGATCGGGCAGGTTGCGCTGGTGCAGTTCCGCGTCTTTCTTGGCGAGCTCGATGAAGTGCGTGCCGATGGCGTTACCCACGCCGCGCGAACCCGAATGCAGCATGAACCACACGGAGCCCGCTTCGTCCAGGCACACCTCGATGAAGTGGTTGCCCGTACCCAGCGTTCCCAGGTGCTTGTGGTTGTTGGTGTTCTTCAGGCGCGGGTAGTCTTCGCAGATCACGTCGAACTCGTCCTTCAGCGCACCCCACGCCACGTCGGTTTCATTCGGTGGCGTTTCCCACGAACCCTTGTCGCGACCCATGCGCTTGGGGTTCGATCCGTGCGGCACGGCCTTCTCGATCGCGCTGCGCAGCGGTCCCAGGTTGTCGGGCAGGTCGTTGGCATGCAGCGTGGTCTTGCACGCCATCATTCCGCAGCCGATGTCCACGCCCACCGCGGCCGGGATGATGGCCTTGAAGGTCGGGATCACCGAACCCACGGTGGCGCCGATGCCGTAGTGCACGTCGGGCATGGCCGCGATGTGCTTGAACACGATGGGCAGGCGCGCCGCGTTCTCGAGCTGCTTCTGCGCCTCGGGCTCCACGGGCACGCCGCGGGTCCACATCTTCACGGGCACGCCGTTTTCGACTTCGTGCAGGTCGTAGTTCATTTTTTCTTCTTTCATCATCGTTTCACTCCTCTGTTCAGGTCATCGCGCGCTTGTACAGCGCGATCGACAGTCGTTCGTAGTCCTGCAGCGGGAAGTCGTGCTCCACCCACATCTCGCGGTAGCGCTTCGGTCCCACTTCATCGTGGATGCGCCGCAGGATCGCATGGATGTTCCGGACCAGCTCTGTACGCGAAATCTCGCCGCGCGCCACCACTTCATGGTCATGCACACCGACCATTCCCCAGCTGGCCCAGTCACGGTACTGGCGCAGCTCGTACTGCAACACATCCCCAGCGCCCGAGACCAGCAGGATCACCTCGCCCGGCTCGTCCATGAACACGGCCTTGGCGTGCTCGGCACCCTTTTGCAGGGCAAGGCCCATGCGCGCGAGGTCGCCGAGCGAATCGTGCAGGTAGGACACCGCGAAGCCCAGTCGCTCGGAAGCGGCGCGGAAGCTCACCTCGGCCCAGCCCGCGTCGTGCAGGGTGTAGACGATGAGGTCGTGTGCGCAAATTTCTTCTTCGGTCATTTTCTTCTCCCTTGGCGCCTCTTCGGCGCCAGTCAATCCTTCTCGAGTCCGCAGTTCAAGGGGCGTTCGGCCGAAGCGTCACCAACCCATTGAGCACTTGGTCCAGACCGCCGATCACGGATATCTTGTCGATCCGCTCGGCCACCCGTTCCAGCGTTTCGAGTTCCTTCATCCGCAGCGCGACGGGGTTGCCCTCCATCACCTTCGCGGTGTTCAGCAGCGAGCGCGTGGCCGCGGTTTCCTCGCGGCGGCGGATCACGTTGGCCTGCGCCGACTTCTCGGCCTCCACCACCTGGGCGAGGATGGTCTTCATCTCGCCGGGCAGGATGATGTCCTTCACGCCCACGCTTTCCAGCGCGATACCGCTGCCCTCGATCCGCTCGCGCACCTGCGCCAGCACCGTCTGGTCGATGGCCGCCTTGTTTTCCAGCAGCGCGTCGAGCGTCTGTTCGCCCACCGCGGCACGCAGCCCGAACTGCAGTTCGCGGTACACATGGTCGGCCGGCTTCGGCATCTGCGCCATCGCCTGCCGCACATCGGTGAACCGCCACACCGCCGACATGTTCAGCCGCAGGCCCACCTTGTCGCGGGTCAGGATTTCCTGGCCGCTCACTTCGGCGATCTGCGAACGCATGTCCACGCAGGTCACGGCCACCTGCCGGTTGAAGCGCCAGAAACCATGGTTGCCCGGCTGCAACAGCTCCTGCATCTGGCCCTGCAAGGTCAGCACGCCGACGTGGAACTCGGGCACCTGCACCAGCAGCACGCCGTCGAGGCCGGCCACCGCACGCGGGCGCAGCGCCACGCTCTGCAGCTTCGACACCAGCTCGGCCGGCAGCCGCGCATCTTCGGCGACGTCGATCACGTCGATGCGCTGTTCGCGCAGGCCACGCCAGTACAGCTTGCGGGTGGCGGGCGGCAGGATCTGCACCAGCACGCCGTCTTCCAGACGCAAGCCGACTTCGGTTTCGCCGAGGGACACCTGCACGAACTCGCGCTCGACAAGCTCCGGCTCCTGCGCCAGGAAATAGTCGACCAACTCATGCTCGAAGGCCGGTTCGGTCAACGCAAAGCGCTGTAGCTGGATCTTGTCGAAGCGCGAATACACCCAGTGCTTTCCGGCGCCCAGCAGTTGCTCGAAATCGCCGTTGCGCAGCAGCAGCGCGCGTTCGTTCTTCTTGATCGTGATTCGGTTGAAGCCCAACATTTTCTCTCCCACTCGTTATTCGGTTCGGTTGTTCGTTTAGTCGTTCAGCCATTCAATCCAGGCCCTCGAAAGGGCAGGCGGCGGGCACTGCGGCAGTCAAGGCCTGACGCGCGGCGGTCGCTCGGCACGGCAGGTGCCTCCCTCGTTGCTCGCGCAACGCCGTCACCTCCCTGGCCGTCGATGGCCGCACGCAGTTCCTTGCCACGCACACGGTGCGCAAGCCGCCTGCGCTTGGCACTTTGGCGCGCGCCGCAGGGCATTTGTTGTCTGCCCTGCGCCATCGCTCCGTTGTGCCGGGGCGGAGGGGCTTTCGCCCCCAACAGATGGCGGTGCAAGCACCGCCGGGTTTTTCGCGGGAATCGAACCCACAGCTCCATGTGGTCAACACGGCGCTCAACCATGAGCGGAACTGAATCAAGTTCAGTTGCCAGACAGCTCAACCGCGGCATACGGCAAACCCAAGGACGACCTGGCTTGCCGCACCGGACCGCTTTCACGCGGCACCTGCAAGTGGATGAACTGCATCCTGACGCGATATCCATTGCAGCCGGCGTGCCAGCTTTGCGTCGGCGCCGCTCCTATGAGGGCAAGTCGTTGATTGAAAAGGAGAAATTCTTTTTTCACCTGTTTTCTCGCGGCACACAGGGCTATAGAATTTCTACTGATCTATAAATTCAGCTAGCTTTTTATCCATGAAGCCAATCGTCGTCATAGGCTTTCTAGGCACCCAGCTCGACGCCGGCCAGGGCGCGGGCCGCTGGAACAAATGGCGCCCCACCGTTTCGCTCGCCCAGCACGAAGACATGGTCGTCGCGCGCATGGAGCTGCTCTACACGCTCAAGCACAAGGCGCTGGCCGAGCTGGTGAAGGCAGACATCGCCACCGTGTCGCCCGAGACCACAGTGAACCTCGTGCCGATGGAGCTCGCGGACCCGTGGGATTTCGGCGAGGTCTACAGCCGCCTGTACGACTGGGCGCGCGGCTACAGCTTCGACACCGAGCGCGAGCAGTACTGGACGCACATCACCACCGGCACGCACGTCGCGCAGATCTGCATGTTCCTGCTGTCGGAATCGCGCGTGGTGCCGGGCGTGCTCGCGCAGACCTCGCCGCCCCGGCGGCAGCGCCAGGGCGAGGCCGGCAAGTGCACGCTGATCGACCTAGACCTCTCGCGCTACGACGTGATCGCGCGGCGCTTCGACGCGGAGCAGCGCGATGCGGTCGCGTTCCTGAAGAGCGGCATCGCCACGCGCAATGCGCGCTTCAATGCGTTGATCGACGAGATCGAGCGCGTGGCCGTGCGCTCGCGCGCGCCGATCCTGCTGGTGGGGCCTACCGGCGCGGGCAAGTCCTTCCTGGCGCGGCGCATGTTCGAGCTGAAGCAGTCGCGCCACCAGATGACCGGGCCGTTCGTGGAAGTGAACTGCGCCACGCTGCGCGGTGACGGCGCCGCGTCCACGCTGTTCGGCCACAGGAAGGGTTCTTTCACCGGAGCAGCCGCCGACCGCGCTGGCCTGCTGCGCACGGCACATCAGGGCGCGCTCTTCCTCGACGAGATCGGCGAACTCGGACTCGACGAGCAGGCGATGCTGCTCAAGGCAATCGAGGAAAAACGCTTCTTTCCCGTTGGCGCCGACAAGGAAGTGGAGAGCGACTTCCAGCTCATCGCCGGAACCAATCGCGACTTGCGCAGCGACGTGGCCGACGGTCGGTTTCGCGAAGACCTGTTCGCGCGCATCAACCTCTGGACCTACGACCTGCCCGGCCTCGCACAACGGCCCGAGGACATCGAGCCCAACGTCGATCATCTGCTGGCCATCCACGCGGCGGAAAACCATCGCGTGGTGCGCTTCAATGCGGAAGCGCGTGCGGCCTACCTGCGCTTCGCGCAAAGTGGCGAGGCCGTCTGGAGCGGCAACTTCCGCGACCTGTCGGCCAGCGTGACGCGACTGGCCACGCTGGCCGATGGCGGGCGCATTCCAGTCGCGCTGGTCGAAGCGGAAATCGCGCGGCTGCGATGGTTATGGAAGCATGCGGGCGCGGTGTCGCCTGCATCGGCTGGCGGCGGCGATGTCGATCTCGATGCGCTGCTGGGTGAAGAGCGGGTGCAGGCGCTCGACCTGTTCGACAGGCTGCAACTCGAAGCCGTGGTGCGCGTGTGCCGCCAGTCGCGCAGCCTCTCCGACGCGGGTCGACAGTTGTTTCAGGCCTCGCGCTCGCAACGCAGCGTGGTGAACGATGCGGACCGGCTGCGCAAGTACCTGGTCAAGCTGGGCCTCGATTGGCGGCAGGTTTCCGCCGGGCCAACGAGCTGACCGAACGGCACCATCGATGGGCTATCCTCCGCCCGATGGCCATCTCCGCATTCGTCGTGAAGGTTCCCGCCGCCGAGCCAATGGCCGGCGATCTGCGCCGCCGCTACGACGCAACCGTGGCACTCGGGGTACCGGCGCACATCACGGTGCTCGTGCCCTTCATGGACCCCGCGCTGATCACTGCAGACATGCTGGACCGGGCACGGCGTGCGCTGACGCGGACACCTTCGTTCGCCTTCTCCCTGAACAAAGTCGGTCGGTTTCCAGAGACCGCCTATCTGGCGCCCGAGCCCGCAGCACCGTTCATCGAAATGACCTTGGCGCTCGCGAAGACGTTCCCCGATTTCCAGCCCTATGGCGGCGAACACGAAGGCGTCATTCCGCATCTGTCGGTGGCGCATGGCAATGCGCGCGACGCGCAGGAGGCGGCGGCAGAACTGAATGCCCGCCTTCTCGCATCCGGTGCCTTACATGCGCATTGCACCGAAGTCACGCTGATCGAGAACTCGTCCGGGCGCTGGCGCGACCTGCATGTCTTCGCGCTACCCGAAGCGACTTCCTGAGTATTCGCTCATGCCCGAAGAACCATCGACCTCGCCCGTTCGCAACGTGCTCTTCATCTGCAGCCGCAACCAGTGGCGCAGCCCCACAGCGGAGCAGATCTGGCGGCGGCACCCGCTGATCCGCGCACGCTCCGCCGGCACCAGCCCGAACGCGCGGCACACGGTGTCCGTGGACGACATCGAATGGGCCGACGTCATCCTCGCGATGGAAGAAAAGCACAAGTCGCGGCTGGTGGCCGAGTTCAAGCGAATGCTGGAAGGCAAGCCGATCCACGTGCTCGACATTCCGGACGAGTACAAATACATGGACCCTGAGCTCGTCGAGGAGCTCGAGCGATCGGTTGCGTCGATTCTTCAAATCGACTGACGTTCGCAGCAACGAGAACCGCACCTGAAGAAGCACATGCCAGAAATCTACATAAGCACAGACGTCGAATCCGACGGCCCCATCCCCGGCCCGCATTCGATGCTCAGCTTCGGCTCGGCCGCCTACACGGCCGACAAGCAACTGCTCTCCACGTTCACCGCCAACCTGCACACCCTGCCCGGTGCCGAGGCCGACCCGAAGACCGCCGCCTGGTGGAAGACCCAGCCCGAGGCCTGGGCCGCCTGCCGCAGCGACCTGCAGGATCCCGCCCACGCGATGAAGAACTACGTGAGCTGGCTCAAGGGGCTGCCCGCGCGGCCCGTGTTCGTCGCGTACCCGGCGGGCTTCGACTTCCTGTTCGTCTACTGGTACCTGATGCGCTTCGCGGGCGAGAGCCCGTTCAGCCACTCGGCGCTCGACGTGAAGTCGTTCGCGATGGCGATGCTCAAGCTCGACTATCGCGACAGCACCAAGCGTGCGATGCCGCGCCGCTGGTTCGACCCCGGGCTGCCGCACACGCACGTCGCGCTCGACGACGCCATCGAGCAAGGCGCCCTCTTCTGCAACATGCTCGCGGAGAACCGCGCGGCCGCCAAGGGCCCCGCACCATGACCGGCAACAGCCCGATCCGACGATGGCTCAGGAGGCTCGCGCTGTGCGCGCTGCCGCTGATGCTCGCGGGCTGCGTGCAGTCGATGTTCTATTACCCCGACAACGTGCGCTACGAAACGCCCGACGTGCTGGGCATGCGCTACGAGCCCGTGCAGTTCACCAGCGCAGACGGCACGCGCCTGAGCGGCTGGTTCCTGCCTGCCGCCGACCGCAAGAACCCGAAGGAGGCCAAGGGCACGGTGGTGCATTTCCACGGCAACGCGCAGAACATGAGCACGCACTGGCGCTTCGTGGCGTGGCTGCCGAAGCACGACTACAACGTGTTCGTCTTCGACTACCGCGGCTACGGCCAGTCCGAAGGCAAGCCGGAGCCCAAGGGCGTGTTCGAGGATTCCAACGCGGCCCTCAACTACGTGCGCTCGCGCCAGGACGTCGACCCCGAGCGGCTGTTCGTTTTCGGGCAGAGCCTGGGCGGCACCAACGCGATCGCGGTGATGGGCTCCGGGAACCGGGCCGGCGTGAAGGCGGCGGCCATCGAGTCGACCTTCTATTCGTATTCGTCGATTGCCAACGACAAGATCAAGGGCGCCGGCCTGCTGGTGAGCGACGAGTACGCGGCATCGAAGTACGTGGCCGCCGTCTCGCCGATTCCGCTGCTCTTCATCCACGGCACGGCCGACCACGTCATTCCGATCGAACATTCGAAGCGGTTGCTGGCCGACGCGCGCGATCCCAAGCGGCTGATCGAGGTGCAGGGCGCCGGGCATCTGGAACCGATGACGACCCTGCGCTTCGGCAACGCCTACCGCAAGGCGCTGACGGCCTTCTTCGAATCGTCCATGCAGCCGCTGCAGCAATGAAGCACTTCGACGAAACCGCCACCCGCGCGCCGCTGGCTTTCGAGCGGCTGGTGCCTGCGCTGCGCTCGGTGTTCGCGGCCGAGGCGCAGGTGCCGCCGCGCCATGTGCACGCCATCGAGACCACCGGCGCGGACGGCGCCGCCTGCAAGGGCACGGTGCTCATCATGCCGGCGTGGAGCGACGCGGGCTTCCTGGGCATCAAGACCATCAACATCTTCCCCGGCAACGGCGGACAGGGCCTGCCCGGCCTGCACGCGACCTACGTGCTGTACGACGCGCGCACCGGCGTGCCCCTGGCAATGATGGACGGCAACGAGATCACCGCGCGCCGCACGGCCGCCGCGTCCGCGCTGGGCGCGTCGTTCCTCGCGCGCAAGGATGCACACCGGCTGCTGGTGCTGGGCACCGGCCGCATCGCCCGCATGCTGCCGGCCGCGCACGCGAGCGTGCGGCCCATCGACGAGGTGTGGGTGTGGAACCACCGGCCGGAGGGCGCCGAGGCGCTGGCGGCGCAATGGCGCGCCGAAGGCTGGAATGCGCGCGCCACCTCCGACCTGGAGACCGCCGTGCGTACGCATGCCGACATCGTCAGTTTCGCCACGCTGGCCACCACGCCGCTGGTGCGTGGCGAATGGCTTTCGCCGGGCTCGCACCTGGACCTGATCGGCAGCTTCACACCCGCGATGCGCGAGACCGACGTGCATTGCTTCTCGGGCGCGCGCACCTTCATCGACACCCCGGAGGCCCTGCAGAAATCCGGCGATCTGCTCGACGCGATCGCCGCGGGCACGCTGCGTGCGCAGGATGTCCAGGGCACCCTGGCCGAACTGTGCCGCGGAGAGCGCTCGGGGCGCTCCAGCGACGAGGAGCGCACCGTCTTCAAGGCCGTGGGCAGCGCGCTCGAAGACCTGACCGCCGCCACGCTGGTATGGCAGGCCGCAACGCCGCCGGCCTAATGCTTCCGGCTTAGTGTCGGCCGCGAGACCGATTCCGGAGGGCTTTTTCCTACATCCGCATACGTCAAGCAGCTAATGGCGAGCGCCGGCACATCCCGCTATCGTTCCTGCACGACAGACAGAGGAGGCGCCCGCATGCTCAGCACACATCACAAGGCCAACATCCTGCGCAAGGCGGGGTACGACGTTCCCGCATGTCCGATCGAGCACCACGTTGGAGGACTGGGCACGGCAAGCCTGCCTGCCGACACGGTGCATCAGACGCCGCAAGCCTGGGGCAAGGCCATCGAGACGATGTATGTGTCGTATGCCGCCGCCCGCGCAGCCAAGAGCCTGCGCGACGCGGAAGAAGCGCGAATGCTGGCGATGCTGCAGGCGCGCTCGGCCAAGGCCTACGCCTGAGTCTCGCCGCCGCCTCGGTCGCGCAGGTAGGCAAGGATCAGCCGGACCAGTTCGGTCCTCAGCGCCGCTGAGCCGAGTTCGTTGCGGCCCGCCGCCGAGTGAACGACGCCCTCCACGGCCGACGAGAGCATCCGCGCGGCCATGACCGCCCCATCGTCATTACCCCGGCCATCGGCTGCAGCCAGCAGCGCCCGATAGCGCCGTTGGTACTCGGCCTCGAACGCCACATAGCTCGAGCGTGCCCCCAGCGGCACCTCGTCGACCAGCACGTGATGCAGCGCCTGGTCGATGGAATGGGCGGCGATGACGCCGTCGATGAACCGGCCGACCCGCTGCTCGAGCGCGAGCGTCTCGCTCTGCTCGTCAGCGGCGGACAGCACCCGCAGCACTTCGTCGAGGTGCCGCTGCCGGATCGCCTCGGCAATGGCCAGCTTGTTCGGGAAGTACTGGTACAGCGATCCGACACTGACGCCCGCGACCGCAGCGATCTCATTCGTCGTGAATCGCGCCCAGCCCCGACGCCCCAGAACGCGAGCAGCGGCCTCGACGATCACATCGACCGTGGCGCGCGAACGCTGTTGCCGCGGTGCTTTGCGCATGCTCTTGTGCTGCGAAGGAATGCGAGTACCCAAGTTCGAGGCTCCACTCAAGAATAAGACCGTGCACATCCGCCATCGGTCGATGGATGCGAAGTGTGCCGTTTTAATTCAAGGGAACCGCGATGACGACGCAGACGCTTTTGACTTCACTGTTCCGCTACAAGACCTGGGCGGACGAAGGACTGCTGGAGGGGCTGGCCGCGCTGGCCGAAAAGGCACCGGAGGCGGAATACCGCACCGCAATGCGAGTGTTCGACCACGCATGCATCGTCGACCGCATCTTCATGGCGAATCTCCAGCGCATGAATCACGGCTACGCCGCGACAGGGTCTGAAGTCATTCCAACGCTGCGGGAGCTGGCTGATGCAGTGAGAGAAACGAACCGCTGGTATATCGACTACACCGCGCGCGTGAGCGCGGAAGAGCTTGCGGAAAGCATCGACTTCACCTTCACCGACGGCGCCGCCGGGCGCATGTCGCGCGAGGAGATGCTGGGCCACGTGGTGACCCATGCCGGCTACCACCGGGGCGAGGTCGGCCGGATCATGTGGCGGCTGATGGGCTCCTCGCCCCCCGACACATTCACCGGCTTCCTGCACCAGGCCGAGCCCGCGCGCCGCATGCGCGCCTGAAAGGCCCAGCGTACTTGCCTTGCTTACTTGCCTTGCGCGGCCTTGAGCACGGGGTTCTCCATGGTGGAGATCACCTTGCTGTTGACGCGCGAGCCGCCGGTCACGTTCTGGTCGGGAGCCGCGGCGGTGGCCATGGCTTCCTGGTAGACCTGGGCCGGGTCACGGCTCGAGGTGAAGGGGTCCGGACCGCGCGAGCCGCGGGTCACGTTCTGGTTCGGCGCATGGGCCGTATCGACGGCCTGCTTGTACACGGCTTCAGGATCGGCCACGGACTTGAACGGATCGGCGCCGCGCGAGCCGCGCGTGACGTTCTGGTCCTTGGCATGGGCGGCGGCGATGGCTTCTGCCTCGACAGCTTCGCGGGTGCGTTGCTGGGCATTGGCGGAAGCGACGGCCAGCACGGCGAGTGCGGCAGCGAGGGCGAGGTGAGTGGTTTTCATGGTTCCGTCTTTTCTATGGGTTGTCTGTCTGGATGGGGTCTTGCCTCTGTGATTCGGGAAAACCCTGAGCAAGACTATTAACGGCACAAGGCAGATCCGTGACGGCCCCGAGGCGTGGAGTAGCTCTTTCGCGAGCGCTGCAACCTCTGCGAACTTCTGTTAGCCGCGCCGGTGTACTTCGAATTCCTGCTTGCGCGCGAGCAGCGGGTTCTGCCACAGTCAACCGATTGCGAGCGCATCGCATCCACACATCCGACGAAGGAAAACCGCAACCATGGGACTGTTCGACCTCCTGAAGAAAAAGAAACCGGCCATGCCTGAAACGATCGAGGAAGGCATGGCTTCGCAGGCCAACGACTTCGTCGGTGCGTTCTCGCGGCCCGGCGCGCCCATCGACGGCGCGCGGCTGGACTACACGGCGTCCTCCCTGTCGCTGGTCGACCGCGTGCTCGACGACTTCTTCAAGCAGCAGGCGCCCCTGCCGGACGATCTTCACTTCCTCGCGTCGGCATACGTCTTCGAGGTCGCGCGCCGCGAATTCGGCGGGCGCTATCTGCGGGGCGACGAAGACAACCCCTTCGTTCTCGTCATCGGCAAGGACGATGCCCAGGTCGGCGTCTGCGCGATGGCCAAGGTGCGCGGGCGCGCCGTCAACGGCCCCGAGGACAACCTGGACTTCTTCTACGCCGGCATCGCACCCGCAGTGGCGCGCGGGGTGAGCGCGACGCTCATCTGAGGCCGGGGCAAGGCGCGAGCGATCACAGCCGGCTGCTACCCGCTGCGCCATCCGCCTTCGAATAATGCGGTGACGGTCGCTCGCGCACCGCATTCCAACCTCGTTCGAAGGAGACAAATCAGATGGCTCGCAAGATCCTCATGCTCTGCGGCGACTACGCCGAAGACTACGAAACCATGGTGCCCTTCCAGGCCCTGCTGGCCGTGGGCCACACGGTGCACGCGGTGGCACCCGACAAGAAGGCCGGCGACTGGGTGCACACCGCCATCCACGACTTCGAAGGCGCACAGACCTACAGCGAGAAACCGGGCCACCGCTTCACGCTGAACGCCAACTTCGCCGACGTGCGCCCCGAGGCCTACGACGCGCTCGTCATCCCCGGCGGCCGCGCGCCCGAATACCTGCGCATGAACAGCCGCGTGGTCGAGATCGCCAGGCACTTCCTGGCCGCAGACAAGCCGCTGGCCGCCGTCTGCCACGGCGCGCAGCTGCTCGCCGCCACCGGCCTGCTCAAGGGCCGCAAGGTCTCGGCCTACCCCGCCTGCCAGGTCGAGGTGGAACTCGCCGGCGCCGAGTACATGGGCATTCCGGTCGACCAGGCCGTGACCGACCGCAACCTGGTCACCGCGCCTGCGTGGCCGGCGCACCCGGCGTGGCTCTCTCAGTTCCTGGTGGTGCTCGGCACGCGCATCGAGCACTGATTGATTTCGCGATGGGCGGCGCTACAGTGCGTGCGTCGTCCATCCACCCATCCCGCAAAGGAGACAGCCCATGTGCGAAGTCTTCATCAGCGCCGACCCGCAGAGCTACGACGCGCGCACGCGCTCGGTGCGCCTGCACGGCGTGGTCACCAGCATCCGGCTCGAGAACCTGTTCTGGCAGGTGCTCGAGGAAATCGCGCAGCGCGACGGCATGGTCGTGGTGCAGCTCATCGAGCGCCTCTACGACGAGCTTGTCGCGGCGCGCGGCGAGGTCGGCAACTTCGCTTCCTTCCTGCGCGTGAGTGCCTTGCGCTACGAGGCAATGCTGGCGCAGGGCCGCATTCCGGCGGACACCTCGGTGGCGATCCGCTCGCTCGATGCGAAGGCGGTGCTGCATGAGTTGCCGCAGGGGTGGGGGCGGCCGGCGTTGGAGGCGCAGCCTGCACAGGGTCGGGTGCGCACGCTGCACATTGCAGCGCAGCGTTAGACATCTTCGGCGCGCTGCCGCCGGATCTGCCGCTTCTGTTGGCCATCGGGCGCTTTGTAGGCAGGCGACAAGCGGCGCTTGAGGGACTTGATCGCAGTTACCCGTGCCACTTCGAGATCCGCATCCGCGACCTTGAGCGCCTGCACCCACGCAAGGGACCTTTCTGTGGGTGCGCCGCGAAGGGCCCAGAGACAAATGCTCTGGAGGAAGGGCACAAGGGTCGCACCGAACGCCTGCGTCACGATTTCCAGAAGATCATCCATGACGGCCTCGTCGACCTTCACACCATCGTCGAAGCTCAGCAGCTGGTTCAAAGCCGCCAGTGCTTTCCATTCGGCATGCATGACGGCCATCGATTGCCATTGGGCCGAAACGCAAAAACCGATCAGTGCCCGCACGCTCTCGACAGTCTTCACCTCTTGCAGGACGCCGATGGCAAAGCTTGCGTGCACAGGGTCGCCCAGCAGCAGCCTCAACGCGGGGACACCACCGCGCCCAAAGGCAGCGCAGGCCCGTGCCCATTGAGCCAGAGGCACGACGCGCGTTCCGTCTTCGCGCATGCCGTCGCTCAGCCAGCCGTACTGTGCGCAAAGGCGTTCGATTTCGTCCGCCCCTTCGGCACCGTGGACCATCGCGAAACGGATCATGTCTTCGACCTCCATCGATCCGCCATAGGCCAGAGGCGCAGGCCCTTTCGATGCCTTGCGGGCAAGTGCGTTCAGATTCATCTATTCATCACCATCGCCTATGGATTCGTGCATCGCTGCCACCGACGCGCGGGTGGCCTCCGGCGCATCATCGGCAAAGCGGCGGACGAGGTCTTCGCAGCTTCGCACCATGTCGACCTTGGCGAAGGGCGCCACCCTGGCAACCCAGGTTCGCAGCGCGGGCGTGTCGGCATGCGCCGCCGCTTCGAATGCACGCTCTGTCGTCAATCGATGTCCTCCCCTGTGCGCCCGCCCCTTGCAGGCCAAGGCACTTTAAAGGAAAAGACGTGCGGCGGCGCGGCCGCGCCGGCGTCAGTCGAGCGACACGTTGGCCTTGCGGATCACGTCGGTGAAGCGCGTGGTCTCGCTCGCCACGAACTGGTCGAACTGCGGGCGGGTGGTCGGGAACGGCTCGTAGCCGAAGCTCTTGAACTTCTCCAGCACGTCGGGTTCCGACAGGCCCTTCTCGATGTCGCGCTTGATCTTCTCGGTGACCGACGCGGGCAGGCCCTTGGGCACGGCGATGGCGTTCCAGCCGATGACCTCGAAGCCCTTCGGGCCGCCCGATTCGGAAACCGTCGGCACGTCGGGGAAGGCGGCCACGCGCTGCGGCGCGGCTGCGGCCAGGAAGCGCAGCTTGTTCGCGCGCTGCAGCGGGCCGGCGGTGGCGCTGCTGCCCAGTGCGAAAGCCAGCTCGCCCGTGGCCACCGAGGTGTAGAGCTGCGTGGTTTCCCTGTAGACGATGTGCTCCATCTGCGTGCCGGTGGCCGACTCGAACAGCTCCGAGCCCAGGTGCACCGGATTGCCGACCGACCACGAGCCGTAGTCGAGCTTGCCGGGGTTGGCCTTGGCATCGGCGATCAGGTCGCCGATGGTCTTGTACTTGCTGTTGGTGGCCACCGTGAAGAAGAAGTAGGTCTTGAACAGCGGCAGCAGCGCGTCGAAGTCCTTGCCGGTGTCGTAGGGCAGCTTCTTGAAGAGCGCCGGATATGCGGCCAGGTGCACGTTGTCGAGCACGATGATGTCGTGGCCGTCTCTCGCGCCGCGCTTGAAGGCATCGATGGCGATGAAGCCGTTGCCGCCCGGGCGGTTCTCCACCACCACCGGTTGGCCCCAGGCACGCGCCAGCTTGTCGGCCACCAGGCGCGCCACGCCGTCGGGGCCGCCGCCGACCGGGAACGGCGTGATGATGCGCACGGGCTTGGTGGGAAAAGCCTGCTGTGGCTGTTGCTGCTGCGCCGATGCGGTGGCGGGTACCAGCGCGGCGGCGGCCAGCGCCAGTGCGGCCAGGCCGACATTGCGGCGCGTCGGCTTCGTTGTGTTCTTCTTCATCCTCTGATCCTCTTTTCTAGATCCTCATGATTGAAAAAAAGCCATCGGGCCGCTATGCGTGCGGCTTCCGATGGCTTGTTGGTTCTCTTCTTGTTGTTGTGTGTTCGTTCGCAGTGCGGCGTCAGACGCGTTCGAGAATCACCGCGATGCCTTGGCCCACGCCGATGCACATGGTGCACAACGCATAGCGGCCGCCGCCCTTGTGCAGCTGGTTCACCGCCGTGGTGGCCAGGCGGGCACCGCTGGCGCCCAGCGGGTGGCCCAGCGCGATGGCGCCGCCGTTGATGTTCACGCGGGCGTCGTCGTCCTTCAGGCCCAGCAGGCGCAGCACGGCGAGGCCTTGGGCTGCAAAGGCTTCGTTGAGTTCGATGACGTCGATCTGATCGATGGTCAGGCCGGTGAGCGCCAGCACCTTCTGCGTGGCGGGCGCCGGGCCGATGCCCATCACGCGCGGCGCGACGCCGGCGGTGGCCATGCCGACCACGCGGGCACGCGGCGTGAGGCCGTGCCTGGCGGCGCTGGCTTCGTCGGCCAGCAGCAGCGCGCAGGCGCCGTCGTTCACGCCGCTGGCATTGCCGGCGGTGACGGTGCCGTCGGGGCGCACCACGCCCTTGAGCTTGGCGAGCGATTCGAGGCTGGTCTCGCGCGGATGCTCGTCCTTGTTGACGATGATCGCGTCGCCCTTCTTCTGCGGCACGGACACGGGCACGATTTCAGAATCGAAGAAGCCCGACTTCTGCGAGGCCACGGCGCGCAGCTGCGAGTTCAGGGCCATCAGGTCTTGCGCCTCGCGCTCGATCTTGTAGTCGGTGGCCACGTTCTCGGCCGTCTCGGGCATGGAGTCGACGCCGTACTGCGCCTTCATGAGCTTGTTGACGAAGCGCCAGCCGATGGTGGTGTCGTACACGGCGTTGTTGCGGCTGAAGGCGCTCTCGGCCTTGGGCATGACGAAGGGCGCGCGGCTCATGCTTTCCACGCCGCCGGCAATCATCAGGCCGGCTTCACCTGCGCGAATGGCGCGTGCGGCGGTGCCCACCGCATCGAGGCCCGAACCGCACAGGCGGTTGATGGTGGCGCCGCCCAGCTCGATCGGCAGGCCGGCCAGCAGCGCCGACATGCGCGCGACGTTGCGGTTGTCTTCGCCGGCCTGGTTGGCGCAGCCGTAGAGCACGTCGCTCACGGCCTGCCAGTCGACGTTCTTGTTGCGTTCCATCAGAGCGCGCAGGGGCACGGCGCCGAGGTCGTCGGTGCGCACGCTGCTGAGCGAACCGCCGTAGCGGCCGAAGGGAGTGCGAACGGCGTCGCAGATGAAGGCTTGATTGGTCATGGTGTGGTGTGTCTCTGTAATGGCTTGAAAGGGATCAGGCGGCGATCGGCAGACCGACGAGCTTCTCGAGTTCTTCGCGGCTCAGGCCGTCGACCAGGTCGATGAGCTTCAGGCCCTGCGGCGTGCATTCGAGCGTGGCGAGATCGGAGTACACGCGCTTGACGCAGGCGATGCCGGTCAGCGGATAGGTGCATTCCTTCACCAGCTTGCTCGCGCCCTGCTTGGTCAGCAGGTCCATCATGACCCAGGTCTGCTTGGCGCCGATGGCCAGGTCCATGGCGCCGCCGACGGCGGGAATGGCGTCTTTCTCTCCGGTGTGCCAGTTGGCGAGGTCGCCGGTGGCCGACACCTGGAACGCGCCGAGCACGCAGATGTCGAGGTGGCCGCCGCGCATCATCGCGAAGCTGTCGGCGTGGTGGAAGAACGCGCCGCCCGGCAGCAGGGTGACGGGCTGCTTGCCGGCGTTGATGAGGTCGTAGTCCTCTTCGCCGGCCTCGGGCGCCGGGCCCATGCCGAGGATGCCGTTCTCGCTCTGCAGGATGACCTCGCGGCCCTTGGGCAGATGGTTGGCCACCAGCGTGGGCTGGCCGATGCCGAGGTTGACGACGGCGCCGTCGAAGATGTCCTGCGCCACGCGGGCGGCGAGCTGGTCCTTGGTGCGACGTGTGTAGGTCATGGTCATGCTGCCTTCTTGAAACCGCCGGCTTGCGTGGCGACACGTTCGATGCGCACCACCTGGTGCACGAAGATGCCCGGGGTGACGATGGTCTCGGGGTCGAGGGTGCCGAGCTCGGCGATGTCGTGCACCGTGGCGATGGTCTTCTTCGCGGCCATGGCCATCACCGGGCCGAAGTTGCGCGCCGCCTTGCGGTAGACCAGGTTGCCCCAGCGGTCGCCGCGCTCGGCCTTGATGAGCGCCACGTCGCCGTGGATGGGGTATTCGAGCACGTACTGCTTGCCGTCGATCTCGCGGGTTTCGCGGTTGCCTGCCAGTTGCGTGCCGTAGCCCGTGGGGCAGAAGAAAGCGCCGATGCCGGCGCCCGCGGCGCGGATGCGCTCGGCGAGGTTGCCCTGGGGCACGAGTTCGAGCTCGATCTTGCCGCTGCGGTAGAGCCCGTCGAACACCTGGCTGTCGGCCTGGCGCGGGAAACTGCAGATGATCTTGCGCACGCGGCCCGTCTTGAGCAGCGCCGCCAGGCCGGTCTCGCCGTTGCCCGCGTTGTTGTTGACGACCGTGAGGTCCTTGGCGCCCTGCTCGACGAGGCCGTCGATGAGTTCGCCGGGGATGCCGGCGGTGCCGAAGCCGCCGATGAGAACCGTGGCGCCGTCCTGGATGCCCGACAGGGCATCGGCGACCGAGCGCGCGATCTTGTTGATCATGAAGCTTGTCTCCGGGTGAGAGGAAAGAAGAAACCGAACCGCGATCCGCCTGATTCTGCAAACTTTTGCGGATTGCCGATTTGTTCGTCTAAAGAACATTTGTTCGTATAATGAATTCTAGAGAGGATCGCTCATCATGGCAACCCACGCGACACAACCCGCCGCTCCCGCCCCCGGCGACAGCTACGTGCAGTCTTTCGCACGCGGCCTGCAGGTCATCCGTTCGTTCAGCGCCAACGCGCCGCACCAGACGCTGAGCGAGGTGGCGGCCGTCAGCGGGCTCACGCGCGCGGGCGCGCGCCGCATCCTGCTCACGCTGCAGACGCTGGGCTACGTGGTGACCGACGGCAAGCTGTTCACGCTCACGCCGCGCATCCTCGACCTGGGCTTTGCGTACCTGTCGTCGATGCCGATCTGGAACCGCGCCGAGCCGGTGATGGAAGCGCTGGTGCAGCAGGTGCAGGAGTCGTGCTCGGCCGCCGTGCTGGACGCCACCGACATCGTCTACGTGCTGCGCGTGCCGACGAAAAAGATCATGCACATCAACCTGGGCGTGGGCTCGCGGCTGCCGGCCTATTGCACCTCGCTGGGCCGGCTGCTGCTGGCCGACCTGCCGGATGACGAGGTGCGCGCACGGCTCGAAGCCTCCGAGATCGAGGCGCTGACCAAGCACACCGTGACCGACATCGACGCGCTCATGGCCAAGGTCGCGCAGGCGCGCAAGCAGCAGTGGTGCCTTGTGAACCAGGAGCTGGAAGAAGGCCTGGTCTCGGTGGCCGCGCCCATCGTCGACAGGCAGGGGCGCATGGTGGCCGCGCTCAACATCAGCGGGCAGGCGAACCGCACCAGCGCCAAGGCCATGCAGGAAACGATGCTGCCCGCGCTGCGCGAATCGGCGGACCGGATCTCGCGCATGCTCTGAGCAAAAGGGCATTCATGGATGCGTCACAACGGTTTTCTAGATTGCGCTTCGCACTAAAAAACCATGGGAGGGTGCATTCATGTCCGATCGTTCGGTCTGGTCTATTTCGTCCGTTTCATCCGTATTGCCGCGTCGCCTGCTGATCGCGGCGGTTTCTTCCGCGGTCCTTGCCGCATGCGGCGGCGGTAATGGGAGTGGCATTGCACTTCCGCCGCTGGAGGCAGCGCCCGCGCCAACCCCCGCTCCCGCCCCTGCCGCGCCACCCGCGCAGGACAGCTCCGCGGGCCTGCCCCACCAACTGACCGGCTGGGCCGCGCTGCCCGACACGTTCCGCTGGCCCGGCCCGACCACGGGCCAGTTCATCTCCAGCGCACTCGGCGTGACACCGCCCTTCGTCGGCGGCCAGCCGCTGCCGGGCTTCTCGGCACTGCTGAAGAACGACGACGGCACCTGGACCGCCCTGCCCGACAACGGCTACGGCAGCAAGGGCAACTCCAGCGACTTCGTGGTCGGCTTCTACAACGTGAGCATCGATTTCCGCACCGTGCCCAACGGCACCACGGTGCCCGGCACCGTCAAGGTGAACAGCCATGTCGCCTTCAACGACGCCAAGGGTTTCCTGAAGGACGGCAAGGGCGTGGACCTGAAGATCATTGCCGACTACGCCAACTACCAGAAAGTCACGGACAACAAGGTCGTCGACAGCGGCATACCCGTGGACTCGCGCATCGTCAGCGGCCGGCTTCTGACGGGCTTCGACTTCGACGTCGAGTCGATCGCCCGCGCGAAGGACGACACCTGGTTCGTGGGCGAGGAATTCGGCCCCTACATCCTGCACTTCGACAAGAACGGCACGCTCATGGGCGACCCGGTGCCGCATCCGTTCCTGCGCAGCCCGTCCAACCCGCTGGTGATGAGCGGCAGCGCCGCCGCGACCTCGCTCTCGAGCCGGGGCTTCGAGAGCCTTGCCTTCAACAGCGACGGCAGCCGCATCTTCGCGGTGCCCGAGGCGGCGCCCTCGCTGGCCTCGCTGCGGCCGGTGGCCGACGACGAGCGCTATCTGAACTTCTTCGAGTTCGACCCGGCCTCGATGCTCTACACCGGCAAGAACCCGGTCTACAAGAAGGACGGTCCCGCCAAGGACAACCAGATCGTGATCGGCGACATGACCAACGTGGGCGGCAACAGGTTCGTGCTGATCGAGCGCGACGGCCTGTACGGCGCCAAGGCGGTGGTGAAGCGCCTGTACATGGTGGACCTGGAAGTCAAGGACGCCGACGGCGTGCTGAAGAAGACGCTGCTGGTGGACCTGCTGAACATCTCCGACCCGAAGGACATCGGCGGCCCGCTGCCCGGCGTGCCGGCAGGCAAGTTCAGCATGCCCTTCGATTCGGTCGAGAGCGTCGAGGTGGTGGACGACCACACGCTGGCCGTCGCGATCGACACCAACTTCCCCACGGAAGACGGCCGCGTGCCCGGCAAGCCGGACGACACGGAAGTCATCACGATCCGCTTCGACCAGGCGCTGTTCAAGCGCACAGCGTCGAAGTCTTGAACGAAGACCTCGGGGGGCATCAGCCCTCCGAGTGAATGCCCTTCATCAGGATCACGCCGCCCAGGCGCGTGGTGTCGGCGCGCATGCGCTTGGCCAGCGTGTCGGGCGAGCCGGGCTGCGCCTGCCAGCCGGTCTTGAGCAGCGCCTGGCTCACCTCGGGCGAGCTGATCACTTCGACCAGCGCGGCGTTGAGCCTTGCCACGGCCGAGGGCTTCATGCTGGCGGGTGCGGCGAGCGCGGTCCAGATCTCGAGATCGGCGCCGCGCACGTCGGCGTCGCGGATGGTGGGCAGTTCGCTCGCCAGCGGGCTGCGCTCGGGCGAGGTCACGCCGATGGCCTTGATCTTTCCCGACTTGATGTGCGGCATCGCCAGGCCGGGCGGCAGCAGCGCCAGCTGGATCTCGTTGGCCAGCAGGCCCGCGATGACCTGCGGGTTGCCGGTGTAGGGCTTGTGCTGCGCGGTGATGGCGGCGCGGCTCTTGATGAGCTCCATGCCCAGGTGGCCCACGGTGCCCACGCCCGGCGTGCCGTACTTGCCGTTGCTGCCGAGGTTGCGCACCCACAGCAGCTGGTCGGCCGCGGTCTTGCCCGTGGCGCTGCCCGACACCGCCAGCACCAGCGGCGCGGTGCCGATCAGGCCGACGGGCGCGAAGTCTTTCTCGGGGTCGAAGGGCAGCGACGGGTTGAGCAGCTTGGCAATGGTGAGATTGCCGTTGATCAGCGCGCCGATGGTGTGGTCGTCGGTGGCCTTCGCCACCAGGTCGGCCACGGTGTTGCCGCTGGCGCCGGGCTTGTTCTCCACCGTCACCGGCTGGCGCAGGATCTTCGACAGAGGCTCCGCGATGGCGCGGGCCGCGAGGTCAGGTGATGCACCGGCGGGGAAGCCCACCAAAATGTGCAAGGGCTTGGTCGGCCAGGCATCGCCGCCGTTGTTGTTGCGCTGCTGCGCCCAGGAAGCCTTCGCGAGCAGCGAGGCGGCGACAGCTGCCGCGCCGCCTTCGAGCAAGCGGCGTTTGGTGATCGTCAAGATGACTCCAGAAAGAATGAAAAACCGGGGAAACCGCTAACGTTTCGTTTACACAACGTTACAGGATGAGGCCCGATTAATCAAGTCTGAACAAACGCCGGACAGGGCTTTAGCATGGATGGCGAGGGCGCATCGACCTGATGCCGCCCCATGCCACCAGAGGGAGCGAACGCCGATGATCGAGTTTTTTCACACCAAGGACCGCCTGCGTTTTCTGTTGTACGTGAGCGCCATTGCGGCGCCGCTGCTGATCGCCAGCGCATGGATCGTGAGCAGCATGGAAGAATCCGCCGCCGCCAAGGGCGAGCCCAACGCGCAGGGTGGACTGAGCTATCGCATCCAGGAAAAGAGCGGCGCCAAGACCTTGCCGCCGCCGCTGGCCGCCTTGCTCTCGGTGCCACCAAACACCTTGATGACCGACGTGAACGTGAGCGCCGACAGCGCCGGCCGCGTGAGCAGCGCGACCGTCAAGGCGTTCAGCACCGACGGCTTCCCGGCCGTGGCCGCTTTCCACAAGCCCACCCTCTCGCCCGTCACCACCGACAGCGCGACCTCGCTGGAGGGCGTGCGCGATGGCTACGAGATCAGGATCTCGCAAGAGACCAGGTTCTTCGACAACGACCCCTACAAGGACCGCACGAAGATCGAGTACTACATCAACCCCGTGAAGAAGCCTTAGCCCCGGCCGTTGCGTGCAGCAGCTTTCGCTGCGTGGGAAACAGCGACCAGCCCCATCGCTGCTGCGCGTAACCCCACAGGCCCTGCTTGAAGAACAGCGTGACAAGAATCGCCAGCAGCCCCAGGCCCAGCAGATACCAGGTGCCGTAGTCGCTCAGGAACTTGTTGAGCGCCCAGAAGATGAGCGCGCCCACCAGCGGTCCTTCGATGCGCCCGATGCCGCCGATGACCACCATGAAGATCGCGAAGGCCGTCCAGTTGACGCTGAATGCCGCGTCGGGGCTGATGCGCAGGTTGCCGACGAAGTACAGCGCGCCCGCGAGCCCCGCGCCGAAAGCCGCGACCACATACACCGCCAGCTTCATGCGCGCGACCGGAATGCCCTGCGACTCCGCCGCCACTTCGTTGTCGCGAATGGCCAGCAGCGCGAGGCCACGCTTGCTGCGCAGAAACAGGTACACCAGCGCAACGGCCGCGACCACGCAGACCAGCGCCATCCAGTAGGTGGTGCTCTCGCGCGTGGCCTTCTCGATGCCCCGCAGCGCGGTGAGCGTGGTGCCCGAGCCGCCGCCCACCGCCGACACGTTCGCGAAGCTCAGCCGGAACACTTCGGCGATGACCCAGGTGCCGATGGCGAAGTAGCCGCCCGACAGCCGGAACGCGACGAAGGAAACCGGAATGGCGACGAGCCCCGCCGCCAGCGCGCCCAGCGGTATCGCCACGAACGGATTGACGCCCGCGAAGTTGCCCAGCATCAGCATCACGTAGCCGCCGAAGCCGAAGAAGGCCTGCTGCCCGATGCTCACCATGCCGCCGTAGCCGGCGAGCAGGTTCCACATCATCGCGAAGATGAAGTAGCAGGCGATCTCGACGAACTCGCGCATCCAGCTCGACTCGCCCCACCACGGCAGGCTGGCGGCAACGAGCACGAGGGCAATGCCGACGGCCAGCGCGGCGCGGCTCGCGGAAGTGGCGCGCTCGACGGCGATGAGCGGTGGAGGCATGTTGGTCATACGGTTCATCCGCGCGTCTTGGGAAACAGCCCCTGCGGCCGCAGCACCAGCACCACCAGGAACACGATGTGCCCGAACCAGATTCCCCAGCCTGGGTCGAGCCTGAAGCCGATCTGCTGCGTGATGCCGAGAATCATCGCGCCGGCCAGCGTGCCCCAGAACGAGCCCATGCCGCCGATGATCACCGCCTCGAAGGCGAAGAGCAGCAGCAGTGGCCCGTCCGAAGGAGACACCGTGGTGCGCATGCCCTGCAGCGCGCCCGCTATCGCGATGAGCACGAAGGCGATGGCGGTGGCAAAGGCGTAGACCTTCTTCGCATTCAGCCCCATCAGCTCGGCGATCTCGCGGTCGTCCGACACAGCCCGGAACGACCGCCCCAACGCCGTGCGTGCGAAGAGCCACTGCAGCGCACCCGTCGCCAGGAGCGCGATCGCCAGCACGACCAGCGGCAGCACGCCGACCGACATCGCGCTGCCCAGTGCGACACCCTGGGTGCTGAGGCCGCCGGTCTCGATGGCGCGCGGGTCGGCCGAGAACAGCTCCAGCAGCAGGTTCTGGATCACGATCGACAGGCCGAAGGTGACGACCAGCGAAGGCAGCGGGTCTTTGCCAAGCGTGCCGTTGAGCACGTAGCGCTGCAGCGCATAGCCGAAGCCGAAGGCCACCGGCAGCACGGCAAGGGCGACCAGCCACGGCGCCACCGCATCGCCTGTCAGCGACACGCCCGCGATGACCGCGAATGCGCCGAGGATGATGAAGTCGCCCTGCGCCGTATTGGTGAGCCGCATCACGCCGAACATCAGCGACTGGCCCAGCGCGAAGAGCGTGTAGAGGCCGCCGAGCAGAACGCCTTGGACAAGGGTTTCAAGCATGGGCAGCCTCGATACCGAAATAGGCCTGTGAAATCTGCTCGCGCGTGAGGTCGCCCGAGTCGCCTTCGAGCGAAACGCGGCCTTCCTGGAAGCAGTAGATGCGTTGCGAGACCTGCCGCGCCATCGTCACGTCCTGCTCGACGATGACCACCGTCATGCCCTCGCCCGTGATGCTGGGCATGGCCGCATAGATCTCGCGGATGACGATGGGCGCGAGGCCCAGCGAAAGCTCGTCGCACAGCAGCACCTCGGGGTTGCTCATGAGCGCGCGGCCCAGCGCCACCATCTGCTGCTGCCCGCCCGAGAGTGACGTGCCCGGCTGGCGGCGCTTCTCCGCGAGGATGGGGAACAGCGCGTACAGGCGCTGCAGGTTCCACGGACCCCTGCGCGCGGCGGTGGCGCCCATGAGCAGGTTCTCTTCCACGCTGAGGCTGGGGAACAGTCGCCGGCCCTCGGGAACCATGGCAAGGCCCCGGCGCACGATGTCGCCGGGGGGAAGGCCTCCGATGGGCTGGCCCTTGAAATGGATGGCTTCGCGCGGCGCGCGTACCAGGCCGGTGAGGCTCTTGAGGAAGGTCGACTTGCCCGCGCCGTTGGCGCCGATGATGGCGACGAGTTCGCCTTGCACCAGGGCGAAGTCGATGCCGAAGAGGGCCTGGGCGTCGCCGTAGAAGGCCTGGAGGGCGTGGGTGGAGAGCAGAGCGTTCATGGTCTTTGCTCCCTCCCCTTCCGGGGGAGGGTTGGGGTGGGGGCAAGCGGCGTTCGATGAGGCGCCGCGGCGAAACCAGCGCCGTCATGCCCCCATCCCAACCTTCCCCCGGAAGGGGAAGGAACAATGCAAAGCGCGCTCATGCCTCCATCCCCATGTAAACCCGCCGCACCTCCGCATCATTCATCACCACCCGCGGCTCGCCCTCCGCCAGCCTCTGCCCGAAGTTGATGACGAACAACCGATCCGCCAGCAACAGCAGTGCATGCACCACGTGCTCGATCCAGATCATCGTCACGCCCCGCGCCTTGATCCGCTTGAGCTCCGCGACCAGCACGGCCGCCTCCGGCTCCGTCAACCCGCCCGCGATCTCGTCTAGCAGCAGCAGGCGCGGCCGCGTCGCCAGCGCACGCGCCAGCTCCAGGCGCTTGCGGTCGAGCAGCGTCAGGCCGCCCGCCGGCTTGTTCGCATGCGCCATCAGCCCCGTCTGCGACAGCACCTCGTGCGCCGTCTGCCAGGCCTCGCGCTCGGTCTGCTGCCCGCCGAAACAGGCGGCGGTCACGAGGTTCTCGAACACGCTCATGTTGCCGAAGGGCTGCGGCACCTGGTAGCTGCGGCCGATGCCCGCATGGCAGCGCTGGTGCGGCTTGAGCCGCGTCACGTCGCGGCCCGCGTACTCAACGCGGCCCGCGTCGACGCGCACGTCGCCCGAGATCAGGTTGAACAGCGTGGTCTTGCCAGCGCCGTTGGGCCCGAGGATGCCCAGCGTCTCGCCCTCGGCCACCGCGAGCGTGATGTCGTCGGTGACCTTGAGCGCGCCGTACGACTTGCTCACCGCATGCAATGCCAGCAGCGCCATGACGTTCCTCTCTTCTTCAGAGCAGCCGCAGCTTGCCGCCGGTGGGAATGTTCGTCGCCGCCTCGTTGTTGACGATGGTCAGCTCCACCTTGTACTTCTGGCCCTTGCCCCATTGGCCGAGCACCAGCGGCGTCTTGCTGACGTTCTTGAACGGCCCCTGGCCACCCCACTTCACCGGCCCGACCACGGAGTTGATCGAGGTCGAGGCCACCGCGTCGCGCACATCCGAAGCCTTCAGCGACTTCGCGCGCCCCAGCGCATTCGCCGCCACCTCGAACAGCGCATGCGCGAAGCCGATGGGCTGGGTCCACTGCTTCTTCGTGCCGGCCTCGTAGGCATCGGCCAGCGCCTTGGCGCTTTGCTGCGTGAGGCTCGACGTGAACGGATGCGAAGGGCTCCACCACACCTCGGTCGACAGGCCGTCGCCCAGGTCGCCCAGCGCCTCGATGGCGCCGGGGAACAGCAGCGCCTTGCCCAGCGTGATGACCTTGGGCCTGAAGCCCTGCTGCCGCGCCTGCGTGAGGAAGGTCTTGGCGTCGGGCGGAATCACCACGCCGGTGACGATCTCGCAGCCCGCGCTCTTGAACGCGGCGATCTGCGCGCTGAAGTCCTGCGTGCCGTTCTGGAAGCGGCCGGGGTCGGTGAGCGTGAAGCCCATCTGCGCGAGCGGCTTCGGAAAGCCCAGTTCCTTGTCGCCCCAGGCGTTGCCGTCGCCGTCGTTCGGGAACAGGCCGCCCACCTTCTTGTTGGTGGCCAGCGTCTTCCAGCCGTTGGTGAAGTTGGCAATGACGTCTTCCAGCCCCCAGAACATGTGGTACGTCCAGTTGAAGCCCTTGGCAGGGTCGCCCTTGCGGCCGAAGAACCACGGCTGCCACGGCACCACGCTGGAGACGCAGGGCACCTCGTTGAGTTCGCAGGCGTCGCTCACCGGGTTGGCAGTCTCGGGCGTTCCCGCCGTGAGCACCAGCGCGACCTTGTCCTTCAGGATCAAGTCGTTCGCCACCTCGCCCGCGCGGTTGGGGTTCGACTGGCTGTCCTTGAGCACGATCTGCACCGCGTACTTCCTGCCGCCGACCGTGATGCCGTCCTTGAAGGCGGCCTTCATCTGGTCGATGACCCATTTGTCGGCCTCGCCGAAGGGCGCGAGCGGCCCGGTCTGCGGCGACACGTAGCCGATCTTCAGCGTGTCGGCCGCGAACACCAGCGGTGCCGCGCCCGAAGCCACCAGCGCGGCCGTGGCCTGCGTGAACTGTCTGCGATTGAATGCCATGGTTGTCTCCTTTTCTTCTGTTCGTGTTGCCGCAAGGGGCCGGGGTCAGCGCGCGAAGTGCGGCGGTATCTGCGCGTCGACGTTCACCCACACGCTTTTCACCTGCGTGTATTCGCGCATCGCGTCGAATCCCATTTCGCGGCCGTAGCCGCTCTGGCCGACGCCGCCGAAGGGCGAGCCCGGGTTCACGCGCTTGTAGCTGTTGATCCAGACCATGCCGGCGTGCAGGTCGCGCGCAACCTTGTGGGCGCGCTGCAGGTCGCGGGTCCACAGGCCGCTGCCCAGCCCGTAGTCGGTGCCGTTAGCGATCTGCATCGCCTCTTCGTCGTTCTTGAAGGTGAGCACGGTGACGAAGGGCCCGAACACCTCTTCCTGCGCGACGCGGTCCTTGTACGACTTCGCGCGCATCACGGTGGGCTCGACGTAGCAGCCCCTGGCGAGATCGCCGCCGGGCGACTGGCCGCCCGCGAGCAGTTCGCCACCTTCGGCCTGCGCAACTTCGACGTAGCCCAGCACGCGCTCGCGATGCTGCGCACTGGTGAGCGGGCCCATCTCGGTGTTCTCGTCGAGCGGGTTGCCGAGACGGATCGACCTGGCCAGTGGAATGAACTGCTCGAGGAACGCGTCGGCGATCTTCTCGTGCAGCATCAGCCGCGAACCCGCGATGCAGGCCTGCCCCTGGTTGTGGAAGATCGCCCATGCGCTGCCGTTGACGGCCGCCTGCAGGTTCGCGTCTTCGAAGACGATGTTCGGCCCCTTGCCGCCGAGTTCGAGCTGCACCTTCTTCAGGTTGCCCGCGCTGGCCTGCACAATGCGGCGGCCCGTGGCGGTGCTGCCGGTGAAGGCGATCTTGGCAATCTCCGGATGCTCGGCGATGTACTGGCCCGCCACGCTGCCCAGCCCCGGCAGCATGTTGACCACGCCAGGCGGCAGGCCGGCCTCGGCCATCAGCTCGGCGATGCGCAGCGAGCTCAGCGGCGTGATCTCCGCCGGCTTCATCACGATGCAGTTGCCGGCCGCGAGCGCGGGCGCCATCTTCCAGCTGGTGAACATCAGCGGGAAGTTCCACGGCACCACCTGGCCGACGATGCCCACGGGCTCGCGCAGCGTGTAGTTGAGAAAGCCCTCTTCGACCGGGATGGTCTCGCCCTGGAACTTGTCGGCCATGCCGCCGAAGTAGCGGAAGCACGCGGCGGTGCGCGGCACGTCGAGGCGCCGCGAATCGCGGATGGGGTGGCCGGTGTCGAGCGATTCGAGGCGTGCGAGCTCTTCGGCATTGGCCTCGATGAGGTCGGCCAGCTTCAGCAGGATGCGGCCGCGGTCGGCGGCGGCCATGCGGCTCCATTGGGGGAAAGCGCGCTTTGCGGCGGCCACGGCCTTGTCGACGTCGGCCTTGCCGGCCAATGCGACCTGGGCGATGGGCGTGTTGTCGTGCGGGTTGAGCGTGGCGAGGGTCTCGCCGGACTCGGCGTCGACGAAGCGGCCGTCGATGAAGAGCTGGTGGCGGATGGGCAATTCAGGCATGGTCGTTCCTCTCCCTCTCCCGCTGGGGGAGGGTTGGGGTGGGGGCTTCTTCAAGGAGGGCGCGGGCCTGGAGAGCCCCCCCCCCTGCCCTCCCCCCGCGGGGGGGGGGGCAATGGCACAGAAACGCCACGGCAACCAAGGGGTCTGCGCCCTTTTGGTCTCATTACACACGGCTGGCGGAGCCGTCCCACCTCCCCAGCGCCATCGAGGCGTTGGGGCAGAATCCCTGTTGCGTGGCTAAACGGGGCGGGAGGCCGTGGACGCGGCCATCATTGGTGTGCGGGG
>JACXTT010001571.1_pt1 | contig 37702 bp, 38 predicted proteins | sample 9270951 | NCBI WGS metagenome assembly JACXTT01 (sample SAMN15532306, study PRJNA645909) | rock metagenome | isolation source: weathered quartz diorite | place: Puerto Rico | collected 2017-06-21
TTCTGCGGGCTTTGCGAGGATGCGTGCCCGACGGATGCGCTGGAATTGACGCAGGATTTCGAGATGGCGTATTTCACGCGCGAAGGCGCCATCTGGGACCGCCACCGGCTCGAACAAGGCCCGACTCCGGCGCGGTACACCCGCTAAAGATATCTGCATGGAACTTCGCAAAGATCCCATCACACAAAGCTGGATCATTCTGGGGCAGAGAGAGACGCTCGGCGGATCCTCCGAGGAGTGCCCGCTGGAACCGGCGAAGATTGAAAAATTGCCGTCCATCCTGACCTGGCCTGCGGAAGGGCCGTGGCAAGTTCGCGTGCTGCCTCATCCGGAGCCGCTCTACCACGTCGAAGGCGAGGCGGCGCGGACAGCCGAGGGCATCTACGACAAGATGGGGGCGATCGGCGCGCATGAAGTGGTGGTGGAAACTCCCTTACACGAAAAACGAATGGCCCAGTTCAGCGACGAGGAGATCGAACGCGTCCTGTGGGTCTGGGCGTCGCGCATTGCGGATCTGAAGAAAGACCGCCGGTTCAAATACGTCAGCGTGTTCAAGAATCAGGGTGCCCTGGCCGGCGAAGAGTGGCCGCACGCGCATTCGCAGGTGACGGCGACGATTTTCGTGCCGCGGCGCATCAAGTACGAGCTGCACGCTTCACACGAATGGTTCAAGGACAAAGAGCGCTGCATTTTCTGCGATACCGTGCGACAGGAAGAAAAGCAGGGGAAGCGCATCGTGGACGTACAGGGCGAATATTATGCGTTGTGTCCGTACGCGTCGCGAGTGCCGTACGAGATCTGGCTGTTGCACCGACGGCACAATCACTTGTTCGAACAGCCGCGGCCGGGTTCGAACCGCAAGCAACTAGCGGCGCTGCTGGGACGCGTTTTGCGGCGGCTGGAAAAGATAGCGCCGGCATTTCATCTCGTGGTGCACACCGCGCCCAACACCAGAAGCAAGAAGGGCGAGCTGGCCGGATATTGGAAGACGCTGGCGGAGGATTATCACTGGCATATCGAGATTCTGCCGATCGTGGAGAAGCGCAGCAAGTCCTACAGCATCAAAGAGGTGTACTTCAATGCAGAGCTGCCGGAGCAGGCAGCGGCACAATTGCGGGCACTGGATCCGAATTCATGAAGCGGGGCAAGGGGAAAGCAGCGGAGAGGGGCGGAATCGTCCTGAACTTGATCGTTCTTTTGTCCTTTGTGGTCTTTTGCACGCTTCTGTATCTTGTCCGGCGGCCCATTCTTCGTTTTGCGGCTGAATCCTGGATCGTTGAGGATGCGGACAGCAAGGCAGATGCGCTTATCGTGCTGAGCGACGACAATTTTTATGCGGATCGGGCGACGCGAGCCGCGGAATTGTTTCGGGAAGGGAAGGCGCCGATCGTCGTTGCGAGCGGAAGACGCCTGCGACCCATGGCGGGGATTGCGGAATTGATGGAACACGATTTGGTCGAGCGCGGCGTACCGAAAGATAAAATCGTTCGACTCGCGCACGATGCGGAAAACACGCGGGAAGAAGCGGAAGCGTTGACCAAACTGGCGACCCAAAGAAAATGGCAAAGCGTGATCGTGGTGACTTCGAACTATCAAACCAGACGTGCGCGCTATATTTTCCACAGAGTTTTTCCACAGGGCATTGAGGTGCATGTCGCGAGCGCACGCAACGGAGACTTTGATCCGCAACACTGGTGGGAGAAGCGTAGGTCCATCAAAGAGTTAACTCGCGAGATCGCGGGGATGGTGGTGGCCATCTGGGAATTACACGGAAGAAGTGAGATAGGCGAGACATCGCAATCCGTAGTGGGATTGAGAGCACCAATTCCGCAATTAGTAGTATAGGCTTTCACGAAACACCCCACATTTGCTACCCGCCATTCTTGTTTACACCCACTAAGTCGTGTACTATGTTCACTCTTCTGAGTCGCGGCTCCCAACCAGCCCTGCGATAAGCGGCTTCGAAAATTCAATTTTCGACGTCGAGGTGTTTCATGTGGAAAAAAGAAGATGCGAAGCCGCAAGGGGCTACCGATAACCTAACGGCTCCCGCAGTTGCTTCGAAGGTACCAGCGGCGACGCCTGCCAGTACTTCTCTGAGTTCCAGTGCGCTGCCCGTTTCAACGCGTGCCGCCGCATGTATCAGCCAAGGAATTCGAATCAAAGGTGAAGTGACGGGGAGTGAAGATTTGTTTGTGGACGGTTTGGTTGATGGAAAACTGAATTTGACGAACGGAAGCCTGACGATCGGGCCGAATGGAACGGTAAAAGCGGACGTGTATGCGCGTGAAGTCATCGTGCGCGGAAAGGTCGAAGGAAAAGTCACGGGCCGAGACAAAGTTCAATTGTGGAGTACTGGGCAAGTCACCGGCGAAGTGCAGACGGATCGGCTGGCAATCGAAGAAGGTGCCTTGCTGAAGGGCAAAGTGGAAGCGGGCAGGCAGCCTGCGAAGTCAAACGAGACGAAGGCAACTTCTGCCGCGGCAATCAGCAAGGTTTCCGACGCGACTCCCTTGAGTTCCGGCACGGCAGCGGATTAGGCGATGAGCTTCCTGAATAAACTCGGCATTGGAATTGGGAGCGCAATGAGCCGCGATGTTTCGAGGCCGGTGGGAGCGAATGTGCGCCCGCGGACTTCGGGGGCACCCGCGGTCGGCGGAAGCGCGCCGCGAGCGCCTGAATCCCACGAAACCACGCGCGTTTCGAACGGATTGAAAGAGCTCTTGTGGAATCTTGACGGCCTGGGGAAAGGCAAGCTGCTGGATCTGGGGCCGGCGTGGCAAACCACGCTGAGTTTCTTCATCGAGCGAGGATTCCGCGTTTCCTCGGAGGATATTCTTCGCGGATGGAAAGCATTTCTTACCGAAGAAGAGGCCCGGTTGCGCGAGGACGCGTCCGCAATCGAGAGTTTGGACATGACGCCGGGCGGCCGCGCGAAGCGCTTTCTGAATGAAAGCCTGCAATATCCAAAATCTACTTTTGACGCGGTGCTTTTGTGGGATTTGCTGGACTACCTGGAGCCGACACTGGCGAAACAAATGGTGGCGAGCGTGACAGAATTGCTGAGGCCCGCCGGAGTGGTTTTTGCCATGTTTCACAGCAAGAAGCCGGAAGGATTTCAGCGCTACCGCGTGGCGGATTCGAACACGCTGCAAAGGATTTCCACTGCAGTTATTTTCCCGGCGCAGAAGGTTTATCAAAACCGCGAGATTCAAGACCTCTTTGGCCGCTATAGGACGATGAAGTCGTTCGTGAGCCGCGACCAGTTGCGCGAAACACTCTTCATCAAGTAAAAAAGTACAAACACTTTTGGGGCGAAAAGCGATCTGTGGATATTGTGTATCCACCAACTCTTCGCTTGCATTCTACGAATCTGAGGAGTAGAAGGAAGGCGTGAGCTCACGGAGCTCCGGAGGGATCATGACTCCACCGGGCTTAGAGCTGCACCAAAGCTAAACACACCGCTCTTGCGGTGCGCGTCGCCCGTGAAACATACGTGCTATTAGCGCGCTTCCGAGACGACGAAGCAAAAAGACAAAAGGGGGAACCGCCAGGTTCCCCCTTTTGTCTTTTTCACCAAGGCTCTAGGAGGCGTGCTTGGGAGTTGCAGAGTGACGGTGATGATGATGCTTGCCGTTGCTGTGATGACGGTGATGGCGGTCATGCGACGAAGCAGGGTTGCTGGACTGCGTTTGTGATGTCTGGGTTGCGCTTTGCGCGCTCGATTGAATAGCGGTTGACGGCTGGGCGCAGAGAAACAAAGCTGGTGTTGCGGTCAATAAAAATATTCTTAAAGTGCGTTTCACGGCAAATCTCCAAAGAAAAAGAAATCCCCTGCAGGGACATTGAATCATAAGTGATGAAGGAAGTCATGGGGAACGTCTTCGGGGTTGTGTGGGAAGAAGCAATCGGCTGCAAAAGCTTACGTCGAGCTTGGGCCGGGCGCAGGGCGGCGGAATCGAGTGGCTGTTGCGGAGTGCTGGCGACCGGATGCCGTCAGCCGCCAAACTTCAGCTGTTCCAGCCACTGGATGGCTTCGCGCTGGTTGGCGATGATCTGCGCTTGCCAGACGAGTGCAATGGACATGAAGCTCATGATGATGACGCAGAAGACGAGGACGAGTCCGACATTGGACTCTTGAGCGGGAAGCCGAAGTACACGCCGAAACCAAGCCATGGTAGGGGTTCTCCTAGTACTCGATCCGCCTACTTATCCAAGAGAAGAGCGAATCCGGTTCGGCAGGTTCGGGAACACTCCTCGCCGCCTGTGAAGAGTGTCGCAATCGGAAGGCCAACAGCAGGCTGGGCTCCTAAGGAGTTTATCGTGAGGAAAATAGGTGACTTGCAATTCGGTTCTGAGTTTGAACAGCACCGAGGGAATGCCTATGTGCAATTCGACGCACACTTACGTCCGTTTATTTCCAAAAGATTCTAGCTTTTTGTAGTGATGGCCTCAAGAATACGCTCCCAGATGTCCGGTGCTCGGAGCTCCAACCGGCGGGTTCTTGAGTTGGAGGCGCAATCTGCGGCGCCACTGTCTTGAGAGCGGTTGGCGAGAAGAATCGTACGCTCGCAATATGGGAAAAGGCCCGGACTGAGGTCTTCGGTTGCGATGCCGACGATGTGGGCATGTTGACGCAGGGCCCGATCGTAGAGCTTGGCGAGATCTCGGATGCAGCGTTGCGTGCTGGCGCCGATCGCGGCGGACCAAAAAACGCCGTGCTGGCGAAGCTGTAAATTGCGATTCCGACTCTCCGCGAGAAACCTCTGAACATCCAAGTCAGACACTCCCGCAAGGAAGAATACCTGGTCAAAATCACGTTGCCGCGCGAGTTCCGCCTCCCGCTCAGGGAGGCCGGTGTTCTGGACCAATTCGCGAAGAGAGAGCGAGCGCAACGTTACAACCGGGACTCCGGTATCTGCGGAGAGGGTTTCGAGGGCATCGGCGGCCGCGGGCAGGGATTCTGCGACGGGAATGCAGGTGAAGCGGCCGAGGCGAATGGTAGATGCCTTCTGTAACTTTGAGATGTTTGATTCAGGGCGGAGGTGGAAATAATCCTCAGGGAGGTAGGCCGCGCAGCCGTCTTCCGCGATGAAGGGATGGCCGTGGCCGAGTTTGCGGCGTGGCTCGTCAAACTGGAGGCGTGAGCGACTGGTATGCCATACGGCGGGGATCCCTTGGTGATCGAGAGTGGCAGTGAACTCGTCCAAGCCGGGAATGCTCTTGCCGCGGATGGGGATAAGTGAATCGACGGCGATGAAGAGAATGCTGGATGTCTGGCGCAAACAAAGCTCCGGTATGGCGAAGACATTCTATCGGAATTCCACAGACAGGCCGCGTTGAGACAAAAGAAAAAGGCGGGCAGAAGATTCTGCCCGCCTCGTAGGATGCCCGGCTACAGCGTCCGGGCACTTCTCTCTTTATTTAGTTGCCAGACTTTGCTGCGGTGGCGGCCGTCTGCGAATTCGCCTTCGGGATGCTGACGTATCCGCTGATGGTGTTCTTGCCCACCTTGTTCACCACGATTTCCTGGGGAATATGGGTGCCGGAGAGGTAGAAGAAGATCGGCTCGTTCATGGCGCGATTCTTCTTTTCGAACTGCTTGTCTTCAACGGTCACGGCGGCGCTGAACTGATTGCGCTTTTCGTTAACGCCCTTTAGTTCGACGGTGACGTTGCCCACCTTCTGCGGCTTGTTCTTGCCCACAATGGTGAACTCAATGTAATCGCGTTCGCCGAGGCGCCGGAGCTGGTCAATTTCGTCGTGGTTGCGCGCGATGAGGGTGCCCATCTCGCTGCGAGCCATTTTCAGGTCCTCGCGGGTGGCATCGAGGTCCGTCTTGACGCCCACCACCTTTGTGTCAACCGTCTTGACATCATCATTGGTGGCCTTGGTGGCGAGCTCGGAATGGACGGAGGTATCAAGCGCGGCCACCTTCTGGCTGGTTGCGTCATTGAGCTTGGCGGCTTCTTCGCGCGCCTTCTTGAGCTGGCCCTGGGTAATCTTTAGCTTGGTAGTGACAACCTTCAGATCGCCCTGAAGTTCGGTATTGGACTTTTCGTCCTGTGCGAGGCGATCCTTCAAGGACGACATATCTTGCTGGACCGACTGCTGCGTGGCCTTCAACTGCGTCGCCACGGCTTGCTGGGTGCTATCGAGCTTCGATGAGGCGTTCCAACCGAATGCTAGACCACCGAGGGCAACCAGCCCGAGAACGATAATCGCGGGAAGCTGCCAGGAAGAACCTTCTCTTACTTCTATACGATCCTCTGACATAGTCAATCTCTCTCCTAACCCCTGTGGGGTTGATGCCGTATAAATCGGCCTGTACCAATCAGTTTGCATTCTTCACGCCAAAGGAAGTGAACTGCGGGGAGCGGTAAGTGATAGAGGGATGGGTGGTTGTGAGGAGGTGAAAATCAGGACGTGGTACTAGTCCTGGCAAAGTTTACGCGAACAGAGAGCGAACAGCGGATTTTTTGCTTGGCAGGGCATCACTCCACTTTGACACCGAGGCCGCGGAGGTCCGACTGAAGCTGGCCGGGAGACTGGAAGACGAGTCCTGTCATGCCAAGGCGTTGAGCGGCATCGGCATAAGCCGGGACGTCATCAATGTAAATGGCCTCCTCAGCGCGGACTTTGCAGGCGCGGAGGGCTTCCCGGTAGATGAGCGGATTGGGTTTACTGGAGCCCACGCGGAAGGAATAGATGCGAATCGGAAAGAACCGGAAGAAGGGGAAACGCGCTTCGGCGTCGGACATGTGAATGGGATCGGTATTGGAAAGCAAAGCGAGGCGGTAGTTTTTGGAAAGCTTTTCGAGAAATGGCTCCGGTTGGATCGGTTCGGGGGCCAGGGCGCTATTCCAAACTTGTTTGAATTGTTCGAATGTGAGCGAGCTGCCGAGACACTTGTTGAGATGGAGATGCCAATCTTGAGGAGGGACCCGGCCTTCCTGCCAGTCTGCCCAGCGGGGATCGTTTTCGATGGCGGACCAGACCTCTTGAGGATCGAGCTTAAGGCCCGGGGCAAGCCCAGCCATGCCGCGGTGAACATCCACGCGGATGAGCACCCGACCGATGTCGAAAATAATGGCGCGGAACTTCGCGGGTGACACGGTCTAAACGTCCTTGGCGCCGGAGGCAGGGGCGGTGCTCCTCGAACGGAGGATGCTGATGACCGCGGGCAGAACGGAAAGGACGATGACGACGGCAATCACGTAATGAATGCGCTCTCCAATGTTGGGAACTGAGCTTCCAAGGGCGTAGCCGCCGAGGATCATTGTGCCGACCCACATAATGCCTCCGCAAATGTCAAAGGCGACGTAACGGGCGTAGGGCATCTTCGCGGCCCCGGCAACAGGGGGACAGAACGTTCGAATGATGGGGATGAAGCGCGCGAGTATCACCGCACGGCCGCCATATTTTTCGTAGAAATCGTGAGCGCGCTGAAGATGGCTGCGCCGGAAGAAAAGCGAGTCTTCGCGGCGGTACAGGGCGGCGCCCGCCGAACGGCCGATCCAATAGCCAATCTGATCACCGACAATCGCGCAAAGCATAACCGGCAACAGGAGCCACTTGAGGGGAATCACACCCGCGGCGGAAAAAATCCCGGCGGTGACGAGCAGGGAATCACCGGGAAGAAAGAAGCCGACAAAAAAACCAGTTTCAATGAAGACGATGGTACAGATCAGGGGAGCGCCGCCGGAGCGGATTAACTCTTTGAGTCCTTCTGAACTATAGAGCGAGTGGAAGAATTGAAGGATGGCGTCGAGCACTCGGCGTAATTCCTCGTGGCACAAAGATGCATCGAATTTCTTACGGTCACAGGAACAAGCGAGCGTGAGCGCACGTTCGCGAAGGCGCCTGCTCCTATACGGTAGCAGAAAACGCCAACATCCTCTCCACATTCATGCCATAGCAGAAGCAGCATGGTACATGCGGCGAGACATGCGCTGAGACGAATCATCGAATGGCCTCTGCGAGCCACAGATAGCCTTGATCTTCGGCCTCGAGACGGGCTTCGCGCTCCTGCGACGAGGCGCCCTTCTGTCCCAAAAGTTTCTGGATGCGCGGGAGTGCCCTTCGCGCCGTGGCAGCGCCTGCTTCGATAGCTTCTTCGGCGCGGTCGAAATCGTCCCAAGCCAGGGATTGCACATCGGGGCGAAGAACAAGGTCGGCGTGGCGTTCCCAAACTTCGAGTTGATGTTTTTGCGCGGCACTGACGGCGCGGCTGACCACTTGAAATATGTTCATTGGCGCGCCGCGATGACCGTCTTGCATTCCGACGGAAACGCCGATGACCGTAGTGGCGCCAAGTTCTCGGGCCGCGCGCGTAGGAACGGGGGCCACCAAACCGCCGTCGGCGAGGCAGCGCGTGCCGATTTCGACCGGTTCGAACAAGCCGGGAAAAGCGCAACTCGCGCGGATGGCATCAACGAGATTCCCTTGCGTAAAAACGACAGGCTCACCCGAGGTGAGGTCCGTGGCGACGACAGCCAGAGGAATACGCAGGTCTTCAAACTGGCGCGATTCGAACACGCGCTCGATCAAGGCCCCGAGGCGCTGGTTGCTGGCAAGGCCGAGGCGAGAAACGCGCCAACGAGCGATGTCGCGAAAGCGGAGCGTGCGGCACGTTGCAATGATGCGCGCGAGAGGCGCGCCGCTCGCAAAAGCGGCGCCGAGAATGCTGCCCACGCTCGTTCCCGCGATATGGGAGATCGGGATTTGGTTCTGTTGGAGCACCTGCAGAACCCCGAGATGCGCAAAACCGCGCGCAAAGCCTCCGCCGAGGGCGAGGCCCACGCCTGGCCGAACAGACGAGGCTACTGAACTTCCGTTCAGGGAGGTGCGCTCAGAATCTTGGTAGCGCGGCATGAACGAAGGATGACAGGGCCCCCCTCTTCGACCAATGGGCCGCGCGGCCTCAAAGAACAGTACCAATGTACCCCGATGGAAACAGGGGGGAAATTGGATGAAGAAAAGCCAAACAGTACTTTCCTACTAGTCCCGTACCCTCTCTGTACCATTGTGAGCCGCATCCAGGCGCGCGATTCTCGTTCTTGTCAGGCCGCACTATCGAGGGGGCCAAGAGTGGACAAAGCATTCAAGACGTGGATTGGGCACCCAGTGGTCCTGCAAGTGGCGCTTGGAGATATCAAGGTGCCGTTGCGCGGAAAGCTGCTGAAAGAGGGCGGCGAAACGGTCCGCATGCGAATCGGAGACGGCTGGGACGTAGACATCTATAAAACAATGATTCTGGCTGTTGAAGAAGATGCAATGGTTCTACTTCCTGCATAAGGGAAACGACCATGAAAACGCAAGAACTCAAGTACGTAACACGGCGGCGAGCGGCAGTCTTACTTGGCATTTCGGAAATGGAATTGAGCCGCATCTCGACCGAGTCGGGATTCGGGCACAGAGAAATCGCAGGCGAACAGGAAGAGACATATTTCACGTATGAAGAGCTTCGGCAAATTTGTCTGCTGGCCGTACAACACGTGAACTGAATACAAACGAGTTTCCTCCGGCCCCCCTCAGCTGTAACCCCCACCCCGGGTCGCTCCCCCAGCGATCCGGGGTTCTTCTTTTGCGCGGACCAATTCGTCAGCAGGTCCGCAACTGGCTACCACGGTTCAAAAACCCTTTGACAGAAGGAGCCGGTCCGAAGAGACTTGGCGGCCAAAGAGGCGATCGGAGGGCGCATGGCTGCCGAGGGTGTCAAATTGGGGATCCGAATCACGGTTGCAGCGGCCGCGCTGCTCGCCGTGTATTTTGGCGTGGGCGCGAAGAAAAACGTTGCGTCGGAAGACGCGACCTACGACATCGTCATCGCGAATGGAAGAGTGATGGATCCAGAGTCGGGACTCGACGCGCTGAGGAATGTAGGAATCAGCGGAGGCCAAGTTCGAGCGATTTCGAGTGAGGTGTTGAAAGGCAAGCAGACGATTGATGCGAAGGGGCTTGTAGTCGCGCCGGGGTTTATCGACCTTCATGAACACGGCCAGGAGGCGCGCAATTATCAGTTTCAGGCGCGCGATGGCGTGACGACATCGCTGGAGCTGGAAGCCGGAACTGCCGATGTGGACAGTTGGTATGCGGCAAGGGAAGGGAAGTCCCTGATCAACTACGGAGTGAGCATAGGGCACATCCCCGTGCGCACGAAGATTCTCACAAAAATAAGTTCGGATAGCGGGCTAGGGGGAAAACTGAGTCCAGCGGACATGGCTGCCCAAGATGCGGCGGCGCATCGCCAAGCGACTCCGGAAGAACTTGTCCAAATGAAAGAAGCGATGGAGCAGGGATTCCGCAGCGGGGCGCTTGCCGAAGGCATGGGCATTAACTACACACCGGGAGCTTCACACTGGGAAATTGTGGAAGCGTTTCGTGCGGCCGCAAGATATGGCGGCGCCGTGCACGTACACCTTCGTTATGCCGGCGGGAAAGAGCCGGAGACGGGTTTGAGCGCCTTGGAAGAAGTGATTGCAGCGGCGGCCACGACCGGCGCTCCGCTGCACGTGGTACACATTACCAGCATGGGATTGAAATACACGCCGCAACTGATCGCCATGATCGAAGGTGCGCAGAAACGTGGCCTCGATGTGACCACCGAATGCTATCCCTACACTGCGGGTAGCACGTACCTTCAATCCGCTGTTTTCGATCCCGGCTGGCAGGAAAAGCTGGAAATCAGCTTCCATGACCTGCAGTGGGCGGACACGGGCGAGCGTTTGACCGCGGAAACATTTGAGAAGTACCGCAAGAAAGGCGGGATCGTCGTTATCCATTCCATTCCGGAGGAAGCAGCGCGTACCGCAGTAGCGAATCCGATCGTCATGATTGCCAGCGACGGCATGCCCATCACAGGAGCCAAGGTCCATCCGCGTGGACAAGGGACTTATGCGCGAGTTCTGGGACATTACGTGCGCGAGGAAAAGGCGCTGGATCTGATGACTGCGCTGAAGAAAATGACGCTGATGCCGGCGCAGCGTCTCGAAAAGCGTGCGTCAATCTTCAAGGGCAAAGGCCGTGTTCGCGTGGGAGCGGATGCGGACATCACGGTGTTTGATCCGAATCGCATCCTTGATAAGGCCACGTTTGAGGAGCCGTTGCAACCTTCGGATGGGATTCAGTTCGTATTTGTGAACGGAGTCCTGGTCGTGAAGGATGGGAAACTCGTTGACGGCGTATTGCCGGGGCAGGCAGCACGCGCGCCGGTAGTGAAGTGAGCCATTTGCTTTCGCGGGGAGATTCTTTTGAAGTTCTGCCAGAGCACGAAAAGGGCATGCGGCCAGAATTGACGACGTGCTATATAGTACGGCGCACTTCCTTTTGGATGGGAAAGGAACCACTTTGACACTCTCTGCTGCGGACTGGGCTGCAATTGTAGGTTATCTGCTCATCACCCTTTTTCTCGGTCTTTATTTCCGTGGCCGATCGGCGAAAAGCACGGAAGATTATTTCGTGTCGGGACGCAACGTTTCGTGGTGGCTGGCGGGAACGTCGATGGTGGCGACGACTTTTGCTGCGGACACGCCGCTTGCGGTGACCGGATTGGTTTACACGCAGGGCGTGGCGGGGAATTGGCTGTGGTGGAGTTTTCTTCCTTCGGGAATGATGACCGTCTTCTTGTTCGCCAGAATGTGGCGGCGCTCCGGTTTGATCACGGACGTGCAGTTTGCGGAATTCCGCTACTCGGGCAAGCCGGCTGCATTCCTCCGCGGCTTTCGCGCCGTGTATCTGGGACTGCTAATGAACTGCCTCATCCTCGGCTGGGTGACGAAGGCCATGGTGAACATTATCAGCACATCGCTGGGAGTGAGTGACGGCAAAGCGCTCGCGATTTGTGTTTTCTTTCTGATGCCGTTTACTGGGATCTATGTTTCGCTCGGCGGGTTGTGGGGCGTGCTGTGGACGGATCTGTTTCAATTCATCCTGAAGATGACGATCGTCATTGGCGTTGCCTGGTACGGTGTGCACGCGGCGGGCGGAATGCACCAAATGCTGGCCGCGCTCGCGGCAAAACGCGCGGCGCTCGGGCCTGGGGCGAGCGACATCACCGCGATGCTGCCCGATTTTTCGCGCGGCTGGACGGGCGAGGCGCTGTGGACCTTGCCCGTGATCACCTTTGTCGTGCATCTGGCGGTGCAATGGTGGGCGTTCTGGTATCCGGGAGCGGAACCTGGCGGCGGAGGCTACATCGCGCAACGGATTTTCAGCGCGAAAGATGAGAGAAACGGATTGTTGTCGGTGCTGTGGTTCAATCTTGCGCACTACGCGCTGAGGCCGTGGCCGTGGATTTTGACGGCGCTGGCGGCGGTGGTGCTCTACCCCGGATTGGCGCAACCCGAACGCGGATACATGCTCGTCGCGACGCGAAACACCCCTCATGCGATTCTCGGAATACTTCTTGCAGGATTCATGGCCGCGTTCATGTCCACGATTGCTACGCAGCTCAATTGGGGCAGCTCGTATCTTGTGGAGGATTTCTATCGCCGCTTCCTGAAGAAAGATGGAACCGAGGCGCATTACGTGAACGCATCGCGGCTGGCGACGGCATTTCTCTGCGTAGCAGCAGCTGTGGTTGCGTGGAATCTCACGTCGGTTTCCGAAGGATGGAAGATCGTGCTGGAGTTGGGAGCTGGTACCGGCGGCGTGTATTTGCTGCGCTGGTATTGGTGGCGCGTGAATGCGTGGAGCGAAATCTCCGCGATGGTGGCGGCGCTGGTGACGACGCTCGCGCTCCATTCGAATTCGCTCTGGATGGCGATAGCTGGAAGGAAGCAGCCTTTCAGCGGTTCGGATCCGGTCATTTTCGCGAAAACCACCTTGTGTACCACGGGCGTGACCACACTTGTTTGGCTCGCGGTCACCTTGATGACTGTGCCGGAACATGGTGACACGCTCGTAAGGTTTTACAAGAAAGTCCGGCCGCAGATTACCGGTTGGAAGCCTGTGGCCAAGATCGCGGGTGACGAAACGGTCACGCGGGATCTCGGGCGCAATTTGATTAGCTGGCTGCTAGGCTGCGTGACGGTCTACACCATGCTGGCTTGCATCGGAGCATTGTGCTTTGGGCGCTATTCGTCAGCCGGAATGTTTGGCGCGGTGGCGGTGGTCTCCGCACTGGCCATCTCTCGGTCCATGCCCAAGCCGAACGAATGGCGCACGGACTAACGTGGGAACCGACGCAGGCTCCATCTCCATACTCCGCGACAAAGGACAGTCCCACGCGGTTCTGGCCGGATTTCTCGGTTGGACCTTCGACGCTTTCGATTTCTTCCTCCTCACATTCGTTCTCGCGCCCGTTGCCAAAGAGTTCGGACAAACGATTCCAGCGATGGCGTTGACGATAACCGCAAGCCTGGCTACCCGGTGGATCGGCGCCATCTTGTTCGGCTTATTGGCAGACCGCTGCGGCCGCCGAATTCCACTCATCGTAAATATCCTGTACTTCTCGTTGATCGAAGTTTTGTCCGGCCTGGCGCCGAATTATAGAGTTTTCTTTTTCTTGCGATTGCTTTACGGCATCGGAATGGGTGGTGAGTGGGGCGTTGGAGCATCGCTGACGATGGAATCCGTCTCCGTAAGATGGCGAGGATTCGTTTCGGGGTTGTTGCAAGAGGGTTACGCGCTGGGATTCCTGCTGGCAGCTGCGGTTTATCGCCTGGTTTATCCGCATTGGGGCTGGCGGCCGCTGTTCTTCATAGGAGGATTGCCGGCGCTGCTCACCTTGTTCGTACGCGCTAAAGTGAAAGAGCCCGAAGCCTGGCATCGTTCACGCACGGACTGGACCACCTACCGCCGCGCCATATTCCGCCACTGGAAACGATTCGCGTATCTCGTTCTATTACTGGCCATGATGAATTTCATAGCTCACGGCACACAGGAAATGTACCCGACGTTCTTGCAGCAACAACATGGTTTCAGTCCGCAGCGCACCTCGAACTTCACCGTGATCTCGATGATTGGCGCGCTTTGCGGGGGGCTGCTGTTCGGGTTCCTATCTGACGGCTGGGGACGGCGGCGAGCGATGGTGGCAGCGGTGCTGCTTGGGATGGCAGTTATTCCATTGTGGATGTTCGCGCCAAACCTTCCGCTGATCCTGATGGGAGGATTCCTGATGCAGTTCATGGTGCAGGGGGCCTGGGGGGTGATCCCCGCCCACATAAACGAGCTCTCACCCGATCAATTACGGGGATTTTTTCCCGGATTGGCGTACCAGTTCGGCGTATTGATTGCCTCTGGCAGCGCTTATTTCGAAGCGCGAATGGCGCAATTCATGAGCTATAGCCAGGCTATGGGGCTCTTTGCCGCCACAGTGCTCTTGATCGGAGCGCTGGTCATCTCCTTCGGCCCGGAGAAACATCGCGCCGAGTTTGGGAGGCGCGATGCGGACAAGGCGTGACCGGCGCTGCTTCGTGTGGCGTGGCGAGCGCTGGATGCCTTATGTTAATATTTGTTTACCGTGCGCCCGTAGCTCAGTTGGATAGAGCGTCTGGCTACGAACCAGAAGGTCGGGAGTTCGAGTCCCCCCGGGCGCACCATTCTCGACTATGTATCTCGATAGCCCCCCGTTTCGCAGCTACTTTCAGAGAAAGCTGTTTGCAGCATGACCGTTTCTGGTCAAGAATCCAAAGTCATGAGCGGATTTGCTGGCTTGCGAGTTTTGGCGCTGGAAAGCCGCCGCGCTCTGGAGCTTTCTAAATTGATTTCTAACTACGGCGGCCTTCCGATCGTCGCACCGGCGATGCGCGAAGTGCCGCTGGAATCCAATAGCGAAGCCCTCGCGTTTGCTGCGAGGCTCTTCGAGGGCGAATTCGATATAGTCCTTTTCTTGACCGGTGTGGGCGCCCGCACTCTTCTCGGAGTGGTAGAGACTACCTACAAGCGCGATGAGTACGTCGCGGCGCTCCAACGCGTCAAAGTCGTGGCCCGCGGGCCGAAGCCCGTGGCGGCCCTTCGCGAGATCGGCATTACTCCCGCACTCACCGTTCCCGAACCAAATACGTGGCGCGAACTTCTCGGGGCGCTCGACGACGCAGCCCAATCAGAGGTGGGAGTCCGTGTGAACAACGCCCGAGTCGCCGTCCAGGAATATGGAGTTTCCAATCCCGAGTTATTGGATGGGCTGGAAAAACGCGGTGCGCGGGTCACGCGAGTGCCAGTCTACCAATGGGCGCTGCCCAATGATCTGGCGCCTCTTCGGGCGGCCATCCAGTCTCTCGCGGAAGGGAAGATAGACGTAGTCTTCTTCACCACCAGCGTTCAGGCGGTGCATCTTTTTCAGGTCGCCGCAGAAATGAATCTGGAAAAGGAAATGCGCGCAGGCTTGGAGCGCGCGATGATCGCATCCATCGGGCCGACAACCACAGAAGAGCTGTCGCGCCAAAGGATCCGTGTGGACCTCGAGCCGTCGCATCCAAAAATGGGTTTTCTTGTGAAGGAAGCGGCCGAGCAAGCCCCGGAATTTATTCGCCGAAAGCTGGAGGAAAGCGCCTCTGCCTGAAGCGGGCTGCTTCAGCGAGTTGAGTCTTTTCCCGCAGCAGTAACCATCGCCGACCTGGCTCCCGAAATCAACTCGCAGTCCACGTTGGCTTGAACGAGGGCCCCGAGCTCTTCGGCGACTCGCTCAGGCGATAACGCGTCTTCGCTCTTCAAGCGCACCACTTGTCGTCCATCGTGAGCGGCGGCGATCATCAGAGACAGGACTCTGTCGCCCGAAACAGCTTCGCTTTCGATCAGTCGGTCGACGTTGCGCACTTGAGCGGAGGCGGATACGAGTTCGAGCACTTCGGGCGAAACCGCTTCATCATGCAACACGACCTCGGCGGCGCGAAGCAGGCTCACTGCTTCCGCGGGCAGCAGATCGGGCTCACCGGGACCTGCGCTCATCAAATAAACCTTGCCTCTCATGATTGGTATTTGCATTTGCGCAACCTCACTTCCGGCAAGTCGAGGGGATTATCCAAGCCTCAGGAGCCGGGGATAGCTCCGCTCGCCGTACTTCCCAGAAGCAGCCTAGCACCATCCCGGGGAGAGTTGCGTGCGGAAGATTGCATTTTCTGAATCGAAATTATTGATATTGGGGACTGTCAGGCAGATAGTGATCCACTGAATTGCCGAATTCAGTCAGGCGAACTTGTCGGCTTGTGCTCCTTGCGAAACGCTTCAAAAGCCTCTCTACTCGACAGTTTATGGAGCAGGCGTTTGCGTTCCTCGGGATCAAGTTTTTGGGACTGTAGCTTGTCTCGCGCTTCGCTGAGATGCGCAAGCCACGCTACGTATTCCGGACCAAACTGTTCCTCAAGTTCGATTCTCAGGCGTTGTGCCAACGCCGGGCTTTGTCCGGAAGTAGAAACGGCAATTTGCAGTGCTCCGCGTTGCACCACCGCCGGATAGTAAAAATCGCAGAGCTCCGGAACGTCCACGATATTACATAGGACTCCTCGCCGCGTGGCTTCCTGGAAGATCTGTTTGTGAAGTTCCGTCGAGGATGTCGCGGCCACAACAACGAACATGCCGTCAAGGTCGCTGGGTTGAAAATCACGCTGCCGCCACTCAATCCGTTTTGCTTGAGCCCACGCGCGCACTCCCGGAGTCGCGTCGGGAGCCACCACGAGCACCTGCGCATCTGCCTCGATGAGGCTTGCTATCTTTGACTCGGCAACGGTTCCCGCACCGACCACCAGGCACGGCCGACCCGTCAGCTTCAAGAACATCGGGAAAAGTTTCGCCGGAATCATTGTTCTAGGACAGCCGGTCCGGAGTGAGAAGCGCCGTCATCTCCAAGACCCGCCGGTAATATTCCCGCTGCGTGAGTTGCGAAGCCGCTTGCTCGTCAACGATAAACGTAACTTCAGGATGCAATTGCAAGGCTGAAGCGGAAACCGCCGACGCTATGGGACCCTCAATGGATTTTGCCACCGCAGCCGCCTTAGCCGCACCAGTCGCGAGCAAAATGATTTTCCGCGCTTCCAGAATCGTTCCGATGCCCATGGTGATCGCGCAACGCGGGTGTACCTCGCCCGGCGCAAAAGATTTCGCGTTGTCGTCCATCGTTTCCTGGCTGAGCACTTTCAGCCGCGTGCGAGACGCCAGGCTGGAAGTCGGCTCGTTAAAGCCGATGTGCCCATTACGGCCGATCCCAAGAACTTGCAGATCGATGCCCCCGGCCTTTCGGATGTCCTCTTCATACGAAGCGCAATATCGGTCGTAATTGCCCGGGATGGTTCCGTCCGGAATATGAATATTCCGCAGATTCACGTTGACGTGCGAAAAGAGATGCTCCCGCATGAAATGGTGAAAGCTCTGTGAATGCGTCGCCGGAAGTCCCAGGTACTCATCCAGATTGAAAGTCACGACGCCAGAGAAATCAAGAGATCCTTCCTTGTGAATCTGCACGAGATGCTTATACACGCCCACCATCGTGCTACCCGTGGCGAGTCCAAGCACCAATTTCGGTTTCTTGCGCACCGCGCCGGCGACAAGCTGCGCCGCTTGCCAGCTGATCTCTTCACTGTTGCGCTTCAGGAGTACCAGCATGCTGCGCCCTCTTTGTATCCGGCTTTCTTGCTAGCTGAAACAGAATGAGGCGGAAATCATCGATTCTACCGGAACCGGCGGATGACGAGATTGTGCCGGTCCGAGCGGTAAAATCCCAACACGTACATGATCGCCTTGCCCTTCGTCGAATAGATGACCTGGCGAATGCGCAGCAGCGGATCGCGGCGCGGCACACCCAGAAGCTCGGCAATCCGGGGATCCGCCGCCGTGGCGTCTACCTCTTCATCCGCGTAGCCAAGCACTACTTTATAATTGCGCTCAAGAATCCCAAACAATGATTCGCTTCCGAAGGGGGCATCCAGGAGGCCGGGGAATTCGGCGGCGCTGAGGTGGCATGTTTCCAGTGCGAACGGCTCGCCCGCGGCGTGCCGCAATCGTTCCAGCTTGATCACGCTGCTCGTCGGCGGGAGGGAGAGCCGCGCAGCAACCTCAGGCTCGTTGTCCAGGATCTTCGCGAAGAGAACCTTTGATGCGGCGGTCAGGCTGCGGCTGGCCATTTGCTCCGTATAGCTCATGAGCTTGTTGAAATGGATTTTTGGAGCCGCCACGAACGTTCCAATGCCGCGGCGGCGCTCCACGACACCTTCGTGCTCGAGCGAGGCGAGTGCGTGGCGGGCGGTCATCAGGCTGACTTGATGAATCTTCGCCAGGTCGCGTTCGGACGCGACGGCGTCGCCCGGTTGCAACTGGCCGGAATCAATACGCTTGCGGATTGCGCTCTGGATCCGCTGATAGGCCGGCACGCCGTTGCGGTTTTTTCCCTGCGCGCTCTCCGAGGAATCGGAGCGCATCTTCTTCGCGGGCATCCGTGCGGTGTCAGATTTCATGACAAGAACGATATTCTATTCTATTTCTTCTTCAAGGCCGGAGAATGCCTGTTGTTCCCGTCGTCACCTCGGGTGTTATAGAGCTGCAGAGTAACAGTGCTATAGCCTACTTTCAACAGGGCTGTTGAAAAGCGCTAGTTTACGCTTGACAGCTCTTTGGTGGTGCTATATAGCTACAATCCAGTGGGCCATATAGCTGAGCGAGCTGGTGCACGTTTCCGGGGGCGGCTTGCTTGGAGAGGGGCCGAGCCTCTTCCAGGCGGAGCTTGTTGCTTAAAGGAGAAATGCTGGGATGAGAGATACCAGCAAACCGTCTGGCGCGGAGCTCAAGAATCTGCGGCCGTGGGCGGCGCACTCCTTGAGCTATCAAAACATAGCCGGCGGACTCGCTTCCGAGATGGTGGATTTCCTCCGATCTACGGAGACCCGTGCGTCCTCCCCGCCGTTTCGCCTGGTCATCCTCGGCAATCATGGCGGTGTCGTGTTCGAATGTGAGGTAGGCGAGAATTGGGAAGTGCGCAATCTGGGACCCGCCGCACGGCTCCAGCGTTCGCATTTTCCTGCGACGGCTTTGCTTACCGACGGTTCGTTGCTGACCCGCACTTTCCTTATCGAGCGGCCACAGTTGGCGCATAGCAGCATCTAACTGGCCGCAACGCACTTTTCCTACGAGTTCAAAAATGCCGTGAGCTCCCTCGTAAATCGAGCCCCGTCTTCGATATTGGAAAGATGCGCGGCATCGAGCTCCGCAAACTTGGCGCCACGAATGTGGGCCGCAAGGAATCTTCCGTCTTCTGCAGGCGTTGCCGGATCGTGAGCTCCTATAATTACCAAAGTTTGAGCCCCGATTCTCTCTAGCTGTCCGCGGCAATCGTAATCACGAACAGCCGCGCAGCAGGCGGCGTAACCATCCGGATTAGTTTCTTCCAACATCTTCTGGATTTGCGCGACGGTCGCAGGCGCCTTCGCGCGGAAGGTCGGCGTGAACCACCGTTCTATCACGCCTACTGCAATCGACTTCATGCCACCCTTTTGTACGGTTTCAATGCGCGAATTCCATATTTCGAGTGTGCCAATCTTCGCTCCCGTATTGGAGAGCAGCAGTTTGTTCAGCCGGCTCGGCGCATGGATTCCAAGCCACATGCCAATCATTCCGCCCATCGAGAGCCCGCAGAAATAGACCGGACCGAGGTGCAACGCATCCAGCAGCCCCAGGAAATCGTTTCCCAATTGCCCGATCGTATACGGTCCCGGCAGAACCGCGGATTGTCCGTGCCCGCGCGTGTCGTACCGCAGAATCCGGAATGTTTTCCGCAATTCCTGCGCTTGCGGATCCCACATGCAATAATTCGTGCCGAGCGAATTGGAAAACGCAAGGACGGGCGCGCCATCCGCGCCCTCGATGGCGTAATGGATTCTTGCACCGCCGGTTTCGACGAAGGGCATCAGCCGCACCCCATGCAGGATGGTTCTCGCAAACCTCGAACTCACTCACTGCGGGTTTTCTTACACGCGCTCCAAAATCAGCGCTATCCCTTGCCCCACACCGATGCACATCGTGCAGAGCGCATACTTGCCATTGCTCCTCAGCAATTGATAGAGGGCCGTCGTCACCAAACGTGCGCCGCTCGCGCCCAGGGGATGTCCTAGCGCGATCGCGCCTCCGTTCGGATTGACATGCGCTGCGTCCTCCGGGATTCCCAGTTCTCGCAGCACCGCCAGCGCTTGAGACGCGAAGGCTTCGTTCAATTCGATCGTGTCCATTTGCGCAAGCGTCAATCCGGACTTGGCCATGACTTTGCGCGTGGCTGGTACCGGGCCTATTCCCATGATCCGCGGCGCCACGCCCGCTGCCGCCGCCGCCACAACTCGCGCTTTCGGCGTGAGTCCATGGCGTTTCGCGGCACTCTCGGAAGCCAGCACCAGCGCACACGCCCCATCGTTGATCCCGGATGCGTTTCCCGCGGTGATCGTCCCGCCAGGCTTGACGACCGGCTTCAATTTCGAAAGCGCTTCCATCGTTGTGTCCGCTCGCGGATGCTCATCTTCGGAAAAAAGCAGCGCGTCCCCTTTTTTTTGCGGAATCGGCACGGCAACAATTTCCTGCTTTAGCCTCCCAGCGCGAAGGGCTTCCGCCGCGCGCTGCTGGCTCCTTAGCGCGAAGGCATCCTGGTCCTTGCGAGTAACATGAAACTCCTCGGCTACGATTTCGCCGGTCTCCGGCATGGTATCCACGCCATACTTCGCTTTCATTAGAGGATTGATGAAACGCCAGCCCATTGTCGTGTCTTCCAACTTCATCGCCCGCGAATACGCGCCATCGGCCTTGCCCATGACGAAAGGAGCGCGGGACATGCTCTCGACGCCCCCAGCTACCACCAACTCCACTTCACCGCTCCGGATCGCTCGCGCCGCGGTCGCTACGGCATCCATGCTCGAACCGCAAAGGCGGTTCACGGTCGTACCGGATACTTCCTTCGGCAAACCGGCCAGCAAGAGCGCCATGCGCGCCACGTTTCGATTGTCTTCTCCGGATTGATTCGCGCACCCATAAACCACATCATCGACGGCGCCCCAATCCACACCCGCGTTTCTCTTCATCAAGGCGCTGATCGGAATCGTCGCCAGATCATCGGCGCGAATGGCCGCAAGTGTTCCGCCGTACCGTCCGATCGGCGTTCGAATGGCGTCGCAAATGTATGCAGTTTCCATAGGTATCCTTCGAATTCTTTCTACTTCCATTATCTTATACGGAAGGCTCGGCGCCTGCTAAATCGCTGGCCGGAAAACCCGCCGAGACACGCGGGGTTACTCGTAGCGAAGGGCTTCGACGGGATTGAGGCGAGCCGCGCGCGCTGCCGGATAGAGCCCCGCGATCAGGCTTACGACCATCGCAAATCCGATAGCGCCCAGCGCCAGCCACCACGGAACGTACGAGATTTTCACCCCTGGCAAGTCCTGTCGGTGCAGATAGATCGTCGTCCCCCAGGTCAGCGCTTTTCCGATCAACCAACCCAGCGCCACTCCGAAGATTCCGCCGAAGAGTCCCATCGCGCCCGCTTCCGCGAAGAAGAGGCTGCGAACGTCCCGGTCCGTTGCGCCCAGCGCCTTGAGGATGCCGATCTCGCGGCGCCTCTCGAGGATGGCCATCACCAGCGTGTTGATGATGCCGAGCGAAGCCACCGTGAGCGCCAAACTTCCAAATAATCCGAGAAACAAGTCGAAGACCGTAAACACCAGCCGCAGGCTCTTGGTCGCGTCCAACAGGGAAAAAGTCGAGAACCCCAACTGCTTGATGGCCGCTTCCACTTGCGGAACGTCCTTCGGCGAACGGACACGAACGGTCAGCGCCATATAGGAAGGTTTTGCCGGATCGCCGCTCAGAAAGGCCTGCAGGTCATCGGGCTGCGCGACGTGCAGGTGCTCCGCAGTCTCAAGAGGCAAAAATACTCGCGCACCTCCGAACCCTCCGAAGCCCGCTGAGGGGTCCGACTCGATGACGCCCTCGATGCGCAAGGTTTTCTCCCGCGGGACGATCGAGATTCCACCTGGCATGGCCGCACCCATCATGCCTTCCAGAGATGAGCCGTTCCCGCCACTCTCTTTCGAAAGCGCGGCACGCTCCGCGTAACGCAGGACCAGTTCTTTCCCGACGAGCGTCGCCGGCTGATCCGTCAATTCCTTCGCGAACTCCGCTTGCAATATCGCCTCATCCGCCGTCGGGGAAGAAAAATAGGAACCCGTCATCCCCTCAAACGCCCCGCTGCCTTTGGAAGAGTCGGGCAGCCCAAGCACGGAAGTCGTCGGCGACTTGCCTCCGTAGCGCACTTCGGTGACGAAGCGAATCTGCGGATACACTTCTGTAACGTTCGCAAGTTTCGCCAATTGCTGCCGCGCATCTTCATCCAAAATGCGGGCTTCTTTCTTAGACGTTGGATTTTCAGCCCGGGGCCGCCGTGCTCCTCGAAAATCGCGCTGCGAGGTAACAAATACAGCGTCAAATAGCCCGGAGCGAGTGAGCCGTTGCGAGGCTAGTGTCTGCAAACCAACACCAAGGGAAAGCATCGCCACCAGGGAGGCCACCCCAACGGCGACGCCCAGCGTCGTCAGGGAATTTCGGAGCACCGCCTCGCGCAGATTGCGCACGGCCAGCTCGGTCAGGTCTCGCGCTTTCACTTCGGCTCCCCCTCGCTGACGAGCCGGCCATCGGAAAGCACCGCGATGCGGTTTGCATACTTCTCGGCCAGGGGCCTTTCGTGGGTCACCATGATGATGGTCATCCCAAGCGAGTTTTGAAATTCCCGCATCAGCAAGAGGATCTGTTCACCGTTGACACTGTCCAGATTTCCTGTCGGCTCATCCGCGAACAAGATCGCTGGGCGATTCACGAGTGCGCGCGCCAGCGCACCGCGCTGCTGCTCGCCGCCGGAGAGTTCGCCAGGACGGTGCTGCTTCCGCGGACCGAGCCCTGCTCGTTCGAGCGCCTCACTCACGCGGGACTCGCGCTCATTGTGATCCACTTCCGCAAGCCGCAACGGCAACTCGACATTTTCGTCGAGTGTCATGCGCGGCAGCAGATTAAACGACTGAAACACCATCCCGACTGTTTCTCGGCGATACCGTGCGAGTTCTTCCGCGTCCAATTCAGACAGGTTGCGGTCCTGCACGCGGATGGCTCCCGACGTGGGACGATCCAGGCCTGCCAGTAAACTCAGCAGCGTGGACTTACCGGACCCGGAGCTTCCCAGCAACGCGAGGAACTCGCCACGTCGAACCGCGAGGGATACTCCGTTAACGGCACGAATGATGGTCTCGCCCAGTCGGTATTCACGGGAGACTGTTTCGGCTTGAATCAAGATGGGAGAGATTGGCATGCTCGGCGCCGCGCAATTGTATTACGGGATGGCGGAATCGTAAGTTACGCGGTCTGTTTGCTGCGAGAAGGAACAAATCCAAGCATTGCGCGACGAATTGCTCTGCGTCAGCGTTTGTCGACACGAGCACAAGAAAAAAGGCCCTGCGGAATTCGTGCGAATCCCCCAGGGCCTTTCACTGAGACTTGCCATTATCGGTGTTTGATATTAACTGGCTCCAGCAGCTTGAAATGAAGCGCCGTCTCCGCGGGAAGAGTAATGTCGCGATTGCCTGTCAATCCCGCACCGCCGGTGCCCGCTGCGGCCCCTATCAAACCTCCGATGACCGCACCCTTCCCGCCGCCGGCCAGTCCGCCGATCAGCGCTCCGCCGCCTGCGCCACCGCCAACCATGGCCGCCGTGCGCTTGCCTTTGCCCTTGCTGGCCATCGTCGGCGCGGAAGTCTGAACCTCATAGTCTTTCCCATCGACAGTCACGCTCGTCAGCGCCAAGGACAGCACGGCACCACCCTTGAACCGCCCGGCAGCTTTCGCTTCCTTCACGATTCCCTCTGCGCGCGCGCCTTTCGGGATGGCTACTTTGCCTTCGACTTCGACGGGAGTCTCCACGGTTGCTGAAAATCTCTCTCCCGAATTTGTGGTCTTTGAACTGATCATTTGATCCAGAACAACCGTCAAAACGGTATCCGCAGGAACCACCAATGGTGCTGGCTCGAGAGCCTTTTTGACGGCGGTTTTCGCCGACTCCGCCACCGATGGAGACGAGTTTGCATCCGCGGCCGGCTGGTCCGCTGATTTTCCGCAAGCGGCCGCAAACAGTCCTGTACTAAGCAAAGACACAGCAATTGAAACGAAACGACGATTCATCGACATCCTCCGTGGGCTGGTATTCCCTTATTAAAGCACATCTCGATGGGCCCGGCGGTGCCGTTTCCACTATCGCTTCCACTCATTGTCTTGAGCCCCTCATTCGAACAATCCGCGGTTGGCTATCAGATTGGCGAAAGCGGCAAAACTCGCCTAGTTCCCGGGCGCTTGTCCCGAAGTACATGGTTTCCGTAAGTTATTCATAATAATTTGTTTATCTAATCGCAGATGTGGCCAATCCGTCAAAAAGCGATCTTGATGGCAACTTCTTTCCCACCGTGGTGTTCTACGTCAATAGGAGCTATAAGTGGATAGCTCCGATCGGCTGGAACGCCTATCTTGTCAGCCGCGAGGCGGCCAGCGCCAGACCGAGGACAGGGGATTCGTCATGAACGCAACAAAATGGATCGGCAGGAATGGTTTCGACTGGACAGCGATCGCCCGAGACGCTGCCCTCCTGTTGTGCATGACTGGTCTTCCTTGCCTCGTTGCGCCGAACGCGCGAGCGGACGAAGACAGGGATCCGCCGACACGCGTTGCACGCATCAGCTACCTTGACGGCACAGTTTCCATGCAGCCTGGCGGAGAAGGCGAATGGGGCAACGCGGCAAAAAACCGGCCAGTAACCATCGGAGACAAACTTTGGGTGGACAAGAATTCGCGCGCTGAGCTGCAGGCGGGCCAGGCTGGCATCCATGTGGGCAGCATGACCGCGCTCTCCTTTTTGAACCTGGATGCAAACATCATTCAGATGCGCCTCGCCGAGGGCAGCATTAACTTTCGCGTGAGAGAACTGCGCGAAGGAGACTTGTACGAAGTGGACGCGCCCAACCTGGCCTTCACCGTGAAGCAGGCTGGCGCATTTCGCGTGGACGTTGATGAGACTGGCCAGTCAGCCCGCGTGACCGTAATTCGCGGCGAAGGCGAGGTTGCCGCTGGCGGCAAGACTTACGAAGTTCATTCCGGTGAGCGTGCTGAATTCAACGGCACGGACGACAACATCGAATACAACATCGATCATACCCCGGGTCCTGACGGGCTGGACCGCTGGGCACAGGATCGCGACCTTAAGGAAGACAACTCGCTTTCCGCGCGCTATGTTTCTCGCGACATGGTCGGCTATGACGACCTCGACGATTACGGCTCTTGGCGTGATGAGCCCGAGTATGGTCACGTTTGGTACCCGCGCGAAGTTGCTGTGGGCTGGGCTCCTTACAGTTATGGCTACTGGAATTGGGTCGGCCCGTGGGGCTGGACCTGGGTGGACTACTCACCCTGGGGTTTTGCTCCCTACCATTACGGCCGCTGGGCGTACATCGGTAGCAGGTGGGGCTGGTGCCCTGGGCCGATCTACGGTGCTCCGGTCTACGGGCCTGCTTTTGTGGGGTTCTTCGGCGGCGGTTTTGAGTTCGGAGTCGGCTGGTTCCCGCTCGGCTACGGCGAACCGTACTTCCCATGGTTCCGTTGCGGCCGCGGTTTCACGGAGAGGATCAACGTTCACAACACATTCATCCGCAACACGAATGTCTTCAACACGAACATTCGCAACATCAATTTTGTGAACGCACGCAATGTGAATGCCGTGACCGTTGCCAATCACAATACTTTTGTTCGTGGTCAGATGGTCAATCGCGGCCAGGTCCACGTGACGGAAGCCTCGTTGCGGGGCGCGAGGGTGACGAACTCCGTGGGTCTGAGGCCCACGCAGCACAGCTCGCTCGGTGAATCGAATATCAGGTCGCACGCCCCCAGGCCGTCCGCAGCCGTACAAAACCGTGCGGTGTTCGCGCGCACTGCTCCGGCAGCTGGTGCTTCCAATATGCGTGTTCGCACCATGGACGGCGGTAGACTGACGCAAGGCCGAGTTGGCAACTCATCCGGAAATGGGTCAGTCAACCGTCCGGCAAATGGCGGCGTGATGAGCGATCGTCGTGTCGGTTCGCGTGCTCAGGGCCACGACGCCTCTGCAAACAACGGCCGCCCGGGTTCTTTTCCCGCTGGAACCGGAACCTCTCCGCGGCAGCGGGATCTTTCGCAAAACCGGCCGCCTTCCGCGATGGGAAACTCGCAGCGCATGCCTGATTCGAGTATGGGCAACAATGGGCGTCAGCGCGGATTCTCGGAAGACCGGCCGCCCTCTTCGATGGGAAACTCGCAGCGCATGCCGAACTCTACAACGCGCGACAATCCGTCTCAGCTTCGCGGAAACAGCTCGCGCACTTGGGAAGCGCACGGCAATGCAACGGATCGGGGCCGCGCCCCGACAGGATTCGGCGGATCGAATCGCCCCGCAAGCGCGCCTGCGCCATCTGAACGTGCGCCACGCAGCGATCGCCCGGCCTGGGCTGGCCGTTCCGATTCCGGCATGAATGGTGCCGGCCCGCGCAACGCGGCGCCTCAGAATAGCAATAACAATCGTCCGAGCTACTCGAACGGCGGCCGTTCTTACGAGCCTCCACAACGTACGAATCGCGATATGCCGGCGTACCGCGACAACAATCGCGGTGCTGCTTCCCAGCCGCGCTCCTATAGTCCGCCACCGTCTCGTTCGTATAGTTCACCGCCCTCGCGCTCGTACTCAGAGCCGAGGACGTACTCCGCGCCGCGGACTTATTCTCCGCCGGCCAGGAGCTATCCGGCGCCGTCCCGTTCCTATTCCGCACCGAGCCAAAGTTACGGCGGTGGTGGTGGCAACCGGGGTGGTGGTGGTGGCAACCGAGGTGGAGGCGGCAGCGGCAGCCCTGGTGGCGGCGGAAGCCCACGTGGCGGGGGTTCCGCTTCGCATACGCGACACTAAGTTCATTCTCAATTGAGAGCCCGCTCGGTTCTTCCGAGCGGGCTTTTCTCCTTTCGAATGGGATATTTCGAGACGCATCCTCCGTGCAGATTCAGTACGTAAGAAATTCTCGTACTGATTCTTTCTGTCCCGTCCTAGTCCTTCCTGCGGCCCCTTGCACGGCCAAGTGCAATCGCGAGGGCACCGCACGCAACTCTTGCTGCCGTAGAGTGTTAAATGAAGTAGGGCATTTCATTCCGGGCATTTCCTGTTTGGACATAGAGAAATGGCCTGGGAGCTGCACCGCCTTGCTGGAATGCTACTGTGCACTTAGGGACATTTGCCGGATACAAGCGAATGGTGATATGCGGCACAAATCAGTCGACGCCGCTTTTTGATTCAGGAGAGATTCGAATATGAGAACAAAGGTGCTGAAGTTAGTAAGCTTGTTAGGCCTGGCACTGGCCGTAGCTCTGTTCATGCCACAACGAGCTGCCGCCAACGACGATGACGATGACCCGCCGAGCCGCGTAGCGCGTCTCAGCTACGCGAATGGCAATGTTTCTTTTGAACCGGCTGGCACCGACGACTGGGTTTCCGCCGTCGTTAACCGTCCGATCACCACTGGGGACAAGTTGTGGGCCGACAATGGCGGGCGCGCTGAACTGCATATGGGCTCCGCCGCGATTCGCCTGTCCAGCAACACCGGTTTTTCCTTCCTGAACCTAGATGACCGCATCACCCAGGTTCGCATCACCGAAGGCGTCATCAATGTCCGCGTGCGGTATCTCGATCCGGATGAAACTTTCGAAATCGATACGCCCAACCTTGCTTTCTCGATCCTTCGCGAGGGCAATTACAAGATCGATGTAAATGAAGCCGGCGATACCACCATCGTCAACGTCCTCCATGGCCAAGGCGAAGTCACCGGCGGCGGCTCTGCCTATACCATTCATTCAGGGGAGATCGGCACGTTTGCCGGTATCGACCAGTTGGACGCCGACTTCCAAAGATTCCGCAATGATAGCGACGACTTCGATCGCTTCTGCAACGACCGCGACCGCCGTGAAGATCGTTCCGAGTCTTCGCGCTACGTCTCTTCCGATGTGATTGGCTATGAAGACCTGGACGACTACGGTGGCTGGCGCTCCGTGCCCGAGTACGGCACCGTTTGGTTTCCGCATACCACGATTGTTGGTTGGGCGCCTTATCGCTATGGTCACTGGGCATGGATTTCGCCCTGGGGCTGGACTTGGGTTGATGATGCTCCTTGGGGCTTTGCGCCCTTCCATTACGGCCGCTGGGTGACGGTCCGAGGCGTTTGGGGTTGGGTGCCCTGCGCCCCTCGTGCTGTCGTCGGAGTGGCGTATGTGCGCCCTGTTTATGCGCCCGCACTTGTCGCTTGGGTTGGCGGACCGCACTTCAGCGTCGGCATTGGAATCGGTAGCGGAGGCGGCGCCGGTGTAGCCTGGTTCCCGCTTGGGCCGCGTGAGGTCTACGTGCCTTCCTATCACGTAAGCCGCGCCTACGTGACCCGGGTGAACGTCTCCAATACCACCGTAAACAACACGGTTGTGAACAACTACTACAACACGGTCGTCGTCAACAAAAATGTCACAAATATCAGATACGTGAACCAGACCGCGCCTAACGGCGTAACCGCCACGTCACAGCAGAGCTTCAGGTCGGCCCAGCCCGTCGGACGAAATATGATGAGGATCGATCGGCGGGATGTGGAAACTGCGCAGGTGAACGTCACCACCCCAATTGTTGCACCGGAACAGAGAAGCGTCCTTGGTTCTGGCGCAGCGACTAGAGTAAGGCCTCCGGCTCGGCTCCAGGAACGCGCCGTTGTGGCTAAGACGCCGCCTCCCGCCGCTCCTGTGTCCTTCGTCAGACAGCAGCAGGAGATTCAAGCCAATGGTGGCAGACCGCCAGCGATTTCGGAGATGCGCCATCCGCGGGGCGGCAACGACGAACAGCCTCGCTCGAACATCCGAATGGCCCCTCCTGCCACCGCCAGTACGCCGCAAAACGGCCAGGGCAATAACAGGCCCGGCCAGCGGCAGTACAACGAGGGAAATCGTCAGGGACAGCAACAGAGGAATGATCAGAATAATTCCAACAGGCCGGCTGTTCCCAACAACAACACTGGCCAACTGCCGCGCAACGTACAGGACAATTCGAACCGGCCGTACGCTCCCGGCAATGCGGGGCAACCGCAGCCCGATGGGCGAAATAATCCGAACAAGCCCACGGGTCCCGATAACGCCGGCCAACCGCCGCGCAACGTGCAAGATAATTCGAACCGGCCGCCCATTTCCAACAGCGGCGGCCAGCCGCCCCAGGCCAATCAGCCCGGGAATCCGCCCCCAAACAATGCTCGCGACAGGTCGTATCGGGACCGTCCAGCTAGTTCGCGGCCGAATAACTCCAACGCCGAGCCGCCTGTGAGCCCGCAGCTCGAGCAGCGGCAGCGGCAGCAGGATGTCCGCCTCCGCGAGAAGCAGGACCAGGAGCGCCAGCGGGTCGAGCAGAAACAGATCCACGAGCAACAAAAGGTTCAGCAAAGAAACGCGGACGAGCCTAGAAGGCAGCAAGTCGACCAGAGGCAACAGCAGCAGCTCCAGCAGCTCGAGCAGAAGCACCAGCAGGAACAGCAAAAGTTGCAGCAAAATCAGCAGCAACAACAGCAGCAGGAACGCCAGAAGGCAAAGCCGGACAGCAAGCCGCCCAAGGACAAGAAGGACAAGGAAGACAAGCCTCCGCGTAACCGCTAGCCAAGCGGATCACCAACACCATCTCGGGCGGGCGCTTGCTGAACATCAGGCGCCCGCCCGATTTTTTGATAGCGTGCATTTCAGCAGGTGAAAGGATTCGCCGTGTCGCGTAAGATTCCTCTTCTGCGCTCATGGCGAAGCGATGTAACCCCCGTTCCTCCCCTGTTGCCAACTCGCGTGCAACTCAAGAAGTGCGCCTCCTTTCCCTTCCAGGAATTCCCGAAATTCGCGCTGGCCGCGATCTTGTCAAATGTGTGATCGACGCCGCGCGCAGAGCCGCAATCCGCTTCGAGAGCGATGACATTCTCGTCATCGCACAAAAAATCGTCTCCAAAGCGGAGGGTGCTGTCGCTCGGCTAACAACTGTAAGGCCATCCCCGCAAGCCCGTTCCCTCGCTGCGGGGCTGAAGAAAGATCCCCGTGCCATCCAAGTGGTCCTGAATGAGTCGCGGCGCATCATCCGCAGCGATCACGTACTCATCACGGAAACACATCATGGTTTCGTCTGCGCCAATGCCGGCGTTGACCATTCGAACGTTCCTGGCGACCATGTTGTAACTCTGCTCCCACGCCATCCGGACCGTTCCGCAAAAAAATTCGCTGCTGCTCTTCGTAAGCGCACGGGCAAACGCATCGCCGTCATCATCAGTGACACCTTCGGCCGTCCCTGGCGTCTGGGCCTGACGAATGTGGCCATTGGCGCAGCGGGTGTACCCGTGCTCCTCGATCTCCGCGGCACCCGCGATCGCCACGGAAAGCCCCTCACCGCAACGATCCTCGCCATTGCCGACGAGCTCGCCGCTGCCGCCGGTCTCCTCATGGAAAAGTCTAAAGGCTCTCCCGTCGTGCTCATTCGCGGATACCGCTACAACCCACGCACGGAGCCCGCCACGCGCATCATCCGTCCCGCAGCCGAAGACCTCTTCCGCTGATCTCTTCTTCTTCGTGTTCTCTGTGCACTCCGTGGCCTCTGTGCTAAATTCTTTGAAGAAGTCGCGCACCATTGATCCATGAACACTCGGCTCCATGACGCTGCCGCATTTTCCTCATTGAATCCTGAACCCGGGGATTTGCCCGGCCGCACTCGTGAGGGTCTCAATCGCGCCTCTGCTCTGCTGCTAGCCGAACAAGCTCCTCTGCCGGAACTGCTGCGCGCTGCCTCCCAAATTCGCGCTCGCGGGAAGGGAACGGTTGTCACCTTTTCGAAAAAAGTTTTCATCCCGATGACTACCCTGTGCCGCGACTACTGCGGGTATTGCACCTTCCGAAAAGATCCCGGCCAGCCCGGCGCGCACTTCATGACCCCGGACGAGGTGCTCACGCTCGCCGAACAAGGCCGCCGCGCCGGATGCAAGGAAGCCCTCTTCAGCCTCGGTGATCAGCCCGAACGCATTTTTCCGGAAGCTCGCGATTTTCTTCGCAAACAAGGATTCGCCCGCACGCTCGACTACCTGGCGGCCATGTCGGAACTGGTACTGGAAAAGACCGGCTTGCTCCCGCACGCCAATCCGGGCGTCATGGACCGCTCAGCCCTGGAACGTTTGAAGGATTCGAACGCCAGCGTCGGCTTGATGCTTGAAAACGTCAGCCCGCGCCTGATGCGCCAGGGCTTGCCGCACGCCAACGCCCCCGACAAAGTGCCCGCGCTCCGGCTCCGCACCATCGAAGAAGCAGGCAAGCTCTCCATCGCCTTCACGACGGGAATTCTTATTGGAATCGGCGAAACCATGGAAGAGCGCGTAGACTCGCTCTTGGCGATTCGGATGCTTCACGAAAAGTACGGGCACATTCAGGAGGTCATCATCCAGAATTTCCGCGCCAAGCCGTATATCCCCATGGCCGCGCATCCCGAGCCTTCGCTCGAAGACATGCAGCGCACCATCGCTCTCGCCCGGCTCATCCTCGGGCCGCAAATGAACATCCAGGCCCCTCCCAATCTCAGCTACAACGACTTTCCCCGCTTGCTCAATGCGGGTATCAACGACTGGGGCGGCATTTCTCCCGTCACTAAAGATTTCATCAATCCCGAAGCTGCCTGGCCGCAAATTTCCCGCCTGCAATCGGAAACCGAATCACGCGGCTTTATCTTGCGCGAGCGCCTTGCGCTCTATCCCGAATTTGTCGGTCGCGGCAAATTTCTTTCTCCGCGCGTTCGCAGTCGCGTCGACGCAATTGTCGATGCGGACGGATACCCATGTAGCGTCAGTCTGGCCGCTGGCATCTGACTCTCGCATGCCGCCACTCAATAAACTCAAAATTGCGGCGCTCGCCGGCGGCGTCGGTGCTTCAAAACTTCTTCTCGGTCTCTATGAAGTCATGGACCCGCGCGACCTGACCGTCATCGTCAACACCGGCGACGACCTCGTTCTTCACGGTCTGAAAATCTCACCCGACCTCGACATCGTCACCTACACCCTCGCCGGTATCGTCGATTCGAATAAGGGCTGGGGCTTTCGTGGAGAAACGTTTTACGCTTTGAGGCGCCTGGCCCTCTACGGCCGCGCCAATTGGTTCAATCTCGGCGATCGCGACCTCGCCACCCACATCCATCGCACCGCCATGCTCGCTGAAGGAAAGACGCTGTCGCAGGCTGCTGAAGCCATTCGCATCGCCCTCGGAGTGAAATCCCGCGTCCTCCCGATGTCCGACGATCCTGTTCCCACCATCATCGATTCGAACGAGGGTTCCCTGCATTTTCAGGAATATCTCGTGAAGCGCCGCGCCGAACCCGTCGTGCACGGGGTCCGCTTCTCCGGCGTCGAATCCGCGCGCCCCGCTCTCGGCGTCCTCGAAGCCATCGCCATTGCCGACCGCGTCATCGTCTGCCCCAGCAATCCGCTGATCAGCATCGGCCCGATTCTCGCCGTCCCGCGCGTCCGCGACCAGTTACGCACAAAGAAGGTAAAGGTCTTTTCTGTTTGTCCCATCGTCGGCGGAAAATCGCTGAAAGGCCCCTCCGACAAAATGCTCGCCCAACTCGGCCACCAGTCCACAGCCCTCGGCGTCGCCAAACTGTACGCCGACTTCACCGGCACCTTCGTTATCGACCCAGCCGACAAATCCCAAGCCGCCGCCATCGCCGCCCTCGACATGAAAGTCGCCATCCTCCCGACCGTCATGAAAACGCGCGCGCAAAAGCGCAAACTCGCCCGCGCTCTTCTGAGTTTGTAAGGGAGGTGGTAGGAGGGAAAAATTCTACTTCAAAGGCAATCCGGTAAATCGAATCCCCGCGCCGTGAACCTTGTAACGCATGTTCAGACCAATCAGCAGCGCCGTCAACGATTCCACAATCCGCGCATTCTCTAGCTTTCCGCCGTTCAGCGCGCGCGCCCCTGGAATTTTGCCGACCAGCTCGGACGCTACCTGCCTTGCTTTTTCATCGTCGCCGCACACCAGCACATCGCACTCAACAGGTCCATCGCCCGCCAGCGACGCAGCTCCCAAATTCTGCAGCGCCGCCGCTAGACTGACTCCAGGCGGGAGCAACTCCTTCGTCTGCTCAGCCGCTGAACCTTGCCAAACTCCCAGCATTCGCGTCGCTGCCCCTCCCACCGTCGCTGCCAGCGGCACAGTGGTATCGATCACAATTGTCCCCGGCTTCCACACACCCTTCAATTGCTTCAGCAGCGCCCCCGCACCTGAGAAGGGAACCGTAAGCACTGCAACGTCGCACGCCGCCGCCGCCGACGCATTGTCCATGCCTTCGATCCGCGCCGCTCCGCCAATTCGCTGGCCCAACTGCTTCGCCGTCTCTGCTGCCCGCCCCGCATCCCGCGACCCAATCAACACCTGCTCACCCGCCTTCGCCCAGCGATAGGCTAGCCCGGAGCCTTCCGCTCCCGTTCCCCCTAATATCGCGATTCTTCGCGCCATGATTGTTCGCTCCGATCTCGCTCCGCCGCTTCGCTTTGCCGCCGCTCAATATGGTATCTTCAAAAACTTCAAAGATGACAACCTCCCCGCTCACCACCCTGGAATTTCGCAAAGCGCTCAGCCAGTTTTCCACCGGCGTGACCGTGATCACCGTCGAGCGCGAGCCCGGAAAAATTCAGGGCATGACCGCAAACTCCTTTACCTCCGTTTCTCTCGACCCCCTGCTGATTCTAGTTTGCGTCGACCATCGCGCAAAAATCCTTCCGTTCCTCCAGAAGAAAAAACGCTTCGGCATAAGCGTTCTCAAAGCCGGGCAGCAGGCCGTCTCCGAATATTTCGCCCGGGGCGTGCACAGCGCGGAAGCCGAAGAGCGCCTTTCCATCCGCTACTCCCGAACCGCGAGCGGACTTCCGGTCCTGGAAGACACGCTGCTCCAGTTGAGTTGCAGCACCGTGGCCTCGCATCTCGCCGGCGATCACACGATTTTTATCGCGGAAGTCCACGATGCGGAAATTCACGAAGGAGAGCCGCTGCTCTATTTCCGCGGCGAATACCGCAGCATCGCCCGCCACCGTTGACGCCCTTCTTCAGTTTTCTTCCCTCTGCGCGATAGCCAATTGTTTTTCACCAGTCACAATATCCGTCGCAATCTCGCTTCCCGGGGGCTTCAGCATTTAACATTTAACTTTTGACTTTTAACTTTTAACTTCCTCTAGTGATGCCCGCCCAGCGGATCTCGTTTTACCCCGTACTCCGTCCCCCACTTGTCCGTCATCTCTCCGCGAATCTCCCACAGCTCCGGGAAAAACTTGTGCCGCATCCCCTCTTCCAGAATTTCCACCGGCCGCCCCTTCAGCGATTTCGACCCAAATCCGATCGTGCGATGGATCAACTGCATATGCTCGTACCGGAATTTCTGAAACAATTCGTCGAATTCCGCCAGCGCCTCCGCCACTACGTACGCGTCACCATGCGAATACTCCGTATCGTAGATTTTCTCGATCGTCAGCCCATGCTTGTCCAGATAATTCGCCTTGAATGAATTCCAGATCGGCTGGTACATCTTCAGCAGCACGCGGAATCCCGGCGACTCCTGCCCGCTTCCATTCCCGAGCCGCTTTCGGATCTCCTGGTACTCCTTCGGCGACATCGTCTCCAGCAGCCCCACCTGCTCGATCATCATTCTCTGCGTCAGGTGCACGCGCCGGAACAAGGTGATCACCCGGTTCGTATTTTCCTGCTGCAAATATTCATCAATGTCCAGCAGCGTGTAGGCAATCAACTTCATCCACAGCTCTTCGATCTGATGCACCAGTTGAAACTGCAGCTCATCCGGGTTGCACAGCTCCTCAAATCTGCTCTGGCAGGAAAGCAGCGCCTTCGTGTTCAAATACAATTCGTAATCCAGCGTGCCCTCGCCGCTCATGATTTCGTAAAACTGTTCGCGATTCACACTGCCTCCCCCATCGTCCTTGCCGCCGCGTCCGAACTTCAAAATCCGCAACTTCGCGCACTTCCACTCGGCGGTTCCCATCAAAATGTATTTGTTCGGAGAATGCCTTAGCGTTCGGAGCTGCCCGAAGGACGCGTGGACTCGGTCGAGTCGCCCAGCTCTTTGCGATGGCTCTTCACTTCCCGCAGCGCGTAAATCGGCCTGTTTTGCGACTCATAATACGTGCGCGCAATGATCTCGCCCAGCAGCCCCATCGAAATGAGCTGCACTCCACTAACGAAGAGCGCCACCGCCAGCAACATCAGCGGCCCGTGCTCTGCCATAATCGCCTTGTGCAGGTAAAACTTCTCGTAAGCCAAAAAACATGCCAGCAGGGAACCGATGCCCGCCCCGCCCACGCCCAGCAATCCGAAAAACTGCAGCGGCCGCGTCGAATAATCCAGCAAGAACTTCACAATAATCAAATCCAGGAACGCGCGAATCGTCCGCCTGATCCCGTAACTGGACTTCCCGCTCTTCCGCTCCAGATCCGCGATCGGCACTTCCGCGATCCTCGCGCCTGTCGAGCTCGCCAGCGCCGGGATAAACCGGTGCAACTCGCCGTACAATTGAATTTCCTGAATGATTTCCCGCCGGTAAGCCTTGAAAGTCGTTCCAAAATCATGCAGCTCGATCCCCGAAAGCTTCGCCATCATCCAGTTCGCCACGCGGCTCGGAATCTGTCTCGTCAGCCAGTGGTCGTGCCGCTGGTGGCGCCACGCGCTCACCAGGTCGAATCCTTCCTCGATTTTCTCCAGAAACTTCGGAATCTCGTCGGGGTCGTGTTGCAGGTCGCCATCCATCGAGACGATGACTTCGCCCCTCGCAAAATCAAATCCCGCTTTCAGCCCCGCCGTCTGCCCAAAATTCCGCCGCAACCGCACCAGGTTCACGCGCCGGTCGTGCTCGTAAATTTCCGAGAGCACTTTGAACGTATCATCCTTGCTCCCGTCGTCCACAAACACCAGCTCATACGGCTCGCCGATCGCGTCCATCACTTCTGTCAGTTTCATGTAGAGAGGTGGGATGTTTTCCTGTTCGTTGTAGAACGGAACGACCACTGAGTAGCGGATGAGTGAATCGCTTGTCATGACTCTTCTGCCGCGGCCGGCCTACGCTTCCTGGGTTACGAAGCCATAGTCTATCAGGCGAATCCCTTGCGATGCGACAAGATTTCGAACTCCTGTATCCGTCAGGATCTCCAGCTCCGCCTGCCGCGAATCCTGCAGCCGCGTCGCCGTTTTCTTCAGCGCCGCGTCCACGTGTCCCGGATGGCACATCAATTCCGTCGTTCCTTCTGGCAAACTCTTCAGGAATTTCTTCAAGCCTTCCTGCGTCAATTCCCCCGTCTGTGCAATCCCGCAAAAATAGTCCGCCGCCGCAATTCCTGCGCGCTCCGCCTGTTCGCGCGCATCCCGAGCCAAAAGCTTCAAACCCCTCGCCTGCACGCCCTGCTTCATCACCACCCCGCTGCACTGTTTTTTTCCGGACGCCAGCGCCGTCCGCAAACTCGATTCCTCCAGCGCAATTCGAATCGCCCCGATCGAGTGCCTCTTCGCCAGCCGCAGCGCAATTTCAAATAGTCCCGGCAGCATGTGCACGTGCTTGTGCCCGTCGAGATGCGTCGGCTCGATCCCGGCGTCGCGCACTTTCTGAATCTGCGCGTCCCACTCGATCTCCACTTCCCGCAACACCAGCCCGCGTCTCACTTGTTTCAAAAACAAACTCTTCGGCCCGCCTGCGAACTCTCCCTCATCGTTTAGCAGGCTCGTGACCGTCTCCCCGTCCGCCACCGGTGTGCCATCGCTCAAGTTCAAGTGCACACCCAGCCCCAGCCCTGGCGCCTGCTGCGCGATTTCCAATCCGCCCGCAAACGCCGCCCCGTTCGCCAGCATGGATGTGCTGGTTACAATGCCGTTTCGAAACGCATCCGCGATCCCGCGGTTCACCCCTTCTGTCCAGCCGAGGTCATCCGCATTCACGATCAGGTTCTTCAAAGCCTGTCCTTCTCCCGCTCGGCCGCCTGTCCCTTGGTACAGCTACTCTTTCGTGCTCCAGCGCGGATTCGTACCATTGATTCTTTTTCTCCTCAACTCTAGCATGGCCTTAATGAGGGAAACATGTCGCTAAGGCTACGCGAAAGCTGGCACGTGACTGACAAATACCGCGAGAAGCGTCGCGGTCGCCGAATGAATTCGCGCGTTCCCGTGCGCCTCGAGTGGGATGATGGCACCGGCAAGCGCGTCAGCGTCGAGGCCCACACGCGCATCGTCAATCCATACGGCTGCATGGTCGTTCTACAACATTCGCTGAATCTCGAGCATCGCTTGGCGCTCACCAATCTCGCCACTCATTCCAGCAATGCCGCCATTATTGTTTGGAAGGGTAATTCGCGGCCCGACGGCTGGGAATACGGCGTCGAGCTGATCGCACCAGAGATGGAGTTTTGGGGGCTGGAACTATGAAGCCTCTTTCCGGTGTGAAACATTCGCCCTACGCCAAGCCCGGCGCCATCAATGCGCCCCGCCCGGCTCTCAACCGCCAACCCACCGCCGAGGAGCGCCGCCGCGCCCAGCGCGTTTTGCTTCGCATGCCTGTTGTCGCTCACCTCGCTGGCAATCCGAAACCCGTCGACGGCTTCACGCACACCGT